>Ga0255058_10001406_pt1 | contig 13561 bp, 11 predicted proteins | sample Cases_109_9_MG_FD_188637 | JGI IMG/M metagenome (GOLD analysis project Ga0255058, IMG submission 188637) | Seawater microbial communities from Amundsen Gulf, Northwest Territories, Canada - Cases_109_9 | ecosystem: Environmental > Aquatic > Marine > Gulf | place: Canada: Northwest Territories... | reverse complement strand
CGGATACACAATCAACACGGTGGACTACTACAACTATAATGAGGTCTCGGGATTGACTGACCTTTGTCAGATCGCCGACCAGGGTCGCTCGTTGCAGTTGGACGTCGTCACATACGAGCCGATAACCGCTGAAAACTGTGTAGATTTCTCCACGGCTCCGCCGTATTTCGAAATGGTCGGAGAGCTGTCCGTAATAGACATGCCGGGGCTCGATCACGCCCGGAAACTGGGCTGGGTCGACATCGCCAACGCATTCGTCTGGTTGATTGTGGTGTTCTTGATCGAAATCGAGATACGAATGCAGGCGGCCGACCGATTCGCCAGCAGCGCGTTGAAACCGGTTCGCATATTGAAAACGATTTTCTATGGCGAACTGATTATCAATGCCATCATCTGGCTTGCGACCGGCTACCCGATATATGCCTGGGATGCATTCCTGTGGATATTCGGCTTCTGGGCGATTGAGCTAAATCTCGCCGAGTGGGAGCAAGAGCGTACCGAGGAACTTGCCACCGCGGCGATTTAGTTGTGTCAGGCTAACGATGAGGGGCGACTAGTCGTCCGCCAGGCCCATCTTGGCGAGTACAGCCTGATAGCCGGGATGGTCATTCAATACATGAAATAACGGAGTATTGACCAGCCCCATGCCGGGGTCGCGGACCTCGAAGCCACGCTCGAGATATTCCACACTTTTGTCGTAGTCGCCCCAAGAGGCGAAGATAATTGCCTGCTGAAATGAAGCTAGATCGCCATACTCTTCGAGGAGCGTCTGCTGGGCCGCAAGGGCTTCTTCATGATTGCCCAGTGCATTGTGAGCAACTGCCAAGTTCACTAGGCGCGAGAAGATAACCGGTTCCGCTGCCCCCAATTCGAGCGCTCGCTGGTAGTTGCCTTGGTCCAGATACACCCACGCAAGCCAGCCACGGGCGAACGGCATTGCAGAATCCTGTTCAATCAGGCGCTCGCCAAGCTGCACGGCCTCATCGTACTCCTTTAAAAAATACAGCACGCTCAGAAGACTGCGTTGAACGCGATAATTAAGAGGATCCTCTCTGATTATGTGTTGGAGGGTCCGCCTGGCGTCGTCGAATCTCCCACGGGTAACAAGCAGATTACTTTGCTCAAGCTGTGCGGTCAGGTCTCCCGGCCGTAGCTCGAGAGCCCGCTCGAGATTTTTTTCGGCGCTATCCCAATTCCAGTCAAAGCTTAGTTCGTAGTTAGCGATCGCGAGGTAAACCTCCGGCAAAGAATCATCGAGCATTAATGCCCGCTTGGCTGCTTCACGCGCAAGTGCCAAATCTTCAGCCGGATCGTCCGACGTCTGTCCTGCGTAATCTGCTTTTGCTCTCGATAAGCCGGCCCACGCCAGCGCGGATTCCGGTGCGAGCTCGACAGCCTGCTCCATGTACTTCGCGGCTTTCGCCAGGTTATCGGGTCCGGATTGGTTTAAGAAAAACAATCCTCGCAGATAGGCGTTATAAGCATCGGCGTTATTAATGCCTCTTTCGTGGACAGCGACTTGCGGGGCCTCGCCCAGCAACGTGACCTTGAGTTCCCGAACTACTGAGTTCGCGATGTCATCCTGTACAGCGAAGATGTCATCCAGGGTGCGGTCGTAGGTTTCGGACCAGAGATGAAAACCATCATCGGTCTTGACGAGCTGCGCCGTGATCCGGACGCGATCGCCACTTTTACGAACGCTGCCCTCGAGTATTGTCTCAACGCCAAGGCTATCTCCAATCAGGCGCAAATCTTCGCTGCGGCCTTTGAAAGCGAATGATGATGTCCGTCCCGCAACTTTAAAGGCCGGGATCTTGGCCAGGAGATTGAGCAACTCCTCGGATATGCCGTCACTGAAATAATCCTGGTCCGGATCGTTGCTCATATTCACGAAGGGCAGCACAGCAATCGAGCGCAATTCTGTTGCGCTCTCTTCTCTCGCCGGCATGGAATCATCGAGGAAATAGTTATCGACAACCACAAACAGGAGACCAACAGCCAGCACGCCAATGATGATAAAATCCAGCTTGCGCCCGGTTTTCGTCGTGATCGACTGACTGCGGTCGACTTCTTTTTCCTTCTTTAGCCCTTCCGGCGTGAGTTCAAACGCCCAGGCAAAGAAAAGAGCCAGTGGGAATCCCAGCACAAGGATGAGAAGAATCGTCTTAAGCACCCAGTCCGGTGCATCGAAGCTGGCAAACGCCAATTCCGCAACCTGCGCGATGAGCCAACTTACAACGATATACGCGATACCCACGCGGAATACGTTGCGTCGACTCAGTTCTTTAGTGAAATTTCGCACTGTGCTGCGATCCCCTTGGTGTGCCAGCGAATGCTAGCAGAAACAGGGGCGGATACACCGATATGTCCACTTTGCACGGTGAACGAGCGAGAAATGGTGGGCCCGGTAGGACTCGAACCTACGACCAAGGGATTCACTTGTGCCATTCATTTCTGAATGGAGCGGACTATCTCATCACCCTCAACCGGATTGTTAGGGGCGGGACGCTCTAGCCTGTTATTAAGAACGCTCAAGTTCTCAGGTAGTCTCTGCACCTTCCGGAGGTGTACCTCCGGCTTGGCTCAGGATTGCCATCAGCCTTGCTGCTAAGGTTTCCCTGAATTCATCCCGTTCACTTTGCATCTTTCGACGCAAACGCACCGTTTTATTTGATGAGTCCCCTGCTCTAACCAACTGAGCTACAGGCCCACACAGGAGCCGCTTGATTTAAGAATCAATCGCGCGGCATCACAGCCCCAACGCTGGGGAGCGGCATTCTATCAGATTCTTGAGGGGTTGAGCGACGTTCGAAAGTCCCAAACATGTTCGCATTCTCGCGATTTTCGAGTCTGCAATATTTGACAGAATTGTTGGATGATGGCCTGCCTTGTTTGTACAAAACCGCTAACTGGAAGACAAACGAAGTTCTGCTCCAGACGCTGCAAGAACGCGCACAACAACAATCAATATCGATCCTATCTCGCCCAGCAACGGCGAGGACGAATACGAAAGATCCAGTTGATCGGAATCAAGGGTAATTTTTGCACGCGGTGCGGATACGGACGTAATTTCGCTGCGCTTGAGTTTCACCATGAGAATCCGCAGTCGAAAGTTTTTCAACTCGATTTAAGGTCTTTGTCCAACAGAAAGTGGTCCGCGATATTGGCGGAGGCGGAAAGGTGCACCTTGCTTTGCTCCAATTGTCACGCTGAAGAGCACAATCCGACTTGCGTCTTATCCGATGACCGCAGGCGGACATAGCTATCGCAGCGTAGGAAGGCACTGGAAATAGCGTAAAAAAGCCGGGCAACGCCCGGCTTTTTTTAATCTTCGATCAGGAAGCTCCTGAGTTGATCCGAGCGGGTCGGATGTCGCAGCTTGCGCAGCGCCTTGGCCTCGATTTGACGAATACGTTCGCGTGTGACGTCGAACTGCTTGCCAACTTCTTCGAGCGTGTGATCGGTGTTCATGTCGATGCCGAAGCGCATTCGGAGGACCTTCGCTTCTCTCGGCGTCAGGCCGGCTAACACCACATGGGTCGTCTCCTTCAGGCCCTCCGATGTTGCCGAATCGACCGGCGAATGTACGGTCTGATCTTCGATGAAGTCACCAAGGTGAGAATCTTCGTCATCGCCGATCGGTGTCTCCATGGAGATCGGTTCCTTGGCAATCTTCAATACCTTGCGAACCTTGTCCTCCGGCATTTCCATGCGTTCGGCAAGCTCGTCCGGCAATGGCTCTCTACCCATTTCCTGAAGCATCTGGCGTGAAATACGATTCAGCTTGTTGATGGTCTCGATCATGTGCACCGGAATACGAATGGTGCGTGCCTGGTCAGCAATCGAGCGCGTTATCGCCTGACGAATCCACCAGGTCGCATAGGTCGAGAACTTGTAACCACGCCGATACTCGAACTTGTCGACGGCCTTCATCAAGCCGATGTTGCCTTCCTGAATGAGATCGAGGAACTGCAAGCCGCGGTTGGTGTATTTCTTCGCAATCGAGATGACGAGCCGCAGGTTGGCTTCGACCATTTCCTTCTTGGCCCGACGAGCTTTGGCTTCGCCGATCGACATCTGCCTGTTGATCTCCTTGATCTCGGAGATCTTGAGGTTGGTCAATGTCTCGACAGCCCGTAATTTGCGCTGCGCTCGCAAAATGTCATCTCTGAGTTTCGCCAGCGTCGACGAATGCTTGCGCTTCGCGCGAATATGTTTCTCGATCCACGTGAGATCAGTCTCGCTCTTCGGAAAGCTCGCCAGAAAATCTTTCTTCGGCATGCCGGCGTCGCGAACGCAGATCTGCATTACCTGTCGTTCCTGTGTGCGTACGACCGAGACCGAGCCGCGCAGGTTGCGAACCAGCAAGTCGAACATCTTGGGCGCAAGCTTGAGTTCCATGATCTGGTCAGCGAGGTCCGTCCGGACTCTTACGGTTTTCTTGTCGGGGCTACCGTACTTCTCCAGGTAGTTCAGCGATTTCTTGTAGAGGCGTCTTATGGTTTTGCAACGGTAAGCAACCTCTGCCGGATCGGGGCCCGTGTCGATGACTTCCTCTTCCTCATCAGCGCTTTTTTGTCCGTCATCCGATTTTGTAACCGGGGACTTTATCTCGTCCGGCGCATTCGGGTCGATAAAGCCAACGACGAAGTCCTGCATACGGGTATCGCCAGCGGCCACTGCATCGTAAATCTCGAGCAGTTTTTCCATCGTCGGCGGAAAGTGGGCCATGTAGTACTTGACCTGATTCAGGCCGTCCTCGATGCGCTTGGCGATTTCGATCTCACCCTGGCGGGTCAGCAACTCAACCGTGCCCATCTCGCGCATATACATGCGAACCGGGTCGGTCGTTCGGCCAAACTCGGCATCGACACTGGCCAAAGCGGCTTCGGCTTCTTCCGCAGCGTCGTCATCATTGGATACAGCTGCGTCTGACAACAACAATGACTCGGCGTCGGGCGCTTTCTCGTGCACTGCAATGCCCATGTCATTAATCATGTTGACGATGTCTTCAATCTGCTCGGGGTCGACGATGTCGTTAGGCAGGTGGTCGTTGACCTCGGTATAGGTCAGGTAGCCTTGCTCCTTACCGCGGGCGATCAGGTCCTTGAGTTGTTGTGCCTGCTTGTTGCCGCTAATCATTGCGCGCTTATCGGTCAAGACGGTTGGCCTCCATGTCAAAAATACAAACGATTAATTATACTGTCTTGACTGAGTCTAATCTAGAACTCAGCCACTCATTTCCGGCCCGCGTCGATGCTCTCTGAGCTCGGTGCGTTCCGCGTCCGAGAGTGTGCTAACACTCTCTTTCTTAATCAAATTATCAACTCGCTCCCGCTGCCGGAAAGCGGCGAGCTGCTCCAGGCTTTGCTCGAGCTCGGCAATCGCATCGAAGTCCTCGTCGTCGGGCACCTCGACCGAAGCCAGTTTGCCCAGATGCCGGCCTTCCTCGCGGTTGCGCCAGCGTTCCAGGATTCCGGCTGTCGTCATATTGGGTTCTTTCTGCACGGTTTCAATCAATTCCCGCAATAAATCCGTGCCCGGCTTCGTGACGCCGGCGAGTTTCTCGGCGTCAAGGGCCTGGCCTGCCTGCGGATGGTTCAGCAACAACGTAATCGCCCGCCGAACAATGGAAGGATTGCCGGTACCGGATTGCGCGCTGCGTACGTTGCTGATTCTGACCGATGGCTGAGATCCTCGGGCTTTCAGCTCTCCCTTTGATATCGCAGCTGTGAGTTTTGCCGTCGGCAGGCCGACCGCGCTGGCGAGCCGCTCAGTCAGGAGGTCGCGATAGATGCCTTGGGGAATACGCTGCACCAGCGGCATGGCCAATTCGGCGAGCCTGGCACGGCCATCAACAGTTTCCATGTCCACCTGGCCCGCAAGCTCCTCGATCAGGAAGTCCGACAGTGGCACACCTGCTGCCATTGCCTCTTCGAAGGCCTTATGACCATTGTCGCGCACAAATGAATCGGGATCCTGGCCCTCTGGCAGGAAGACGAAGCGGACCTGGCGGCCTTCGCGAATCTGCGGGAGGGCGGTTTCGAGCGCCCGCCAGGCAGCGGCTCGGCCCGCCTTATCGCCGTCGAAGCAGAAAAACACATCCTCGGTGAGACGGAACAGGCGGTTAAGGTGATCATCGGTCGTGGCCGTGCCGAGCGTGGCAACGCCAAAATCGATGCCATGGCGGGCCAGGCCGATGACGTCCATATAACCCTCGACGACAACCAGCCTCTCTATATTGCGTATAGCCTGGCGAGCCTCGTACAGACCATAAAGTTCCCGTCCCTTGTGAAACAGCACCGTCTCGGGAGAGTTCAGGTACTTGGGTTCATCGTCGGCCAGTACGCGGCCGCCGAAACCGATGCCCCGGCCTCGCGCATCGCGTATTGGAAACATGATGCGGTCGCGGAATCGATCGTAATGACTTCCGTTGTCCTTGCGAATAATAAGGCCCGTGGCGAGCAGGCGTTCAATCGTCTCTTTCGACTTGCCGAATTTGTCGAGCACGGCACTCCATCCGGCGGGCGCATAGCCGATACCGAATCGCTTCGCCGTAGGCCCGTCAATACCGCGACCTTTCAAATATTTCTGGGCCGTCTTACTGTCCTTGAGATTTGTCTGGTAATAACGCTCCACTTTCGCGAGCAACTCGAAAAGTTCATCGTATCGTCGGGCTGGACGCTGGTTTTCCTCGCGAGGCACTTCGATGCCCATCGATGCTGCGAGGCTCTCTACTGCCTCGACGAAGCTCATGTGCTCGTACTCCATCAGGAAGCCGAGTGCCGTACCGTGGGCGCCGCAGCCGAAGCAGTGAAAAAAGCCTTTGGACGGGCTTACCGTGAACGAGGGCGTATTCTCATCATGGAATGGACAATTCGCCTTGAATTCGCGCCCAGCCTTCTTGAGCTGAATACGCTTGCCCAATACCTCGACGATATCGGCACGCGAAATCAGGTCGTCGATGAAATGCTGTGGAATCAAGCCGCTCATAGTCTTAGATTAACGGACACTCTCGTTGCAGGGGTCTAATTTGAACCCGATATTCTTATTATTAGGTCGAACCGACTTAAGGATAGCTAATGAGGCCGATACTGCCACTTCCTGGCCGGTTGCGGTAATTACGCGGCGCCGAGCCGCTCCTTAACTTTGGCGCCTACTGCGCCCATGTCTGCACGGCCGGCGGCTTTCGCCTTTACCTGACCCATGACTTTTCCCATGTCCCGAATGCTCTCGGCACCTGAGTCTGTGATTGCCTTCTGGATGATGTCATCGAGTTCGGCTTCGCTGAGCTGCTCGGGGAGATAGTCCTCGAGAACCGTGATTTCCTGAAGCTCGATGTCGGCCAGATCCTGCCGGCCACCGTCCTGAAACTGACTGACCGAGTCGCGACGCTGCTTTACCATCTTGTCGAGTACGCTAAGCACACCCGCATCGTCGAGCTCGATCCGCTGGTCAATCTCGATTTGCTTGATGGCGGCAAGAATCAGGCGCACCACTTTCAGCCGCTCTTTGTCGCCGGCTTTCATGGCGGTCTTCATGTCTTCAGAGATTTGGGCCTTGAGCGTCATACCGGGCCTGTCGATTCGCTGCACGCGAACCTGTCTGCAATACTTAACGGCGAACTAATAGAGGCGCTTACGCTTCGAGGTCTCGCGGGAAAGACGCTTCAGGTGGCGCTTTACAGCCGCTGCCTTCTTGCGTTTACGTTCCTGGGTCGGCTTCTCGTAAAACTCACGACGACGAAGCTCGGTCAGGACACCTGCTTTTTCACAGGCACGCTTGAACCGACGCAGGGCGGCGTCGAAATACTCATTCTCTTTAATACGGACACTCGGCATACACACATTCTTAGGCTGGATATAAAGAAACCCGGCACAAGGGCCGGGACTTGACCGATCATAATATCCGTAGGAGCAGCACATTGCAAAGGACTGTGGCCAATTTTGGAGGTCTCCTGGGGTATTATGCGGCGCCTATGAATGTCCTTGGCCTGGAAACCAGTTGCGATGAAACCGGGGTAGCGATCTTCGACTCCGAGCGCGGCCTCGTGGGCCAGGCGCTGCACAGTCAGATCGACCTGCACAAGGTCTATGGTGGCGTCGTGCCCGAAATCGCGGCCAGGGACCACATTCGCCGTTTGCTGCCGCTAATCAAGAATGTGCTGGAGGAGGTCGGCATCGAACGGCCGGACGCCGTCGCCTATACCGCAGGTCCAGGCCTCGTCGGTGCGCTGATGGTTGGCAGTGGCCTCGCTAACGGGCTGGCGCTGGCCTGGGGTTGCCCGGTTATCCCGATACATCACATGGAGGGTCATCTGCTTGCACCGATGCTCGAAGACGATCCGCCCGCATATCCGTTTCTGGCCTTATTGGTCTCCGGCGGTCACACGATGCTGGTCGCGGTCGACGGCCTTGGGCTCTACGATGTGCTTGGCAGCACACTGGACGATGCGGTTGGCGAGGCCTTCGACAAGACGGCGAAACTACTCGGGCTCGATTACCCGGGCGGGCCGGCTCTCGCCAAGCTCGCCGAAAACGGAAACGGAGACGCGTTCGCTTTTCCCCGCCCGATGTTGAAAAGCCCCGGCCTCGATTTCAGTTTCAGTGGCCTGAAGACCGCGGTCATGTTGCAGGTCAAAAAGTCGACCACGGGTGGCGATATCGACAATGTTCGCGCGGACATTGCTGCATCGTTTCAAACCGCCGCCGTCGATACGCTGGTTAGCCGCAGTATTCAAGCTGCAAACAAGACCAAGCTCGAGCGCATTGTAGTTGCCGGCGGTGTCGGTGCGAATCTTCGTCTGCGCGAGGAGCTTGCCGACAGGTTCGATGGGCTGGTGTATTACCCGCGATTCGAGTATTGCACCGATAACGGTGCGATGATCGCGGTAGCCGGGGCGCTCAGGCTCTCCGATGGCGCGGAACCGGCTACTATTATTGCGAAAGCAAGGTGGTCCCTGGAAAGCCTGGTGCCGCCGCGCTCGCCCGATCAGCAGAAGGCCCATTGATGGATACCATTTTCCTGCGCGACCTGAAAGTCGAGACCATTGTCGGCATCTGGGACTGGGAGCGGAAGATCCGACAGACGGTCAGCATTGATCTGGATATGGCGACCGACATTCGTCGCGCCGCAGCGTCAGACAGCATAGACGATACCCTCAACTACAAGCTGGTCGCCAAACGGGTGCAGCAATTCGTGGCCGATTCGAGCTTTCAGCTCGTCGAGACACTGGCCGAAAAGATCGCTGAGGTTGTGTTGAATGACTTCGATGTGCCGTGGGTCGAGGTACGCGTGAACAAGCCGGGCGCTATCCGTGGCGCCAGGGATGTCGGCGTCAGTATTCGTCGCGAGAAAAACGAGTAACGAAGTGCCAACCATCTATCTGGGTATCGGTAGCAATATCGACCCAAAAGAAAATCTCGAACTTGCGCTCAGCGAACTGCAAAAGCGATTCGGCGAGCTCGTCAAATCCTCCGTTTATCGAAGCAAGGCCTACGGATTCGACGGCGATGAATTCCTTAACATGGTCGTCGCTCTCGACAGCGGCCTCACGCCGATCGAGGTCCATGCAAAGCTTGAGGAAATTCAGGGCGTGGCCGGCCGGAACCGCGAGGCACGCGGCTATGCATCGAGAACGCTGGATATCGACCTCCTGCTTTATGACGACCTGGTGGTAGACGAGCCACCAATCCGACTGCCGCGACCCGATGTGCTGCGGTTCAGCTTCGTGCTGGGGCCATTGGCCGAAATTGCGCCGGAACTTCAGCATCCCGAAACCCATCAAAGCTACCAGGAGCACTGGAACAATTTTGACTCCGATAGTCATCCAATAAGCCGGGAATCCGTTATTTAGTAAAAAGCGACCTGGCAGCGTGGCTGAATTTCCAAAACAAGGCACTGCGGCGGAGTTCGTGCGTGACTGGCCGAGTAAGATGGCCTGATCTTCGGGAGATCGATATGCGCAAGTTTCTTTACATGCTGGTTGCAGCGTCACTGACGTTCGCAGGATGCAGCGCATCCGACGGCGGCGGTGCCGGACCGCAGGTCGGTACATCGGCATGCGAGAACGATGCTCAGAAGCAGTTCGTGCTTGACGTGATGCGTGATATCTATTTTTGGTATGACCTGCTGCCTGCGAACGTCGATCTCAGTCAATACGCGTCCCCGGAGGAGCTGCTTGCGTTTCTGATTACGTTTCAGCCACTCGACGATTTCAGCTTCATAACGACTGCGGAGGCGGACGCCCAATTCTTCGGTGAAGGGCAGTTCGAAGGATTCGGATTCAGTACTCGATTCGAAGCCGCCGACGATCTTCGGTTCACACGGGTATTCAGCGGAAGTCCGGCAGCGATGGGCGGGTTCCAGCGCGGCCAAAGAATACTCGAGCTTGACGGGAGAACCATCGCCGAAATCGAAGCCAACGAGGGAGTGGGGGTCGTTTTCGATCAGTCGCCGCTGGAATTCAGAATTCGCAATCTCGACGCCAGCGAGTTTCTTGTCACAGTCAGTCACGACATTGTGACGATAGATCCATTGCCGCAGTGGCGTGTTATCGACATAGGCGGCGTTCCCGTCGGCTATGTCGAGTTCGCGACGTTCGTCAGCACGGCGGATCCGGTGTTCAGCAACGTATTCTCGGATTTCAACGCTGCCGGGGTCACCGACGTGATTATCGACATGCGCTACAACGGCGGCGGGCTGGTCAACATTGCACGATTGCTGGGGGATTATCTTGGTGGCTCGGTTCCGGGGCAGATTTTTTCGCTAACGGTATTCAACGACAAGAATACGTTTCGAAATGAAACCGAGCTTTTCGAACAAATCGCGAATTCGATGAACTTGTCCCGGCTGGTCGTTATCGCGACATCGGGCACGGCATCGGCAAGCGAGCTGGTCATCAACAGCATGGAGACACATGCGGACGTCACGATCGTCGGTGACACGACATTTGGAAAACCGGTCGGTCAGATTGGCGCGCTGTTTTGCGACAAGATTCTCAGGGCGACCGCGTTCGAGACATTAAATTCACTAAACGAGGGCGGCTACTTCAATGGCTTGGCGGTCGATTGTCCCGCTGCGGACGATTTAACCGAGGTCGTCGGATCGGCAACGGATCCAAATCTGCTTGCCGCGCTGACGTACCTCGAGACCGGCGCGTGTCCCGCGGTACCCGCCATGCTGAAAGCAGCGATCGACCAGGAATTGCCGCAGATTGATTTACGCGGACCGGCATGGCGCGAGTACGCCGGCGCGTTCTAGCTTACCAGCCGATACTGCGGCCACCGTCGACCGCGATGATCTGACCAGTCACATACGCGGCATCGCGGACAAGATAGATGACACAGTCGGCGATATCGCCCGGATCGCCCGGTCGCGCTAGCGGCACCTGTTTCAGGATATTTTCCTTGGTGGCCTCCGTCATGCCTTCCTCAGGCCACAGGATGGCTCCAGGTGCGATTCCATTCACGCGGACCTCGGGCGCCAGGTCCTTTGCAAGCGATAACGTAAGCATCGAAAGGCCGGCCTTCGCGGATGCATAAACGGGATGGTTCTTGAGTGGCCGTTTCGAATGTATGTCGAGCATATTGATAATCACTCCCTGGCGGGATTTCAGGTGCGGCCAGGCGGCCTGCGACAAGAACAGGGGCGCTTTCAAGTTGCTGCCAATCAAATCATCCCATTGCGATTCAGAAACGCTGCCCATCGGCGTCGGATAAAAGGCCGAGGCATTGTTTATCAGGATGTCCAGGCCGCCACCCCATTCGGTAACGGCCTCAATCAGATTCGAAAGTCCCGCCGTGTCATGAAGATCGGCGGCGAAGATTTCCGCCGAATCGGGCCGCACATTGTTCAAACGGTTACGGAGTTCCTTTGCCCCTGCGTCGGAACTGCGATAATGAATGGCGACGCTGGCGCCTGCCTCATGCAGGCGTTCGGTGGTTGTGGCGCCGATTCTTCTTGCGGCGCCTGTGATCAGCGCGCGCTTGCCGTCGAGATTTCGTGCGTAGGACATTTTGGCCACTTTACGATCTACTACATTGCCATTGTTAAGGACATCATAAGCAACATGCAACACGGAAGACATTCGACCAGCGGCTTGCCACAACCAGACGAAGACAGCCTGGCACACTGCCATAAGGTCAGTGCGTCGATCAGGGAGGCGATCGACGAGTCCGATGGAAGCATCAGCTTTGCACAGTTCATGTACCTTGCGCTTTACTCTCCCGGCCTTGGTTACTATAGCGCAGGCACAACCAAGTTCGGTGCGGCCGGCGATTTCGTTACGGCGCCCGAAATATCGCCGTTATTCGGCCGCGTTGTCGCACGACAATGCAAGGCGGTGCTCAAGCAGACTGACAATGGACAAATCCTGGAGTTGGGTGCCGGCAGCGGCAAACTCGCCGTCGATATTCTTCGATGGTTGGACGACCGAAATTCTTTACCGGATCGATATTTGATCCTTGAGCCTTCGGCAGATCTGCAGGCAAGGCAGCAGGATCTGATACGCGAAGAACTTCCCGGTTTGGACGGACGAATAGAATGGTTGAGCGAATTGCCCGAGCGCTTGACGGGCATTGTGATCGCCAATGAAGTAGCCGACGCGCTTCCCGTCGAACGATTTGAGCGAACGGACGATGCCGTGTTCCAGATGCGCGTTACTGCTGACGAAACGGGCTTCGACTGGAGCAGGAGACAGGCTCCGGATGTACTCACAACGGCGGTCGAAAAGATCGAGGCGGACATTGGTGACGCCTTGCCGGGTGGTTACCAGTCCGAGGTATCACTCGGTCTGGCCGACTGGATTGCACAACTGGCAGCATGCTTGCACAAAGGCCTGGTGCTTCTGTTCGACTACGGAGTAAGCCGCAGAGAATACTATTCACCCGATCGGAATCGGGGATGGCTTCGATGCCATTTTCGACACCATGCACACAACGAGCCGCTCATCTATGCAGGTATCCAGGACTTGACGAGCTGGGTCGACTTCACAGCGGTTGCACAGTCGGCGGAAGAACACGGGCTAGACGTTCAGGGGTTTGTCACTCAGGCAGATTTTCTGATTAGCGGCGGACTCGAAGACGAGTTGGCCGGCATTGCCGATTTACCGATCGCCGACCAGCTTGAATTGTCCCGACAGGTGAAACTTCTTACGTTACCGGGCGAGATGGGCGAGCATTTCAAATGCATCGGCTTGAGCCGTGGAAAACTTAGCGGCGAAGGAGCCTTTAGTGGCGCGGACAGGGCGCACGTATTGTGACCTGGTTGCAAACCATCGTACTCGCCATCGTCCAGGGGCTGACGGAGTTCCTGCCCATTTCGAGTTCAGGCCACCTGGTGCTCGTACCGGCGGTGATCGGCTGGACCGATCAGGGGCTCACATTCGACGTTGCCGTCCACTTCGGATCACTGCTGGCGGTTGCTGTTTATTTCCGCAGTGACCTCAAGGGGCTGATCTCGGGTGGCGTAAGGCTACTGGGTGGTAACGGCGATTCGCCTGAGTCACGGATGGCTTTATACATTGTCATCGGAACCGTACCGGCCGCAATTGCAGGACTCT
>Ga0255058_10001405_pt1 | contig 13563 bp, 10 predicted proteins | sample Cases_109_9_MG_FD_188637 | JGI IMG/M metagenome (GOLD analysis project Ga0255058, IMG submission 188637) | Seawater microbial communities from Amundsen Gulf, Northwest Territories, Canada - Cases_109_9 | ecosystem: Environmental > Aquatic > Marine > Gulf | place: Canada: Northwest Territories... | reverse complement strand
GATCCGGCCGGGCAGCATGGGCCGGCCCTTCCCGGGCATCGAACCGGCGATCATCGACGACGAGGGCAACGAGGTGCCGCCCGGCGAAGAAGGCGACCTCGCGGTCAGGCCCGGGTGGCCCTCGATGTTCCGGACGTACTGGCAACGTAAGGAGTTGTACGACTCGTGCTTCCGCAACGGCTGGTACATCACGGGCGACCGGGCGCGGAAGGACAAGGACGGCTACTTCTGGTTCATCGGCCGCGCCGACGACGTGATCAACACCGCCGGCCACCTCGTCGGCCCGTTCGAGGTCGAGAGCGCGCTGCTCGAGCACGAAGCGGTGGCTGAGGCCGGGGTCATCGGCAAGCCCGACCCGGTGGCGATGGAGGTGGTGAAAGCGTTCGTCGCGCTTAAGGACGGCTACGAGAAGTCGGAGAAGCTGCGGCGAGAGCTGAGGCAGTTCGCGATCGGAAAGCTGGGGAAGGCGGTCGCGCCGCGCGAGATCGAGTTCCTGCCGAGCATGCCGAAGACGCGCTCGGGCAAGATCATGCGCCGCCTGCTCAAGGCCCGCGAGTTGGGCCTTGATGAAGGCGACACGAGCACGCTGGAGGACTAGAGGAGCGATGACCGCCGTGGCAACGTACCCCTCCGAAGTCGCACCGCTGATCGAGGCGCTCCTTGACGGCGTGCGTGATGCACTCGGAAACAACCTACTCGGGTTTTACTTGCGCGGATCTCTGGCGATGGGCGGGTTCGACCCTGAGACGAGCGACATCGACATTCTCGTCGTCACCGAGCGGCCCGTGTCCGAGGCTGAGTTCGAGGCGCTCGACCGGCTGCACAGGCGCGTCGAGGCGCGCCAGAACGAGTACGGGCGTCATTACGAGGTGTCCTACGTCGACCGGGCGTCGCTCAAGCGCTTCGCTCCGGGGGAACGGCGGCACCCCACCGTCGGCTCGGACTGGGCGTTCGGCTGGGCCGAGCATCGAGACAACTTCGTGCTGGAGCGCTGGATGGTGCGCGAGCACGGCGTCGCCCTCGCTGGCCCAGACCCAAAAACACTGATCGACCCGATATCGGCGGACGACCTGCGCACCGCCGTCGTCGGCGAGCTACGCGCCCGAATGGACAGCTGGGCTGCCAGCGATGAGCCGCCGGACTGGCTCGGCACGCGCTATTACCAGGCGTTCGAGATCGAGACGCTGTGCCGCGCGCTCTACACGCTCGAATTCGGCGACCTCCCAACCAAGCGGCAGGCGGTCGAATGGGCCCTGAGGACGCTGCGGGAGCCGTGGCTGGGGCTAGTCCAATGGTCTCAGGAGCACCGCGCGGACAAGACGGCGGATGGTTCGAAGATCCCGGAGGTCATGCGCTTCGCACGCTGGGCGGCCGCCGAGGCGGGGGTCGGCTAGCCGCGATGCCCGAGTTCAAGGCGATCATCCTTGAGTACCACGGTGCGACCGCCGTAGTGCGCCTGAACCGCGTCGCGAAGCACAACGCGATCTCACGCGAAATGGCTGACGAGCTGGTTCGCTGCCTAGACGCGCTCGACGCCAATCCGGACGTGCGCGTCATCGTGCTCACGGGCGCGGGCGACAAGGCGTTCTGCGCCGGCGCGGACATGGCGGAAGCAGCGTTGGGCCGCTACGAGGACGCCGCCGGCGACGCGCCGCCGATCGAGGGCGGGCGCGATTGGGCGGCGCAGGCGGCCGTGCGGTTGGTGCGGGCGAGGAAGCCCGTGATCGCCGCGGTCAACGGCTATGCCTACGGCGGTGGTGCGATCTTCGCGGTCTGCTGCGACATCCGGATCTGTGCGGAGAGCGCCCGGTTTCGCTTCGTCGGCGCGACCTACGGCCTGGCGGTCGGCGCCAGCATGCTGCCACGCGCTGTTGGCGGCCCGATGGCCAAGGAGCTGATCTTCACCGCCCGCATCGTCGACGCCGAGGAGGCGCTGCGCATCGGCCTCGCGAACCACGTCGTGGCGGACGCAGAGCTCGAGCGCACGGTCCTCGAGATGGCGGAGCAGATCGCCAGCAACTCGCCGTCGGCGATCGCGGCCTCGAAGGAGATAATCGACATCGCTACGTCGACGAAGGACGCCGGCCGGCGGGAGTTCGAGCACAACGTAGCGCTGCGGCAGTCGGAGGACCACATCGCGCGCTTCCGGGCGGCCGCCGAGCGCGTGGTCAATCGGGACGCATGATGGCGGATGTCACGTACCACGGGGTGGCAAAGCTCTACTGGGACACGCTGGCCGCGGCAGAGCCCTACGTGCCGCCCGACTTCGAGCGCGAAGGCTTTATCCATTGCACGGACGGCCGCGAAGCGGTCGCGGTCGCTTTGACGCAGTACTACAAGGAGGACGCCGGCGATTGGTAAGTCCTCTCGATCGACAAGAACCGCATCACGGCACCAGTGACGTACGAGGATCCGGCTGGCATCTTCCCTCACATCTACGGGCCACTTAACCGCGATGCCATCGTCGACGTTCAGCCGATCGGGCGTGCGCCGGACGGCACATTCCTTGTGCCAGGCCAGTCCGCACCTACGCCTCGAAGGTAAGGCCGAGCACGCGCTGACCGAGCGCCCTCGCCACGCGCCGCGCAGCTGGCTCTTCGCTGCCGGACAGTCGCCCGATCTCAGCGATCGCACCGGGCGTGTCGAGGTCGTTCGCCATGGCATCGAGGAAGGATCCGCGGAATCGCTCCAGCTCAGCGTCGCTCGGCGCGCCGGCATCGGCCAACGAACGCGAGAGTTGAGCCGCCAGTTCGATTGTGGGCACGCCGGCGTCGGTCGGCTGATCCCAGGGCTCGCGGTAGTGGTGCGAGAGGAGGTGTAGGCGGACGGCGTCGGGAGACGAATCGTCGATCAGCTCACGCACGAAGACCATGTTGCCGAGCGACTTGCTCATCTTGTGCTCGCCGCAGTAGACCATCGCCGCGTGCAGCCAGTGACGGACGAAGGGGACGCCGGTGTAGTTCTCGCTCTGGGCGATCTCGGCGTCGTGGTGCGGGAAGACGAGGTCGTCACCGCCGCCGTGGATAGTGATCGTTTCGCCCAGGTACTTCAGCGCCATCGCCGAGCACTCGATGTGCCAGCCGGGACGTCCGGGGCCCCAGGGAGAGTCCCAGGCCGGCTCGCCGTCCTTCTGGCCCTGCCAGAGCACGAAGTCCAGCGGATCGCGTTTCAGGGGATCGGCGGGGAAGTTGCCCCGCTCGTTGGCGATCTGGAGCATCGAGTCGTAGGAGTGGTTGAAGAGACGGCCGAACTTCGGGTCTTTCTTCACGTCGAAGAAGACGCTGCTCTCGTTCTCGTAGGCCACGCCTTTTTCGATGAGTCGTTCGACGATGTTCTGGATCTCAGGAATGTGATCGGTTGCGCGCGGTGCGACGTCCGGGTCGAGGTTGCCGAGGCGCGACATCTGCTCGCGAAAGCTGGCGTATTCCTGGTCGCCGAGATCTTTCCAGTCACGGCCGGTCTTGTGCGCGCGCAGCAGCACATCGTCGTCGATATCGGTGACGTTCTGGACGTAGGTGACACGCCGGCCGAGGAAACGCAGGTAGCGGACGAGGACGTCGAAGACGACGTAGGTGAATGCGTGCCCGAGGTGCGAGGTGTCGTACGGCGTCACGCCGCAGACGTAGAGGCCGACATCGCCGCCGGGGAGCGGCTCGATCTCGTGCGACACCGTGTTGTAGAGACGCGGTCCGAAGGCAGTCACGCGGAGTATGCTAGCGCATCGGCTGGAGACAGGAAACATGAGACAGGAGACAAGAAGTGATCCCCGTCACCTGTTGCCCGTTCCTTGTCCCATGTTCCGCCATCGTCTAAAGTCCTCAGCGGACGCCGTGGCGCGTCCGAGGAGGGCCGATGAGCGAAGTGCTGGGCGTGAAGGTGGGCGACGTAGCGACATACGAGCGCACCGTCACGGCCGAGGACATCGAGAGGTTCGCGGAGGTGTCCGGGGATACGAACCCGCTCCACCGCGACCCGGAATATGCGAAGAAGACTCGCTTCGGCGAGTGCATAGCGCACGGGATGCTGAGCGCGGGGTACATTTCGGCGGTGATCGGCACGAAGCTGGCACCGCACGCCTGCGCTGTCTACCTGAGCCAGAGCATTCGCTTCCTCCGTCCGGTGAAGATCGGCGACGCGATCAAGGCTGTCGCCGAGGTCAAGGAGATCAACGCGGAGAAGAGCACGCTGACGTTGCAGACCGAGTGCTTCAACCAGGACGGTGAGGCAGTCGTCAAGGGTGAGGCAGTGATCCTGCTGGACCCCGTCGGCTGAGCGATGACAACGGAGAAGACGACCGGCGGCAACTACCTTGAGGATTTCGAGGTGGGCCGCGTAATCAAGCACGCTGTGCCGCGCACGGTCTGGGACGGCGACATGGCGCTCTACATCGCGCTCTACGGAGACAGGCGACCGCTGCACTGCGCGCGGGACTTTGCGCAGTCGCTGGGGTTCGAGCGCGAGCCGGTGCACGACCTACTCGTCTTCCATATGGTGTTCGGCCGCGCCGTGCCGGACGTCTCACTCAACTCGCCGGCCAACCTCGGCTACGCGGACGTGCGCCTCCTGAAGCCCGTCTACGTCGGGGATACGCTGCGTGCCGAGACGAAAGTCATCGGCCGGCGGGAGACGTCGCGCCCCGAGCTGGGCATCGTCTGGGTGCATACGCGCGGATTCAACCAGCACGGCGAGACAGTTCTGCAGTTCTACCGCTGGGCGATGGTCAACAAGCGCGATCCGGCTTCCAGGGTCGCAGCCGCAGAGCCGCCTGAGCTACCTGCGCAGGTTCGTACAGAGGACCTATACGTACCGCCCGAGCTGGACCTGACGAAGTTCGACCCGGTCGTGACCGGCTCGGAGGCGATGTGGGAGGACTACGAGCCCGGCGAGCGCATCATGCACCGGCAAGGGATAACGTTGGAGGACGCGGAGCATCAGATGGCGACGCGCCTCTACCAGAACAACGCGCGCGTGCACTTCAACGAGGTGTTGCAGAAGAAGTCGCGGCTGGGCACGCGCATTATCTACGGCGGACATATCATCTCGACGGCGCACTGCATCTCGTTCGATGGGCTGGAGAACGCGATTCGCGTACTCGCCTTCAACGCCGGCGCCCACGCCAATCCGACGGTGGCCGGCGACACGCTCTTCGCCTGGACCGAAGTGCTTGAGCGCATCGACCTGGGCCGCGACGATGCCGGCGCCCTGCGGCTGCGGCTCGTCGGTGTCAAGAACAGCGATCCACGCGAGGAGGACGTGCCGCTGCGCGTGAAGAGGGACGATGGGCGCGAGTCGTACCATTCGAACGTCGTGCTCGACCTCGACTACACGGTTCTGGTGCCGAAGAGGAGATAGCGATGCTGAAAGGCGACGTGATCACGCTGCGTCCCATCGAAGAAGGCGATCTGGAGACGATCTATCGTCTCCAGTTGGACGTTGAAGCACGGGGGCCGTGGTTCCCACGCGGCGTTGAGTCGCTCCAGAAGCTGCGCAAGGATTACCAGGAGCACGGCTTCTGGGGAGCGAAATTCGGCGCGATCTTAATCATCGACAACGACACGCACAAGATCATCGGCGAGATGTTCTACTTCGAGACCGTCGACTACCTGAGCGAGCTTGAGATCGGCTACATCGTCTTCGACTCTGGTGCTCGTGGGAAAGGCGCAACGACCGAGGCTCTGCGGCTTCTCACGGACTACCTGTTTGATGTCCGGCCGGTCAATCGCATTCGGCTCGTCATCGCTACCGAGAACGCCGGCTCGCGGCGCGTTGCCGAGAAGAACGGCTACCGCCACGAGGGCACGATGCGCGGCGGATGGTTCAACGGCGGCCGCGGCGAGGCCGAATTCATCGACGGCGAACTCTACGCGATCACGCGCGGCGACCTGGCCGACTAGGCGGCGCTCAGTCGGCGACGATCTCCCTGAAGGCGGAGACGATGCGGTCTGGCCGATCGGGGCGCCCGTCGCAGCCTTTGCCCTGCCAATCGACCCAGATGCCGTGGAGGCCGAGCTGCATCGGGGCGAGGACGTCGAACTGAAGGTTGTCGCCGATCGCCCAGGTGTCTTCGGGAGCAGCATCGAGCGCTGAGAGGAGCGTGTCGTAGACGCGACGGTCCGGCTTCCCGGCGCCCAGCTCGCCTTCGATGACGATGTGGTCAAAGTATCGCGCGAGATCGAAGCGTTCGATCTTGGCGCGTTGCGGAGCTTTGGCACCGTTCGTCATCATGCCTAGGCGCACTCCCTCCGCTTGGAGGCGTTGGAGTGCGTCAGTGGCGCCGGGGAAGAGCGCCGACTTCTCCGCTCGCAGGTCGCGGTAGGTCTCGGCGATCTCGTGGGCGAGGTCCGTGTCGTCGATGCCGAGGTTCGTGAAGACGTGCTCAAGGAGCGACCGAGTGTTGGCGCGCAGGTCGAGACGTCCGCTGCGATGGCGGTTCGGGTCGGACCAGAACCACGAATTCCGTTCGTCTATCTCGGCGCGAAGACGGCGCGTCTCAAGGCCTGGATGCCGCGATTCAGCGAGGGCGCAGGCGTCGGCCCAACAGACGTCGACGTTGCTCGTGTCGTCGAGCAGAGTATCGTCGAGGTCGATGAGGATGGCGCGGGGGAGGTTGGTCACGTCTCGATTTTAGCGGAGGCGTGGGCGGTAGCGCAGCAATATACTGGCAGTGGCCAGTTCTACAAGGAGAATGAGTAGTGGGTAACAGATTCAAAGTAGGCGACCTCGAGGTGTTGGCGGTGAGCGACGGTCTTGGGGTCGCGCCCGCCACCTGGTACTTCCGCGGGACGACGGACGAGCAGTGGGAGAAGCACAAGCGCTGGCTGAACCACGCCGGTGAGGTGGAGTTTCCGTTTAGCTGCTTCCTGGTCGACTCGGGCGGGCAGAAGGTGCTCATCGATACCGGCCTGGGGCCGGCGAGCATGTCCGGCATCACCGGCGGCGCATTGCTGCGTGAGCTGGCGGCCGGCGGCGTCAAGCCTGAGGACATCGACGTGGTGTTTCTGACGCACTTGCACATCGACCATTGCGGGAACGTGGCGCACGACGACGGCGACGAGATGAAGGCCGTGTTCCCGAACGCGACCTACCGCTGGACGGCGGGAGAGGACGAATTCTGGCAGGATCCCGCTCCGCGAGCGGCTACACCTGGATTCGACTGGAAGAAGATGATGGCCGCGGTGTCCGACAGGTTAGAGATCGCGGACGACGGTGATGTGATCGCGCCGGGGATCAACGTCATCGGCACGCCGGGGCACACGCCGGGGCACGCCGGCGTCATCCTCTCCTCCCAGGGGAAGCGTGCGTTCATCCTGGGCGACGCGATCTCTTGCCCGGTGCAGCTGGAGGAGACCGAGTGGTCCGGCATGGGCGACATGGACCGCGACCTGGCGAGGCGGTCGCAGGAGGCGGCGCTGCGCGAGATCGAGACCGACGGGGCGCTGATGACAGCCGCGCACTTCCCGGGCCTGACGCTGGGCCGAGTGCTGCAGGGCGAAGGCAAGCGCTACTGGGAGGCGGTATAGGTTCCGAGACGTTCGGGACACGCCCGAACCGCGCCAACGATCCGGTGACAGCGGCGGGTTGACACCTTCGTCGCCCGTTCCTACGCTGGCCTCGCCTCTCCATGCCTGATCTACCCGCCACTCTGCGCTCAATCGCCGACGCACGGCGAGACGACCCGCTGCGGCCGGTTACCGTCGTGGCGCCTTCGCACGCTGCCGCGCTGCAGATGCGCCGCCGCCTCGCCGAGCTGACACCGTTCGCCGCCGTCCGCTTCGAGACGTTTCCGCGGCTCTCGGAGTTGCTTGGCGCGGGACATCTCGCTGCAGAGGGCCGAAATCCACTGGCGCGGCCGATCGGCGACTACCTCGCCGGTCAGGTGGCGGCCGAGTCGCAAGGCACGCTTGCGGCGGTCAGCGATCTCGCGGGGTACGCTCGCGTCCTGAGGCAGCTGTTCCGGCGCCTGCGCCGCGCCGGTATTACATCGTCGAGTGCGATCCGCAGAGTCTACCCTGAGCACGCGCGCGAGATCTTCCGGCTGTACGACCGCTTTCGCGAAGCGTCGGCGGCGTTCTACGACGAGGAGGACTTGCTCGATGCTGCCGCGGGGGCTGTAGAGGCGGGCCGCGCGGGGGCGCTGGGCGACATCGGAGCGATCTACGTTGCGCCGCCGGGCGCTCTGACCGCCGCCGGGACGCGCCTTCTGGAGGCTCTCCGTGCGGCCGCGCCCGGCTTCGAAGAGATCGAAGAGGGCCCAGGTGAGCCGAAGTCGCAGCGGTTCGTCCTGGCGCCTGACCCGGCGAGCGAGGCACGCTGCGTCATCCGGGACGTGATCGGGGCGCTGGACGAGGGCGTGCCGCTACACCAGGTCGGCGTCTTCCACGGCGCGGACGCCTCGTACGGGAGGTTGCTCCGCGAGGCGTTTGCCAACTCCGGCGTGCCAGTCGCGCCGATGCCCGGGCTGCCGCTGATCGAGACGCGCGCCGGCCGCGGTGTGCTCGCACTGGCCTCGCTGCCGGAGCGCGACTTCTCCCGTGCCGCGGCGATGGAGTTTCTGTCGATCGCGCCGCTGAAGGAGTACATCCCGGCCGGAGACGGCAACGAGCGGCTGATGACGAACGCCTGGGACCGGCTATCTCGGGAGGCTGGCATCACGCGAGGCAAGGACGCCTGGGACCGACGGCTCGGTATCTTCATCAGTGACAAGGAGGACGAGCTTCAAACGCCAGCAGTCGCCGAGAACGAGGCCCGTGGACGCGCGATCACGTACCAGCGCGACAAGGCCGAGCGCTTGAGGGCGGTGATGGCCAGCCTGCTCACCCGCCTCGAGCCGCTGCGTCGCGACCAGGATGCGGCGTCGTTCATCGAGGCGTTCAAGTCGATCGTCGACGACTACTTCGACCCGGGCGACGACGCGCTCGAAAGTGTGACCGATGAGATCGACCAGTTGGGCACCGTTGGCGCTGTTGGTGGCGAGTTCAGCCTTGACAGCTTCGGCAGTGCGCTGAGGGCCAATCTCGAGCTTGCCTTCACGCGCGAACGCGGGCTGGGAGATGGCGTCGTCATCGCTGAGTACCGCGTCGCAGGTGGGCTGGAGTTCCAGCGGGTGATCCTGTGCGGCGCATTCGAAGGTGCGCTGCCGGCCGGGCCTGGCGGAGACGCGATCCTCGACGACCGCGTCTGGCAGGGCTTGAAGAACGAGCACACGTTCATCGAGGACGCGGCGACGCGCATCCAACGCTCCCACGAGGCGGCGGAGCGCGCCATCGGGGCGGCCGCGGGCGGGCAGCTGACCTGGAGCGCACCGTCCTACGAGCCCGGTGGTGCCCGCGAGTACTATCCGTCGCCGATGATGGCGGAGGCCTATTCCGCCGCAGTCGGCCAGCGCGTCACCGCCTCGAAGCTGCGAGAGGTGGTGTCATCGGAAGACGTAGCGCACCCGCGCTCGGCGCTGGGCTCGATGCTGGCGGGCCCGGTCGTCGACGCAGCCGAGCTGGGCCTGCGCGATGCCGTGCTCAACGCACAAGCGGGCACGGCGATCCCCGGGAATGACCCGCGCGCCCGGCCGCTGGCTCTCTTGAGGGCGCGACGCAGCGGCGTCTTCACGGAGTGGGACGGCAACGTCGCCGAGATCGACGGTGACCTGCTCGTGGGTGCCGGGAAGATGGTGTCGCCGACGTCACTCGAGACGTACGGCGCGTGCGGATACCGGTATTTCGCTCGCTCGGTGCTGCGCTTGAATGTGGTTGACGAGCCCGATGAGCGGGAGATGATGGATCCCGCCGCGCGGGGGAGCGTGATCCATCGCGTGCTCGAGCGCTTCTTCCTCCACCAGCAGGAGCAGGGCCGTCCTGCCGTGAACGAGAGCTGGAAGGCGGCCGACGAGACGCTGCTTCTTCAGATGGCAGAGGAGGAGCTGGCAGGGGCTGCGGCCCGCGGGCAGACGGGTCTCGAGGTCTATTCGAAGCACGAAATGCGGACGATCGGCTCCGACCTGCGCCAGTTCCTGCTCGCCGACGATGCGTTCCGTCATCAGACTGGCGCGGTTCCGGCCGGGTTCGAGCAGGCGATACCGTTGACGGAGATCGCCGGGGTGACGCTGCAAGGGCGCGTCGACCGCATCGACCGCACGCCCGACGGGAGAGCCGCCTGGGTGATCGACTACAAGACGGGAAGCACGTGGGAGTTCCGCGACGTGATAAGCGGCAAGAGCGCCGACTCGCTCCTGGGCGGGCGGAAGCTTCAGCTGCCAACGTACCTCGCGGCTGCCGGTGACGCGGAGTCCGCGGTGGCGATGTACTGGTTCATCTCGCGCAAGGGCGGGTTTACGATCGTCAGCTACCCACAGAGCGCCACGGCCCGAGAGCGGTTCGAGGCGACACTGACGGCGATCGTCGACGGTATCCGAGGCGGGTCGTTCCCCGCTGTTCCGAACGATGAGGACGAGTGGCGCGGTGGGTTCAAGAACTGCACGTACTGCGAGTACGACCGCATCTGCTCACGCCGCCGCGATATCGAGTACAGCGCGAAAGAGAGCGACGCAGCCGCCGAAGCATGGCAAGCTGTACGACTCACCGCCGAGGGAGACGCGTCGTGAGCTGCGCGCATCACGCGAACGACGACGACGCGCGTCGCGTCATCCGCGAGGCGCTGGACCAGACGCTGTTCGTCGAGGCGGGCGCGGGCACGGGCAAGACGAGCGCGCTCGTCGACCGCTTCGTGGCTCTGGTGCGGGGCGGGACGGAGATTGACCGCATCGCCGCCGTCACGTTCACCGAGAAGGCCGCCGCGGAGCTTCGCGAGCGTGTGCGAGGCGCCCTCGAAGACGCGCAAGGTGAGGCCGGGGCCTCACCGCAGACGGCCGCCGCGCTGGAATCTCTCGACCGGGCGCAGATATCGACGATCCACTCGTTCGCGCAGACGCTGCTGCGAGCCTTCTCGGCGCAGGCCGGCGTCGACCCCGATTTCGAGGTGCAGGACCCCGTTTCGACGGAGCGCCGCATGCAGGAGCGCTGGCGCATGTACCTCGAGAGCCTCGAGGGCAACAAGACAGCGGAAGAGGCGATCGACCGCGCGCTCAGCCTCGGCCTGCAGACGAAAGAGATCGAGCAGCTGGCAAGTGATCTCGCCTACCGCCCGACGCTGGCCGAGCTTCTCGTTGCGAACCCGCTAGCGGCTCCGGAGCCGAAATGGCCGGACGTTGGGCTGCTGCGCGCGGAAGTGGAGACGGTTGTATCCGGCGCGCCTGAGGGCGACCTCGTGGCCAAGCGACTGAACGGCCTGCTTGCCGTCTTGCAGGCACTCGAACGGGCTGACGATGGCGAGCGCGAGGCAACGCTGACCGCCGGTACCGAGGCTATCGGAGACAGGAGTCGACGCACGTCGATCTCCAGCTGGGGCGGGAAAGGCCGGAAGGAAGCCGCACTCGAGATCGTGGATCGGGTCTCGGCGAAGCTTAACGAGCTGCTGTCCGCGCTTCGGGCCGCTGCGCTGGCGGCGCTGCTGCCGTTCGTCGTCGCCTTCGTAAGCCAGGAGGCGCGCGCACGGGCCCGCGAGGGTGCGCTGACGTTCGACGACCTGATCGTGAGGGTGCGCCAGGTCTTCCGCGAAAACGAGGGTGCGCGGCAGGCGTTCCGGGAGCGGTTCGCCGCGCTGCTGATCGACGAGTTCCAGGACACCGATCCGCTGCAGATGGAGATTGCGCTCGCGTTTGCCCGCGCCGGGGACGGCACTTCGCTCGAAGCGGGCCGGCTGTTCCTCGTCGGCGATCCGAAGCAGTCGATCTACCGCTTTCGCCGCGCCGACATGGCGATGTACTCGCGCACGCGCGGCGAAATCGAAGAGGCCGGATGCGAGTTCCCCGAGCTGGCTCTGAACCGGCGCTCGCGGAGCGAGATCCTTCACTGGGTCAACGCAGTTTTCGCGCCGTTGATCGGCGACGGCACCGAGCCGGGCGTCCAGCCGCCCTATCGCGAAGTTCATGCTGACCGCGACGACGCGCTGAACGGACCCGGGGTCGCCTGGATGGGCGGCGCGGTCGACCACAACGCCCGAGGCATGCGTGAGGAGGAGGCGCGGGCGATCGCGACGCAGTGCCGCGCCGTGGTCTCAGAGAACTGGCAGGTGCAGGGGCGCGACCAACCGCCCAGGGAGGCTTCGTATCGCGACATCGCGGTGCTGATCCCGCGCCGGATACTGCTCACGGCGCTCGAGCGCGCCCTTGCGGACGCGAGGGTGCCATACCGCGTCGAGGGTGGGAGCCTGATCTACCGGACGCAGGAAGTGCGGGACATCCTCAACTGCCTGACAGCGGTCGACGACCCGGCGGACGAGGTGGCGGTCGTCGGCGCTCTGCGCAGCCCGGCGTTCGCCTGCTCCGACGTCGATCTGGCGGCTTTCTCGACCGACAACCGAGGTCGCTTCGACTATCTGCGCAGCGACCTCAATCGCCGCAACGGCCCCGTCGCGGACGCGCTGCGCAGCCTGCGCGGCTACCACGAGAGGCGACATGAGACGTCGCTGGCGGGCCTCGTTGAGAAGCTCGTCTGGGAGTGCCGAGTCGTCGAGGTGGGAACGATCGACCAGGCCGACCGCAACGCTTTCCGCCGCGCCCGCTTCCTGGTCGAACAGGCGCGGGCGTTCGAGCGCGTCCGGCCCGAGAGCCTGCGGGCGTTCGTGTCGTGGCTGGAGCGGCAGTCGGAGCGGATGATCGTCGACCACGAGGGCGCCGGGATCGACGACGACGAGGACGCGGTCCGGATCATGACGATCCACGCCGCCAAGGGCCTGGAGTTTCCGATCGTGATCCTGGCCGGCCTGAGCGCAGCGCCGAACACGAGCGACTACCCGATCTACCTTGCGAACCCTGCAGCCGGCAGCGTCGGCGTCCGCGTAGGCCAGCGAGGCCGCGAGTTCGTGCTGGGTGGTTACGGCGACCTGCGTGCGGCCGAGGCCGCGCACGACCAGGCCGAGATGGACCGGCTGCTCTACGTGGCGGCGACGCGGGGACGAGACCATCTCATCGTGTCGCTCTACCACACTAAGAGGCAGAAGCTCTCGTGCGCGCAACGGCTGATCGCCCACGGCGCCCAGGTACACGCGCCCGAGCTGGCCGAGCCGCCAACGGTTACGGCTATCGACAGCTCGCGGCTGGCGGGGCTGACGGTGGAGCTGCCGGCCGGGCTCGACGATGAGCGCCTCTCCGCCGAACGGGCTGCACTGGTGACGACGGCGACGACACGGCGCTTCACGAGCGCGACGGCGATCCGGGACCAGAAGAACGAGAAGACCGACGCTTCGGAACCCTGGTCGCGCGGCCGCGCCGGCACGCGGCTGGGCCGCGCTGTACACGCGGCGATTCAGAGCCTGCCGTTAGACCCGGACGACGCGACGATCGAGGCGTTCTGCCGGGCGCAGGCCGTGGCCGAGGCGGTCCCGCACCGCGAAGCCGAGGTGAGGCGGCTGGTGACCTGGGTGGTGCGCGAATCGGACGCCTGGCGGCGTGCGGCGGCGGCGAAGCGAGCGATTCGCGAGGCGCCGTTCGTGGTCAGGCAGGACAACGCCGTG
>Ga0255058_10001404_pt1 | contig 13563 bp, 15 predicted proteins | sample Cases_109_9_MG_FD_188637 | JGI IMG/M metagenome (GOLD analysis project Ga0255058, IMG submission 188637) | Seawater microbial communities from Amundsen Gulf, Northwest Territories, Canada - Cases_109_9 | ecosystem: Environmental > Aquatic > Marine > Gulf | place: Canada: Northwest Territories... | reverse complement strand
AGGGGCTGATGCTCCGGGCCCGTCGTGACAGTGGCATGGATTCCTCCTTACTTTTTGCCGGGCTTGCGTTGGCGATACCGGTCCCTCAGCATGCGCTCCACCATTGGGGAAACCAAGCCCTTCACCGCTCCCCCGAGGAGGGATACTTCTTTCACCAGTCGCGAGCTTAAATACGTGTACGATTCGTGAGGCATCAAAAAGACTGTCTCTATCCCGTCGGCCAGACGCCGGTTCATCAGGGCCATCTGAAACTCAAATTCGAAGTCGGAGATGGCCCTGAGACCACGGATTACGACGCTCCCCCCCTGTTCGCTCACATAGTCGACGAGGAGACAATCAAAAGCATCCACCCGCACCCCTTTCATTCCTCTGGTCGCATCCCGGATGATCTGTATGCGCTCCTCTACAGTAAAGAGAGGGGATTTTTCGGCGTTGGCAACGACCGCGACAATCATCCGAGGAAATATCCGAGACGCCCGTTCCAGGATGTCCAGGTGACCATTGGTAAAGGGATCAAAGGTGCCGGGGTAGACTGCCAGCGTGCTCTTCACTGCTCATCCTCCGCTCTTTTCCCATAAAAGCTCAAGACTGTTTGCCCGTGCGCCTTCATCCGGGTTTGCGAAAGCATCCTAATGTGCTGCGGGAGCGGATCTTTGGCAAAGTGCTCGACGATGACAACTCCGCTAGGTTGGAGTATGTCGCCGGATGCCAGTGTGTCCAGGGTGCGCATGGCGAGATCGGTCCCGTAAGGCGGATCGAGAAAGACGATTTCAAATCTGTCCCCTTGATGGACTAGCCGTGGAAGAACGCGGAGCACATCGCCAGCTACCACCCGGCGCTTCTGCAGTCCGGTCATTTCCAGGTTCTCTCGAAGAACCCGCAGGCACGCCGGATCCTGCTCGAGGAAAACTACCTCGGCAGCGCCACGGCTTAGCGCTTCAATCCCCACGGCCCCCGATCCGGCGTACAGGTCTAAAAAGTGGACCCGGTGGACCGAGGACCCGAGGATATTAAAAAGAGCTTCTCGAAGATATTCGGAAGTTGGACGAACTCCTTTTCTCCTTGGAACTTTGAGCCGTCGTCCTTTTGCGACTCCTGCAATCACCCGCATCGGAATCCAGCTGCCGGAATGCTAGTATGCTGGGACGCTCAAAGGCTGAATGTGGCAAGGACCGGATCTCCGTATCCTTTCCTCAGAGCCTATACGCTCTTTGGCCTACTCGCCTCCTAGCGTACGAGCCTCCCAGCATATGTGTGTCAGCCGACACTCGCCAGACCCAGGGTTCCCTCCCACCGATGCCGGACGGTATCACGAAGCAGGGGATAAGCACTCAGGTCAGGACTGTCCTCCACCAGCATGAAGGCTTCCCGCCAAGCGACCTCGAGCAGCTGGGCGTCGCGGAGCAGGTGGGCCACTTTCAGATCAGGCAGTCCTGCTTGCCTCGTGCCAAAGAGGTCTCCCGGGCCTCTGATCTTTAAATCCCGTTCAGCAATCTGAAATCCATCGGTACACTCTACCATGGCCTGGAGTCTGGCCTTCCCCTCATCCGTAAGATGGTGGCTGTGGATCAGGATGCAGTGTGCTTGAGTTTGGTTTCGCCCCACCCGTCCACGAATCTGGTGGAGCTGCGTGAGTCCGAGGCGCTCTGCATGCTCCACCACCACTACAGTCGCACGTGGAACGTCCATCCCCACCTCCACCACCGTTGTGGCCACTAAAACCTGGATCTGTCCGTTGCGGAAGGCGTTCATGACCTCTCGCTTTTCCTCCGTCCGCATCCGCCCGTGAAGGCATCCGACGCTGCTGATCTGCAGGATTCCCTGCTGGAGCTCAGCGGCCAATCCCGTTGCCGCCTTGAGATCCCCGTCAACGGACTCTTCCACCAGGGGACAAATGATATAGGCAGCTCCCCCTTTTCGCACTTCTTCCATGACAAACTGGTATGCCTGGAGGCGTATTCCCTCGTGTAAGAGCTGGGTCTTGACCGGTTGCCGGCCCGGTGGCAGTTCGTCAATGGTGGAGAGATTCAAGTCGCCATACAGCGTGAGGGCCAAGGTCCGGGGGATAGGGGTCGCCGTCATCACCAAGGTGTGGGGGTAGCAACCTTTGGCGGTAAGTTCTGCCCGCTGCTTCACGCCGAAACGGTGCTGCTCATCCACGATGACCAAGCCCAGGCGATGAAAGGTGACTCCCTCCTGAAGGAGAGCGTGGGTTCCGACCGCCACCTGGACCTCCCCCGTCGTGATGGCCTGCCGGCGTCTCTCCCGCTCCCTGCCAAGCGTTGCTCCACTGAACAGACTCACCCGAACCCCCACGGGTTCTAAGAGGGCTTGGGCCTTGAGATAGTGCTGCTCCGCCAAGACCTCGGTTGGAACCATGATCGCTGCCTGGAAACCGCTTCCCACTGCATGAACCACGGCGAGCAATGCTACAGCGGTCTTCCCGGACCCCACATCCCCTTGCAAGAGCCGGGTCATCGGCCTGGGCCGGGCCATGTCGGCCTTGATGTCCGCCAGGACCCGTTCCTGGCCAGCGGTCAGGGGAAAACCCAGGCGCGCCAGCACGGTCTGTTCCAATTCCCGCCGTCCTGTGATGACTTCTGCTACTTCCGCCTCCGCTGCCTGGCGCCGCCTGGCCACTCCTAGACCGAGAAGTAGCAGGTCATCGAAGACAAGGCGTCTTTTCCCTGCTTCCGCCTCCTCCTTTGTCTCAGGAAAGTGGATCGCTCGGAGGGCATCGGGAAGAGCCATCAAAACGTGACGACGGGAAATTTCTTGAGGCAGGAAGTCCTGAACCGATTGGGTCCACGTTGCGATGAGGCCCTTCATGAAGTTCCTGAGCCATCTGGGGTAAAGTCCCTCAGTTCTGGGATAGATCGGAACGAGGCGACCCGTGTGGACCTGTTCTCCAGCGTCCCACTCTTCGTAATCGGGGTTCATCATCTCGAGCCCGGAACCCCAGGTGACTTTTCCCGAAAAAATGAACTGCTTTCCCAGTGGAAATCGGTTCTTGAGGTAAGGTTGACGGAACCATTTTGCGACAAGACTTCCAGTCCTGTCTCCGACGATTACCGAAAGGATCTTGACTCTCCGACGGGTAAGACTGATCCTCGCCCCTTTGACCTCGCCCACCACCGTCTCCTGAAATCCGGGTCGGAGGTCCCGGATCGGTCGAAAATGGCTCCGATCCTCGTGGCGAAGAGGGAGGTGGTAGAGGGCATCCGTCACGGTCCGGACCCCGAGCCGGGCGAAGGCCTCTGCCCGTTTCGGCCCAACCCCCTTGAGGTCTTGTACCGATATGCTCAGGTTTGGGGTGAGGGATGGTGAAGAAACTCCTTGCCTTCTCATCAGGCCTTCAGTAGTATCATGCGTGGTCTGAGGAGCGTATTGCCAAACATCGGAAGGAGGCCCGAATGGCCCAGATCAGGCGTCGGTGCGAGATTTGCGCGAAGGGGCCAATGGTAGCCCACCGGATCAGCCACGCCCATAACGTGACCAAACGGAGGCAGTTCCCCAACATTCATCGCGTGCACGTCCTTATCAACCATTCCCCCCGCTATATCCATGTCTGCACCCGTTGTCTCCGCTCCGGGAAAGTGCAAAAAGCCAGTTAGTCCTTGTCTACTCGTTTAATACAGGCATCACTCCTGGGGAAAGCGCCGTCGTTGCGTTTGATAGCCTCGCGGATTCACGCTATTAGCCATGGTTCGAGCCGCTCATTGCCCCATTCTCATTGGTGCCGCACTACTTGATAAGCTGCTCACCACAATGCACGCAATACTTGTTCCTATCACGCCGCCTCTCCGCATGCTCTGCTTCGCTGCATTTCTTGAGGATAATGTTCTCGTTTACCACTTCGCCGCAGTTCGGACAGTACCGGACGGGGGCGTCAGAGCGCTTGTGATTCATGTTTGGACATGATTTCCTTTGCATCTTGATCTTACCTCCTCAGTCCAGGGTTGCGAAGTCTCGAGCATACCAGCCCGCGTTCGGAGAAACGCGTCAGCAGTTCCCGATTCGGAAGACATTCGCAGACGGAACGGATATCTTTCGGTGTGGTACCGGCAACTGGTTTATGAAATCATGCAACCTCCAAGGTTTACGGTCCCGCGGGACGGAGGGTCGACTTTGGAATTCGTGCGTCAGACCTTCAGTGCTTGCGGATCCGCTCTACTCCCATCACGCCTCGGACGCGCCGGATCGCCTGCATGGCAACCTGAAGCTGCTTCAGATCGACCACCTCCAAGACAAAAGTGTTCAGTCCTCGCTTATCCTCGGTGACCTTGACCTCTGCCTGCGCGATATTCGTGTTCGTAGAAGAGATGGCAGTACTGATCTCGGCCAAGAGTCCTGGTCGGTCTTGCCCAATGGTCACTAGGATCTTCACCTGGTGAGGCATCTTGACCCGGTCATCCCACTGTACGTCAATCTGTCGCTCGCGATCAAACCGGAACGCAATGATATTGGGACAATCAGCGGAGTGGATGGTCACCCCGCGTCCCCGAGTGATGAAGCCGATGATTTCGTCACCCGGGAGAGGGTTACAGCACTTGGCAAAGTGGATCAGAATGTCATCAACCCCGTCGATCCGGATCCCCTCCGCCCCCGCCGGGATCACGGGTTTCCGGTCCTTGGTCTCCTCCTCCACGATTGCTTGGGCTTGCTCGGGAGGCAAGAGTTTCAGCACGGCCTGACGGGGAGAGATCTTGCCATAGCCGATGGCCGCGCACAAATCCTCTTCGCTCGCGACACCGTAATGCTGCAACACCTGGGGAAACGTCTCGAGTTTCAGCCTGCCGCCCTTCCCCAGCTTTCGAAGCTCTCGATCCAACAACTCTTTCCCCAGCCCGATGGATCGGACGCGCTCCTCGTTCTTGATCCAGGCCTTGATCCGGCTCCGGGCTCGAGAGGACTTGACGATCTTGAGCCAGTCCCGACTCGGATGTTGCGTGGCCGCTGTGACGATTTCCACGATATCGCCATTGCGGAGTTCATAGCGGAGAGGGACAATCCGGCCGTTGACCCGGGCCCCCGCACAGTGGAGCCCGACGTCGGTATGGATGCTGAAGGCAAAGTCGATCGGCGTCGACCCCCGGGGCAGCGCCTTCACATCCCCCTTGGGAGTAAAGACATAGACCTCCTCTGGAAAGAGGTCAAAGCGTACCGTATCCAAAAACTCCCGGCTATCCTTGAGATCCTGGCCCCAATCGAGAAGCTGGCGCAACCAGAGGAATTGTTGCTCCGTCTCATCCAGGGTAGCTTTGCCCTCCTTATAGGCCCAGTGGGCGGCAATCCCCTCCTCCGCAGTCCTGTGCATTTCATGGGTTCGGATCTGGATCTCCACCGGCTCGCCCTTGGGGCCGACTACGGTCGTGTGGAGCGACTGGTACATGTTGGACTTGGGAACGGCAATGAAGTCCTTGAACCGGCCCGGGATCGGCTTCCAGAGGCTGTGGACCACTCCTAACGCCCCGTAACAATCCTTGAGGCTGTCCGTCAGCAGCCGAACTGCCGTGAGGTCATAGATCTCGTCAAAGGTTTTTCCCTGCTCGTGCATCTTCCGGTATATCGAATAGAAGTGTTTGGGGCGACCCCGAATCTCGCACGGGATCTCGAGCTCGCCCAGTTTCTGCTGCAGGATGGCGATCACCTCGTTGATTTGGGCCTCACGCTCCCGTCGCTTCTGGGCGATCTGGATGGTCAAGTCCCGGTAGGCCTCCGGTTCCAACTGTCGGAGACTCAGGTCCTCGAGCTCCTGCTTGATTTTGGCGATGCCCAGGCGATGGGCCAATGGGGCATAGATCTCCAGGGTTTCATTGGCGATGAGGCGGCGCTTGGCCTCGGGCAGCGGGTCCAGAGTTCGCATATTATGGAGGCGGTCCGCCAGCTTAATCATGATGACCCGTATATCCTTCGCCATCGCCAAAAGCATTTTCCGGAAACTTTCGGCCTGGCGATCCTCACGGGTAGAAAACGGGAGCTTGGAAAGTTTGGTCACCCCGTCCACCAGATCGGCGATCTCGTCTCCAAAGACCGTCCGGATCTCTTTCATGGTGGTCTGGGTATCCTCGATGGCATCGTGCAGGAACCCTGCGGCGATAGAGCGGACATCCATCTTGAGTTCCGTCAGGATCGCCGCGACCTCCATGGGGTGCGAGAGATAGGGATCGCCCGAGCGCCGCGCCTGCCCCTGATGAATGGACGCAGCGAACTCGTAAGCCCTGCGCAGGACAGCGACGTCCGCTTCAGGGTTATACGCCTTGATGGTCTCAACGATCCCTTCGATCCCCATCGTTTCCCTCGGTTCCTGTCTTTCTAAATCAATAAGTTACCACACCCCTCCGCCACCCCAAAGCCAATTTCAGGGCCCGAGTACGGCGTTTTTTCCTAGTAGCGCGGCGATCGCCCCGCGTTCTATCGCTCCCCTTCTGATGATGCGCAAGGGAAATTGTGTGCAGTCGAGTACCGTCGAGGGAATTGCGCTGCTTGTCTTCCCCCCGTCCACGAGCAGATCGAATTGGTTCCGAAGGCCCTTCTGGACATCCTGAGGCGTCACGGGGTTGATGCCCCCACTTTTGTTAGCACTGGTTCCGGTAATGGGACGGTCCAAACCCTTGAGGATCATCTCGATCAGCAGCAGGTTCGGGATACGGATTCCAACCGTCCCTGTCCCGGCGGTGATCGCTTCCGGTATTTCTGAGGAGGCGTGGAGAATCAGAGTGAGGGGACCGGGCCAGAATTTACGGGCCAATCGGCCGGCCTCCTCGGTGACTTCCCGCGTTACTGCCCCGAGATCTTCGATGCTGGAAATAAAAATGGGAATGGGTTTGTCATGCGGCCGCGCCTTCAGATCCACAAGACATTCTAGGGCCGTTTCGCTGAAGATATCGGCGGCTAGTCCGTAAACGGTGTCCGTAGGGAGGGCTACAAGGCCGTCTGCCTTTAGGACATCAACGATCTCCCGAACGACCGTTGGATCGGGATCATTTGGGTCCACAGGAAGGAGACGCGGCATGTTCATATACCTCCGTGGGCTCCGGTAATCTGGCCACGACTCACGCAACCCCACATTTTAGTTTACCGCTAGCAGCTGTTGTAGATCAAGTGCGGCCGAGGCTCGCATCACCCCCGTCGCGGATTCTTTAGGGTGTGTTAGAGGCTTCCCCCCCAAGCTCGCGGAGTTGTGCCAGGAACTGGCGACAAACCTTGCTGATATCCCTTGATGCGACAATGGCAGAAATCACTGCAACTCCATCGGCTCCTGCGTCCATGACCCCCGGTACCCGCTCGAGGGTGATCCCCCCGATGGCCAACACCGGTACCTGAATGGCTGCCCTCACCTTTCGGATCCCGTCCAGCCCCACGACCGGGCGGATTCCAGTTTTTGTCCCGGTCGCAAAGACTGGGCCAAACCCGATGTAATCGGCCCCCGCGGCCTCGGCCTCCTGAGCCTCCTCAATTGAGTGGGTCGAGATCCCCAGGATCATACCGGGCCTCAAGAGAGGGCGAACCCGGCGCGGCGGCAGATCTTCCTGTCCCAGGTGGACTCCATCCGCCTCCACAGCTAAGGCGAGGTCGAGACGATCGTTCACAATGAAAAGGGCTCCGCATTTCCGGCAAAGGTGCTGAATGGCCGCGGCTTCCTCGTATAGGTAACGGAGATTCCCCCCTTTGTCCCGAAGTTGGATCATCGGGGCTCCGCCCTGAAGGGCCTGCTCTGCCGCCTCTCGATGACGCAGCCCAGAGAGTTTCTCGTCGGTGATTACACATAAACGGTATGGAAAAGTCATCACGTGAAGACAGAAAAGAGCTGTCCATTAATCAAGCGCGGATTCAATCCAGGTGCTGGGAAACCGGGTGGTGATGAAAGCTGGGCGGCTCAGGATCTTGAGGTGGAGGGGGTCGGTATCCTGGATCAGTTTTGGCAGGCCTTTCATGTTGCAGGATGCCATTCGTCCGGTTAGGCCCGCCCGATGTAGGTTCCCGTCCGGGTGTCGACGCGGATCCGGGTTCCCACTTCGATAAACAGGGGAACTTGAATGACCGCTCCTGTCTCTAGTTTGGCGGGCTTGGAGCCACCCGAGACCGTGTCCCCGCGGACACCGGGCTCTGTCTCTAACACCGTAAGCTCCACGGCGATGGGAAGATCCACGCCGATTACCTCCTCGTGATAGAAGAGGATCATCACTTCCATCTCCTCTTTGAGATAGGCTCCCGCCTTGCCTAGTTGCGTTTCTGTCACTCCAAACTGCTCATACGTCTTGACGTCCATGAAGATATAGTCGTCTCCTTGCCGATAGAGAAATTGCGCCCGCCGCTCTTCCAGGGGGGCAGGCGGAAGCTTTTCGTCAGGGCGAAAGGTGCGATCGATGAGCGCGCCGGTACGCAGATTCCTCAGTTTCGTGCGGACCATCGCCCCGCCCTTTCCTGGCTTGTGATGCTGATACTCCATTACGAGATACGGTGCGCCGTCCAGCTCGATCTTTTTTCCCGGGCGAAGGTCATTGGAAAGGATCATGGGCTGGCCTCCCGGACGTGTACCGGTCAGGATCAGCGGCCCCGGTTCTGTTGCTTGACCACGTGAATAGCCGCTTCGAGGCCGAGAAGGTAGCTGAAGGGCCCGAAACCAATGATCTGTCCGGCCGCCACCGGGGCAATCAGGGACCGATGTCGGAATGGCTCTCGAGCATGGATATTTGAGAGGTGGATTTCGATTACTGGAATGCCGACCCCCACCACGGCATCCCGGAGGCTCACGCTGGTGTGCGTCAGCCCTCCGGCGTTCAGTAGAACCACGTCGGCCCAGCCGCGTGCCTGATGAAGGCGATCAATCAGTATCCCTTCTTGATTGGACTGGATAAACTGAATTTCGGCTCCCCGCGTCTCGGCTGCCCGGCGAACCTCCTCCTCGAGCTCACTGAGGGTCATGGTTCCATAAATTTCAGGCTCTCGAAGGCCTAGGAGATTCAGATTGGGACCGTTCAGCACCAGGATTCGCATGAACGCCTCAGTTTGACGTGGAGAGGAGCCATACACCGATCACAGGCGAACGCGGGTAACCGGAGACGTTACCCCGTTCCTCCCCGTGCACTCTTCAGCTTTCGGAAGGCATCGCGCCAGGCCTCGAGGAGCGCGACCGGCTCTCCTCGCCTACTCTCCAGATTTCCGAAGGCATCACTCTGAGTCTCGTGGGGCTTAATTCGCTCTTGTCGATGTTCCTTCAGCTTTCGGAACGCATCACGCCACGCCTCGAGGAGTTCTGGCGACCCCTCGCGACTTGTCCTTAGCCTGGCGAAGGTATCACGCCATGCTTCGAGGAGACGAAGTGCCTCGTCGTCGCGTCCGATAGAGGCGGTAGTCTCCCTTTTTACGGGCTCCTGCCCGCGGGTCAGGGCATCCTGATGTTTGTCCGCCAGATCCTCCCGGTCCGGGGTCTCTGCCATCACCCGGCCATAGATCTCGGCTGCCTGATCATGGAGGCCCTGGGCTGCAAACAAGTCACCAAGTGTCTCGGTTGCCAGAGGCTCCGTCTCGGAAGCAGGAGGTTCTTGGAGTCTCTTTGGAACCTCCGGCGGGACTGTCCTTACTTCGCCCTTGGTACGGGCCTGGAGCCGCTCGACGGCTGCTCGGATCTCCTTGTCGAATGGATGGAAAATTAGTGCGGCCCTGTACGCGTCCAGCGCCTCTGGAATCTCATCCCGCGCCTCGGCAATCTCCCCCAGGAAATGGTGAGCCAAGACGCTCTCCGGGTCAAGTCCGAGGACGCGCTGAAAAGCCTCTCGCGCTGGCAGGAGATCCCCTTTTTCTTTATAGCTCCGGGCCAGGACCATATAGGCGCTGGCGTAGGTCACATGGTGAGCGAGTCCCTCCTGGCAGATTTGTATTGCCTCCTCGAGCCTTCCCTCCCGTCGGTAGGCATCCGCCAGCTGGGCAAAGACCAGTGAACGGGGATTCTGCGCTAGGGTGGTCTCCATCTGTTTGATATGTTCAATAGCCGGAAGTGATGCCACAATCCACCTCAGCAAAGAGGATCGGTAATTCTATGATAGGTTCTGGAGTGCGCCAATAGGGTCCAGAATCGGCGCAACCGTAACATCGCCAAAATCCTTTGTCAAGACAAAATACGTCAAGCTGTCTCTTAGCTTCTTGTCATAACCAATGGTTTCTATTAGATTTTCAGGGGGTACCGGGAGGGCCGTTGGAAGGCCAATCCGCTCTATGACGTGCTGAAGCCTCTGGGGAAGTTCTTCGCCGCACAGGCCCATTTGACACGAGATTCGTGCGGCTGCCACCATACCAATAGCCACGGCTTCCCCGTGGGTCAATTGTCGGTACCCAGTGATTGCCTCAAGGGCGTGCCCGACCGTATGACCGAAATTCAGCACCGCTCGGACCCCCTCATCCCGTTCATCACGCTCCACCACTGCTGCCTTTATCCGGCACGAGGTCTCGACCATGTGGATTACTGCATCTTCTTTTCTCTCCAGAACGGAAGGGAGGTGTGTTTCAAGCCATTCAAAAAACGCCTTGTCCGCAATCACCCCGTACTTTACGACCTCGGCCAACCCGGCGTGAAACTCTTTCGGCGGCAGGGTCCGAAGAAGGCATACGTCGCTTACAACCAGCTGCGGCTGATAGAAAGCCCCCACCATGTTCTTGGCCTGAGGGAGGTTAACCCCGACCTTGCCCCCTATGCTGCTATCCACCTGAGCGAGTAGACTGGTGGGGGCGTGAATCAAGGGAAGACCTCTCATGAAAGTGGCGGCGACCAAACCAGCGAGGTCTCCGATGACCCCTCCCCCCAGCGCCACGATCGGGGACCGGCGGTCGAGTCCGAGCGGGAGCAGCCTTTCGTAGAGGGTACCCGCGACCTGGAGGTTCTTGAACTCTTCCCCGTCCGGGACTTCAAGGAGTGTCAGCGCAATCCCTACAGCTTCAAGGGAAGAGAGGACCAAAGGACCATAGAGAGGAGCAACCACTGAGTTGGTGATGAGGACGCCACGCCCCGAGAAACCGAAAGGTCGACACAACTCTCCAATCGCTGGGAGGACATCTGCCCCGATATAAATTGGATAGCTCCGGTCTCGAAGGCTTACGGTCACTTTTTCCATCAGCTAGCCTTTGAGGACCTCATGGAGATCGACGCGTGCCACGACCAGGGCAACTACCTCCTCGATACTCAAGTCGGTCGTGTCAATAGGCTCACCCACCTGGGCGTAGACCGGGGCACGGATTCGCATCACCTCCCGAATCCGTTCCAGCTTGTCCGCGTGCCAGAGCAGGGGGCGGTGTTCCATTCCCTCGACCCGCTCCAGGATTCGTTCCGGCGCCGCCGTGAGACAAATGATCTCTCCGTGCCTGCGGAGACCGTGAAGGTTCTCGGGGTCCACGATCGTACCCCCCCCAGTCGCAATGATGCAACCGTGGAGCCGAGAGAGGCGGGAGACTACGGTCCGCTCGAGCGCCCGGAAGACAACCTCTCCCCGCTCCCGAAAGATCGCGGGGATATCGAGGCCGCTTTCTTGCTCAATCAGTTCATCGAGATCGTAGAAGGGGACCTTGAGTTGCTCCGCCAGGTAGCGGCCCACCGCGGTCTTTCCTGTCCCCATCATTCCCGTGAACACAATATTGCCCATCCCGGCACCGTTCACGGTCACCTCAGCGTTCTCGGACATAACGTGCGTAGGTGTCAAAGTTCCGCTTCATCTCCTCGAGACTGTCCCCCCCGAACTTCTCGCGCAGCGCCTTCGCCACTTCGAAGGCGACCACCCCTTCTCCAATAACCCCAGCGGCGGGGACAGCGCAGACGTCGGACCGTTCCACAGTTGCCTCGAATGGTTCCTTGGTTTCCAGATCCACCGAGCGGAGAGGGGCATACTGAGTGGAGAGGGGCTTCATGGCGGCGCGGAGGAGAATTGGCTCCCCATTGGTCACCCCACCCTCCAACCCTCCGGCATAGTTGGTTTTCCGGTAAAACTTCAAGCCGTGAGGCCCCTGCCGCTCAGGATCATAGAAGATCTCATCGTGGGCTTCGAATCCGAAGCGGCCAGCCACCGTGAAGCCAAGCCCCACCTCGACCCCTTTGATGGCCTGGACACTCATCAAAGCCCTCGCCAGGCGCCCATCGAGCTTCCGGTCCCACTGGACATAGCTTCCCAAGCCGACCGGAACCCCCTCAACGATAATCTCAAATATTCCTCCCAGGGTCGTCTTACGCCGTCGGGCCTCATCGATTCTTGCCACCATCGCCTCGGCGGCCTCTCGATCTACGCATCGGACAGGGGAGGCCTCGGCGAGGACCTGTATCTGCTCGGGGGTCGCATCGCTCCGACTCGCCCGTACCCCGCCGATTTCCACGACATGGCTCAGGACGGAGATGCCGAACTCCCGGAGGAGGCGCTTGCAAACCGCTCCCACGGCCACGCGAGCGGTGGTTTCCCTGGCGCTGGACCGCTCAAGGACGTTTCGGATATCTCGGTGCCCGTACTTGATGGCACCGGCAAGATCCGCGTGTCCTGGACGGGGCCGCGTGACCGGGGGGCGGGTGTCCTGGACCTTCACCTCCACCTCGATCCCCATGGTCTCTTGCCAATTTGTGAAGTCCCGATTGGTGATGGTGAGGGTAATGGGAGACCCGAGGGTCACGCCGTGTCGCACGCCAGCGGTGATCGAGACCCGATCTTGCTCGATCTTCATCCGCCCGCCCCGGCCATACCCCATCTGCCGTCGGCTGAGCTCTACATCGATATCTTTAGGGCTCAGTGGCAGATTTGCCGGCATCCCCTCCACAATCGTGGTCAGGGAGGGTCCGTGTGACTCCCCTGCTGTCAAGTAGCGCAACATGCCAGATTTCCGATATCCGATGACCGATGACCGACGACCGATGCCGGTCCACCGCAAGTTGCCGGTATCATTTCATGAACCATGAACTATGAACCCTGAACTGTAAACCCTGCACGACATGATTTTGGACGCTTTCCCCTTCACTCCTCTTACTGCTCCTCGGGCTTGGACTTCGGGGGGAATATGCGACCGAAAAGGTGTCCCTCTCAATTGCGGCGTGACATTTTGGGTTTGGATTTCCAGGTTGACTTTCTGGTACTCCAGATCTCCCTCTTCCGTGCAGAGCTTGCCCTGAAGCACTGGCCCGGCGATCTCCAAACGCTGCATCGTTAGTGGAAAATCGGTGGCAGAAAGGGTGCAAATAAATAAAATGGTATTGGCCCCACACCTCCGTCCCAGATCCTTATTCCTTGTCTCCGTCGGCTTGCGTTTCAGGGGGAACGCGTGACCAGGTATGTGAGGAGGTTCTGGACAAACCGGTTGCCGTCCCTCCATCCATTCTGAAGCTCTCGACCGAGATCAAGGGCAACACCCACCACGGTCCCCTGCCCGACCCGGAGTTCAGCGATCAGGGGTGAAGGGAACCCAGTCCTCCCACCAGCGTACTGGGCAATTTCTACTGCGCCGGCCTTGGGATTGAGATCATTGAAAGATCCCACAGTCCGAAAAGTCACCCCCCGTAGGATCGGATGATCCGGCTGAATCGGGATAACCTCCTTG
>Ga0255058_10001403_pt1 | contig 13567 bp, 8 predicted proteins | sample Cases_109_9_MG_FD_188637 | JGI IMG/M metagenome (GOLD analysis project Ga0255058, IMG submission 188637) | Seawater microbial communities from Amundsen Gulf, Northwest Territories, Canada - Cases_109_9 | ecosystem: Environmental > Aquatic > Marine > Gulf | place: Canada: Northwest Territories... | reverse complement strand
AGGTTTTGAAACCCCACAACGAATCCGATTTGATCATTGTCGCTGCCTTCCACACCCATTGTCCCGCTAAAGCCGACACCAGTCGAGTGATCGAGCACGAAGTCGCTCAGCAAAATCGAACAAGCAGCCGAGCCACGGGTTTGTTCCGCGGCGGCGACCGTCGGTTCCCGGACCCAATTCGGGCTCACGGCTCCGCCGAGCGAATACGCCTGAACGGTCCAAAGAAGCAAGTTGACAGGGGCACCGTTGTCCACGGTCGCGTTGATCGAAGCTCCACCTTGGTTGAAAGACGGGTCGCGGCCCAGCACCGTGACCGTGCGAGTCCCGGTGCCGACCTGCGTGCTGTCCCAGTCGATGCTGTACGGCGCGCTGGCTAGCGTGCCGACTGATGTACTGTCAACGAGGAACTCCACCTCGCTGACCGTTCGGTTGTCCGACACCGTCGCCGATAACGTCACTAGCCCACTCAGCGTGCTCCCATCACCGGGTGCCGTGATCGTCACCACCGGCGCGGTCAAATCCGGGTACGTGACGGTCACGTCGTCCGCCCGGGTCAGCTGGCCGTCATCGGCTGACAAACGCAAGATGTACGTCCCCTCCAAAGGGAACGTCGCCGTCGTGTCGACCAACGACGCATCCCCGAAGCTGGCGGGGCCCGGGCCGCTCACCTGACTCCAGCTCGGTACCAGAATCCCCGACGGAAGCCCGTCGTCACTGAGTGTGCCGTCCAGGCTCACCATGACTGTCGGCAATGAGACCGGTAAATCAGGCCCAGCGTCCACAGAAGGAGCCGTGTTCCCCGGCGGCGTCAGGAATACCCACGTGGGATCGCTGGTGTCTGCGAGGACGGTGGGACCCAAACTGCCATGATAGCCCGCAATACCGCTGTCGGCCGCGGTTTGCCCGGCCCCCTCGTTGAAGCGATAGTAGGCCACTAATCCGGGTTCGAGACCCGTGAGCTCCACGCCCATTCCGTCGACGATCTCCTGCTGGCTCAGGGCACGGTCCCAGATTCGCACCTCGTCAATGGACCCTTGAAACCCGCGCAGCGTGTCCGTGGCGCGAGAGCCGATCCGGATCGGGTCGGCTACGCCGATGGTCGCGGCCGCAGCCGCCCTGATGCGGGGAACAGGGATCGGCACACCCGTCAACACGCCACGCTTGACGCCGTCCACGTACATGGTCAGCGTGCCGGCGTCATAGGTCACGGCCACGTGTTGCCAAACATTGAGGCTCAGAACGCCCGCATCCGACAGAAGTTTGACGCTGTTGTTGTTGATCTGAACACGCAAAGCCTGTAGTGAGCCCAGGGATAACTTGTTCTCGACCGCCAGGGTCCAACCCGCACCACCACTGCTGCCGCCGCCGTGATCGACAATCCGACCCTGTTTGTTCTGACCCCAGCCAACCAGACGGATGAACGACGAGATCGTGAATGCCCCACCGCTGAGATCCAGCGCGTCGTTGTCATCGATCTCGACGAAGTGTCCGCCGTCGAACTCCAAATACGTCACTTGTGGGGATTCGCTCTGGACACTGATCTGTGAGACCGCGAAAAAAGCGCAGACCCACACGGCGAGCCAACGCGCCCCGCTTGTTGTCAACGGATGCAGAAAAGCCCTCAACGACATTTTGCGCACAACCTTCCTGCTGATTACGCGGTCATCCCGATCGAAGCCGGCGAGCGCCGGAGCCCGAACCCTTGCAATATCCAGCCTGTTTGACCCTGCACAACTACAAATTACGTATTGACTGGCACATTTGCCCAAGTATTCTGGCGATTCTACCCTCAAGCTATCCCCCAAGCCACAAAATCGTCGCTGTTTGTGAGAATCGTACGTTTGGGGGGCGCTCCTACACGAGCCGGGCGGTCTGCCCGGCGGAACGATGGGGCCGTGGTGGATCAGCAGTGGGTCGCGGCAGCCACCGGCGCGCCGGCATAGGATCGCATGGACCTCCGGCAGTCCCGTGAGGGCTTCCGGAAGGTAGCTGAGAGACGGCCGTCTCGGCTCGAGTTATTTCACGGTCTGCGGCGCCGAGCTGGCGACCGCCTCCGACCTCACCCGCTGATCCGCCTCGGGGCTTTTTGCGAGAAACGGCCCGATGGCCAGGTAGTCAAGGTGACCGATCTGGAACGCGCGGATGGCATCTTGCGGTGTGCAGACAATGGGTTCTTCGTGGATGTTGAAGCTCGTGTTCACAATGCTGGAAAGACCCGTGAGCTTCTTGAATTCCTTGAGAATGCGATAGTAGCTCGGATTGTCCGCTTCACTCACCGTCTGCGGACGAGCGGTCCCATCAATGTGGACCACGCCCGGACACTTCTTGGCCATGTCACTCGTACAGTCGAAGGTGATCGTCATGAATCGCGCAGTATCGCGAGCGCCTCGCATCCCCACATAGGACTGATCGGCTTCCTCAACGAGGGTAACAGGCGCGAAGGGCATGAATTCCGTGCGTTGCAGACGGTCATTCAACCAATCGTTGACCGAGGGGTCGTCTGGGCGGTACAGGATCGAGCGGTTACCCAGCGCGCGCGGGCCGTACTCCATGCGTCCGGCCATGCGGGCCACGACGTGTCTTTCACTGATCAACCTCGCGATCTGCGCCTCGAGGTTCGCCGGGCGATCGTACTGGACACCCTTGTCCTCCAACGCGCTGACGATCTCGCGCTCCGAGTACTCCGGTCCCAAGTAGGCGTGATCCATGCACTTGCGTCCGTGCATCTCTAGCTCGGGTTGCTTCTCGGCGGTCGCTACCAGTGCCGAGCCTGCGGACAGTCCCTCGTCGGACATGGCCGGGTAGACGAAAACGGATTCCACGCCGGGTATCTCATGAATCCGCTGGTTGATCTTTACGTTGGCGACGACGCCCCCGGCCAGGACCACCTTCGACTTTCCGGTCTTCTTCAGCCAGTACGCCACGTAGTTCGCGCAGATCTCCTCCGATATAGATTGAATCGTGGCCGACAGATCTTCACGGCTTGGGTTCTCGGGAAGTGCGGCCCGCAGCTTCTTGACCGCGGCGCCGCGGAACGCGTCGCCGGTGTTGACCATGGTACCGTCGCTGTACTGGATGAAGCGGTTCAGGATTTCGCGGTAGGTGTCCTTCCCGTACGCCGCCAGACCCGTGATCTTGCCCTCGTGCTTTCCCATCTTGAAGCCGCAGATATGCGTCACATAGCCGTAGTAGTTTCCCAACGAGTCGAAGGAAGGGATGGAGTGCAGGTGACGCCACTGGCCGCCGGTGACATCGTAGACGTGTGAAGAATGCCCATCGCCGGAGCCGTCCAGGGTAACTGCCAGCGCGTCGTCGAACCCACTGGCATAGTACGCCGCCGCGGCGTGCCCGTAGTGATGCCAGACGAACTCGACCGGGCAGCGGATGTCGTATTCCTGTTGCAGCACCCTCTGAATCGCACGTCGGCGCCGGGCATAGACGGGCTGTCGCAGATGGTAGTAGAGCGGTTCGAGCACGGGAATCTTGCTGCGTAGGAAGCTGAGACGCGAGCCGATGGCAAAGAAACTGCTCTTGACGAACCCCTCGTCGACACCGAAAACGCCATCGTGAAAGTCGACGTAGTCGTTCAGAAAATGTCCCCAACGCGATGCCACCGCGACGCAATCCAGCTCGCCGGGGCTGACGCCAGCGAGCTTGAGAACCGTCTCGATGGACTTCCGAGGGAAGCCCATGACCATCTTCCTGCGGACGAGCCGTTCCTCGTTCACGGCCGCCACGAGACGCCCGTCCTCGACGACTGCGGCGCCGCTGAGGAGATGATCACTGATTCCGAGCACCTTCACGTTTCGTCTCCATAAGCGTCGAATCGCTGCGCACGGCCCACCGAGCAAACGGTAGGCAGAATACGTTCTGAAAGGTACCGTGTCCAGAGCCGGAGACTGCGAACGGCCTGGATGTTCAGTCGACGAGGAGCTGCAGGCCTGTAGCTACAGGCAGCAGCCTTCGCCGGCATGTGGCATCATGAGCCGCTCCCCAGGCCGTTGACGCGAGCCAGCGTCCGGTGGACTCGGCCTGTAGCGGATCGGAGACGCAAAGGTGGCGACGCCCGTCGGACATGTGCTAGCGGGACTGGCCGTTTACGAAACCGTAGCCGTGCCCCGGGTTGCGGAGGCGGGCCCGGGACGAGCGCTGGCATTGGCGCTCCTGGCGATGGTTTTTGCCGTGGGTCCAGACCTGGATTTCGTGCCGGGAATTCTCCATGGACGTCCGGCACTGTACCATCAAGGGCTGAGCCACAGTCTCGGCTTCGCGGTGCTGGTCGGCGCCGTCGGCGCGGCTGTCTTCAGACGCGCCGGAAGGAGCTACCGATCCGTGTTTCTCGTGCTCTCACTGGCCTACGCCAGCCACCTCGTGGTTGATTTGTTCGGGCCGGACGGGCGAGAGCCCTACGGAATACCTCTGTTCTGGCCGCTCAGCTCGGAGTATTTTCAGTCCCCTGTGACGCCGTTCATGATGGTGCGACATGCACCGGGCACCGATGCCCACACGGCAGTGTGGATTCGCGGAGTCTTCTCCTGGCACAATGTCCTGGCGATTGGTGTGGAGGTTCTGCTGCTCGGTCCTCTCATGCTATTGGCGCGCAGGATGTCCCGGGCACGCGTGGATCGAAAGGCCACGTAAGCCATGTGCGGAATCTGCGGTATTCATGACCTGCGAGGCATCGACGAAAGCGATGTCACGAGATTCGTGCACTCGTTACGTCATCGAGGGCCGGACGATTCCGGTTCTCAAGCCTGGAATGTGGCTGCCGTCGGTCACCGGCGACTGTCGATCATCGACCTCGAATCCGGGAAGCAGCCGCTGTCCAACGAAGACGGCACCATCTGGATCACGTTCAACGGCGAGATCTACAACTACCGTGAGTTGGCGGCGAGGCTTTCGTCCCGACACGACTTCAAGACTCACAGCGACACAGAGGTCATCCTACATCTCTACGAAGAAGAGGGTGAGCGCTGCGTGCGCCACTTGCGCGGAATGTTTGCGTTTGCGATCTACGACGCCAAGAAAGACAAGCTCTTCGCGGCCCGGGATCATCTGGGCCAGAAACCTTTCTTCTACAGTCACGTCGGTGAGCGCTTCTGCTTCGCCTCCGAGATCAAGGGCCTCCTGTCGCTAGATCCGACGCTGCGGAAACTGGACGGTGAGGCGCTCTGGGAGTACCTGGCGTTGCGCATCATCACGCCGCCGCGCACAATGTTCCGCGACATTCGCAAGCTCCCGCCCGCCCACTACCTGGTCTATGAACGCGGTAAGCTCACGATCGAGCGCTATTGGAACCTGAATTTCGAACCGAAACTGGGCCTGGACTTCCCCGCCGCGCTGGACGAGCTCGAGCGACGCATGCTGCAGTGCGTCGAGTACCATATGGTGAGCGACGTGCCGGTGGGCGCGTTCCTCAGCGGGGGCGTCGATTCGAGTCTGGTCGTGGCGATGATGCAGCGCTTCGCCGACGGACCGATCAAGACTTTCACCGGTAATCTCCCGTACGCCGAGCACAGCGAGCTTCCTTACGCCCGGCTGGTTTCCGAGCGGTATGAGACGGAAGCCCACGAGTTGACGATCGAACCGTCCCTCGCGGAAGACCTGCCAAACGTGATTTGGCACCTCGACGAACCCTCGGACCCGCTATCGACTTGCCTCTTCGCGCTGTCGCGGTTCACGAGGCCGGAAGTCAAGGTCGTTCTCGGTGGCGATGGTGGGGACGAGCTGTTCGCCGGGTACGATCGCTACTACGGCCAACGCTACGCCGGCTACCTGGCCTGCCTGCCGGCATTCCTGCGCCAGCAGATCCTACGGAGATTGGTGAAACGGTTGCCGCGCAGCACGTGGTATCGCGGCTTGAATCACAAACTGGGCTGGCTGCTCGACATGTCGAATCACGCCGGCGCGACCCGCTACGCCAAGAGCCTGAGGTACTTCTATTTTTCGGAGGAAGACCTTCAGGGCCTTCTCACTGACGAGTTTCGGAGATCGACCGCCGCTTTCGATCCCGATGAGAATATCCGCCAGCATTTCGATGCCGCGAATGCCACCGAGGTCGTCGATCGGATGCTCTACGCCGATTGCGCCACCCGGTTGCCGGACCATCCGGTGATGATTCTCGACCGCATGACCATGGCTCACGGTCTGGAAGCGCGCTCCCCGTTCTTGGATCACGAGTTGGCCGAATTCTGTGCGTCCTTGCCTCCGAGCTTCAAGATCCAGGGCACGAAGCGCAGGGTCATACAAATCGAGCTCGCCCGGCGCTACCTGCCCAAGCCGATTCTGACACGGGGCAAACAGGGTTTCGCTTCGGCTCTTACCTACATGATGGCCGACCAGTTCAACCTGCTGTACGACTTCTTCCTCAGAGATTCCAGCCTGGTTCGCGAGCGAATCCTGGATCCCCGCTGGATCAACCGCTTGATCGACCAGCAGCAGGCCGGCGTGGGCGACCACGGTCAGCGCCTGTGGCTACTCTGCAACTCAGAACTGTGGTACCGGATGTTCATCGAGTCGCAGAGCCTGGAGGATACTCAGGAACAGGTACGTTCTGCGCTCCGCATCCCCGGTCCCGGAACAAACCTGGCGTCGGCCTCGGGCGGCGCGCTGGCTCAACGGTCGACATGAAGCGAGATCCGGTCGCGCTGTGCGAACGAGAGCACGACCTGGTGGTTGTCGGGGGCGGCATCTTCGGCGTTGCACTGGCCTGGGAGGCTGCGTCCAGAGGACTCTCCGTCGCCCTGCTCGAGCGGGGCGATTTTTGCGGAGCCGCCTCGGCCAATTCCTTCAAGATGGTTCACGGCGGCATACGCTACCTACAGCACGGCGACGTTTACAGGCTCAGGGAATCTTGCGGGGAGCGCAGCTCGCTGTTGCGCATCGCGCCCCATCTGGTGCGTCCCCTCCCGATTGTCGTGCCCACCTACAGGAGCCTGATGCGCGGCAAAACCGCGATGCGGGCCGCGCTCTCGCTCTACGATCTGATCACACTGGATCGCAACCGGGGAATTCCCGACGAGATCAATCGCATCCCGCGCAGCCGCATCATCTCTCGCGCCGAATGCCAGGGCCTGTTCCCGGAACTGGATTCCAAAGATCTCACCGGCGCGGCGCTGTTCCACGACGGTCAGATGTACAACCCCACGCGTCTGGCACTCTGCTTCCTCAGATCGGCCGTGGAGGCCGGGGCAAACGCCGTCAATTACACAGAGGTTACGGGCTTCTTGCGCGAGGCCGACCGTGTGTTCGGTGTGCGGGCCACGGACCGTCTGACCGGCAACGAACTGGAGATTCGTGGCCGGATCGTCGTCAACGCGGCGGGAGCGTGGGCGGAGCGACTGCTGAAGCCGGCGAGACTGAACCCGCGGCCGACATTCTCCCGCGACGCCTGCTTCGTGGTGCCGCGACGCCTTGCGTCTGACGCCGCATTGGCGATTCAGGGTGAGACTCGTGACCCGGACGCCCTGATGAGTCGGGGGGCTCGCCATCTGTTCCTCGTACCCTGGAGAAACTACACGCTCGTCGGAGTGTTGCATGTGGTCTACGACGGGGACCCCGATCGCGTGACCGTCACGGAGGATGATCTCGAGAGTTTCCTGAACGAGATCAATTCCGCCCTCCCGGGCCTGGGTCTGACCTTGGATGACGTCCATCTCTGGAACGCCGGGCTGGTGCTGTTCGGAGAAAACAGGCCCGGGTCGCATGACCTCAGCTACGGCAAGCGATCGATGATCGTCGATCACGCTCGCACCGACCGGCTGGACGGCCTGATCACGGTCATCGGTGTCCGATACACCACCGCGAGGGGCGTGGCGGCCCGAGCCGTCAATCTCGCTTTCCGGAAAATGGGGCGTCGTCCGCCGCGGTCCAAGACCGATCGCTCGACCTTGTTCGGCGGCGACTTCTCGTCTTTCGAGAGTCTTGTGCGTGAGGCGACCTCCGCGAAGGAACACCCGCTCAGCGAGAAGCTGGCGGTCCCACTGCTCAGGAACTACGGCGCACGCTACGCGGCCGTGCTGCGCCACTCCGGAGAGGATCCGAAGTTGCTCGCCCCGATCGGCGAATCCACGACCCTGCGCCTGGAGGTGCTTCACGCCGTGCGCGAGGAGATGGCGCTGACCCTGGGGGACGTCGTCTTCCGCCGTACGGATCTCGGGACGGGAGAGCATCCTGGAATCGAGAGTCTCCGGGTTTGTGCCGATCTGATGGGAGGGGAGCTCGGCTGGGACTCCGCCCGCGTCGAGCGTGAGATCGATGAAGTCCAGTCGCGCTACATGAAGGTTCCGGCCTGATTCTCAGACGGGCCTCTGGCAGACGGCGGCGATCTTCTTGGTGAAGATCCGGTTGGATTTCCCATACAGCTTGAAAAACACCGTGAAACACAGGTCGAGTACTGCCGTGACCGCCAAGCCCACGTAGTTCAACGGATTCTTGTAGAACACGTAGAGCTTCAACGGAAGAACCTCGACGCGCTGGAAGCCACAGTACTCCAGCACCTGACGCAGGCTGTACTCGGTGAACGTGTTGAAGTGATCGAAGTTCTGGGACAGGGCCTCTGCTCCGGTGATCGGATTAGCACCGTTCAGGCCGTAGACGATCAACCGACCTCCCGACCGCAGGCTCGATCGGCAAAGATGCAAGAACTCGACCATCTCGTCCTTGGTCAGGTGATTGAGCTCCTGCTCGCACACGATCATGTCGAATTCGTCCTGCCGGGCCTCGAGAAACGGAAAAGCCTCGGCGGTCTTGCATTCGAGCTGGCGCCGTTCGGCGTGCCGGACCTTCTCCGCATCTGAGTCGATGCCCAGAACGTTGGTGAAGCCCTCGTCGTTCAGCAACTGAACGAAGTAGCCCGGTCCGCAACTGACTACGAGGACCCGGGCGTCGGTCTCTTTCGGAAGGTGCTTGAGGAAGTTACTTCTGTAGTACTGCTTGAAGGAATCGTATCCTTTTTCGATGTCCTCCGGCGCTTGCCAGTAGGAATCAAACGGCTCCGTCCTCGCCGCGAGCTGTCGCTGAGATCGCATATCGTGTCTCCGAGATCCGTCCATTGATGCGGACAATGATTCAAGGGCTCCCTTCCATTGGGTGTGTCGCTATGATAAGAGTAGTCGCCCCTCAACGAAAGAGGCGTTGCTCGTTCGGTGTTCGTCGAGGGAGGACCGCAGTAGGTGCGCATACTGTTCTGCAATTTCGAGTACCCACCCCTCGGTGGCGGCGGCGGCGTGGTCAACGCCTTGCTGGCCGAGGAACTCGCCACCCGTCATACCGTGACCGTGCTGACCTCCCAGGCCCACGACCTGCCGCGGGAGTCCGAGGAAGGCGGGGTCCGTGTCGTGCGGGTCCCCGTGCTCTTCCGCAGGCGACAAGCCGCTGCCAGCATGGCATCCATGCTGTCCTACGTCGTACGGGCCCCGGCGGTGGGTAAGCGGCACCTGGCCAGCAGCCCCCACGACATCATCAATACCCATTTCGTTCTTCCCTCCGGTCCGGTCGGCGATCGGTTGGCTCGGGCCCAGGAGATTCCCAACGTCCTCTCGCTTCACGGGGGTGATCTGTACGATCCCAGCAAGTTCACATCGCCGCATCGACACGGCCTGTTGCGGGCCTGGATCCGGCGGCTGGCCAAGCGAGCCGACGCCGTCGTCGGCCAGTCCTCGAACACGCTGGACAACCTGAGGAACTACTACACGCCCGAAATCGAGGGAATCCGGATTCCGCTGGGCATTCGGCGTCCATCGCCGGGTGTCGCCGCGCGGGAGGAATATCAGCTTCCGACGGACGCAGTCCTGCTGGTTACCGTCGGGCGCATCGTTGCCCGGAAAGCCATTCACCAATTGCTCGAGGTCGTGGACAAACTGCGGGACCTTCCATTGCACCTGCTGATCGTCGGTGACGGGCCACTGGTACCCAGTCTTCAGAGTGAGTGCCGGCGACGTCGCATCGAAGACAGGGTGCGCTTCATGGGTCGGGTGACGGAGGCCGACAAGTTCCGCATCCTGCGCATGAGTGATCTGTTCGTATCGACCAGCCTGCATGAAGGGTTCGGTCTCGTGTTCCTGGAGGCCATGGCTTGCGGCCTCCCCATCATTTGCTACAACCACGGGGGGCAAAACGATTTCCTCGTCGATTCGGCCACGGGGCACCTACTGCCGCTCAACGACCTCGAGGGCTTCACCGACAGGACCCGCGAGCTAGCGTTTGACCCCGATCGCCGTGGCGCGATGGGAAGAGAAAACCTCGCCCGCGGTGAACAGTACTTCATCGAGCACTGCGCCCAGCAGTACGAACAAGTCTTCGAGAACGTACTGAAGAGCTCGGACTCGAATGCCCGGAGCCATTGATGAGGGCGCTCACGAGATTCATCGGCTCGCGGTTGGTAACGGTCATCCTTCTCGGGGCTGCGACCGGCACCGTTGCCGGCGGCGTTCGCGCCGTACTGACCATCGGCGAGAACGACTACCTGGCGAACGGGATGAGCCACTTGGCCGCCCGCACTTTGGGCGCGCTCGTGGCGGGTTGGACCTTGTGGGGAGCGGCGCTGGCGCTCCTCGCGGTCGTCGCGACACTCGTATTGTGGCCCGCGGGTCGGCTGCTGATGGGGGGCTGGCAGCAGGGGCTGACTGCCACGGCTGCTGCGGTCCCAGTTCTGGCACTGCTGCTTCTCGGTGGCCGCTACGTCAACCGCCATCATCTTCCAGGCTTTTTCGAGCCGGCGAGCATCGCAGCCAACTTCGGTCTCGTTGGATTCGGGTTTCTACTGTGGCTGGGCTTGCGCACTCTGGGAAACCGGCTTGCCGCAACGGGTGAGCCAAGCGGGCTACGGTGGTTCGGCGGCTGGGTCGGCCTCGCCGTCATCGTACTCGGGCTGGCGCTCAGCCAGGGCGCGCGGCTGGTCGCGAAGCCGGCGTTCGACGGGCCCCGCATAAACGTGCTTGTGCTGCTCGTCGATGCGCTGCGCCCGGATCGCCTGGGGGCCTACGGCTACGACCGGCCCACAAGCCCCAACATCGACGGGCTCTCAGGGCAGGGGACGCGGTTCACGCAGGCAGTCACGACGGCCTCCTACACCAAGCCGTCGATCGCTACGCTGTTCACCTCTCTGTATCCGATCCAGCACGGGATCGGGACGGGCGCCTGGGGCCGGTCCAGCGGCGAGGGAGAGGTGCGAGGCGACGTGCTACACCCCGCGCTGACCACGTTGGCCGAGGTACTGGCCAACGCTGGCTACCACACGACGGCGATCGGGCACAACAAACACCTCGATGCCGAGTTCGGGTTCAACCAGGGGTTCGACAGCTTCCAGTGGAATCTGCGGGACGAGCGCTTCATCACCGCACCGCAGATCCATCGGCGCTTCCTGGACTGGCTAGAGTCCCATCCGGACGGGTTCTTCGGCTACCTGCACTACATCGACGTGCACTGGCCCTACATGCCTCCGGAGCCGTTCGCGGGCATCTACGCCGGCCCGCCGCCCGAGGTAGATTACAACAGACCGCACTTCATCAAGGAGACGACGGAAGCGTTGCTGCAGGGCGTCCCGCTCGACCCGGACATCCTGGCTCACATGAGTGATACCTACGACGAGCAGATCCAGTATCTGGATTCGAAGATCGGCCTACTGTTCGACGAGCTGAAGGCCCGCGGGCTCTACGATCGAACGCTGATCGTCCTGACCGCCGATCACGGCGAGGAATTTCTGGAGCACGGCCAGATTGCCCACGGGAAGTCGCTCTACGACGAGTTGCTACGCGTGCCGCTGATTGTCAAGCTGCCCTGCTCGGGAGCGGAGTGCGAGCCGCGGGTCGAGAACCAGCCGGCCGGGCTCGCCGATGTGATGCCAACGATCCTCGGCCGTCTAGGGATCCCCGCGGGTCCCGACGCCCAGGGCCGGGATCTGTTCCTGGATCCCGAGAACGAAGCCCGCACCTACAGTGAGCGGGGAAACCGGTTCGCGATCCGGACCCTGGAGTACAAGTACATCTACTCATTCGAGGAGGGCACCGAGGAGCTGTATGACCTCCAAACCGACCCCGGCGAAACCAACAATCTGGTCGCCGAGCGGACCGAGCTGAGTGGTCAGTTCCGCTCGGAGCTGATGGTGTGGATCGAAACCGCTGGTCGCTTCCGGGAACTCGACCACCGCGATTCGATTCTGGACGAGGAGACCCTGAAGGAGCTGCGGTCCTTGGGCTACGTGCAGTAGCCGGGCGGTGGGATCGCGCGCCGTGGCCTTCCCGCAGATCCCCCTGGATCAAGCTCGACAAGACGTTGTACAAGAAGATCCGGATGTATTCCGAGATTGCCGGGTACTCGTCGCCTCAGGAATTCATCACCCACGCCCTGGAAAAGGAGGTCGCCGTTCTCGAGGAGGCGGAATCCGAAGAGGAAATCAAGAAGAAGCTGCAGGGACTGGGCTACATCTCCTGACCTCGAGGAACCATCCCGTGAGTCGATTGACGCTTCGATGGCGGAGCCCGTGACGTGGGCATCGTCAACGGCATCCTGGCGAATCTGTTCGACCTGCTGTTCCTGCCGTTCCGCGGCCTGGGGCCGCTGTGGGCGCTGGTCGTCTTCTCGCTGCTGGCCGGCATCCTGATGCTGTGGATCTTCGGCAAGGTGTCGAACCAGGACGCCATTCGGGTTATCCGCGATCGGATCCGGGCCAACATGATGGCGATCCGGCTCTACGGCGACGACATCGGGCTCTTGTTTTGCCTGATGGGCCGGATCCTGCGCGAAACCGTCGTCTACCTGAAGGTCGCGCTGCTGCCGCTGCTGGTGATGCTGATTCCGGTCCTGGCGATCTTGGTGCAGCTCAACCTGAGCTTCCAAGCCCGGCCGTTGCAGCGCGGAGAGCAGGTGCTGGTCAAGGTGACGGTCCGCGATCCCGCAACGATCGCCGGGGGCGTCTCCCCGGAGGTCGCGGAGCAGGGGGCGGGCGGATTCGACCGCGCCGCATGGTCCACCGAGGGCCGGGTCCGCGTCCCGCTGTCCACGTCCCGTCCGGTGTCCACTGCGGCTTTCCCATTCCCGGTCTCAGGGGGGATCCCGCTGCCCCGCGGCGAGTTACGGTCCACGGTCGGTGCCGCCGTCGTCACCGGCGACGGGAAAGCACGGCCCGCCCAGTTTCGACCCCTGGGTTACTGGAACGATCGCAGCATCAAGTGGCTCCAGGTGGACACGCAGCTGCCACCGGGGAGGGCCCACTCCAAGGTCTTCCTGCAGTACGGAGCAACGACGCCAGCCGAGAATCCGGTGCTCGAGGTCTCCGATAGTAGCTCGGGGATCACCGTGAACACCGGCACGTTGAAATTCGAGATTCGCCGCGGGGGCTTCCGGCTGTTCGACCGTCTGTGGCTGGACCGGGACCGGGACGGAAGCTTCTCCGACGAGGAGCAGATCGTCAGCGGCGGCGATCTGCTGCTGGTTCACGACGGCCGGGAATACCGCAGCTCCGCCGATCCGCACTACCGGTTGACCGTGGAGGAGCGTGGGCCGCTCAAGGTGACGCTCAAGGCGGAAGGTTGGTTCTACGCGGAGCGGGAACGCAGGTTCTGCAGGT
>Ga0255058_10001402_pt1 | contig 13568 bp, 13 predicted proteins | sample Cases_109_9_MG_FD_188637 | JGI IMG/M metagenome (GOLD analysis project Ga0255058, IMG submission 188637) | Seawater microbial communities from Amundsen Gulf, Northwest Territories, Canada - Cases_109_9 | ecosystem: Environmental > Aquatic > Marine > Gulf | place: Canada: Northwest Territories... | reverse complement strand
CGAGGCCATCGCGGGTCGCGGCCCGACCGCTCTCAAAGCCCTCCCGGCCAAAGTTCAACCATGAGTAATGTCAGTTACTGGTGGCTGAGAACAAGCCCGGTTCTTCACGACTGGACGATAAGCAAGCATTGCTGCGTGGGTCTCAACCCGTGCGGCCTAGTCGCAGGCAGACTCGATGGCCAAAGCCTCGTTTTGGCAGGCGAGCACGTCTTCGTTGGTCAGCAACTCGAAGTCACAGGTTCCAAGGCACGCGATCGTACCAAAGATGGCGCTGATGCAGTCCACACCGACGAGTTCAATTTGCGCTTCACAACTCTGCATGCAGTCTCCGCCCTGCACCGGAACGCCGAGCTCCGGAAAGCATTCGTCAGGCAAGCTGCAGAATTCACCGCAAGAGACCTCATCGCGGTCACACATGCCTGTGGACGAGTACTCCTCAATGCATTGCTCTCGATCCTGTGTGGAGCAGTTCGACGCGCAGTAGCTATTCGCCAGCGCTGTAAGCTGAAGGCACTCGTTATGCGCATCTTCAACCGAGTCGCAGTCTCCGAAGAGATCTTCGCAATCTAGATCAAGCTGGCAGTCCTTGATAGCGATCCACTCCTCGCCGCACTGCCGCTCGGCTTCGTTCTGATAGTCCCGGAGGCAGTCTTCATAGCAACCCTGCACGGACCCGGCCGGACCTTGGTGACAGGAGAGACCCTCTGGTTCGTTGGCGCACCAGTCGCGGCAGGCTTGATCGATGTTGGCTGGCGGCGGAGGAGTGCCACCGCTACCGCCATCACCTGACCGGCCGTCGGAAGTCCCCGTGTCGCCGCAGGCCCAAACGCCCACCGCAAGCATTCCAAGCAAAGTTAGCTTCCTCATGTGAATCCCCCTAGACCAACCTAGCAACCGAAGGGACTCACCCCCAAAACGGGGAGCGGACGTTCATCGTTCGTTGGCCCGCAAACCTGAGTGATAAACAACTTTGCTGCATGGGTCGGCGTTGACCCCGAATAAGCCCGGTTATTCCAGGTTGAGCCTCACAAACAAAACGGCGACCCACGGAGGGGAGGTGCTCCGAAGGCCGCCGTTCTTGTTTGCTGGACGGACTAGGGTGCTGGCTGCGCCTCAAACGCACCCACGTCGCACATCGCTCAGAACACGAGTCGCGATCGTGCCAGGTCCCATTGAACTCTGCGTGGTGTGCCGTAGTCCGCTTCCTGCAAGCTGCGCAGTTCGGCCTTGCTAAGACCCAGAACGATGCCGCTGGCGATCATCCCTACGGCTCCGCTGATCATTAATGACATACCCGAGATCAAAAGTGGACCTTCTGATAGCGCGTCCAAGTCTTGCGACGACCGCGCCCGGGCCGCCCCTGCTCCGAACAACACCGCTCCTACGACGGCTACACCCGTCGTGCTGAAGAGCCCGATTTTCGCTCGCTTCACACGAAGCTCCATCTCGTGAAGCGTGTATCCATCGGCTGTCCGTGGCGGACTCGCCGTAACCCCAACACCAGCATCGTCCAGCTTCAGCTGCAGAGCCGGCTCTTCGGGTGCTGGTTCAGTCGGAGGCGAGGGCTCCTGAAGATTTTGCTCAGAGGTCGCGCCTTCCTCACCAGCGGACTGCGCCCCCACATACTGGAACGAACCGCCCAGGATGGTGGTGCCTACCACTGCAAAACCGAGCAACACACGGACTGTCGACGTCATGGCACACCTCCCTGCGTCACAAGCCGCACCCTCAAGGGACAGGTGTGCACCCGACTGGCATGAAGGTCACAGACTTCGCCAAGACTGGGTAGACCGTTCCTGGCCTGTCTAGGCTGCATGTGTTCACTCCCTCGACGCCCATGGGGGTCACGGTCAGCTCCTCCGTCAAGTCTACGTTGAAAAATGAGAGGACCCGGTCGCCATCCGAAAGAAGTTTCTCGGAGGAGACAGGGTTCCCGTCAGCGTCAAACGCGATCGCGAAGTCGTATGACTCACTCAACGTCGCGGTCTCGCCTCCCAGATAGGAAACTCGGTCGAAATCCATCGCGATCACGCCTTTCGTGTCGTCGATATCGATCTTCAACCCTTGTTCCTTCAACTCTTGTTCAAACTGCGCCACGAACGCATCTGCATCGACTTCAAGCCCGATCCCGTTCGGCCCTGTCGTCGATACGGTTCCAAGCTCGATAAAGCCCCACGTGTCCTCTTTCGAGGCCCGGAAGAACCAGTCGCCAATGAACACGTCAAAGGAAAATTCGCCGTCCTCATCCGTCGTCGTGCTGAGCGAGGTCCCATGCACCGACACCGTGGCACCCGCCGCTGGCGTTCCTGGTCCGTAGTAATTCTCGAACAGGGTGACGGTACCACTCACGGTGGCCAGGGCAGCGCAGACCCCATCCAGGCAGGCTCCGGTGCTGCAGGATGTGCCATCGGGGACATTGCACGTGCCGTCGGCAAAGTTGCAGACGTCACCAGTGCATTCGTTGTCGTCGTCTTCACATACCACACCCTCGCAGAGGTTCTCTCCGCACGCGCCGGACACACAGACGCCCGAAACGCCATCGAAGCTGCAAACCCTCCCGTCATCCACCGACGTATTGCTGCACGTTCCACTCGCGACGTTGCACGCATCCTCAGTGCATTCATTGCCGTCGTTGCAATCCTCCGCGCTCTGGCATTCACGTTGCGTCTCACCACACCCGACCACAGGCAGCACGCCCAGCGCGCAGACACATAGAAATCCTAATAAGTAACGCATGACAACCTCCCCGGTTGGACCGTGCCCGCCCGGCTGCTCACACAACCAAAGTGGGTCGTCATGGGATGCGCCGCTATACGTATTTGCTGCACGTTTTCGGGGCGCAAAGTGTGCGTCGGAGTTCACTCGGCGAGTGTCACGGAAGGATTCGGCTTTTCGCCGATCGGCCCAAGACGCCGCAGCATATGCGCTTCATGTTTTCGAGTCGCAGCCCTCGAATAACAGGCTTTACTCCTGGTCGATAAACAACTTTGCTGCATGGGTCGGCGTTGACCCTGAATAAGTCCGGCTATTCGCATTCGTTAATCGAGATGTTAAGCGGCAGGTAGCCGGGCATCCCTTATTGGGGGTTTGAGAACAACCCGATCCTAACGAGGCCGTCGCGGATCTGCTGGCAGGTTGAGTCCGGCTTATCGTAAGTCGCCACGGGAACGTATCTGGAGAGCAAAATCTGATTCTGATTTCGTCTGTCGATGAACTTCAGCCTTCGGAATCCGGAGTCAGAAGCAACGATAATGTCCGCCTCTGATTTCGCGTACGCGGCGACTACATCCACCGTGATGTCTGTCTTCCGCTCAGGTCTGTCTTCTTCGTCCTCGGCAGAAGTCGAGGTCGTCTCTGTTTGGTCCAACGGGGGCCGCTCGATCACACGTTGATTGTCCCAAAGGAGGCACTTCTGAATATAGGAGGCCCAGTCGGTCTGGGCAGGTGAGGTATTCGCGGGGATGACGGTCAGCACGACACCATTCTCGGGCGGTGTGACCAAGTGAGGCGAATACTCGGTAGTAGTTGCACATCCAGCGAGCGCTATGATTCCGATCCAGCACAAAGCCCAAAGGGTCGATGCATGCCTATTCTGAGATAAGACGGTCATCCGCATCTCCCACCGCTGGTTGGCCCGGGTTCGACACAAGGTTCAGTCCCCAAAGCGCGTACCACACGACGCGGCATGCGACGCCTAGATCGTTCTTCGGATAAGTCTCCGCCAACACCAGCTGATATCCGCGGCCTTTGTTCAGGACCTTAACGCGATTGCTTGCAGCATACGAAATGATGAGGATGTCGGCATTGGCCTCTGGAAAGGTCGCCACGATATCTTCCGTTGCCCTGGTCCTGCCGGTCGCTTCCCTTCTTTCGGCGGATTTCACTGCTGGGCGTTCTACAACTCTCATTCCGTAGTGCAGGAGGCAGGCTTGAATACTAGCTGCCCCTTCCACTTCTTGGGACCTGAGGTCAACGGGGATCACCGTGAACACTGGCTGCTCGGGAATAGGGCTTCTGGAAACAACGAGCTGTTTTTGGTTCACCACACAGGCGGAGACGAGTGGCGTGAGGCACGCACAGCCCGCCAGAACAAGCACCCTAACTGCTCTCATCCCATCCATCCCAACCACCCTCGAAGCCATCGGACTCCCGCTAGCTACCACGGTGTGATAGGCAGTCAAATCCGCAGTAGCGACGTTTACTCGGTATCGAGAAGGCCACGCGCCGCCGAGGTGTCGAACGCGAGGCCGCTTCGTGCGTACTCGCTGACCTGTTGGATCGACTTCCACCCGCCGTGCTCCTGCACCGCCGTCAGGTCGTAGCCGTTGCGAGCCGCTTGCTGCGCGCCACCTCTACGCATGGAGTGGGTCGTGACCCGGTCGGCACTCAGGCCGGCCTTGTCGCGAGCTTGCGCAAACAGTGCATCGTATCCGCCGATCGACAATCGCTTGGGAAGCGGGTTGTCGTGGCGGTCCACCTGAAGGAAAAGCGGACCCGCACCAATGCGGGCGCTGACGTCCTTCCAGCGTTCAAGCAGCGACACCGGGCACGGTTGCCCGCCTCTGGGCACGTACTTGGTCATGGGGTCGGCGCGGTTCTTCTGGCGGGCAATCAACACGGCGGCGCCTTCATCGTTGATCGTCAGGTCGTCCAGGTTCAGCGGCGGGATTTCGCTGCGACGTGAGAAGCACACGTAAGCCAACGCTAGTGCCGCCGCGTCCCGCTTGCCTTTGTTGGTGTGCGGATCGCACGTCGAAAGCATCGCCCGGACTTCGCCGGGTTTCAGTCCGCGAGCAGGTCTAGGGCGCAGACCCTTTTCCGCCTGAAGCCTGACAGCGCCTTTGATGGCGCGTCTGACGGTTTCGTGCAGCGTCGGTGAGGTCAGACCGGCATCGCGGTAGCACTTGCCAACACCGGCAACCCTTCGACGGATCGTCGCGTTGGCCTTGCCCTGGGCCGCGAGGTCAGCAACGAAGAGCGCCACCAGCTCAGCTGCAGTGTCGGGCGACTCGATTAGTGACGGCAAGCTCAGCTGCCCGCAGAAGTGCTCGAACGCCCGCCAGTCGGCCGCATAGGCATTCCTGGTGGTTTCGGGGACGGCCCGATCGAAGCACTCCCTGGCGCTGTCTCTGAGCGACTCCAGACGCGTGATCGGTGCCGCTGCGACCGTGGCTAGTGCGTCCATCCCTACCTCCAGTCAGGCATCGAATAACCCAACTTACTCAGACTCTACCGCTGTCTGTAGACAGATGCAATCAATAGTTGCAGTAGTTCACAATCGGCGTTACCTTCTAGCCATGCAAACAATGATCGACAACAATCCCGGCATGGCGTCGAAGCTCATATCCTTTCGCACAACTGACCCGGAAACCCAGGAGCGGGTGGCACGCCTGGTCAAGCACTTGAAGGGCCTAACCGCCTACAAAGGCGTCAAGGTCAGCGAGTCCACGGTAAACAACATGGCCCACCTTCGGGGCCTGGACGCGCTCGAAGACGAGTTCGGGCTGAGGAAGCGGCCCAAGCGATGAGCGGCACGCGGGTGCGGTAAACTCCACGCCTCGAAAGGAAAACGCCCCGCGACGTCTGCAAACGTCCGGAGCGTGTGGGTCGAGCATGACGACCAAGAAGAAGGATACTCCCAGCGATCGCGAGAGCAAGGCCGACTCCTTTGACGACGAGCGCCGCGAAGCAATGCGGCAAGCGCAACGGGCGGACGAAATACGGGCTAGCTCCGCACCGACGATGAAGGAGATCTTTTCGGCCTTTGAGCGGTTTCGAAGTAGCTTCAAGGACGCGCTTGAAGCGGTCGATGGGTTCGTGTCCGAATCAAAGCGGGTGTCGGATGAACTCCGAAAGGAGGATTGTGAATCCAAAGCCGATAGCTTGTCTGGGTGGGCTGATGAATGGGCCGAGGTCACCTCACAGGAATTTCGCGACGCTGCTACGGGGCTCGTTGATCTAGTCCGTAACGCCCTGGTGACCGGTTATCCCGTTCATGTGCTTACGGTCGCGAAGCGGCTTCGCCTACGCGGCAAAGCTGAGTGGGGCAGGTTGTGCGACAGTCTACGCTACGCGCTACGCACTGACTCGCAGGCACTGTCAGCAGAGCAGAGCGAGGGCCTCCAGCTGTTTGCGGTCACGCTAATCGATAGCCTGAAAGAGATCGATGGCCGCGCCGAGCACCTCACGCCTGAGCAGGTCGTCAAGGCCGCGAACAACAAGAGGACAACGAAGGGCTCAGGGTTCGCAGCGGAGCTCGCCTGTATGTGCGGCGCTTGGGAATACAAGCCGGACGACCAAGTGAAGGCGCAGCAAGCGATCACGCAGGCCATGAGGGGAGGCGCGTAACCACGATTCGCGAATTTGGTTGTGACAGGGAACTTGGTGCGCGCACAATCGTTTACATCATGTTGAAGAAGCGTCTCACCCCCCACGAATACCGAAGATTGGCCGTTGCAGCATGCGTCGATCCTCGAACGCTCGAGATGTACGTGGAGGGCCGAGCCCGAAGCACGACCTCGGCCCGCATCGACGCGGCCCTGGTGGAGCTTGGCCTTGGGCATCTTCGGGCGACTTCCGGAAACGCTCAGGGCGAATCGAAGGGGGCGGCTTGATTTCAGCCGGCAACGAGAGTTGTTACGGGGTCGAGCAGTTGCAAGATCTCTCGTGGCTGAGGCAGCGACTCGGGATTTCCAAGTCGGCGGTGTACCGGCTTGCCAAGCGGGCACCATTCTGTGTGAAGGTAGGCGGCGCGATCAAGGTCAACGTGCCCAAGTGTGAAGCCTGGATCGAGGCGGGAGGCGACGAATGGCAGACGTCTACAAGCGCGGGAAGTACTACCACGCGAAGTGGTACGATTGGAAAGGTGAGCGCCAGCGCAAGAGCACCAAGCAAACGGGTAGGCGCGCAGCCCAAAACGTCGCCCGAGAGTGGGAGCTGGCGGATAGCGTTCCGCGTTCCGATCCCTTCACCATCGAAGATGCACTGAGGCTGGCAGGGGAGGAGCAAGTGCGAAAGGAGAACGTGCAGGCAACGCTCGAGGTAGCTTTGACCCGAGCCGAACACGTCGAACGGATTCTCGGCGGGAAGACCGACCTGAACGACGTGGTGCTGTCGAAGCTTGGCGAGGACTACCTTGACGCCCGTCGGCTGGAGCTGACGCCGTGGGGCACGCCGATCAAGGACTCGACGATCAAGAAGGAGTTGCTGCTAGTCGCTCAGGGCATGGGGAAGGGGAAGGAGCACGGAGTGTTCCTCGGCGAATCCAAGTCCATTTTTCCGGCCGTGCTCAAGGAGGTTGACAACCCCCGGGATCGATGGATGCCGGTGCCCGAGTACTACGCGCTGCTCGAGCAAGCGACGCCGTATCGGCGCGACTGGATCATCTTCTACTGCAACACGGGGATCGACGTCGGTGAGCTCCACAAGATCTGCAAGGCCAAGGACGTTGATTTTACCCGCGGCACGTTCGGTTTCGTCCACATCCGGGGCACAAAGAGCCGGTATCGGGACCGCTGGGTTCCCCTGAGTGCCGACGCACGGGCCGTGGTCGATCGAAGGCTGCAAACGACCGGCCCGATGCTGTTTGCTCCTGAGTGGAAGTCCCAGCACGTCGCGGTGTGCATGAAACGCTGGTGTCCGAAGGCGGGAATCGAGCGGGTGATCGTCAAAGACTTGCGCCGCACGTTTTGCAGTTGGATGTTCAACGCCGGGGTGCCCGAGCTCGCGACGATTCGCCTCATGGGCCACGGCTCGAGCGACATGGTTCGCCGGGTCTACGCCCAGCTTTCGGATGCCACGTACGAGAGCGCGATCGGGTGTCTGCCGAGTGTGTCAGATATGTGGCGGGACAATGTGATTCCGTTCGAAAAACCTGAGAAAACCTGGGACTCAGAATTCAAGAAGGGGGCAGAAAATGCTTAGTACAAGCACGTTGTTACCTGCCTCTCACGCCGGTAACACGAGTTCGAATCTCGTTGGGGTCACCAGCATAAAATCTTACTTTCTGCTCAACCTGGGTCAGATCTTCTTCGAATACGCCGAAGACCCGAGAGCCGGAACGGACGAATGGGACGACCGATGATCGGCGGCGCCGATAACGCTTGAGTTACGGCTGCACCTCAAGGGGCGAGACGCGCCGTAACATCAGCGCGCTGAACACACCCGCGTGGTCGGAGTTCCAGAAGCCGTTGACCGGCTCCAGGCCCGTCACCTCCGAGTGGCGCAAGAGCACGTTGTGCGGGTTGCGGGTCATGATGTGGTCGACCTGGTGGTCGAAGTCGGTGATGTCGCCGCCGTCGCCCTCGCCGAGCAGGGACGAGTTGAGGCAACAGCTCAGCGGTTCGTCCGTGCTGATGGGGACCATGCCGGCGTCCAGCAGGAGGTTGTAGGCGAGGGTGTCGGGAAATGTGACGGTGTCGTCGTCGGAGTTGAGGTCACCGACGAGGATGACGGGCAGATCATCGCTCGCCGCCGGACCACCCGCCTCGACCAGCTCACCTGCCTGTTGGGCGCGGACCACGGGGTGGAATGCTTCGAGGTGCGTATTGACGAAGCGGAACGGCTCGCTGCCGCGCACCCAGGCGTCGGTTGCCGTCCAGCCGCGAACGACGGGGACTTGGGTCCCCAGGATATCGACGGGCAACAGGTTCGTGAAGTGTCCTCCTTGCTCGTTCCAGGTTCGCACGTAGGCCTTGCTCCGGGCGAGGATGACGTCGCGCATGGTCAAGCGGCCGTTGATGTCGGCGCCGAGGAACCCCCCGGTCGTGGGGTCACCGTCCTCGTCGGCGGGCGCCTCGAAGTCGAACTCCTCCTGAACGACGACGACTTCGTACTCCTGTTTGCGCTGGTTGAGGTGCCCGAGCAGGTCCTCCAGGTAGTCGTAGCGGACGTCGGTAGCGCTCGGACCGGTTACGAGAACCGCGAAATTGACTGCAGCCGTTCGCCAGAGCGCGACCTCCTGCAGGCCAATCAGGTCGGGCTTCTTCTCGAGGATCTCCTGAGCTAGGCCTTCGGCGCGGGTGGGGAAGTCGTTGTGGGTCACGTCGCGCAAGATCTTCCCGGTGGCGGCGACAAGCGCCGGCAAGGTGGGCGCGACGATCGCCGGCGTGAGGTTGGCGCCGAGGTAGAGGTTGCGGGTCATCGTATTGACCGGCTGGGCAGTGGCGGTCTGGACGATGCCGAGGGTGAGGGCCAAGCTGATGAAGGCGAACGAGCGCATGTGAAAACTCCTCATGTGACGACTCCTGGTGGGCAAATGGGCTTTTCCGAGATTCAAGCCGTATCGGGTGGACGATGATAAACGCGCTCGCGGGGACGGAGCAATTCATTTTGCCGCCCTGGCGACACCCTACACACCGAAACCTCAGTCCGGCGCAGCTCTCCAGGCGGGTGCGCCAGCCAACCAGCAAGGCACCAGACAAATTTGCACCAGATTCCGGGCAAAAGCGGCCCTGTATCGATGTCAGACCTCTGAGGGGGCCGGAAACTGTGACCGCACGGCCACTGATGATAGAGGGGCGTTCGCAAGAAGACGCTCCAGCGGGAGAGGGTTGAGCGCGGCAAGGTTCTGAAGGAGCTCGAGCGGCTTCAGGGGGCGAGTGATGCCCGGGAGTGGCGAGCTCAGCGATTCGATTCTCGCTCAGCGACGCGGCCTTTGCGCCTCGCATACCGCTCGACCTGATCGATCGTCACCCCCTGAACATGGAAGTGAGCGATAAGCAAGCATTGCCGTGTGGGTCGGCACCGCGGCAGCGGGCAGCGAGGTCTACCTCACCGAGCGTAGAGAGTTACCTAGTGGCTAACACCTCCCATCGGTTTGCGCCAAATGGGAAGCTCCCTGTTACTTGTGGCTCGTACGATTACGGCAAAGCTGGCGCGCAATAATGTTTCCAAACGAAACTCTTTAGGACCGCCGCCCGACATGCATGTTCCCGACCGGTGGTCAAACCCCCCTCGAAGACGTATGAGCAGGCCATCGCACGGTTGCCGTCTGTACGCCCGGTGTACACGGACAACGTCGTCGAGCTTGGGACTGGGCGGGTTTTTCCGGGAAACGCAGAAGAGGGAAGGGCGGAAAGTGCTTATTAGAAGCGCACGCCATATGCCTCTCACGCCGGTAACACGAGTTCGAATCTCGTTGGGGTCACCAGCATAAAGCCCGGCTTCGGCCGGGCTTTTCGTTTGCAAGAGGTCTCTCCGATTCAGGGCCGCGCTTATCGCTCATCTAGGCGAACAGGTGGCGTGACAATCTTACTTTCTCTGCTCAACCTGGGTCAGACCTTCCACCGCGCAACCATTGCGCCGTCGCCCGTGGAAATGCAGAACCTGCAATCGCGGTTTGCCCGCGGCCCCGCAATACAGGAGAACGCCGCTGGCATACGCGATGCATGCACTTACGTGGTGTTGTCGGCGATGGTGGCTCAGGGTTAATGGATTGACCATGGCCGCACAGCGACGCGCTAGGAGACCTGGACATGGCCGTTTCGTCAGCCGTCAGCATGGACCACCCCATCGCAAGCGGATCAGCGCACTTCGCGGATCTAATCGAGGACGCGCGCGCGACGCAACGTCGAGAGATCGACGACGTTTTGATCCGGCTTCGAGCCAACAAGGACTCTTGGGTGCATCTTGGGATGCGCGAACGAATCTCCTTACTCGATGAAGTCCGCCGTGATTTCATTTCGATCGGAGACCGTTGGGTAGCCGCGGAGCTCGAGGCCAAACGCATTGCTCCTCATACCCTTGGTGAAGGCGAAGAGTGGACCATCCTGGCCACGATTCATCGAGCCATTCGAACTCTTCGAACGTCGCTCTCCGAGATCGAGGCATTGGGTCAGCCACGCGTCCCGGGGCCGATCACGACGCGGCCCGACGGACAAGTCGTGGCTCAGACGTTTCCTCTGACTCCCAAGGATCGTTTCCTCTTCCTCGGCGTCACGGGCGAAGTCTGGATGGAGCCAGGCCTCAGCGCTGAGGAAACGGCTGCTACCCAGGCCGCTGCTTACAAGGACCCACAGCGAAAGGGAACGGTGTCCCTCGTTCTGGGTGCGGGAAACGCTTCGATGCTGCCCGTTTGCGATGTACTGCACAAGCTCTTCGTCGAGTTGCAGGTGGTCGTTCTCAAACCAAATCCCGTCAACGCGCACCTGGGACCGCTGATGGAAGAGGGCTTTCGAGCGCTGATCGACCGCGACTTCCTCGCTATCGTGTACGGCGGAGCGGAGGAAGGGGCCTATCTCAGTGCTCACCCCGAAGTGGAAGAGCTGCATGTGACCGGTTCCGACAAGACCTTTGAGGCCGTCGTCTTTGGAGCGGGTCCACAAGGGAGGACGCGCAAAGCCGAACGCCGCCCGGTCATCACGAAGCCGTTCACCGGCGAGCTAGGTAACGTGAGCCCGGTCATCATCGTACCCGGGCCTTGGAAGCCTGGAGATGTCGAAGAGCAAGCCAAACAGATCGCGACTTGGCTGACCGTGAACGCAGGGTTTAACTGCCTCACGCCGAGGGTGCTCATCCAACACCAGTCATGGGAGCTCCGCGATCCGCTCGTGGATGCCGTCGGCGGACAGTTGGATCGAGCACCCACGCGGTATGCGTACTACCCGGGAGCTCGCGACCGCCAAGCGGAATTCGTGCAAGCGCATCCAGAGGCGCGCCGGTTCGGGAAAGAAGGAACAGATCGCCTACCTTGGACCCTGATTCCCGACGTAGACCCCCAAGCACCGGAGGAGATTTGCTTCAAGCGTGAGGCGTTCTGTGGGCTCTGCGCTGAAACGGGGCTGGATGCGCCCGACGTCGCGAGCTTCCTCGATCGAGCGGTCGAGCTCGCCAATCAGACCTTGTGGGGGACTCTATGTGCAACGATCATCGTGCATCCCAAATCGTTGCGGGATCCGTACATCACTGCAGCCGTTGAGCGCGCAATATCCAACCTACGCTACGGGACGGTCTCGCTGAACATAATGGTCTTCTACTCCGCCTATTTCATGGGAAGCCCCTGGGGCGGGTTTCCCGGACAGGACATCTACGACGTCCAGTCTGGCATCGGAAAGAGTTTCAATTTCCTGATGTTCGACCGTGCCCAGAAGTCCGTCGTCAGGGCTCCGTTTAGAAGGCTCGATCCGCTCACGGTCACCTCGAAACGGCCGGTGGAGTTCGGTCAGCGGCTTGCCGCATTCGAAGCGAACCCCTCCTGGAAGAGCTTTCCCGGTCTCGTCTGGACGGCCTTGCGTGCCTAAGGACCATCGCTAAACGCTCAGGACGGGATCGAATCGGGTGGCTGCCAGTATAGGGCCCTATCTCAGCCTCGCGGTCGATCTTGAGTCGGGGGTGGCCTACGCGTGGACCGAGTGAACGTTTTACAGCGCTCCTGTTGTTAGGCGGCCATCCGCCGAAGCCTCTCCCAATCTGTGAGGAACCCCACGACGGAGTTCCAACTTCGCATCGTTGGGGTCACCAGCATAAAGTCTGGCTTAGGCCGGGCTTTTTGGTGTCCGTGGCTGTATCCGAGCTAGCGCCTAGCGCCACTCCTTAGCCTGCTCGTCGACGTCGTGGCCATCGATCGGCCGGGGCTTAGGCCCTCTGACCTTTCTCGAGGTGGGCTCCTGAATCGGCCTCCCGGATGGAGCGGCCTCCGGTCTTGGCGGCAAGGGCGGCCTCCCGGATGAAGCTGCCTCTGGTCGCGGTGGCAACGGCTTTCTCACGTTCCTGAGCCGTGGCTCCGGCACGCCTGGATCGGCCTCGACGATGACCGGGGGTTGGTGCTCGACTTCAACGATGATGGAGACGGTCTGTGACATCGAATCGTTCAGCGGGTGGAGCACGACGAGGCCGACTCTTCGCTCGACGCACTTGCGCGCGGCCTCGGACAGGCCCGACCCGTGCACGGATGGAAGAATGATCCTCCCAGTCGGTCGAACGGTGGCGCGGATGCTGATTCGAATCGTCGTCGGGCTGGCCGCGACGAAATCCTGCACGCAATCGCGAGGGGTACCTACAGCAGCCTTGAGCTCCGCCTCCAAATCGCGCTCAAGCTCCGGCTCAGGCTCCGGCTCAGACTCAAACTCCAGCTCAGACTCTGGCTCTTGCTCGATCGTCTCCAGTCCGATCGCCAACGGTTCGCGCGTGGGCGGTTCGGCTGTGTCGACGCGCACCTCGGACAGCTCAGGGGGCGGTTGATCCACAGCAGGCGGATCCAAGCCTCGATGCACGACCTGGCCCGGTTCTTCCTCGCTCTGGCAACCCAACACCAGCAGAGCAGCGATGCACGTGGTCCAAGCTCGGATCATCGGCGGATCTTAACTGAGATGACCGGTCCGCGGTACCCCTCCCAATGTGTGAGGAACCCCAGAACCTGGTTCCAACTTGGCATCGTTGGGTCAGCCGAAAAGCCCGGTGCGCCGACCGGGCTTTTCAGTGCCAGCGTCAGTGCGACTTTCTTGGATACGAAAGAGTCAGTGGATATCCAGGCTGAACGACGAGCGCCGCACCAGGATCGGGAACAGCGGGTCGAGGCACGCGAAGCGACAGTTGGGATGGCGCTTTACCTCCCGCTGAACATGTTGCAG
>Ga0255058_10001401_pt1 | contig 13571 bp, 12 predicted proteins | sample Cases_109_9_MG_FD_188637 | JGI IMG/M metagenome (GOLD analysis project Ga0255058, IMG submission 188637) | Seawater microbial communities from Amundsen Gulf, Northwest Territories, Canada - Cases_109_9 | ecosystem: Environmental > Aquatic > Marine > Gulf | place: Canada: Northwest Territories... | reverse complement strand
AACTGCGGAACGGAAATATCAGTCTTGAACAAGCGCAACCTGTGTGGCCGGTGCGTTGGGCGGCGTGGACCCTCCGCGAGAGCGGGCGATGCCGGTGGGGAGCGGTTGATGTGAAGCAGCTGTGCCGCCGCTTCTCGGCTGAGTCGCGCTATCAGCAACGAGACCTCGACAGGATGCACTCGCTGGCCGGCTTGGTAGTCGCAACGATCCGCCCGTTCGAGCGCATCCGCCGACTGACGGCCACGGAGATCGCCGTACTCGAAGCTGCGGACGTTATCCGCTGCGCCGTCCGGCTGGATGGTGCCGGGCAGTTTCATTTCCGAGGAACCGCCCAGATGGCACTGGAGGAGATCATCACCAATGGCCACCACTGAACTGCCTGACGTGCTGACCCCTCGCCAAGTGGCCACCTTCCTGGGTATCGGAAGAGACAAGACCTATGCGCTGCTGGCTGCCGGGGAGCTGCCTGCGGTGAAACTTGGCAGGACGTACAGAACGCCACGACGCGCGCTTGAGGAGTGGCTTGAACGCCAAGCCGCCGAGTCCTTGACTTCTTGACCCGAGATGGTAAATTCGGGTTGGCACATTAACGGCATATAAAGTATGCCATCGAAGGGAGCCGGAGATGATTAGGAAGCTGGCAGGCGGGCGATACGAAGTAGCAGTTGACCAGGGGAAGGACTCGTCAGGAAAGAGGCTCCGCACCTGGCGTCGCGCTCGAACGCGAAAGGACGCAGTATCGCTCGAAGCGAACTTGATCGCCCAGAGAGACACGGGTATTACTGTGACGCCGGGGGCCATCACCGTCTCGGAGTTCCTTGACCGCTGGCTGCAAGACCACGCCGAACCGAACCTGAAAGAGAAGACCACCCACCGCTACCGTGAGATCATCAACCTGCACCTCCACCCCGTCATTGGGTCAATCCCTCTGGCCAAGCTGCGCCCCATGCACGTCCAGACCGCCTACAGCAAGGTCCAAGAGTCCGGCCGGTCGCCGCGAACAGCGCTCCACGTCCATCGCCTACTCCGAACGGCCCTGCAGCACGCTGTGAAGTGGCAGCTCTTGGCCAGGAATCCCGCGGACGCTTGCGATGCGCCAAAGGTCCCGGCGTCAGAGATCGATCTACCAGACCTCGACGCCATCCAGAGGCTACTGACCGTCGCTGACGGCACACGGTACGGCCCGATGGTACGCCTGACGCTGGAGACGGGTCTGCGATTAGGAGAGGCGAGCGGCTTGCGGTGGAGCGACGTTGATCTAGACGGGGCAACGCTGAGAGTGGCCCAGGCCGTCGCGTGGATACCGGGAAAGGGCTGCCAGATTACGACACCCAAGACAGCTCGCTCGCGGCGTGTTATAGCGCTCTCGCAGCCTGCCGTCCAGGCGCTGCGGCAGCACCGCCTAGCGCAGCAGGAGTACCGTCTGCGGCTGGGGCCAATGTTCGAGGATCACGGGCTGGTGTTCCCGTCCGTGATTGGCACTCCCTTGAACCCTTCGAACATCTACCGGGCGTGGAAAAAGATCACCGCGGAGGCCGGCGTCAGGATGAGGTTTCACGATCTGCGTCACGCATCAGCAACGCTCGCACTTGCCGAGGGTGTCAATGTCCGCGTGGTCAGCGACCGTCTGGGCCACGCCAACGCCAACGTCACACTGTCCGTCTACGCACACGTTATGGCCGGGGCGGACGCCGAAGCCGCTGAGCGCATCAGCGCAGCGTTATCTCGCACAGGGTAGGGGGAGAAAAGAGTGTCGCGTTCCTGACGGACCTCCTGAGGCTACTAGACGCGCATGACGCCGAGCGGGGCATTACCCCAATTGACAGCCTTCCCCTCTTGTCTATAATGCAAGACATCGCCGATTGGGGGTGCGAAATGAGGCGAGTATCCTTGCTGTACGAGACGTCGGGCCTGCCGAGCGCAGGACAGCCCCGGCGTTTTTTCGTTCCGTTTTTTCGTTCCGGAAGTACCGCTATGAACTAGCGTAAGGCGTAAAGAGGCCTCGGCGGCAGCAACCACCGAGGCCCGGAGCTAAAGGAATGCGGGTGCACACTCTAGCTCTTTTCATTGTAGAGACGTGAGTGCCCGCAGGACAGCGGAACAACGGTTAGAAAGCGGTCAGAAAGAGGTACGACGATGCGAACAGTTTTTCCCGGTGGATTACAAGCGATAGTGGCGACGAGAAAGTGGATGTTTCTGGCCATGCTATTGGCGGCCGTGGTGTTGGCTACCGTTGTTGCCACGCCGGCTCAGTCGGCGCTAGCCGCTGAAGGGATCGAAATTTCTGGCACGTTCACGGAAACTTTGGGCGCGGCCAACGGTCGAAATTACGACATCACCAACAAGACCGGTGAAGATATCTGCGACTTCACCATCACAATCGAGGAAAAAACCCCCGGGGATCCCCCAGCGACAATCACGGACGTGGAGGGCGGCACACTTGATTTCAACGTGGATGACAACTTGGATGGAGACATCAACGACACCGGCGAAAACAACAACAACGACAGTTCCCCTGGAACCACCACCAGAACAGAGGCCAAAGTAGTCCCCGCCGGCACCAACTGTATCCCCAATAACAACGCGGAGACATTCAATTTGGACATCCGTCTTTCCGGGATCACGAATGGAAATTGGACCATAACTATACAGCCGACCGACAGGAAAGGACTGGCGATCGGGAAGGGTCTCGGGGGAACAGCTTTCTCTGGCCAGGAGTCCTATGGCGTGACCCTCACCACGGAGGCGGCTCTTATCGCCCCTTACACGGGGTTGACCTTCAACGACATCAACGCGACTGGGGCTGCTTTAACCACTCTATACTTGGCCGGGCAGGAATTCTTCATTACTGACGTTTTCCAGACCGACGCGGCTGGGCAAACGATCCTCGGGTCAACGTATAGCTCCAGTACTCGCCTCCTTCAGTTGGGGGCTCCGGTCACCGATGGGGATCCCTTTTTCCTTGGAGTGGAGGTGGCGACGTTCGTGGGTGGTCCCATGACAGTGCTCGTTTCCACAACTCCGATCGGCGGCACGACCGAGCTACTCGTCGGCGACTCAGACGCGTCCTCAGAGAACGCCGGCTCGACCGGTGACTCGACGCTGCCCATCGCCGTGGCGGCGGGCGGACTGTTGATCGCGCTGGCAGGCGGTGGTCTGTTCATGCGGAGGCGGCTCGCGCACTAGCGGAAAGTCCCTCGCGCTATCTCGGGTGCAGCCGCCGGGGCACCCCAACCGGCGGCTGCACCAGCGCGTTGTTCGGCCCGACGCATGGGTGACCCAGCGCGTCCCCAGAAGAACCACCATTTCACCACCATGCGAAGCAGAACAGGGCAGGGCGATTTAGGACGGGGACGGACTGAGGGGCCGGAGTGTAGATACGAAATCGGCCAGATCAGGTCTTGTTGGGACGGCTCAGGACTGCCGGGGGCGGTTTTGGAGACCGTTGCTCTGCCAGCTGAGCTACGCCCCTACCTACGGCTCAGTATAGCAGCGCGGTCAGGCGCGCTGGACGCGAAGGACGCACGCAACCTAGACTCAGCCCCAACGAACGCTCGACCGAAGGAGAAGCCCATGCCCGCCATCTTCGTCCACGGAGTACCCGACACCCACCACGTCTGGGACGCCCTCCGTCCCCACCTCTCCCGCGACGACGTCACCGCGGTCGACCTGCCCGGCTTCAGCTCGCCTGTGCCGGACGGCTGGAGCGCGACCAAGGAAGAGTACGCCGACTGGCTCATCGCCGAAGTCGAGAAAGCGGGCGAGCCCGTCGACATCGTCGGTCACGACTGGGGAGCCTTGCTCACCACGCGTCTCGTCTCGGTGCGGCCAGACCTCGTCCGCAGTTGGGCCATCGGTGGTGGCGCCATCGACGAGGAGGTCGTGTGGCACGACATGGCGCGCTCCTGGCAGACGCCGGGAGTCGGCGAGCAGGTGATGCAGGCGATGAGCGGTGCTGCGCTCGAGGCGGGCATGACCGCCGCTGGCGTCCCGGCCGAGCACTCGGGCGTCACGGCAAGCAACGTCGACGACACGATGAAGGACTGTATCCTCAAGCTCTACCGCTCGGCCACGGAAGTCTTCAAGGAGTGGCAGCCGGACAGCGAGAACATTGACCGCCCTGGCCTCATGATCTGGGGCGGAAAGGACCCGTATATGCCGATCGACTTCGCCCACAAGATGGCAGAGCGCACTGGCGCGCGCCTCCTCGTCTTCGAAGACTCATCGCACTGGTGGCCGCTGGAGAAGCCGGCCGAATCGGCGTCCGCCCTCGCAGAGTTCTGGGCAAGCGTCTGACAGGTCAGGGCTCCGCGGACGGCAGCTGGCTCTTTGGCTAGCCGTTCACCAGGTTGGCAACGGTCTCCAGCATCTGCGGCGGACCGCTGAGCAGCATCGTTGTCAGGCAGGAGTCCTTCCACTTCGGCAGCTCGTCTTTGATCTTGCCGGGCGGGCCGATCAGCGCCACGTCCTCAACTAGCTCCAGTGGGATGGAGGCCGTGGCTTCGTTCTTCTTGCCCTGCAAGTAAAGCTCCTGTACGTTCTCCGCTACGCCTTCGTAGCCCAAACGCACGAAGACGTCGTAGTGGAAGTTCGCGCCCTTCGCGCCCATACCGCCCATGTAGAGCGAGAGCATAGGCCGTATGAAGTTGGCCGCCGCCTCGATGTCTTCCGACACGATAACCGGCACCATAGAGGCTACCTCGAAGCTCTCTTCGCGAGAACCGTCCTTGGCGAAGCCAGCGCCGAGGGCATCCCGATAGAATTTGTCCATCTTCGGCGAGAAGAACAGCGGCAGCCAGCCGTCGGCGATCTCGGCCGCCAGCGCGACGTTCTTCGGCCCTTCTGCCGCCAGGTAGATCGGAATGTCCGGGCGGAACGGGTGCAGCGTGCTGCGCAGCGCCTTGCCCAGGCCCGCGCCGCCCTGGTGCGGAAGCTGGTACTGGTTGCCCTCGAACGTCACACGCTCCTCGCGCGCGAAGATCTTGCGCATGATCGAGACGTACTCGCGAGTGCGCTCCAGCGGCTTCGTGTACGGCTGGCCGTACCAGCCCTCCACGACCTGCGGACCGGACGCGCCGATGCCGAGGATGACGCGACCCTCCGAGAGATGATCGAGCGTCATCGCCGCCATCGCCAGCGCCGCCGGCGTGCGCGCCGAGATCTGCGCGATAGACGTGCCGAGCTTGATCTTCTTCGTCTTCGCGCCCCACCAGGCCAGCGGTGTCAGGCAGTCGGAGCCGTAAGCCTCGGCTGACCACATCGAGTCGAACCCCAGATCTTCGGCCAGCGCGATCGACTGCTCGATGCCTCCAGGCGGGCCGCTGCTCCAGTAACCGGTACTCAGTCCGAGTTTCATCTGCTTCGCCATGGGCCTTCCTTCTTTCCACTTCGCTTGCACCCCGCAGTATATGTGAGCAGTCGCTCGTAGCGCCTGCGCTGCGATAAGCTTGTGCGCGATCATGCAGAGCGATGCAGGGCCACACAAATGAAGACGGCGGCTTTCGTGGAGCCTGGCGTCATGGAGCTGCGTGACGCCCCGGAGCCCGAGCCGGGCCCCGGTCAGGTCGTCGTAGCGGTCAGCCACTGCGGCATCTGCGGCTCCGACCTTCACGAGTACGCCGCTGCCGGGCCGTCGATGCGTGCCGCCGGCGTCTTCCAGCCGGTCATGGGCCACGAGTTCACCGGCTTCGTCTCCGCGCTGGGCGAAGGCGTCGAAGGCCTGCGCGAGGGTGACACCGTCGTCGTCCACCCGGGTGCCACCTGCGGGAAATGCTGGCACTGCACTCACGGAGCCGCCAACGTCTGCGCGCAGCAACTCGGTACTGGATACATGGTCCCGGGCGCCTACGCCGAGCGTTGCCTCGTCCGGGCGAGCGAATGTCTGGCCATCCCCGGTGAGGAGTGGATGGAAAGAGCCGCGCTCACGGAGCCGTTAGCCGTCGCACTGCGCGCGGTGAACCGCGGCGAGATGAAGCCGGGAGAGACCGTCTTCATCGCCGGCGGCGGCCCCATCGGCCTGCTTTCCTTGATCGCCGCCCGGCGCAAGGGAGCCGGCACGATCATCGTCTCCGAGCCCGCCGCGTCACGACGCGAACTCGCCCTGCGGCTTGGCGCGGACCACGCCATCGATACGGCGCAACCCGCCTCGCTCAAGGTTCGCGAGCTGACCGATGGAATGGGCGCAGACCTCTCGATCGAAGCCGTAGGGATCCCCCCGACGATGGACGACGCGCTGGCCGCCACGCGGCGGGCCGGCCGCATCGTCATCGCCGGCTCGTTCGATCTGCCGTACACGATCGGACTGCTCAACCTGATCGTGCAGGAGCAGTCGATCGTCGCCACCTTCGGCTACGTCGAAGAGTTCGCCGAGGCGCGCGACCTGATCTGCACAGGTGAGATGGACGTTTCGCCGCTCATCTCCCGCACCGTGGCGCTGGACGACCTACCGAAGACGTTCGAAGACATGACCCGCAGCCGGAACGACTACCAGAAGGTGCTCGTACGGCCTGGGAGCGGCGCTTAGGCGCTGGCTGGTTCGATCGCCAGCTGTTGAAGGCTGGTCGAGCGACCGCGGTGGACGACGACCCGGGGCGGGGGCGTCCGCTCTTCACGGTTCGCCCGCGGCGCGTTAATCCTCAGGCGGCCGGCTTCGGCCTGAAGCTCCTGCAGTTTGTATCCGACCATCTCTCTGGCTGCGAATGAGAGCATCTGTTCCTCCCTTCCCCCAATACTTCGTCACCTTGCATACATCTATTCCAACGAAGCCGCGCCGTATTAGGTGCGTCTACGACAGGCGAAGTTTCGGCATCAGATCATCGTGCTACAATCGGCCCGCCTGCTGGCAGGCACGGAACGAACTCGCAGGAGGGCGCCCAATGGTCACAGAACGCGTATTCGGCGACGTCATGCCCGAAGACGACTACACCCATCCTCTCGGCCCCGAAGAGAACTTCAACGAGAGCATGTACTTCAATTTCTTCGACAATCGCCAGCGCCGCGGTGGCTTCCTGCGCCTCGGCAACCGCGCCAACGAGGGGTACGCGGAGGTCACGCTCTCCCTCTTCGAACCCGACGGCAGCGTCCTCTTCAACTACAAGCGACCCGAGATTGCGAACAACGACGCCTACGACGCCGGCGGCATGCGCTTCGAGACGCTCGATCCCCTGCGCCGCCACCGCACGACGTACGACGGCTCGTCCGTCTTCCTCGCAAAGCCGGAGGAGTTGTCCGACCCCGGCAAGGCCTTCCGCGAGAACCCGCACAAGAAGGTGCAGATCGACCTCGCGCACGAGGGCGTCGCGCCGGTCTTCGGCTCGCGAGGCAGCGACGCCCCGCACGAGAACGAAGCGGACGGCTTCGGTCGCGCACACTATGAACAGCACATGCGCGTTGCCGGTAGCCTGACGATCGACGGCGAGACGTCCGAGATCGACGGCTACGGCCTGCGGGACCACTCCTGGGGCCCGCGCTACTGGCAGAACATCCTCTCCTACCGCTGGCTCAACTGCTCCTTCGGGCCCGCGCTCAACATCATGGTCTCCGAGATCAACCAGACCAGGGCCGACCGCACCGAGTGGGGCGTCGTCATCCGCGACGGCGTCGTCTCGCGCATCACCGGCGTCAAGATCGAGTCGCAGTTCGACGCCGACTCACATCGCCTCAGGGCGATGCGGGCGGACGTCACGCTGGAGGACGGCGAGGAGGTCGCGGTCGAAGGCAAGGTCGTCGGCTTCATCCCGCTGCGCAACCGCCGCCAGGGACACGTCACCCACATCGGCGAGGCGATGACCGAGTACACCTGCCTGGGCCACACCGGCCTCGGCATCTCCGAATACCTCGACCAGATCCAGTAGACCTTGCCGCGCAAGACCGCAACCCCGGACGAAGTCGGCGCGAAGCTAACGGCCTTCCTCAAGCGCTCCCACAACGCGAAATCCGTTCGCGTCGACGACGTTCGCCTCCTCACCGGCGGCGCCTCACGTCAGACGTGGTCGTTCGACGCCACGATCGAACAGGCCGATGGCGGGGACGAGACGCTGGCGCTGATCGCCCGCGCGGACCAGCGCCAGAGCGTCGGCCTGATGACGCGCGAGACTGAATACCGTCTCCTTGAAGCCGCTCACGCCGAAGGCGTCCTTGTCCCGCGCGTCCACCTCATGGGCGACGATTCGCTCGGCGCGCCGTTCTTCCTGATGGAGCGCGTCGACGGCGAAACGATCGCCCGCCGCATCCTCCGCGACGACGAGTACGCCGACGCCCGCCCGAAGATGACAGCGCAGCTGGGCGAGATCCTGGCGGCGGTGCATCGCGTCTCGATCGACCGACACGGCCTCACGAACGACCTGGCGGGACCGCTCGAAGGCAAGTCGCCCACTGAGAGCGAGCTTCAGCGCATCGAAGGAACGTTTCGCTCGATCGCGCCCGAGCCACACCCCACCTTCGAGCTGGCGATCCGCTGGCTCAAGGCGCGCTTGCCGGCGTCCGGCGAGCCTGCGCTGGTGCACGGCGACTTCCGGCTGGGAAACCTCATCATCGGCCCGGACGGCGTGCGCTCGGTGCTGGACTGGGAGCTGGCGCATGTGGGCGACCCGATGGAAGACCTGGCCTGGGTCTGCGTGCGCTCCTGGCGCTTCGGCAACGATCAGCTCCCCGTCGCCGGTGTCGGCAGACGAGAAGATCTCTTCCGCGCCTACGAGGCTGCCGGCGGACGAAAGGTCGACGCCGCAGCCGTCCACTGGTGGGAGGTCTTCGGCAACCTGCGCTGGGGCGTCATCTGCATCATGCAGACGCGCGCCTACCTCGACGGCCTTTCGAAGTCCGTCGAGCTCGCCACCATCGGCCGTCGCACAGCCGAGACCGAATGGGAGCTACTGAACTTGATGGAGAACGCCTGATGCAAGATCGCCCCACCGTCGACGAGCTGCTCGCCGCCGTCGAGCACTTCCTCGACACCGAAATCGTGCCGAACGTTCCCGGCTCGCGCGGCTTCCACGGGCGCGTTTCGGCCAACGCCATCCGTATCGTTCGCCGCGAGCTGACCGGCGAACAAGAGAGGCTCGCCGCCGAATGGGCCAGCCTCGACACCGTCCTCGGCACCGCCGAACGCCCCGCAGGCCGCGAGGACCTGCGCTCGGCACTGCAGGAGCGGAACGAAGCACTCTGCGCGCTCATCCGGAGCGGAGACGCCGACGACGGCGAAGCGGCCCGCAAGGTGTTTGAGCACGTGCAGCGCACCGTCCGGGACAAGCTGACCGTGAGCGATCCGGCGCTGCTCGATCGCTCGTAGACCGGGAACGCTCGACCGTTAGCAACAGGTTTCGTACCCTTGATCAGACGCGCTTTAACGCACGCACCCAAGGAGGATTTAGATGACGAATAGACGTTCCCCAGCATGGCGCACGCTCATCTTCGTGCTCGGCGCCATCGCCCTGCTCGGCCTCGTGGCCGCAGCCGCCTGCAACGACGACGATGACGGCGGAAACGGCGACGGCAACGGCGACCCGACCGCCACCCAGGACGACGGTGACGGCAACGGCGACGGCAACGGCGACGGCGACGGCAACGGCGATGGCAACGGCGACGGCGACGGCGATGGCGACGGCGATGGTGATGGTGACTCGCTCGCCGACCTTGCCGGCTTCGGTGACGACTACGAGTCGTTCAACGGCAAAGTCGCGTACAGCATAACCGACTTCACCGGCGAGGACGGCGGCATCAGCACCATGACCATCTACCAGAAGGACGGCTCATCCCGCTTCGACATCTCAAGCGCAGACGGCGACATCACATTCATCAGCACGCCGGACGCAACCTACTTGTGTACCGATGGCCAATGCCTCCAGTTCCCGGCCGACGACGACACTGCCAGCGCCGGCGTGGGCGCCCTGGCAGGGATATTCAGCGCCGATGCGATCACCGATGAAATCGATGACATCCCGAACGGCGTCGATGTCGACGTCTCCCATGAGACAATCGCCGGCATCGACGCGACCTGCTTCAGTGCCACGGGCGACCTGGACCCAGACCAGGCTGGCGATGAAAGCAGCGAGTTCTGCTTCTCCGACGGCGGTTTGATGCTCCGCCTCGCTTTCGAGGGCGCCGACGAATCAGGTAGCTTCGAAGCGACGTCGGCGAGCGAGGATGTTCCCGACTCGGACTTCGATCCGCCGTACGACGTGGTCGACCTGGGCGACCTGGGCGACCTTTTGCCATAAACGAAGAGCAGTACCTGAGAGGGGGGCTTATCCGCGCCGGATGGCCCCTTTTTCTTGCCGCGCCGGAAGCGGAGTCGTTAAGATAAGTGGTACTGCCGAGGTGGTGGAATAGGTAGACACGCCGTCTTGAGGGGGCGGTGCCCGTAAGGGCGTAGGGGTTCAAATCCCCTCCTCGGCACCAAACAACGTCGGGCGACGTAGCCAAGTGGTTAAGGCAGGGGTTTGCAAAACCCTGATCGCGGGTTCGAATCCCGCCGTCGCCTCCACGAAATCAGATACGGGGCCGGCCTCTAGAGGCCGGCCCCGGTCCGTTCTACCGTTGTCGCGAGAGAGGACGGCTCGCTCGTTCCGCTCAGCTAGCTATCCCCTCGCGTTCCGATCACTGCTGGCTCCACGGTGTGAGACCAACATCAGCACAGGTCTTGTTAAGGACCGAGATGAACGGAACGACGTCGAACGTGTCGATGTGCCCGTCGTTCTTGAAGTCCAGTCCGGGCACCGCCGCTGCCCTCTCCCCGACGTAGAAGTTCATCGCGGCAATGAACGGAACAACGTCGAACGTGTTGACTCTCTGGTTGTCCGTCAGGTCCAGCGGCCAGTAGTTGATCGGCTCGTTGTTGCGGCCCGTGTTCGCGGAACAGGCGAAGGCCGGGTCGGTGCCGAAGTAAGTCTCCACCGCGTCAGACCAGCCGTCGCCGTCCGTGTCCATCTGTTGGCCCGGGTGGGTACCAACCCAGTTGCCGTGGCTTGCCTCACCCATAAAGCCAGGCGTGTCGAACTTGTCGCCGGCGAAGCGGCAGTAGCCATCGCCGTCGGCGTCGGTCAGGCCGCCGAAGCACTTGGCGATGACGTTGTGTTTCACGTGGTAGCGGCCGTTGGCGACGGTGGGTGAGAGTGTGACGTCGAAGGGCCCGTGCCCGTTCTGGCTGGCCACGGTCACAACGCCGGAGTCGCAGGCGTCGCCGATGCCGTCGGCCCTGGGACCGAGGTCCGCCTGAGCTGAGCTGACTCCGCTGTCCTCACTGAGCGGGTTGTCCACGAGCGGGCAGTTGTCCTGGCGGTTCGCGAAGCCGTCGCCGTCCTCGTCAACAACGGACACGACCGTCGTGTCGCAGCCCGCGATGTTGTCGATGCCGTCGGAGTCCGTGTCCGTGCCACTCACGGCACGCGGGTCATTGCTGAGCGCCGTCGCGCAGGTGTCGATCGCGTTCTCGAAGCCGTCCTGGTCGAGGTCGCGCAGCGACGTGCTGTACTGAGTTACGAAGTGCGTCCCCGCCGTCGCGGGGGTGGTCGCGCGGGTGCCGCCGCCGATCGCCGTGCCCAGCAGCACCGTCTCCACTTCGAGGGGCGTGCAAAAGTCGGTCAACGTGCTGGGCGACGCCTGCAAGGAGGTCGGGTCGCTGCTGACGGCAACGCTCGGCCAGCCCATGTTGGCGTTCATCAGGGCCTGAGCGCCGCCCAGAGAGGTCAGCGCGCCGGGGGCGAACTGAACGAGGTACAGCGGTGTCCACGCACCTGAAACCTGGGTCACTCCGCCGTAGACTGCCGTCGGCAGAATCGGGTCCAGCGGGCCGTCAGAACCGGTGACCGGCCCTGCTCCGGGGTTGAAGTTGCCCGGCGTGAAGTCCGGATCGAACATGTCGAGCAGCCAGACCGGGTAGTTCTGGACCGCCACGCTGCTGCCGTCGGCGCGGGGAGGCGAGCCGACTGGCGTCCCAAGGCCCGCGGAGGCGTAGTAGCCAGCTCCGGCGTTCGCGCTGTGATCGCCGCCTACGCCGCCTGTCCAGCCACCGAAGCGGTCGCCCGTACCGTCCGTGCGCGGCCAGCCGATATTGGTGCTGGCGCGCGGGTCTGCCGCGTTGCTCGGCAGTGCGACGTTGTAGAGCACGGTCTCGACGACGAGGTTCTGGTTGCAGGTGCCGTTGAGCAGGCCGGTAGTCACCTGCAGCCGGTAACCGCCGATCTTGGCGCCGGTGGTGATCGAAGCACCAGAGTTGATCGTGCTGCCGGACGGAGCGAACGTCGTGACGTTCGAGAAGTGCAGGTCGGTCGAGCCGCTCATGTCCAGCTTCGTCCAGAAGTCAGCCGCCGTGCCGCCAGACAGGTCCTCGGTGCAGGCCGGGTTGCCGGCGATGGCAGGATCGACGAACGTCGCGTCCATCGCGTTGCAGAAGCTGACCTCGGTCGCCGGGTCGTACGTGCTGTCCGCCCGCGAGGTCTCAGCGCCCAGGACCGCGTACGCGGCCAGGGCAACGACCGGCGCGAGAACTGCCAATCCGATCCTGGTCTTCATGTTCACCCCCATGCGAATCGCCTGCGCCGAGATTATACACCACGACCGGCCCATCGGACGGCTCCGCGCGGCATTCGGCCAGTGTCGGCGCGACTCAAGACAGCTGGCGCACAGCTAGGGCAAACACGCCTTGTTCAGCAACTGAATGAACGGGACGACATCGAAGACGTTGATGTCCCCATTCAGGTTCAGATCCAGCCGCGCGACGTACGGTGGCCCCGGCGCTGCCGAGTTAAGCACACCGATATATGGGACTACATCGAAGACGTCGACGAACTGGTTGTCGTTCGTGTCCGCCGGCCACTTGTCGTCGGCGTCGTTGTTCAGCCCCACCGTGTCCGCACAGGCATCGTTGGGGTCAGTCCCGACGAAGGCTTCGATGCTGTCGAGGAACGAGTCACAGTCAGTGTCGCCGATCGGTGTCGTCCACAGCGTGAACGTGTTCGGACAAGACTCGCAGAGATCGCCGAAGCCGTCGCCGTCCGTGTCCGTCTGAGACGCGTTGGATATCGTCGGACAGTTGTCGTTGTCGCCGGTCTTGGGCGGGCTGAAGCCCGTCCCCTCGCAGATGCCGTCGCCGTCGATGTCGTTGTTTCCGTCGTCCGGGCAGGTGTCGGAGGCATCCGGCACGCCATCGCCGTCCGAGTCTGGCAGCACCTCCTGGCACGCCGAGAACTCGGACGTGTCGGCGATCGGGTCGGTCGCTGTCGCAGCGATGAACCGGCCAACGGGGATAACCGAGCCGAAGACGAGGGTGAACGTAAGGTCGCCGACTCCGTCGGTGATCTGCGTGGACGATCCCTCGAACGTCTCACCCTCGCCGTTGCCTGACACGTCGCAAGCGGCGTTGGAGAAGAATTCCAGCACGAAGGTCGTGCTGTCTGAGCTGTTGAGCGACACCTTGATAACAGTGGTAGAGCCGACCACCAGCGCGGATGTCAGTACGGGATAGTTCTGACCGAAATTGCCTCCGGCGTCCGGGTCTCCCAGGTCGTTGGTATCCACGCCGTCCCCACGCAGGTCGATCCCCAGTCCGGCGTTGGAGTGGATGGAGTTGCGGCTGA
>Ga0255058_10001400_pt1 | contig 13572 bp, 12 predicted proteins | sample Cases_109_9_MG_FD_188637 | JGI IMG/M metagenome (GOLD analysis project Ga0255058, IMG submission 188637) | Seawater microbial communities from Amundsen Gulf, Northwest Territories, Canada - Cases_109_9 | ecosystem: Environmental > Aquatic > Marine > Gulf | place: Canada: Northwest Territories... | reverse complement strand
CTCGGCAGGTGCTGCCCGGCCACGACGTCATCTATGTTGCCGACCAGGGCTATGGAATGTACGGAGAGCGCAGCCTTGCCGAGGTCAGGCAGCGGTCGGAGACCGTCGCCCGGTTTCTGATCGACCATGGGGCAACGACGATCGTGGTGGCGTGTAACTCGGCGTCGGCGGCGGCACTCCACTCTTTGCGCACTCGGTTTCCCGACGTGACGTTTGTCGGGATGGAGCCGGCGGTCAAGCCCGCCGCGGGGCTCAGCAGGAACGGAAAGATCGGCGTGCTCGCCACCGATGCGACGTTCCAAGGTGAGCTGTTCGCCTCGGTCGTCGGCCGGCACGCCGTCGATCGTGAGGTCATTGCCAAAACATGTCCGGGTCTTGCCGCCGCCATCGAGGCCGGCGACCCGGCTACCGACGACCTCATCGAGCAGTACGTCGGCGACGTGGTCGACCAGGGTGCCGACGTCGTGGTGCTTGCGTGCACTCACTATTCGCTGGTGACGGACCGGATTGCGACAGCTGCCGGCACCGCAACGGTTGTCGACCCCGCTCCGGCCGTCGCCCGCCAGGTGAGGCGGGTGGTTGACGGTCCCCTCAGGTCCTTCGGCGGGAGCGTCGCCTTTCTCACCACCGCAGACCCTGACCGCTTCTCCAGACAGCTCAGGGAGCTGCTGGGTGTGGTGGCGGCTCCGGGTAGCGCCGAGCTGTGATGTCTGGATCCGACTCCATCGTGACCGTGGTCGAGGGTGACATCACCGGACAGGACGTTGATGTGATCGTCAATGCAGCCAACGCCAAGCTCTTGCACGGAGGAGGGGTCGCCGCCGCGATATCCCGTGCTGGGGGTCCGGTGATAGACGAGGAGTCCCGCGCCTGGGTCGTGGCCAACGGGCCGGTCGGTCCTGGGGTGGCCGCGGTGACGTCCGCCGGTGACATGGTGGCTGGCCACATCGTCCACGTCGTCGGACCGGTGTTTGTTGTGGGCGGTGACAACGAGGACAAACTTCGTCGAGCGGTGACGGCGGCCCTCGATGCTGCTCTCCGCCTTGAGGCATCCTCGGTGGCACTTCCGGCGATCTCGGCGGGGATCTATGGGTATCCGCCCGAGGAGGCGACGCTGGTCATCGCATCCGAGGTCGCCGCCTGGCTCGGCGCGCATCCCGGTTCCTTCACCGACGTGCGCCTGGTCGCATTCGGAGCGACAACTGCAGACGCCTTCCGGGCGGCATTGCGAACCCAGGGCTGGTAGGCGCGCCTGGCGCGTCTGCCGGCCCACGGTTCAACTCACTCCATCAGCGTCCTGACCGTGGCGGCAACCTCGGACGGCCGATCTGTCACGTCTCTCCAAGTGAATCGCAAGACCTTCCAATCGTGGAGGAGGGCGGCTCGATCTCGGTTTCGGTCCGCTTCGAAGGAGTCGATCAGGCCGTGCCAACGGCGCGAGTCCCACTCGATGGCGAGGCGAGCGTCCGGATATGCCGCGTCGAAGCGCTTCGTCGAGTTCCACGGGATGGGGTATTCCAAGATCGGCTCTGGCAGACCAGCGTCACGAAGTACGCGCAGACCCTCGAGTTCAAGTCTGGATGCTTTGGCCCCCTGACCGGCCCCGCGCTCGGCCAGGATGCTGCGTAGCGCTGTCGAGCCAGGCTTTCCACGCTTGGCCACTTGATCGTGAATAGCGGTGAGGTCTGCAACGATGAGCCTCCGATCGGCGATTAGATCGTCGACGATCCGGCGGACATGTTTCTCACTGAGGACGTGGGCAAGGTCGAGGATCGTGCGTGGAAGAGTGGTTACCGGCAGATCGCCGATTCGTGTGACGTGCTCAGAGGCGAGATCGTGGTTCCGATGGATGATTACTCCCGAGAAGCTGTGCGTCGTGCGAGTGTGCACGCTCACCACAGCCTTTCCTCGCTGAACGAGCGGAACTGCATGGCGCTCAGCAGCGCTCTCGTGCGATACGACTGCGCTCGGAAGCGCGGCGATCGCAGCGCGCAACAGATCTGAAGCATCGGTCATATCAACGAGCCGGTACACCGACCGGATTACCTTCTGCCAATCGCCGCGTCGGACACGGCGGAAGATACCGCTCGGTGACAATCCGCAGTCGAGAGCCTGCGACTGGTTGATGACTCCGCCTTGACGGGCGGCCAAAGCGAGGGCACGGCTGTCGGGGGTCATAGCGGCATGGTGGGACAGTTGAGACCGCAGTTCTAGACCCTTGTTCTGTGGGCTGGCAACCGCGCCCACCGGGCCCCCGAGCCCTGGGTTCGCAGTCGCGGCATCTAACATCGTTTCAATGAAACCGACCGTGGCGATCCTGGGTGCGGGGGCGATGGGCGAGATACTCGCCACGGGCCTGCTCCGCGCCGGATGGCAGACAGACGACCTCGTCCTGGCAGCGCGCCGACCCGAGCGTGCCAAGGAGGCCGAGATGCGCACCGGGATCACCACCATGCTCGACGTCGCAGCGGCCGCCGCCGGTCGCGAGGTTGTCGTGATCGCAGTAAAACCGAAGGATGTTCCCACCCTGCTCGACCAGGTCGTCGATGTTGTCACCACCGACCAGATCGTCGTCAGCCTTGCCGCCGGGGTACCGATCGCAGTTTTCGCCGAGCAGCTCGATCGTGTCCCGATCGTGCGGGCCATGCCCAACACGCCGGCCGCCGTCGACGAGGGGGTGACTGCGTATGTGGGGGGCGAACACGCCGACGAGCAGGCTCTGGCCACAGCGGCAGCTGTTCTCGGCGCCGTCGGAAAGACCATCGCACTATCGGAAGACCTCATGGATGCGGTCACCGCGGTGTCCGGCACCGGCCCCGCCTACGTTTTCCTGCTTGCAGAGGCGATGACCGAAGCGGCCATCCGAGAAGGGCTTCCTCATCATGCCGCCGAGCTGCTCGTCCATCAGACGGTCCGAGGGGCGGGGATGCTCCTTGCCGAGTCGGGGAAGTCTGCGTTTCGCCTTCGCGGCGAGGTTACCTCCCCCGGAGGAACCACAGCCGCAGCGATGCACGTGCTCGACGAGGGAGGATTCCGCGCCCTCATGGAGGATGCCATCCATTCCGCCGCGCAACGATCCCGTGACCTCGGCGCCAGAGCGCGAGGAGACCTGCCCGCTTGAACCTCCTCGGCAGGAGCCTCCTGGCGGTGACCGGCTGGTCCCCGATGCGCAAGCTGTTCACGGAGACAACCGCGGGCAAGGGGCTGTCGCATCGCTTCGTGGCCGGCGAGACCCTCGATGAGGCCGCTGCGGTCGCAGCCGAGCTCAATGCCGCGGGTGCGCAGGTGTCGCTCGACTTTCTGGGAGAGCTCGTTGGCGACTCCACGGCTTCTTTCCAAGCACGTGACGCCTATCTGGCCTGCCTGGAGCGCATCGGCAGCGATGGCCTCGATGCCAACATCTCCGTCAAGTTGACCCATCTCGGGCTCGGGTTCGATGAGTCGCTAGCAACGGATTTGCTCGCCCACCTCGCCGAGCGGGCTGTGGACATCGGTACCACTATCACCGTCGACATGGAGGAGTCGGCCTTCACCGAGTCGACGATCTCGGTGTACGAGGCTGTCCAGCCATCGGTCGGCAACCTGGGAATCGCCGTCCAGGCCTATCTATACCGCACCCAACCCGATCTGGATCGAATCATCCCGCTTGGTGGCCATGTTCGTCTGTGCAAAGGCGCCTATGCCGAGCCCGAGGACGTGGCCTACCCATCCAGGGCGCGAGTCGACACCGCCTTCGATGACCTGAGCAAGCGTCTCATGGGCGAGCCGGGGGTGCTGCCGGCGATCGCAACTCACGATCTGCCACGGATTGAACATGCCAGGGAGCTTGGTGCCAACCGATCGGCGCCGTGGGAGTTTCAAATGTTGTTTGGCGTCCGCCGCGAGGTGCAGGCACAACTCATCGAGGACAGGTATTCGCTTCGGATCTACCTCCCCTACGGCAGCGCCTGGTACCCATACCTCACTCGGCGAGTAGCCGAGCGTCCCGCCAACCTGGCGTTCCTCCTCCGCGCCGCCGCCGGCAAGTAGCCGAATCCCCAAGGAACCAGCCTTTACCGGTGCTCTAGACTTTCCACAACGGCAACAGAGAGGACCCGCCGATGCTTCGAAAATGGTGGCGGTACATCAAGGCTTGGTTCCGTTCGGCGTCGGATTCGGCGATGAAACCCGAAATCGAGATCCAAATGGCGATGGACGATGCCAAGAAGAAGAATCAGGACCTCCGCAACCAAGCCGCCAACATCGTGGCGCACCGGACTCAGCTCGAAGCCAAGATCGAAAAAGAGGCCGACACCGTCGGCGAGACCCGCGAGATGGCCAAGCAGGCCATCCTGAAGGCGGAAGAAGCGAGAGCCGCAGGCGACACCGCAGGCGTGGACAAGTGGACGAGCGCGGCGCAAGCCCTTGCCATCAAGCTCCAGGCATCCGAGAACAACCTGTCGTCCCTCACGAGCCAATACGAGGTCGCCATCCAGCAGGCTGAGGATGCAAAGAGGGCCGTACAGGCCAATGCGACCAGGCTTCAGGAGCTCTCGGCGAAGCAGATCGAGCTGATGGGCAAGTTGGAGCAAGCCAAGATGCAAGAGGCCGTCAACGATGCCGTACAGACGATGTCGTCGACGATGGACGACGAGCAGCCGTCGCTGGCGTCGGTCGAGGAGAAGATAGAGCTTCGCAAGGCCCAGGCAATGGCCAAGGCGGAGATCTACGAGGCCACGCCGCAGGGAGCAGAGGCCGAGTTGCGGGGGGCAATCAACCAGACCGCTGCCGATGCCAAACTGGAGGAGCTCAAGGCGGAGCTTGGGATCACTACGGACAGCGAAGCAGAGACCGGTGAGGCGACGGGGCTCGAGGCCTAGCGCGTGACCCAGCCGATGCCGACCGATCTGGAGATCGCGCGTGACACCAAGCTGCGACCGATCCAAGAGGTCGCAGCCGACATGGGAGTTCCTTCCGAGTACGTCGAGCTGCGGGGCAGGGAGATGGCAAAGATCTCGCTCGACGCCATCGCCGCCATGGGCGCCCCGCGCGCCAAGTACGTGTTGATAACGGCCACCAACCCCACCCCCCTGGGTGAAGGCAAGACCACGACTGCGGTCGGGCTCGCCCAGGGGTTCAAGTACATCGACCGTCAGGCCGTCGTGTCCCTACGCCAGCCCTCGCTCGGACCGACATTCGGTATCAAGGGTGGCGCCGCCGGCGGCGGTCATTCCCAGGTGGTGCCAATGGAGGAGATGAACCTGCACCTGACCGGCGATTTTCATGCCGTCACCGCGGCCAACAACCTCATTGCCGCCCTGGTCGATAACCACATCTATCAGGGCAACGAGCTATCGATCGGACCCGACGATGTGACCTGGAAGCGTGTGCTCGATGTCAACGACCGGACCCTGCGCAGCATCGTCACCGGTCTCGGAGGCAAGATCAACGGTGTGGCTCGCGAAACCGGCTTTGACATCACCGCGGCCAGCGAGATCATGGCGATCCTCGGCCTCGCCACAGACGTCCACGACCTGCGCATGAGGTTGGGTCGCACCCTTGTCGGCTACGACAGGCACCGGCAGCCGGTGACCGCAGACGCCATCGGCGCTGCGGGGTCGGCGGCCGTGCTGCTGAAAGACGCGTTGTCCCCCAACCTGCTGCAAACGCTCGAGGGAACCCCGGCCGTTGTCCACACCGGCCCCTTTGCCAACATCGCTCACGGCAACTCGTCGATCGTCGGCGACTATGTGGGGATTCGCTCCGGTGACTATCTGATCACCGAGGCGGGGTTTGGTGCAGACATCGGCGCCGAGAAGTTCTTCAACATCAAGTGCCGCGCCTCGGGGCTCGCCCCGGACGCAGCGGTCGTTGTGACCACCGTGCGGTCGATGAAGTACCACTCTGGCAACCAAGAGATCAAAGCCGGGCTTCCCTTGCCAGAGGGCCTCCTGGAGGAGAACCCGGATGATGTCACCGAAGGTGCGGCGAACCTCCGTCGCCATATCGGCATTGTCCGGCGACATGGTGTTGTTCCGGTGGTTTCGATAAACGCCTTTCCCACCGATCACGCCTCCGAACACGACGTGATCGCAAAGGTCGCCGAGTCCGAAGGAGTGCGCTGGGCAATCACGCAGCCACACACCGAGGGTGGGCCCGGCATGATCGAACTGGCCCGTGCCGTCGAAGAGGCCACCGCAGAGGGGTCGAACTTCACGCTGCTCTATCCGGACGAGATGCCGCTTCGCGACAAGATCGAGACCATCGCCAGCGAGGTCTACGGTGCGGGTGCGGTCAAGTTCGACGCAGTCGCAGACCGCCAGCTGAGGCGATACGAGAGGCTCGGTTGGGGACACCTCCCGATTTGTATGGCGAAGACCCAATCCTCATTGACAGACAACGCCTCGGTTCTGGGTGCACCACAGGGCTGGACACTCCGGATACGCGAGGTGCAGGCGTCGGTGGGCGCCGGCTTCATTCTGCCGCTCACCGGATTGATCAACAGGATGCCGGGCCTGGGAACCAGTCCCGCCGCCCACGGCGTCGACATCGATCAGGACGGCAACGTCGTAGGGCTGAGCTGAGCTGCAAGTCGCGAGTCGCAAGTCGCAAGTCCCAAGTCGCAAAATCGCGGCTGATGACCGATAACTGATCCCCGACGTCTCACGACTGACGATTTTCTCTACACTCGCCGCCGATGACCGCGACCGAGACCGAGTCGAAGAACGAGGATCCCTGGAGGCTGCGGCCGAGTGTCGCCCTCTTGATCCTCGCCGGGTTGGCGGTCGTCGGCACCCTATTGCTCGGGTGGCTTGGGACCCTCCCCGAGGAACGGCACGTCGAGGTGGGCAGGGAGGTCTTCGGCAACATCCCGTCGCTCATCGTGCTGCTGTTCTATGCGACGGTCTCCCTGTTCCTCGCCGTGGCCATCTACCTGTTCGCCCAGCGCGCCCGCAGCTGGGAGCGTGGCACCTGGGAACGGAGGAGCGGACACTGGAAGCTCAGAGCGAACAAGCTCGTCGACGCCCTCCTCATGAAGACCGTCATGGAGGATCGCACGGCGGGTTTGATGCACTCGCTGATTTACTGGAGCTTCATCGTCCTGTTCCTGGGGACGGTCATCCTCGAGATCGACCACCTCGCCCCTGCGGGTCTCAAGTTTCTCCATGGGTGGGTATATCGTGGATATTCGGCGGCTCTCGATCTTGCCGGGGTCGTCTTCCTACTCGGCCTCGCCTGGGCGGCGATTCGTCGCTACGGGCAACGGCCGTGGCGGCTACGGACCAAGACCAGGCCAGAGGATGGATGGATCCTGCTGGTCCTGGCGCTGATCGGGGCCACCGGTCTGCTCACCGAGGCCGCCCGGATCTCAGCTGTGGGCCGGCCCGACTTCGAGGTGTGGTCGTTCGTTGGGTATCCGCTCAGCAACCTGATCCCGGCGGAGAGTGCGGCAGGGATCCATCAGGCGTTCTGGATCACCCACGTCGTCGTGTTCTTCCTCTTCCTGGTGATGCTGCCGCTGACAAAGCTCCGCCACATGTTCACGACACCGGTGAACCTCGCGTTGCTGCCGCGGGACCGCCCAAAAGGGGCGATGCGAGAGATGCCCAACCTGCTGGAGGCAACCGACATCGACACGGTGGGAGCTTCCCGGGTGCAGGATTTCACCTGGAAGCAGCTGTTCGACACCGACGCATGCACGGTCTGCGGCCGATGCACTGAGGTGTGCCCGGCCAACCAGACAGGGAAGCCGCTCGATCCGCGCGAGATCGTGCTCAAGTTGGGCCAGGTGGCCGCAGACACCTACGGGATTTCACCGCCGGTGAGCGTCGATGCCGAGCTCACCGTTTCCTCGGACCTGGTGTTCGAACGGATCACTTCGGAGGAGCTATGGGCGTGTACCGCCTGCCGTGCCTGCGATGAGGCGTGTCCGGCCGGACTCGAGATTGTCGACAAGATCCTCGACATGCGCCGCCACCTGGTGTTGATGGAGGCGGAGTTTCCGTCGGAGTTGGGCAAGACCTTCTTGAGCCTGGAGAACTCGGCGAACGCGTATGGGGTGGATCAATCGACCCGCGGAGATTGGCGCGACGAGCTCGATTTCGAAGTCAAGATGCTCGGCGAGCCCGGCGTCACCGCTGAATACCTGTACTGGGTTGGATGCGCCGGCTCGTTCGACGACCGGAACCGCAAGGTGACGATTTCGACGGCAAAGCTGCTACACGAGGCGGGAGTCGACTTCGCCATCCTCGGCCCCCGCGAACTGTGCACAGGGGACCCGGCCCGCCGGACCGGAAACGAGTACGTCTTCCAAGGTCTGGCGCTACAGAACATCGAGACCCTCAACGACCTCGGGGTGAAGAAGGTGGTCACCCAATGCCCGCACTGTTTCAACACGCTGGGCAACGAGTACCCCCAATTCGGCGGTGACTACCAAGTCATGCACCACTCCGAGCTGCTGATGTCGCTGGTATCAGATGGGAAGATCACGCCGAAGCCGAACGGGCAGACTGTGACCTTTCACGATCCCTGCTATCTGGGCCGCTACAACGACGTGTATGTGGCCCCCAGGGACGTTGTCGACGCCGTCGGAAGCCGTGTCGAGATGCCGAGGAACGGGACGAACTCGTTTTGCTGCGGGGCCGGCGGCGGCAAGATGTGGTACGAGGAGCGCACCGGTAAGAAGGTCAACGTCGAGCGCACCGAGGAAGCCATCGGCACCGGTGCCGATGTGATCGCGACCGGGTGTCCGTTCTGCTTCGTGATGCTCGACGACGGCATCCGCGAGCTCGGTGTCGAGGAGGAGGTCATCGTCAAGGACCTGGCGACGCTACTGGAAGAGCAGGTGCTCGGCGATTGACCGACTGGCTGGCCACCGTTTTGGCCGGCATTCTGATTGCCGTCGGCATTGCCGGTGTGATCCTGCCCATCCTGCCAGGGCTGTTGCTCATCTGGGGGGCCGCACTGTTCTACGGTCTCATCGTCGGCTTCGGTTTTGCAGGGTGGCTGGCGATGGCGGTGATCACCGCACTGGCCCTGATTGGAACCGGCATCGGGTACTACCTTCCCGCCAGAAAGACCAGGGAGGTTGGGTTCCCGCTCTGGGGCCAGCTTCTGGTGGTCGGTGCCACCGTGGTTGGGTTCTTCGTCGTTCCCGTGATCGGGGCCATCCTCGGCTTGGTACTCGGGACCCTATTGGTGGCGCTGGCGGTCGAGCGCAATCTCGGGGAGGCATGGGGCACCGGATGGGCGATGCTGATCGAGATGCTCAAGTCGGCTGCCATCCAACTGGGTATGGCGCTGTTCATGGCCGTGGCCTGGGGGTTGTGGGCGCTGAGCGTGCTCTCGTCCTAAGAGGCTCCGCAAATAGCGCGCTCAGGTCTTTGTTGGCAAGGCCGTTTGCGGAGCCGTGGCCCGAGCGGCCCGCCGCGTAGCGGCAAGAGCGGGAAAAATGGCGCTCCACAGAAAGACCCGGTCTCTGTCGGCAAAAGCGATTTGCGGAGCCGCGGCCCGAGCGGCCCGTAGCCAAGAGCGGGGAAAGAGGCTCCACTTCTGTCGAGACGACCGGTCACCTATCGGTGCGCCCTGTTACGGGAAGCAGGTTCTGCGAGAGCAGTGAGTACGGCGGCTACGCCGAGGACACCGGCGGTGAGTGTGATCGGAATGGCGTAGGCACCGGTGCCGTCTCTCAATAGTCCGACCATCAGGGGACCGGCAGCGGCCAAGGTGGCCACGATCGTCCACTGGGTGCCCATGATGCGGCCGTACTGCGGTCCGGAATACCAGCGGCTCATCACCACGGCGCGCATTGGCGTCGCAGCCCCGAACGCCAGGCCGAACAAGATGAAGTGCATTGCCATTTGCCATTGCATCGCAGCGACAGCGGCCATGGCAACGGCACCCGCCATGAGCAGGGTCACGGCAGCGGATACGAGAACCGGCCGGATTCGACGGGACAGATACGGGGCGAGCCATCGGCCGGGAAGGCTCATCAGCCCAGCAATCGCAGCCCACCACGCCACCACGGTGATGGCGAAGCCTGCCTGCTCGAAAACGGCGATGCGGTGGAGGATCACCGCTTGCACGGCGGCGAAGGCGAGCAGGCTCGCAACGGTGAACAGGGCAAATCGGCGATCGCCAAACAGCGCGCCCAGTCCGGTGCCCACCCGAGCATCGTGACCATGCTCCTTTCTGGTTGGCGTGGGAAAGAAGAAGACGGTCACCGCAAGCCCGGTGACGAGCAGGACGGCGGCAAGCACGACCGCGGCCCACCGCCAACCCAGCGCAACGGTCATGAGTCCGGCGAGAGGGATGAAGATCGGACCAGCAAGACCACCGATCAGGGTGAGTGTCACCAGGGCTCTTGTGCTGCCGGCCAGGCCGAACCATTGATCGACTGCGATGAACGCCGGCTCGTAGAACGTCATGGCGCCGGCGGGTCCGATGAGTAGCCACGACACCAGGACCAGTTGCCACCCCGCCTGAGACGCAGCGAGCAGGATCAGACCGGTAGCTCCCACCACGGTCCCGAGACCCATGATTCCCCGAACTCCGTGCCGGTCGGCGCGGCGACCGACCACAAACGCGAACCCACCGCCCACGAGGACGGCCCCCGTCCACGCCAGCGACAGCAGCGATATCGAGTACTCGGCTCCAGCTGCTTCCTCGGTGATAAAGATCGAGTAGGCATAGAACAGGGTGCCGAAAGCCACCATGACCAATACAGAGAGAGCTGCGATAGGCAGGAGGTCGGGTTTGGTATCGGTGTCTTTGGGGGGCGGAGTCAAGCGATCACCGTATTACGTATCACGTACTACGTATTACGTATAACGACCACCAACCGCGGGCGAGTTCGAGAGCGCCGAGAAGCGGGTTGTCCGGATGGTCGGCGAACCATCGGTCGACTTCGAAGCTGGTCATCCGAGAGACCTCCACTTCGGGCAAACACAGTCGCACCGAACGGCTCAGGGCCGGCGCCCGCTGATGACGGCCTATGGTCCGTGGATGCGCATTGGGTACCAGGGCGAGACCGGGTCGTACAGTCATCGGGCGGTCACGGAAGTGTCGGATACCGGGGAACCGGTCGGCTATGCGACCTTTGCTGCCGCATTCGCGGCATTGGAAGCAGAGGAGATCGATCGGTTGGTGGTTCCGATAGAGAACTCGACGACCGGGAGTGTGCTTCCGGTGCTCGATCGCCTGCCAGGGGACGATGAGCATCAGTCCTTTGCCATTGTCCAAGAGCACCTAGTCGAGATTCGCCACGCCATCGTTGGGATGCCCGGCGCTGATATCGACGCCGTTCGCCAGGTTCGGTCCCACCCGGAGGCTCTCGCACAGGCGGAGTACAACCTGACCGAACTCGGTATCGACGCGGTGCCGAGTCACGATACCGCCGGCGCCGTCAGGGAGGTCGCCGAGGCCGCCGATCCGGGCATTGCCGCATTGGCGCCAGCCTGGACGGCAGATGCCTATGACCTCGAGGTTCTGGCCGCCGACATCATGGATCGCGTTCACAACACCACCCGATTCGTTGTCCTGGCTCCTGGTGCCCCAAGCGTCGACGACGATGACGACAAGACGACGATCGTGTTCACGACCGCGCACACCCCGGGCGCTCTTGCTCTCGTCCTGACCGAGCTTGGGCTCCGAGGGGCGAATCTGACCAGGATTGAGTCGCGACCGGCCAACGAGGCGTGGTCGTACCGTTTCTTCGTCGATTTCGTCCACCAGCCGGGGCAGGAGGGGTTGTCGCGGGTGATCGAGCCACCACCTGCGACATGCGAAGAGCTCCGCGTGCTCGGGAGCTACCGAGCGCGATGAGAGCAGCCTCGTCGTCCCAGCCGGACAGGAATGAGGTCACGATCGTCGGGTCGGAGACCCGGCTGCCGTGTCGGGCGCTACGGATCATCGAGTACCGTTGACAACGAGGAGGAACCTTGCCCACCAGCACCGCCAGTTTCGGCGCGGGCAAACGCGAAAGCCACGATGCTTCGTCGTATTACGCCCGGCGCATGAACCGCCCTGGGGAGTTCGACGACGTCGGCGAGCTCGCAGATGCGCCGGCCAACGTGGTCGACTCGGTATTCGTCCAGTCGTCAGAATCTATGGAGCAATTGCCGGATAACTGCGTGGCGTTGATGGTGACGTCGCCGCCCTACAACGTTGGCAAGGACTACGACGAGGATCTCGACCTCGATGAGTACTTGGGGTTGCTCGATCGAGTCTTTACCGAGACCTATAGGGTCATCGAACCCGGCGGACGGGTGGCGGTCAACGTTGCCAACCTCGGGCGGAAGCCGTACCTCCCGCTCAACCACTTCACCGCCGGTCTGCTCGCCGACATTGGCTTTCTGCTCCGCGGCGAGATCGTCTGGCAGAAGGCCAAGGCTGCAGGTGGCTCGACGGCGTGGGGGTCGTGGCAGTCGGCGAAGAATCCGACGCTGCGCGATATCCACGAGTACGTCGTCGTTGCCTCGAAGGGACCGTTCCGTCGCGTCAGGGAAGGCACCGACACCATCACCAAGGAACAGTTCCTCCAGGCAACGGTCTCGGTTTGGGACATCCTCCCCGAGTCTGCCCGCCGGGTCGGCCACCCTGCCCCCTTCCCAGTCGAGCTCCCGGAGCGGCTCATCCATCTTTACACCTTCACCGACGATCTGGTGCTCGACCCTTTCCTCGGGTCGGGGTCCACCGCGGTGGCCGCCGTTCAGAGCGGCAGGCACTACGTGGGGTATGAGACCGATGCCGACTACGCCGCTCTCGCCGAGAGCCGGATCGCGTCGGCCCACGCCGGTCATCGCACCGCCTCTGACCAGGGTTCATAGATAGAGTCTCTGTCGACTGGAGATGTTGCTTCTATCGATTCTTTGACCGACCCCGTCGACACCCCGATGGAACGGGCGGTCCTCGCCGCCGTTCCATTCCTGGTGGCGGGACTCGCTCTATCCCTCCCGCTCCTGCTCGTGACGTGGACGCCACCGCCGATAACACCCGTGATCGTCCATCTGTCTGGGCTGGTCTTGCTCGGCCTTGTCGCGGCGGTGTGGCTGGCGCCACTGGCCGGCGCCGACTGGTTCCTCGGCCGTGCCTGGCCGGCATGGTGGCGGTTGGTCGCGTCGGGGGTGACGGTGGTGGTGATCGCCACCGGCGTGGTGGGGCTGGTGACCCTGGCTTCTTCGGCGGCGCTCCAATTCCCACCGTCGATGCAGTTCCTCCAACTGCTGTCGGCACTGGACATCGCCTGGGCGGGCGGTGCGCTGGTGGTAGGAGCGCACCGAGCCTGGGGCCGAGCAGCCGCTGTAGCCGCCGGCGTGGTGCTCGGCGTGGTCTGCGTCTTCGCGATTTGGCGCTACCTAGACGTGGTGGGATTCGGCCCGTCCGGGGAGTGGATCGTCGATGGACCCGCACTGTGGCGCAATGTGATCCCGGCTGACACCGTCGCCGCGCTGGTGGCCATTGTTGTGTTTACGTACGGAACCTGGCGCCAGGCGTCCCGCTCGTAGGCAGTATGGCGGCACGGGCAGCGCGCTATTCCCTGACGGGCCGTACTCCGGTTTCGTAATACGGACTAAGCGATCGAGCAGGCCAATC
>Ga0255058_10001399_pt1 | contig 13578 bp, 10 predicted proteins | sample Cases_109_9_MG_FD_188637 | JGI IMG/M metagenome (GOLD analysis project Ga0255058, IMG submission 188637) | Seawater microbial communities from Amundsen Gulf, Northwest Territories, Canada - Cases_109_9 | ecosystem: Environmental > Aquatic > Marine > Gulf | place: Canada: Northwest Territories... | reverse complement strand
CGTCACGTCCGTGATGTCGCCCGCCGATGTCGCGCGCACGATGACCTGGCGCCCAGCTTCACTCGGGCGCGCTTCGACCCAGTAAATGTCGGTGCCATCGAGCTGGATCATACCCAGGGCGACGCCCTCCGACGCGATGGCCGCGGATGTGATAGGGGATCTCCAGGAACCGTAAGGTGCAGTGTGTTTGCCCATCTGCGTGCATGGTACCGTTTGACGTAACATGGGATATTCACGTATCTGGCTGCGTTGCGCCACAGGCGGCGATTGCGCTTGCGCTGGCCACCAGCGTGCGACCGCTCGCATCGCGTTTTACGCGGACAGGCTCGAGCGGGTACCCTATCTTGTGCCCTGTGCACGGGTTCCACATGTCAGGCTACACTTCAGATCAGCTAGAGCGCATCAAGCACGCGGTGGCGCAGGCGCGCGAAGCTATGCGGCATGCCCGGCGCTATGAGGCCATAGTGTTTGCGCAAGCGTTTATTGCGAGCGGTGGTATCCAGATTCCGGGGCAGTCGGTCACCGACCCGATGCAAGAGCGCGTGGCGCGAAGCGTGCTGGCGTCGCTCAGGGATCAGCGGCATGCGAGCGATGACGCGACTGTGCGTAGGGAAATCAAACGGGCGTATGAGGAGGCACGCTGGGTGTCGGCTGCACAATCCGACAGGGTGGTCGGATTCCTTTTGCAACTTGGGCCAGGCGCGGTGGGCTTCCCCGGGTGTCACGAGCTGCTCGGCCGAAATCACGGGCTCGGCGCCGCGGTATTTCCCAAGGCGCAGATAGTGGTGCTGCCGCCGGAGTGTGTTGATTACGAGTTTAACCCGGTTCTGGAGGACGAGGTCGAGCAGTGAGTCGCGCCTTATTATTTTATTTTGCGCGCTTATGTTTGCCGGCTTCGATTTGTTCTCGCACCAGTGCTGCCGTGCGCCGGAAATCGATCTTACCGCTGCCCATCTTGGGCAGCTCCTCGAATACGATGAAGTGACGCGGCAAGGCGAGCGCCGGCAGGCGCAGCTTGAGCGCCTCCAGGACGGCCTTGTGATCGATCTGCCGGTTCAGTGCGACCGCGACGCTCGCGCCCTTCTTGGAATTGGGGATCTCAACCACACAACACTCGACATCGTTGGGCACAAGCCGCTGCAGTTCGTTTTCCACCGCTACCAGCGACACCATCTCGCCGCCGACTTTGATGAACCGTTTCAGTCGGCCGCGATGCCACAGGTAGCCGTCCTCATCGAGGACGCCCATGTCGCCGGTCTCATACCAGCCGTCCTCGATCCGCAGCGCTGTCTCTTCCACATCGCCGAGATAGCCCTTCATGACTAAGTCGCCTTTGACCAGGATCTTGCCTTCGCGCCCCCTACCGAGCTCCGCACCGGTGCCGATATCCGTAATCTTGACGCGCACGCCGGGTAACGGTTTGCCGACGCTACCCGGCCTGTTGGCCCGCGGGACATTGACGGAAATGACCGGGCTCGTTTCGGTTGCACCGTAGCCCTCATAGACCTCCACCCCATGCTTGTCGCGATAGGCATGTCGCAGCCAATCCGGTGTCTTATCCGCACCCGCCACCACCACGCGCAGGGAGGCGAAGTCACCGGGTTCGGATTGTTTGAGGTAGCCCGCCAGGAAATACGGTGTGGCCAGCATAATGGTCGGTTTCTCCTCGCGAATGATGCGGCTTACAGTCTTGAACTCGAGCGGGTTGGCGTATGTAACGATCGTGAGGCCGAGGCTCAGCGGCAACCATAAGCCCGTCGTTTGCCCGAACACGTGAAACAGCGGTAACACCGATAATGAAATATCGGTCTCGTGAAAATCGAAAATCTTGTGTGCCGCATCAACATTGAAGCCGATATTACGATGCGTGAGCTCCACCACTTTGGGTTCGCGTTCGCTGCCGCTGGTAAACAGGATTACCGCCGTGTCGTCATCGTCGCCGTGATGGGCCGCCTTCAATAGCAGGCCTGCCGGCAGCCGCGCTTTTGCCAGCGCGGCGAGCTTCTCCAGCGGATGAATCTGGCGCATCAGATCCTCGATGAAGATCATGCCATCAATCGCCTCGCAGCCGAGCTTCGCCAGCAACGCACTCGAGGTGATAATGGTTTTGAAGCCGCATTTTCTCTGGGCATAGCGTGCGTTGCGCGCGGCGCCGGTGGAATAGTTGATCATCACCGGCACCCTGCCGGCCATCAGGGCGGCGATTGTGGACAGTGCACTGCCCGCCGAGTTGGGGATCATGATGCCGATGTAGCCGTCGTGGTATCGGCGAAAACGCCGCGCCAGTATCAACGATCCCACCAACGCGCGCGCGTAACTCACGCGCCTGCCAGTGGAACGATCGACAAAGGCGAGCTTCTTGCCCCGGTTGCGGGCTACGCGGAGGAAGTTTTCGTGCAGTTGCATAAGCTCGTACTGATCGCGCCGCGCCGCCGGCCCACCGGCGCTCACTTGTTCTCGCTGGTGCCGGACACGGCGGTAGCCACCCCCAGGGCGATGAGCACGCTGCCCGCAAAGTAGCGCTGGGCCCGCAGGTAACGCGCATTGCGCTTCAGCCAATGTCCCACGGACCCGGCGAGCAGCGCCCACAGCCCGTCGCTGAATATACCCATGATCACGAATGTGGCCCCCAACGCAAACACTTGCAATGCGACGAGTCCGCGGGAGGCATCTACAAACTGCGGCAAGAATGCGAAGAAGAACAACGCTGTCTTCGGATTCAGCGCGTTCACGATTACACCGTCACAGAAGATGCGCACGAGGGTCTGGCTCTGTGGGGCGCTGGGCTGGCGCTGCACGTCCCGCGTGCGCAGCATGCGTACCCCCAGATAAACCAGGTAGGCGGCGCCAACATACTTTACGACGCTGAACGCGAGCGCAGATGAGACCAGCAAGGCTGATATGCCGAGGGTTGCCGCCGCCACGTGCACAAAGGTGCCCGCGCCCACGCCCAGTGTGGACACGATGCCCGCCAGCCGTCCCTGGTCGACGCTTCGCGCCACGATATACAGCACCGCCGGGCCGGGCGTGATCAGCAACACCCAGGCCGCCAGCAAGAATAGTGCTAACGACGAGCCGTCAAACACAATGATCTCCTGGACGAATGAACCATTTGTGCGGGGAACCTGTGGGCTCGGTTGGCCAGCGGACAATAATATGCGTTGGCCGCATCCAGGTCGAGGCGGGCCAACTGCCCGCGCAGCGGTCCAAGAAAGCCAGCGATGTGGTCGGCGTTGCCCTATCTGTGAGCTGCGGCGTTGCCCAACGCCGCAAACTCCTCCAGCGTTAATGTCTCCCCGCGGCGGCCGGAGTCGATGTCCAGCGCACTGATCTGGTGCGCATCCAGTATGCCTTTCAGCGCATTACGCAAGGTCTTGCGGCGCTGATTGAATACTGCCGCGACTATGCCGGCAAACACCGATTCATCAGTCACCGCAACGGGCGCCGTGGTGTAAGGTATGAGGCGCACGAGCCCCGAATCGACCTTGGGCGGCGGCTGGAAGGCCCCGGGGCCGACGACGAAAAGACGTTCGGTGTGACAGCGCCATTGGATCATAACGCCAAGCCGGCCGTAGGCCTTGGTGCCGGGTGCGGCGCACAATCGGTCGACCACCTCCTTCTGCAGCATGAAGCACATATCCTCGATACAGGGCGCGTGCTGCAGCAAATGAAACAGCAGCGGTGTGGATACCTGATAGGGGAGGTTGCCGACCACGCGCAGCTTGTGTCCGCGCCGGCGCAGACGGCAAAAATCGAACCCGAGCGCGTCGGCATGATAGACGAACACCTTCGGGTCGGAACGGAACTCCTCCTGCAATCGTGCCGCCAGCTGGGGGTCGAGCTCCACCGCGTGCAGACTGTCAACGCGCGTGGCGAGCTTGCGCGTGAGCACGCCTTCGCCCGGCCCGATCTCGGCCATAATATCGCCCGGCCGTGGATCAATGGCGGCCACGATCCGCCGTACGATGGCCGGATCGTGCAGAAAGTGTTGGCCGAGCTCCTTGCGTTTGTAATGAGAGCTCATCTGCGCGCCAACGACAGCGCCAGGTCGACAGCTACGCGCAGGCTGCCTGGATCCGCACGTGCGCTCCCCGCGAGCGCCAGTGCGGTTCCGTGGTCGACCGACGTGCGAATAAAGGGCAACCCGAGGGTAACGTTGACCGCGTGGCCGAAGCCACGATGCTTGAGCACCGGCAGTCCCTGATCATGATACATCGCCAAAATCGCATCGACGTCGGCGAGCTGCGGCGGGGTAAAGGCCGTATCGGCCGGCACTGGCCCACGCAGCTGCATGCCTTCGCGGCGCAGGCGCTCGAGTACCGGCGCGATGACCTCGATCTCTTCACGACCGAGGTAGCCCGACTCGCCCGCATGTGGGTTCAGGCCGCACACCGCGATGCGCGGCTGCACAATGGCGAATCTATGCTGCAGGTCATGATGCAGGACGCGCAGCACAGCTTCCAGGTGCGTCGCGGTAATATGCCGGCTGACCTCGCGCAACGGGATGTGGGTGGTCGCGAGCGCGACGCGCAGCCGCTCGGCAACCAGCATCATGACTACCTGGCGCGTGTCGGTCTGGGTGGCCAGGAACTCGGTATGACCCGTGAACGCGACCCCGGCCTGGTTAATTACCCCTTTGTGCACGGGCGCGGTCACCAGTGCATCGAACTCACCCCGCAGGCATCCATCCGCGGCGATCTCCAATGTCTCGATAACGTAGGGCACATTGCCACGATCGAGTTTGCCGACGGACACCGTGCAGGGTGCTTTTACGGGAAGTATGGCGATCGCCGAAGTCGTGGTCTCACGCCCCTGCCATGGCGGCGCACGGAATGGCAATTTCAGCGCGCTCGCGCGCTCGCTCAGCATATCGGGATCGGCAACGAACACCAACCGACACGGCGGCTGCTGCGCCAGCATGATGCATACGTCGGGCCCAATGCCGGCGGGTTCTCCGGGGGTCAGAGCGATGACGGCGGACTTGCGAGCCACGGCGCTATCAGGCATTAGGCGAGGTTAAAGTAGGTCGCTACCGTCGGCCGGTGCCGCTGCGAGTGACGCCGACCCCGATTGCATAAGCGCTGCAGGCCCGTTGTTAACGTCGTGGCGGCACCAACGGCAACGTCGTCAGTACTCATCCTCCAGCCGATACTGCACATAGGCCTCGTCACGCAGTCGCCGCAACCACTGGTCGTAAAGTTCGTCGGCCTTGCGTGCGCGGATCTGCTGGCGCGCCGCGGCGCGGTTACGCTCGCCGCTTACGTCTTGCTCGCGTCTCGCTATGACCTGAATGAGGTGCGTACCGAAGGGTGTTTCGACCGGCTCACTGATCTGGTTGGACACAAGCCGGTCCATCTGATTCTCGAACTCCGGCACCGTTTGTCCCGGCCTGACCCAGCCCAGGTCACCGCCCTTGGCGGCGGAGGTGGCGTCCTCCGAGTGGGATCGCGCCAGGTCGGCAAAGCTGTCGCCGTTCACAATGCGTTCCCTGAGTTGCAGCAGGGTCGAGCGCACATCGGCGATCGAGCGGTTCTCGCTCGGTCGCAGCAGGATGTGACGCACGTGCGTTTCGGTAACCATACCTGCGCCCCCGCTCTGACGCCGACCGTTCAGCTTCAAGATATGAAAGCCGACCGGACTGTTTATGACCTCACTGATGTCGCCCGGTTGCAGATCTTTTAGTGCCCCGAGGAACAACCCGGGCAGCTGCCCCGGTTTCTTCCACCCGAGCGCGCCCCCTTTCAGTGCGTTTTGCCCTTGCGAGTAGGAGATCGCGGCTTCCTCGAAGCTGAATCCCTCCATTAAAGACTGGCGAAGCTTTTTGGCCCTGCGTTCGGCGGCCGCGCGCTCGCCGGGAGTGGCGGCCTCGGGCACGCCGATCAGAATGAGCGAGATGTTATAGGAGTTCTCTGCGCCCGGTTGCTCGCGGCGGGTCGCCAGGAAGTTGTCGACCTCGGTCTCCGAAACGTTTACGCGATTTTGCACCTCGCGTTCCACCAGCTGACCGAGGGTTACCTGGTCGCGAATATCGTTGCGATAGGTGTCGACATCGACGCCCTCGAGCCGCACGCCCCGGTACACCGCCTCCGGCGTGACGCCGTTGCGCTTGGCGACCTGCTCCACAGCCCGGTCGACCGCGCGGTCACTCGCCCGGATGCCGGTATTCCTGGCAAATTGCAGCTGGATGCGCTCAAGCACCAGACGTTCCAGCACCTGCCTCGTCAGCACCGCATCGGGCGGTAGCTTGATTTTTTGTGCTGCCAAATCGCGTTTGATAGCCTTCACACGCGCTATCAACTCGGTGTGCGTAATGACGTCGTCATTGACCACTACCAGAATGCGGTCGACATCGCGTACCGGCTTGACGCCCGCAAACTGGCCCATCGGTGTGATCGGTGCGGCGAGCGCCAACGCGGGCCAAGCCGCCACGATGGCGAGCAGCCATACGCACGCCACGCCGGCACAACGGGAGCGGTCGCAGGCAAAATTCGTGGTCATGTCGCGCAGCGTCATTTCGTCTGAACGTCAGATCAGCCTCGCCCGGGCGGCGAGCGGCCGCACAAAAGCATAGCATGAATCAGCGGTAACCTGGGCCCTGGGTGGCGAACTCCTGGCTCGGGAAGAAGATGCTTTGATTCAGCGGGCTCCTGGGCACATCGCCCAATTTACTGAGCCCGCTCAGCTCGAACTCGAACTTTACATCACTGACCTGTATCTGCTCGGTGTCGAGACGGCGCTGGGCAAACAATCGTATCGCCCAGCAGCACGAGCGGTAGCCAAATCCCATGAAGGTCTCGAGGTTGCGCTCGTTCACGAGGTCATACTTGGTGCTCGCCGCCACGGTCCAACGGCTCTTAATGGGCCACTGGGTTGAAAGTTCCACCTGTTCGATGTTGTCGTCGCGGCGCAAGCGATAGCCGGCATTGATGATGCGGTCGCGGGCGGGTTGGTACTGCAGGAGCACACTCGAGCGCTGCGTCCGCCGCAGGTCCGGATCCCAGTCTATGGTCGCGCGGGTGTACCAGCGTCGGGCGAGCGTCGCGCTCACCTCGGCGACGACATTCGAGGTGTTGTCGGTGTCGATCTCCGCCGGTAGGTTGACCTTGCGGTCGGCGAAGAAAAAAGTTTGGCCGATGCTGAACCGAAAGTGCTCGATCCCGTCCTGCGCCCCGATCGTGCGCGTGGTGAGCGCCAGGGTGGCCTGATTGGTATCGCCCACGCGGTCGCCACCGACAAAGCGGTTTTCGCGGAAAAGATTGTCGAAGGTGATTTCCGGGATACTGGTGTCGAAGTTAGGCAGATTATCCTGCTCCTTGAAGGGCACGAACAGGTAGAACAGCCGTGGTTCCAGCGTCTGGTTGAAGCGCCGCCCGCTGCGCTCGAAGATAAGCCCGTTGTCCAGACTGAACAGCGGCACGGTGGCGTTAGGCTGATCGTCCTGCGACGGCGGCACGTCGAGGTCGTAGCCGATGTACTTGACGCTGATCTTGGGGATGAAGAAGCCGTAGCTGCGGCGCCATGGCCAGCTCAGGCCGGGCCACAGAACCACCCGCGTGCCCTCGAGACTTTGTTCGCGCTGGAAAAAGTCAAACTCGCCGTCAAAGTGAGGCAGCAGCCCGCCGCGCAGGGTGCCGGGGTGGGCCGTTAGCAACAATTGCGGCAACCGGTCGTACGGCCGGTCGTCTAGCGCGATTGTGGGATCGATCGTCTGGAACGCCAGCAAGCGCGCGCGGAAGTCCCACGCCCGTCCACGGTACTCGAAGTCCGCTTCCTGCGGCAGGTTGGTCAGGCTCGCGAGCTCGAGCGAGTTGCCGAAGTCATCCAGATAGTTGTCGTCCGACACCCTGTTAAAGCGGACATTGCCGCGCCAGAATCGGCCGATGCTTTGCCGGTGTAGGTAGTTGATGGCGCCGCGGTTGGTCCCGGTCTCCTTATCATCCGCCAGCCCCTGCAGCCCTAGTTCACCGCTTAGTGTGTGCCCCAGGTAACGGAACTTGTTTGTGAGCTGTAAGCCGCGCTTGCTCATGTAGGTGGGGGTAATGGTGTCATCGAAGTTGGGGGCGATGTTCCAGTAGAATGGCCAGCCGAACTCGGTCCCACGTTTGTCCGACGTGCCCACGTGCGGAAAAAGGAAGCCGGTTTCGCGCTGGTCCGCCAGCGGAAAGCGAACCCAGGGCCAATAGAAGAGCGGCACACGCTTGAACTTAATAACCGCATGGCGCGCGGTGCCGACGTTGTGCTCGCGGTCGAGCTGCAGGTCGCGCACGCTTAAATACCAGTCATCGTTCCCCTGCGGGCAGGTGGTGTAGCGGCCGTTGCGCACACCGAGGCGTTGCCGGCCCTCCAGCGTGATGCGCTGCGCGTCGCCTCGCCCCTTGGCGGGCCCGATTCTGTAGGTGCCGGGCGCCGTATAACCGGTGAGCGTGTCCAGTTGTAGGTACACCTCCGGCGAGCGCAGCTGGTCGCCCCGCAGGTCCTCAAGCGTGACATTGCCCTGCGCCTCTACTTCCGCCGTGGCTCGGTTGTACTTGATACGATCGGCGGTCAGGCGCTTGTCTGCCTCGTAGAGCTCGACGTTTCCGGTCAGCTCGACGATCTCACCTTCGCTCTGCATTTCGTCGGCACGCACGCGCGTCATCATAGGCGCGTCAGCCGGTATGGGCTCGAAGTCGGGTAGCGGCGGCGGCGCGGGGCAGCCTCCAACCAGCTGGGCGGCGGTTGGTAACGGACTTACTGCCGCCACTGCGGCCAGAAGGACCCACCACCGCACAAATTTCCGTTGGGGCATAGATTTCCTGTGTTTCTTGTCTAGCGCGTAAAATTGCATAGAATCGAGACACCATCAAGCAGCACTGGCACGACTACGGACGGGCTCATTGGATCACAGACTTGAGGCATTGCGAACCTGGCTGGGGGGAGTCCTCGGTGCGGGCGAGTTCGGGTTGCAACCGGCGTCGGTGGACGCGAGCTTTCGCCGCTATTATCGTATCCGTGTGGGTGCGCAAAGCTATATCGCAATGGACGCGCCACCGCAAAGGCAGGACTCACAGGCCTATGTCCGTATCGCGCAGCGCTTCCTCGAGCTCGGTCTCAATGTGCCGCGGGTGTGGCAGCAGGACCTGAAACAAGGATTCCTACTCGTGACCGATCTCGGTGAAGATCTCTATCTGTCCAATCTGAGTGAAGCGACAGTCGAGCGGCTGTATGGCGATGCCTGCAATGCCCTTAGGGTGCTGCAGCGCGGAGCAGACACCGACAGCGACTTTCTCCTCGATTATGACGAGGCGCTGCTGCTGGGCGAGATGGCGCTGTTCCAGGAGTGGTACGTCGGCCGTCATCTCGGTATTGGGCTTTCGGCGGGGCAGCGCAAGGTGCTGGCGCGGACATTCGCGTGGCTGAGCCGCTGCGCCTTGGAGCAACCCAAGGTATGGGTGCATCGTGACTACCATTCACGCAATCTCGTGGTTACCGCGTGCGATAATCCCGGCATTCTGGACTTTCAAGACGCCGTTCGCGGTCCGGTGACTTACGATCTGGTGTCGCTGCTGCGCGACTGCTACATTGCGTGGCCGCGCGAGCGCGTGGAGGATTGGGTGCGGGGCTACTATAAATCAGCACGGCGTTCGGGCATCCCCGTTGGCGGTGATGAGGTCCGATTTCTTGCCTGGTTTGATTGCATGGGAGTGCAGCGGCATCTGAAGGCCATCGGCATTTTCGCGCGCCTGCACCATCGCGACGGCAAACCCGGCTATCTGGCCGATATCCCACGTACACTGAATTACGTGCTTGATGTCAGCGCGCGCTATCGGGAGTTGCGCCCGCTGCACGCATTGCTGTGCGATCTGGGATTGTCGCAGGCTGCGAGCGATTCGGGGGACGCATGAAGGCGATGATCCTAGCCGCCGGCCGCGGCGAGCGCATGCGCCCGCTAACCGATGAGATACCGAAACCACTGCTCGAGGTCGGTGGCAAGCCGCTTATCGTCCACACGATTGAGGCATTGGCCGGCGCTGGTGTACGCGAGCTCGTCATAAACTATGCCCACCTGGGAGAGAAAATAGTGGACCGGCTTGGCGACGGACACACGCTCGGAGTCAAGATCCGGTATTCCCCCGAGAGTGCGGGCGCGCTGGAAACGGGAGGAGGCATTTTTAATGCCCTGGCGCTGCTGGACAGTGATCCTTTCGTGGTCGTCAATGGTGATGTCTGGACCGATTATTCTTTTGCCCGACTGCCGCGCCAGCTTAGCGGCCACGCGCACCTGGTGCTGGTAGACAACCCGCCGCACCTTAAAAACGGCGATTTTGCGCTGCACAATAAGCAGGTAGCAGTCACAGGCGAGCCCATACTGACATTCAGCGGTATCGCTGTCTACGCGCATGCCCTGTTCCACGGGTACGAGGCAGGGCGGTTTGCGCTCGCGCCGGTATTGACGGCGGCCATGGAGCGCGGCCTGGTTACGGGCGAACATTATCGCGGTCAGTGGGTCGATGTCGGCACGCAGGAGCGCTGGCGCGCATTGGATAGGCAGCTTTGCGCACGGATGACGCAGGGTGGTTTGCCATGAGGGGGCGATGGGTTGTTCATTAAAAGCACAGGCAGGCGCGTCGCGGTCGGCCGCACGCCACCAATGTAAAACCGGTAGCGATGCGCCTCACAACTCGAGACGCACCCTACCGGCTTAATACATAGACCGTAGCGGGTCACCACACCCCGTTCCGGCGCGCTCGCGCGATGGTGCTTATGCAAGCGCGCCGAAAACCGGAGCTTCCCGCTTGTCGAGCTACTTCTTCTTCGCTGCCTTCTTCTTCGCTTTCTTCTTAGTACCGGTCTTCTTTGCTGCTTTCCTTCTCTTCTTTGCCATGATGCACTCCTTTTAGGTTGTGGTTAGAGGCTTGGTTTAAATAAGGGGCACCCGCCCCGTAGGTACTACACGTTGCAACGAGAAAAGACAGCCACATGGCTGTCTTTCGTGATTTCCAGCGAATAGGAACCCGGCGACGGACAGGGAAACTGCTTGCCTGGCAGCCATTTCGTACCGATGCTTCTTGTTATTATCTGTTGTTGGCGAAATCCGCAATCGATCCAAAACTATCGTATACCTTTATTCAAGCTCCGTTGAGTCGCTTAGCGTACATGCACCGACGGTCGCGACGTCGCGCGATATCCACCACACTCCCATCGTATTTCATCATACCCAAACTGCATGTCACGTTTATAACGTCGTTATTCAACTCTCAAACCTTGTCTAGCACACATTAGTAACGTGTCAAGATGTAAATGTAAATACGATTTGACAAAAAAGCAAATTTTTTTTCAAGAAAATTCTTGTCCTCGACTGCGACATGGATCTGAGATGCATCGTACATCTGTCAATTGTTCAACCACACTTCGAGTCACCGCAGTTGAGACATGTTACGCACCCATCCATCTTCACAACCGCTTTGGTCAGACATTTGTTGCACAGCCGCGCCTCACGCGGGAACTTGCCGTGGCTATCGTCATTAGCCGGCGCTTCTGCGGCGTCGGATTGTAGCTCGGCGCGCTTTTCAGCGAGATATTTCTCGCGCTGTGGGTCGGGCTCCTCTACGGCAATCAGGCCGATCATCTTTAAGTGGCGTTCGATTACATCGCCAATCTCGGCCACCAACGAGGGCGTATATTTGCCTTTCTTGAAGTATCCCCCCCGCGGGTCAAAGACGCTATGAAGCTCCTCGACCAGGAATGTCACATCACCACCCTTGCGAAACACCGCCGAAATGATCCGGGTCAAGGCGACGATCCACTGGAAATGGTCCATGCTCTTGGAATTGATGAATACCTCGAAAGGACGCCGTTTCTCATGCTCCGTGTCGGGATTGAGCACGAGGTCGTTAATGGTGACATAAAGCGCATGCTCGGTGAGCGGGGTCTTAATCTTGTAGGTGCTGCCGAGCAGCATGTCGGGCCGCTCAAGCTTCTCGTGCATCTGGATGACGTTGCTTTCTGCCGTCTCGCCGCCGTCGTCCTTGACGACCTCATAACCGGTGATTTTTTTGTCGATCTTTATAGTCATGGTATTCCCCGTTGGTTCTCTACCTGCTTGGTGGTCAAAATTTGCCGTAATAGCCCTCTTTCAGGGCATCAAATAAATTGGCGGCGGAATGCGTTTCGCCGTCATACTCGATCTCTTCGTTTCCCTTGACCTCGATCATATTGCCATCGTCCAACTGGAAGCGGTAAGTGGTGTTTTCGAGATCCTGCTCCTTCACCAGCACCCCCTGGAACGCCTCCGGGTTGAAGCGGAAGGTCGTGCAGCCCTTCAAGCCACGCTCGTAGGCGTAGAGATAGATATCCTTGAAGTCCTCGAACGCGAAATCGGTGGGGACGTTGGCGGTCTTGGAGATCGAAGAATCGACCCACTTCTGGGCGGCTGCCTGGATATCAACATGCTCGCGCGGCGTGACAGCGTCGGCGGCAATGAAATACTCCGGTAGGCTGGAGTGCGAGTCGCCGGTTTCAGGCGTGGCCTCGGAATCGATCAGGATGCGGTATGCCAGTAGTTCGTAGGAGAACACTTCAATCTTCTCCTTGGTCTTGCGCCCTTCACGGATGACGTTGCGGCTGTAGTGATGCGCGAATGAGGGCTCGATACCGTTGCTGGCGTTGTTCCCGAGCGACAGGCTGATAGTGCCGGTTGGGGCGATGGACGTGTGATGGGTAAACCGCGCGCCGGTTTCCGCTATCTTGGCCGTCAGTGCGGGGTCGAGTTGTTGCATGTAACGGCTGTAACGTGCCAACAGGACTTTGCCGGGCACGACGTCGCCGACTTTGAAGCCATCGCCACGCATCTCCGGGCGCCGTGCCAACATCTCTTCGGTGACGACGAAATCCTCCACCATGATGGGCGCCGGGCCTTTTTCTTGCGCGAGCTCGATCCCGGTGTTCCAGCCGACCTCGGCCATTTCGCGCGCGACGCGTTCGGTAAAGGTCAACGAGTCTGGTGCCCCGTAGCGCATCTTCAGCATAGTCAGGGTCGAGCCGAGCCCCAGGAATCCCATGCCATGGCGACGCTTGGCGCGAATCTCGTTCTCCTGGTGCTCGAGCGGCAGGCCGTTGATCTCGACCACGTTGTCCAGCATGCGGGTAAACACGGCTACGACCTCACGGTAGCGCTCCCAATTGAACCGCGCCTGCTCGCTAAACGGGTGCTCCACAAACTTGGTCAGGTTCACCGAGCCCAGTAGGCAGGAGCCGTAGGCCGGAAGCGGCTGCTCGCCGCAGGGGTTGGTGGCGCGGATGTTCTCGCAGAACCAGTTATTGTTCATCTCGTTAATGCGGTCGATCAGGATAAAACCCGGCTCGGCATAGTCGTATGTCGATGCCATGATTACGTCCCAGAGCCGGCGGGCAGGTATCGACTTGTACACCTTGCAGGCCACCTGGCCGATATTGTTAGTAATGTAGCCCTCGGTGGTAGGCCAGTGGCGCCACACGATAGGGGTATCGGGATCCTCGTAAGCCTGTTCGGTGGCTGGAAATACGAGGTCCCATGATGTGTCGGCCTTGACCGCTTGCATGAACTCGTCGGTAATGAGA
>Ga0255058_10001398_pt1 | contig 13581 bp, 15 predicted proteins | sample Cases_109_9_MG_FD_188637 | JGI IMG/M metagenome (GOLD analysis project Ga0255058, IMG submission 188637) | Seawater microbial communities from Amundsen Gulf, Northwest Territories, Canada - Cases_109_9 | ecosystem: Environmental > Aquatic > Marine > Gulf | place: Canada: Northwest Territories... | reverse complement strand
TGGTTTATCATGGGATTCGCCAACCTGTGGGTACTGCCCCTGCGCGTCGATTACCTCACGTCGAGCACCTACGGGATCGAGGGCTCCGCGTTGTTCGTCGCCACCATCATCACCATTATTCCGGATTTCATGCGGGCCTTTTCAGCGCCGCTGTTAGCGAAGCTGTTCGACCGCATAAATTTTGTCATCCTGCGCATGATCATCAACATCATTTTCGCGCTCGGGGTCGGTCTGTTCTTTCTGACCAAGGACCCCTGGGTGATCGGGCTCGCCTCGGCATTGATCGGCATCGCCTTCGGTGGCGGAACGGTGGCGTGGAGCTTATGGGTCACCAAGTACGCGCCACCCGGAAAAGTGGGGGCCTATATGTCGGTCCACGTATTCCTGACCGGAGTACGCGGCACCCTGGGTCCGCTGGTTGGATTCTGGACGGTGCAACAAATCGGGCCGTCCGCCATCGGGATGGTTTCGTTTACGTTGATGATTGCGGCAACCCTGATGCTCATTCCCGAAATCAAGCACGGACGCGGAAAGCATATTCCGTCCTCCCAGTTGGTTCCCTGACCTGGGGACGAAACCGGAACAGACTTTGCCTGGCCGGGTCCGGTAAAATTGCGGTATAATCAAAATTCTTAAATATTCCTGCCCGATAATTAAGGAGAGCGTTTTGGCCACTTCCAAAAAGAAAACCGTAAAGCCGCTGGTCGGAATCGTGATGGGAAGCGATTCGGATTATGCCATCATGAGCGAAGCCTCGAAAGTTCTGGACCAGTTCGGAGTCGAAAATGAGGTTTTGGTGACCTCGGCACACCGCACCCCGGCCCGAACAAAAAAATATGTTGATCAGGCCCGCAAGCGCGGCATCAAGGTATTGATCGCCGGCGCCGGTGCCGCCGCCCATTTGGCAGGCGTCGTCGCCGCGGAAACCATTCTGCCGGTCATCGGCGTGCCGATCGGCTCCAGTCCCTTGCAGGGATTCGACTCCCTGCTGTCCACGGCACAAATGCCAGGAGGCGTTTCCGTCGCCACCATGGCCATCGGCAGAGCCGGGGCAAAAAACGCGGGACTGTTGGCCGTCCAAATGCTGGCCTTGAGCGATGCCCGCCTGACTAAAAAACTGGACCAGTACAAAAAGGATATGGCCAAACAGGTGGAAGCGAAAAGCCGGAAGCTCCAAGCCGAACATGGCTAAAGTTCTACAAATCGATTTTGATAAGCGGGACACCTCCAGCAAGGCCATCGAGAATCTTCAATCCGTTTTGAATTCCGGTGGGGTGATCGCGTTTCCCACGGATACGTTTTACGGGCTGGGAGCCGACCCTTTCAATCCCGACGCTATCTCCAAAATTTTCCGAATCAAGCAGCGTCCGGCGGATAAGCCCCTGTTAGTGCTCATCCATTCCCTCGATCAATTGCAAGACTTGACCCATGGCGTGACCGATAACGCCCGCAAGCTTATGGAGCACTTTTGGCCGGAACGTTTGACACTGATATTCAAAGCGGCCCCCGGACTGCCGGATACGCTAACGGCTGGAACGGGTACGATTGGAATCCGTCTGCCGGGTCATCCCTTCACCCGCAGACTTCTTGAAGCATTGGATCGACCGCTGACCGCACCCAGCGCTAATATCAGCAACGCGGAAGAACCGAAAACGGCTCAAGAAATCTCAAGTGCTCTGGGAAAGGAACTCGACTGGATCGTCGATGGCGGCCCGGCGCCGGGAGGAAAGTCCTCGACCGTGCTCGATACCACAACGAACCCACCTACTCTTATCCGCGAGGGGGCCTTGCCCCGCGGAGATTTGGAGTCGGTGCTCCCGGTACAATAGGGGTAACCTTTCGGCAAACTCCAAAATTGAAGCTTACGAATTTTCCCTTCATGCCCTATAATAACTGCATTCGGAACGAATCAATTAACACATAGGATGCCAACATGATTCATGGAACAGGAGTGGACCTCATCGAAATTTCCCGGATCAAAAACTCGATTCAAAAGTATTCCGGAAAGTTTGAAGAGCGGGTGTTCACTTCCAAAGAAATCGATTACTGCCGTTCCAAAGCCGATCCGTTCAAACATTTTGCCGCCCGGTTCGCCGCCAAGGAAGCGGTGCTGAAATCGCTGGGAACGGGCATGGCTGAGGGCATCGCCTGGAAAGATATGGAAATTCTGAACCAGGAATCGGGGCGGCCGGTATTGAGCCTGAGCGGCAAAGGCCGGGATATCTTTAATTCGCTGAATCTGAGGGATATCCATATTTCCATCACCCATGACAAACAATACGCCGTCGCCCATGCCATTGCGGAAATGAATTGACCTGCTGGACGGTCGCCAATCGTTCCGGCACTTTCTGTGGAACACAAACCTTCCTTAACACTTAGAGTTTTCATTGGACCGCCGCCAGACAATCCCTAAAAAGATCCGTTATTTTCTGGAATATATTCTGTTCCGCCTGATTTTGTTTCCCATTCAAATGCTTTCCCTGAATGGAATCTGCATTCTGGGGCGGCTCCTTGGGAACGCGCTTTATCATACTTCTCCAAAGCGGAGGAAAATCGCCCGCATCAATTTGGATATCGCGTTCGGTGACACCAAAACTACTGAAGAAAAAAATCGCATTACCAAACAATCTATGATTTATATGGTCATGATTGTCCTGCAATGTCTATGGGTCACACGCAATACGAAACAAAGGATCTATCAACTCTTCCCATCCCATCCCGAAGGAATAGAGCATCTGGACCAAGCCCTGAAGCGAGGCAAGGGTGCTTTTTACCTGATGGCCCATTATGGGAACTGGGAGGCCCTTGGAATGTATTGGGGGTATAAAAATTTTTCGCAGGTTTACTCGATTGCGCGTAAGTTGGACAACTCTTATCTCGAACATTTCATAACCCAATTAAGGACCTCTTCTGGAGGCGGTGTTTTTCACAAAGAAGGTTCCCCTCTAAAAGTAGTCCGCGCTGTGAAGAAGAATTCCTGTGTGGGGGTCATGATGGATCAGAACGGGGGTATCGGCGGGCTGTTCGTGGATTTCTTTGGTAAAAAAGCCGCGACTCCCCGTTCCCTAGCATTGCTAAGCTATTCCACCGGCGCGCCCGTGCTTCCGCTTATCCCCTATCCCACCGAAAAAGGAACGTATCAAGCCGTTCTCTTTCCTGAAATAAAGCTGGAAAAAACCGGTGATAAGGATGCGGATATTTTTCGATGGACGGAGGAATATCAAAAGGTGCTGGAGAAAGTGATCCGGGAGCGTCCCGAACCGTGGATGTGGATTCACCGCCGATGGAAAACCCGCCCTCCGGAGGAAGGACGCAATTTCATTTATTGAAGCACGATTAACGGGAACTGAAAACCCGCTCCGTTATTCACGATCAGCCTCAGGACTCTTCGGCAATCAGGGATTTTAATTTGGTTCGCAAACGGTAGACGGCTTTGGAATGGATTTGAGAAATACGGGACTCGGTAATCCCCAACACTTCGCCTATTTCCCTCATCGTCAACTCTTCATAGTAATAAAGAGACACCATCAGCCGTTCCTTTTCGGGAAGCGAGTCGATCGCGGAAGCGATGAGAGTTTTGAGTTCGTTCAACCGCAGTTGGGTTTGCGGGTCCACATCACCTTTTCCTGCCAGGGTATCGAGCAGGCTTTGCTTGTCTCCGGAATCGCTGGCGATTCCCAGATCCTCCAAACTCAGCAGAGGCATATTGCGTGTTTCATTGATGGTATCGAATAGTTCATCCAAAGTGATTCCCATTTCTTCCGCTATCTCCTCATCTTCGGGGGGCCGGCCCAGTTCGGACTGAAGTTTGCTGGCCACCGCATCCAGCTTGGACGCTTTCTGACGGATCGACCGCGGCACCCAATCCAGTGAGCGCAGTTCATCCAGAATGGAACCTCTTACGCGAAACTCGGCATAGGTCTTAAACTTCGCGCCGCGGGTCGGATCGTATTTTTCAATAGCGTCCATCAGCCCGATGGCTCCCACGCTGATCAGATCATCCACTTCAATATGCGGCGGCAGGCGCAGAGCAATCCGATTTGCCACATATTTAATCATGGGAGAATACTCTTTAACAATCTGATCCGTATTCTCCGGACATATGTCTATCTCGTCGTTTGCTTGGGGCTTTCCAGCCATTCAGGGTCTCTCCATCAGGCGGTTTGATCCAGGTTGGCACCCTTGTCTTTGTCTCCCCCCAGGCGTTCTTCCGATTTAATGGCGATCCACCCCCGCAAAACCAACCAAGTCAACAAACCAAAAATTGCAAACCCCTCCAACCCTCTGAAAAAAGAGGAAAAGACTCGGGCTCCGTAACTCCAGCTTCCGAAAAAAATCAACGCAAACGAAAACAGACCCGCTACCACAGAAAACTTCTTTATCGACGTTCGACTCATCTCACCTCAAAAATATTTTTCCAGTAAAAAGGACGGTCTCCTTCTTCCGGAATTCGGTTACGGGTTTCAATCACCTTTTCACTGAGACGAAGGATGCACTGGCTCACCGGGGAATGCGGATACAAGTCCACCACCGGTTTCTGTTGGCGGACCGAGCGGGTGACATTCTCATCGTAGAGAATATATCCGAAGTACTCGAGCGAAACATGAGATAGAAAACGGTCCACCACATCGGTCAACCGCCGGTAAATTTCCAGCGCTTCTCTTTCCGATTTCACGGAGTTGATAATGAGCTGAAACTTTTTTTGATTGTGCTTCTGGAACAAAACTTTGATCAAAGCATAGACATCGGTATGCGACGTCGGCTCTGGCGTCGCCACCAACAGGGTTTCATGCGCCGCACTGCAAAAATAGGTGACGTTGGATGATATGCCCGCCCCGGTATCGAAGATGAGAAAATCGTAATCACCCATCAGGCGGTCCAAATCTTCCAGTAGGATCATCTTTTTTTCATTATCGAGGGTGGTCAACTCCTGCCAACCATTGCTGGCGGGTAGCACTTTAAGTCCTCGAGGACCCTCGACCAGAATTTCCTCCAGAGTTTTCTCACCATTAAACACGTGACCGATGTGATAGCGGGGTGCCAGGCCCAAAAGAATATCGATATTGTTCAACCCGATATCCGCATCGAAAATGAGCACCCGGTTTCCTTTCCGGGTTAAAGCCAGCGCGAGATTGGCCACCACGTTGGTTTTGCCAACGCCTCCCTTACCGCTACTGACGGCCAGAACTTTCGACGGCATATTATTCTGCCTCTTTCCCATCACTCTCCTCAAGGTGTCGGCCTGCCGGCCCGCTTTTCCAATTACTCCTGTAAAAACCATAAGTTAGCCTTTTTACTTTAAGCTCAAATCAATTAAAAATCAAACGAATAACCTTATCCTGTGCCGCAACTTCAATGTCTTCGGGCACGCTCTGTCCGGTCGTGAAATACGAAAACGGAATTCGATACCGGACCGAACAGTTGAGTAACAGACCGAAGTGCACCGCTTCATCCAGTTTGGTGAACAACATTCGATCGATTCCCAAAGGTGCAAACTGATTGAAGCATTCGGTGACCACTGACTCCTGAGCCGTGGCGCTTTGTACCAGATGAACTTCCACCTGAGGCGTGGCTTCCAACACCTGCTTCAATCGTTTGCAGTAATCCAAGTCGCGATGCGACTTGCCCATGGTATCGACCAGAATCACATCCTTGTCCTGGTGCTCCCGCATGATCCGTGAAAATTCATTACGGTCTGCCGCCAGGGATACCGGAACCTGCATCAGTTCTCCGTAAGACTCCAATTGCTCCCAGGCGCCCATGCGATACGTGTCCAGAGACACCATCGCCACCTTTTTTTTCTGCTGAAGCGCGAACCGGGCCGCCAGCTTGGCGATGGTGGTAGTCTTGCCGACCCCTGTGGGGCCTACCAGCGCCACCACCTTGGGCCGAGCCGATTCCAGCCGGATGGGCCCTTCACACTTCACCGCTCCTTTCATCACAGCGGCAAGATCGTTCTCACCGATGAAAGGATCCCCCTCCTTCCTTTGTTTTCGTTCGTGGATCGTTTCAAAAATCCGGGCGGCCACCCGGTCATCCACCCCCCGACCGATCAGCTTTTCATAGACCGGCAGCAGGGTTTCATTCAGACCCAGGGATTTGGCCTTATCCGTCCGGGTCAGCAAAGATGCAATCATGGTGCGGAGCTCGCGGATTTCTCCACCTTTGTTGACAGGCATCCATTCCTTTTCACTCGAGATTTTTTCAGCGACGGCAACGGTTTCCCGGTGAGAATCATTATCCACTGCGGCGGTAATCTCCACGAGAGAAGAACACTGACTGGCATCCTGATTCTTATTGAACTTAATGGACCGGGTCGAAATCACCATCGCGTTCTCTCCCAATTCACTTTTTACCCGGCTCAGAGCTTCGCCATAACTATTGGCAATCACTTTTTTAATTCGCATTCAACGTCACCACACGTAAAGTTCGAATTTGAACGGTTGGAACAATTTCGCTATGGGAAAGCACCACCAGGTCCGGCAAAAACCGTTCGGTGAGCTTCCGCAAATACATCCGGATCAAAGGCGACGCCAGCAGAACCGGTGCCGTCTCCAGCATCGGGGTGATGGTTTCCACCGCTTCCCGGATTTTGGCGAGAATTTTTTCTGCGACCGTCGGTTCCAGCGCCAGATAGGAACTCAGTTCCGTTTTCTGGATCGATTGCCGGATCAGTTCCTCCACTTTCTGGTCCAGGGTCATCACCGAAAGCGACCCATCCTTCGCCAAGTATTTTTTGGTGATCGGCCGCGCCAGCGCCTGCCGAACGTATTCCGTCAACACATCCGGGTCCTCCACCTTGGCCGCGTAATCCGCCAGGGTTTCCAGAATGGTTCTCAAGTCCCGGATCGAAATCTGCTCTCTCAAAAGATTCTGAAGTACTTTTTGGACTTTACCCAGTGTCATCAGGTTGGGTACCAGTTCTTCCACTACCTTCGGATTGGTTTCCTTAAATTTGTCGAGAAGCGTTTGCACTTCCTGACGGCCCAGCAACTCCTGCGCGTTCCGTTTGATGGTTTCCTTGATATGAGTGGTGATAACCGTCGCCGGGTCGACCACCGTATACCCCGCCATTTGCGCTTCCTGTTTGGCCGAAGTGTTGATCCAGATCGAAGGCAAACCGAACGTCGGCTCCTGCGTCTTAACGCCGGAAATTTCCTTTTCGGTTTTACCAGGACTCATCGCCAACAATCGTCCCATCATGACGGACCCCCGGGCCACTTCCACGCCCTTGATTAGAACCGCGTAGTCACTTGCCTTTAATTGCAGGTTATCCCTAATATGCAGGGGTGGCACGATGAAACCCAACTCCAACGCGAACTGCCGGCGCACGGACTTGATGCGTTCCAGCAATTCTCCGTTACGGTCGGCATCGACCAAGGGAATCAATTCATAGCCCACTTCCAGTTCCATGACATCCAACGGCAAAATGGACTCCACCTTCTCGGGAATGGGAGTTTTCTTTTCTTCATCGAGTTTTTTCTGCTTGATACGCTCTGTTTGCTGGCGGTTCTGATACAACCGGTAACTGACCCCTCCCGCCAGAGCGGATAACACCAAAAACGGAATATGCGGCAGACCAGGAATGATTCCGAAAAAGAACAGTGCCGCTGCGGCAATGGAAAACGCCGCCGGTTGTTTGACCATCTGTGAAATGAATTCGTTGGGAAGGCTTTTGTCCGTGGTGGCGCGGGTCACGATAATGCCGGCGGCAGTGGAAACGACCAGCGCTGGGAGCTGAGTGACCAGGCCGTCACCAATGGTTAACAGGGTATACACCTTGGCGGCTTCGGCTACCAGCATGTCCTGCTGAAATACCCCGATGGCGAATCCTCCGATCACATTAATCAGCGTGATCAATATTCCGGCAATAGCGTCACCCCGGACAAACCGGATGGCACCGTCCATGGCCCCGTAAAAATCCGCTTCCTGCTCCAGCTTACGCCGCCTGGCCCGCGCTTCTTCTTCGTTGATGATCCCCGCGTTGAGATCGGCATCGATACTCATTTGCTTGCCGGGGATGGCATCCAACGTAAACCGCGCGGCGACTTCGGAGGTGCGGACCGAACCTTTAGTGATGACGATGAAGTTGATCAGCACCAGGATGATGAAAATCACTGCGCCGACGATATAATTGCCACCGACTACAAACGATCCGAAGGATTTGATCACCTGCCCCGCCGCGGCGGGCCCCTCGTTGCCATGCAGAAGAATGATGCGTGTGGACGCGACATTCAGTGACAGGCGAACCAGCGTCACCACCAGGAGCAGCGACGGGAATACCGAAAACTCCAGAGGAGCCAGCATGAATATGGACACCAGCAGGATGATCAGGGATAAGGTAATGCTGAAGGACAACAGCAAGTCCAGCAAGAAGGTGGGAATCGGAATCACCATCACCACCAGAATGGCGATGATACCAACAGCGACTGCCAGCTCCTGCGGCCGGGCAGACATATAATTTTCAATACGGCTGGCCATAGACCCTATTTCCTACCCAAAATTTTGACGCACCCCGGATGCGAGGCTATATCACTAAGTTATTATAAATAAACGGGCTCAGCAAATCCTGGATGCCCCCGAACGGTTGTAAGCGCCAATATTTCAAGCAAATGGCACCGTGATTAGGATTAAGTGCAATCTTTATACCATGGACTTTCCCTTCAACCGATAAACGTATGCCAAGATTTCCGCCACCGCTTTGTAGAGGTGAGCCGGGATTACCTGCCCGATTTCCACCGTTTTGAAAAGCAGACGGGCCAGCAGTTTATCCTCTATCACTGGGATATCGTGCTCCTTCGCGAGTTCACGTATTTTTTCCGCGATGACGCCCTTACCCTTGGCCACCACCATGGGTGCATCTGAATTCTCCTGATCGTATTGGATCGCCACCGAAATATGCGTCGGATTGGTGATCACCATATCCGCTTCCGGGACGGCGGCCATCATCCGGCGTTTCATCATTTCCAGTTGAACATTGCGCACCCGTTGTTTGATCTGCGGGTTCCCCTCGGTATCCTTGCGCTCGTCCTTGACCTCCTGTTTGGTCATGCGCAAGTTTTTAAGGTAGGTGAACCGTTGAAACATATAATCGAGGAACGCCAGAAAAATCATCGCCACCAGCACCTTGATCATGATCTCGAGCATCATCTCCCCCATGAAAATCAAAATCTGACCGACGCTCTTTCCCATCATGGGAGGAATTTCATCGAAGCGTCCTTTGATAGTGAGATAGGCGATCAACGAAATGAGAGTCACTTTGAAAATGGATTTGAACAGTTCCATCAACGCGATCCGGCTGAACAAGCGCTTGAATCCGTTCCAGGGATTCATTTTATGAAACCGCGGCAGGAGAGGATGCGTGGAAAACCGGACGCCGCCGGTCTGCACCAGATTGGCGAGCACACCCCCCAGCATGATGGCAAATAAAATGGGACTTAGAACGGTAAAGGAGTTGTCCATCGCCCACGCCAGCAATTCTCTCATGTCCTTCAGGTTGGGTTGGATAACATGGACCTGAGTAAAAAGGTATTGCCAGGTCGCCATCAGATGCCGGGTACTGAAAGCTCCGGCCATAGCGAACGCTAAAATAGCGGCCAGTAGGACGAAGGCGGAAGTCAGTTCCCGGCTATGGGCAAAATTGCCCTTTCCCTCGGCATCCTGGATACGTTTCGCTGTCGGCTCTTCTGTTTTCTGATCGATATTGGCTTCTTCTGCCATAATCGGAATCCTTTAATTTCTGTTGTCGGAGGTCATTGACCCATGGTGTGCATCAAGCTCATCAGCCAGTTGGGCAATTGCGAGATGTGTTGCGTCATCACCATACCGAAAAAACTCATAGTGAGTCCCACCATCAAGAGCCCCACCCCGATCTGCAAGGGAAATCCGACGATAAAAACATTCATCTGCGGAACCGTGCGGGCCACCAGCCCCAATCCCACGCTAATAAAAAATAAAATCGCCATGATAGGAGCGGCGATTTTAACGGCCACCACAAACGTGGTCGCGAACAGTTTCAGAATCAGCGCCATGGTTCCAGCGGAAAATCCGAATTGGTGCGGGTTGATCAGATGAAAACTCTCAACCAGCGCGTAGATGGTAAAATGGTGCGCATTCAAAGCCAGGTACAGCAGGATGGTGAAAATATTCTGAAACTGGGCAGTGATGGAAACTTGCGACTGGGTTTGCGGGTCGATCACGTTGACGATGCCGAACCCCATTTGAAAGTCCACCACCGTTCCGGCAATCTGAACCGCGGTAAAAATCAACCGCGTGGCATAAGCGAGCACCAGGCCCACGGTCGCCTCGGAAAACAAGTAAATGGTGAAATCGAGCAAACCTTTGGGTTCCACCATGGGCAAATTCCGGACCAGGGGAAAGACACTCAGGCTGAGAAGGAGGATGAAACCGACTTTGATCCGGGCGGGAAACTGCTGGCTGCCCAGTATGGGAACGAACACAATAAAAGCCGCCACCCGAACCATAACGAAGATGAAGTGCTCGAAATCACCATACGATAGATTGAAGAGTTCCATCACCCGATATAACTGGGAAAGTTTAAAAGGATCTGCTCAGTGAAGCTCAGCATGATCCGCATGATCCAGGGGAAAAAAAGGAACAGGGCCAGAAACACCGCCAGGATTTTGGGAATGAAGGTCAGCGTCAATTCTTGAATGGAGGTGACCGCCTGAAAAATAGATATCACCAGTCCGGTAACCAGCCCAAATCCCAGCATGGGTGCGGAAACCAGAAGTGTGGTTTTAATTGCGCTCAAGGCAAAGTCCACGATGAATTGTTCGGTCATCACACCACCCTAGGCAAAACTTTTGACGAGGGAGCCGACGGTTAAATGCCAGCCGTCGACCATCACAAACAGCATCAATTTAAATGGCAGGGAAATCAGCACGGGAGGCAGCATCATCATTCCCATGGACAGCAGAATACTGGCCACGACCATGTCGAGAATCAAAAACGGGATATAAATCAGAAACCCGATTTGAAACGCCGTTTTCAGCTCGCTGATCACGAACGCGGGCACCACCGACTGAATTTTGACTTCGTCCAGCGTCTCTGGCCTTTCCCCTTGATCCATATTGATGAACAGAGCCAGGTCCTTTTCGCGGGTCTGCTTCAACATAAAAGTTTTAATGGGAGTTTGCGCCAGCTCCAACGCTTTCCCCTGGGTGATCTCTTCATTCAAATAAGGTTGTAACGCCTTGTCGTTGATTTCCGTGATTACCGGGCTCATCACAAAAAAGGTCAGGAACAGGGCCAGCCCAATCAACACTTGCGTCGGTGGCGTCTGCTGGGTTCCCATGGCCTGCCTGAGAAAAGACAGGACAATGACAAAGCGGGAAAATGATGTCATCAGAATCAGGATCGATGGCGCCAGGGTTAAGATGGTCAGAAGAAACATGACCTGTAAAGCGGTCGACAAAGTGGTGGGTTCCCCGGCATCCTCCACCCCAAACTGAATCGTGGGAACCGGAATGGCGGAAGCGTCCTGAGGAGCCGTAAAGTTAACAGCCATCCATAAAAAAGCGGACATTGAAATTAAAATGAGCGCTGATCGTTTCATTTAAAAACCGGGACCTCCTCCAGCGTTTTTCTGACTCGTGAAGCTACATCCTTCATCGTGGGCTGTTCGGCATCGGAAGAATTTGCAAATTGTTTTACGTATTCTCCAAACGGATTAGTGGAACCGGGCTTAACCAGACGTTTGTTATAGGCGTCGACTCCCTGCAGCTTAGCCTGCGGTTTTTTCCCTTCTTTCCCGGTTTGTGGCGGTATGACTTCATTATTGGGTTGGGGAGACGCTGCAACCGGTTTCCGTGGGTGACCCGTTTTATGCAAAGTGCTTTTAATCTGTTCAATCCTTTCCGGATCCTGAACGTTGCCTAACAATGAGATCTGATCGTTGGAAATCCCAATGACCAGAACATCTCCAGCCACCTCTACCAGAGCGATACTTTTCCTGGGAGCCAAAAAACCGGTCGACAACACTTTGATAGGTTTCCCCTCCCCCCCAAAGACGCTGTTCCTCAAGCCAAATTTTTTAAACAAGTGAAACACGACAAACATCAATCCCAGAACCAGAATCAGGGTATATGCCATTTTGAGGCTGGCCGAGAATAAATCGGGTTGCCCAACGGATAAATTCTTTTCAAAATCCAGTATTCCGGCTTTTTTGGTTTTCAAGTGCAGAGGTTCCGATGGGAACGCTTTTTTCGGCCGTTCATTCTTTAAGGACTGTCCAAGCACTTGTGATAGTAGCGGAGTCGTCTTCTCATCTTTTTTCGTTGAAGAAGTGTGTTTCACCCCTTTCGTCGGTTGGGAAACCCGTGGCGGTTTTGCAGACAGATCAGATTTCGGCAGTTGCCTAGAAGTCGTTTGGGTTTGAGCGACTTTGAATCGCTGGATGCGTGAAGCCCGGGCCAATAAACTTTCCAGTGGATCGGAAATCTCATTTTTAGCTTGGATCGAAGCTGGCTCTAAAACTTCTTTGTTGATACGGATGCGAAGTACGCGTCCCACCTGTTCCACCACGGTTTCCTCCCTGAGAATCGAAGCACCGGGAGCCAGGATCAAGCGCAAGCGCAACCGTTTGGGATCAAACTGCGAAACATAGACCTGCCGAACCCGGTCATCGCCCGTATCAAAATAACGCTTGGAGGGATGGACATAGGCGGATGGGAAATCCAATTGAATGGATTTTTTGAAAAATTTCGGGCCCTGAAAATGAACGGGCGGTTTTCTGAACCTCAGTTGAATCAGGAGCTCCCCATCCTTTCGATCCACAGTGACGTCCTGCAAAAAGTTGTAGCTCGAAAGCGGTTGTGAAGAAAAAGCGAGATGCGTCCAAAGCAAGACAAAACCAAGGGTTCCTGTCATAACTTGACCAACAATTTTCATAATCCGACCTCTCCATTGGACGAACGAATAGCGTCAAAAACACCGACACCAATGACCCAAATGGATAAATGCAAAGGCCGTACCGAAAATTGTCTGATAGATAGGGTTTTACAATGGGAGGACAGTCTAGCGGACAGGAATGAGGAGTCGTGTGCGGAAAAAATGAGCCCGAGAGAGACTCGTGGAGTCTGAAAGGAAAAGCGAGGAAGCAGTCTGGTCAGGTCAAGGACTGGACCCGCTCCAGGGGAGACACGATATCGGTCAGACGGACCCCGAACTTATCATTAACAACGACCACTTCTCCTCGCGCCACTAATTTATCATTGACCAAAACTTCCAGCGGTTCGCCTACCAACTTGGTCAATTCAATCACCGAGCCCTGGCCCAGCTGGAGTAAATCGTTGATCAGCATTTTGGACCGACCTAATTCAACGGTAACGGTCAAAGGAATATCCAGAATCAAATCCAGGTTTTTGCCTTCCTCTTTCGACAATGTCCCGGTACCGGGCGCACTTTGATCTTCCTTGAATTGATCCAGGTTATCGATATCATCCAATGCTTCAAAATCGTCTTGATTTTCAGCCATAATGATTAATCCTATTCAAGAACGTCTGTAATTTGAATTGCTTTCATTCCTCGTGAGATACCAGAGTAACCTCTGAATTTAGC
>Ga0255058_10001397_pt1 | contig 13581 bp, 14 predicted proteins | sample Cases_109_9_MG_FD_188637 | JGI IMG/M metagenome (GOLD analysis project Ga0255058, IMG submission 188637) | Seawater microbial communities from Amundsen Gulf, Northwest Territories, Canada - Cases_109_9 | ecosystem: Environmental > Aquatic > Marine > Gulf | place: Canada: Northwest Territories... | reverse complement strand
GAAGCAAGCAGCCATAAGCATTTGTACTTATGTGCCGTGGGGTTGCCTAGCCGGAGCTAACTGCGTAGAAAGTTCAATGGAAAGAGGATCGAAGAAAAGTGCACGGCCTAAATTTAAATTAAAAAAAATATGTCTTATATAGTTTTATCACGAAAATATAGGCCAAAATCTTTTAATGAGATTGTGGGGCAAGAGCACATAGTTAATACATTGGCGAATGCCATCCAGTCCAATCGTGTTGCTCATGCATACTTATTTGCTGGCCCAAGAGGGGTTGGAAAGACATCCATGGCAAGGATATTATCAAAGGCCCTTAATTGTCAGAAAGGGCCCACCGATGCGCCTTGCAATAAATGCTCCACATGTGAAAGCATCAGGAACGGAAATGATATTGATGTCCTTGAAATAGATGGTGCGTCGAATCGCGGTATAGACGAGATACGGAGCATTAGGCAGAATGTTGGATATGCCCCTGCCATTTCAAGATATAAAATATATATTATAGATGAAGTACATATGTTAACCAGGGAAGCCTTCAACGCGATTCTAAAGACGCTTGAAGAACCACCGGGGCATGTTAAATTCATTTTTGCCACCACCTCGCCGAACCGTGTGCCTGATACCGTACAGTCACGCTGCCAGAGGTTTGATTTCAAGAACATATCGGTATCCGATATAAGTAATAGGCTTGCTCAGATTTGCAAAACAGAAAATATCTTAGTGGAAGATGGCGCACTTCAAACTATTGCAAAATATGCTATGGGCGGGCTGAGAGATTCTGAATCTATTTTAGACCAACTTACTTCATTCTGCCGCGAGAAGATAACTTTAAGAGATATTTATGACGCTCTTGGAGTCGTTAGCGAAGAGGAAATTGCAAGTTTAATTGACAGCTTTGTCGACAAAAATCCGGAATTAGCTGTAAAGATTTTTCATGAGATTACAGAAAATGGAAAGGATGTAGACGGGTTTATTGATCAATTACTTTCTTATATACGTGATTTGCTCCTTGTCTCGATCTGTAGTAAAGACAGCGGGTTGGTAGAAACTATATCAAGAAATGTTAATTTATTACAGAAGCAAGCTTCCAGGTTCTCTCCGGATACGTTGATGTACATGATTCAGCTAATTTCCGAAACCAAGAGTAAGGTTAAAGATTTACTGCAGCAGAAAATCTTGCTGGAAGTTGTATTAATAAAATTAGCGACGATGGAAGATTTGAAACCTATAGATACGGTTTTGAATCGAATAGAGGATATTAAACGGTCGTTTGAAGGTAATGTAAATGGAGGGGGAGTAAAAGCGCCTGATTGTGGTGATAGTATTGGCGTAGCAAGAAATACAGAGATAAGAGAAAGCTCTTCTGATGACTATATCGACGCAAGTAAAAGAAGTGGCCAGGATACCAATATTTCTAATACCTGGGACAAAATAATGACAGAGATTCAAGACAAAAAAAGGTCTGTCTGGGTATTATTAAGAGATGTAGAACTCTTGAATTTTACCGATAATGAAGTAGTATTGGAACTTCCCGGAAATTACCTGATCCACAAGGAAAGGCTTGAAAAGCCCGAGGAAAAGCGGATAATCGAAGCGTGTATAGAAAAAGTAACAGGAAAGAAAATTCCTGTAAGGTTGACAATATCAAAGAATGGCCGTAGAATAGTAATAAAGAATAAAGACGAAAAAATAGGAAATGACGTAATAAATGATCCTATAGTAAAAAGAACCAGAGAAATATTTGATGGTTCAATTGTCAATATGAGGGGAACAGAATGATGAAGGGATTTGGGAATATGGGCGACATGATGAAGCAGATGCAAAAGCAGGCTGTCAAAATGCAAAAGAAAGCGGAAGAAATCCAAGAAGACCTCAAGGAACGAGTTGTGGAAGCAAGTTCCGGTGGAGGAATGGTAACGGCACATGTAAATGGGAAACAAGAGCTTTTATCAATAAAGATTGATCCGGAGGTTGTTGATCCTAATGATGTACAGATGTTAGAAGATCTTGTCCTGGCAGCCGTGTCTCAAGCGATGAAAAAGTCTCAAGAAATGTATCAAGAAGAAATGGGTAAATTAACAGGGGGATTGAACGTTCCCGGATTATCAAATTTGTTTCAATAAAGGTTAGGAAAGATGAAGTCTTATCCACGCTCCATGTTAAAACTTATAGAAGAGTTGGGCAAAATGCCTGGCATAGGACAAAAAAGTGCGGAAAGGCTGGCGAATTATATTATTCAACGACCTTATGATGAAGCAATGCAATTAGCGGTGGCAATACGGGATGTGAAGAAAAACGCCAAGTATTGTTCTATTTGTTGTAATATTGGAGAGACAGACCCGTGCCATATTTGTAGCGACCAAAATCGAGACCATAAGAAGGTGTGCGTGGTTGAACAACCGGCAGACCTCTTCAAAATTGACAAAACTGGATTTTATGATGGGCTTTATCATGTTCTGTTTGGCCATGTAAATCCTTTAGAAAATGTTAACCCTGAGGACATCAATATAGACAAGCTGGTAAAAAGAGTTGAGGGCGGCAATATTCAGGAGGTAATTATCGCTACTAATCCTAATTTGGAAGGAGATGTTACTGCATTGTGTATTCTTGAACGCCTGGAACCCTTGGGAGTTAAGATTACACAGCCGGCAAGGGGTATGCCATCAGGGAGTTATTTAGAGTTTGTGAATTCTGCAGTTATTGCTGATGCAATTAATGGTAGAAGATTAATGCAAAAGAACTAATCGTGTTTTTGCGAAAAACAATAGTGTAAATAAATATGAAAATACAGACATCATTATTACCACAACTTCAGCAGCAAATGAAATTGGCGCCGCAGGTGATCCAGTCTATAGAGATACTTCAACTTCCGATAATGGCCTTAATAGAACATGTACAGCAAGAGCTGGCAGATAATCCGGTATTGGAGGAAGTGATCGCTCCTGAGAAAGATGAAAAGAGTACAACACAAGATGATGGAGTTGCAGATGCCGACAACAAAGAAGAAGAAGAACAGGAAGATGAATTTAAAAAGGTCAGAGAAATGGCAGACGAGTGGGGGGACTACTTTTCGCAAACAGCCGTAAGGAGGAGTAACGCTGCAGACGAGAGAGATCAGAAGCAGGAGGCATTAGAGAATACCGCCGCAAAATCAATATCACTCCAGGATTATCTTCTCGGGCAGTTATCAATTGCGGATGCGGAGATGGATGACTCGCTTTTGGAAGTATGTGAAAATATAATTTACAACATTAATGATAGCGGGTATTTGTCATATTCTTTAGACGAAATTCTAGAATCGTTGGAAGAACCTGTAAGTATGGAAAAGGTAAATGAAGCCTTGAAAATTGTGCAAAGTATGGAGCCGCTTGGTGTGGGAGCAAGAAACTTGAAGGAATGTCTGCTCTTGCAAGTAGATAAACGAAGTCCAGATTATCTAATGGCGAAGGAATTAATTTTAAACTATTTAGAAGATGTTGAAATGAAAAAATATAAACTTATAGCAAAAAAGTCAGGATGTAACCTGGAAATAATTAAAAAGGTAATAGACTTCATAAAAACGTTAAATCCTAAGCCCGGCTCTCTTTTCAGTAGTGAGCAGGTTCCTTATATAACACCGGAGATCAGAGTAGACTGTGTAGATGGAAAATACGAGATTATGCTTGTGGGAGACAAGAATTTACCACGTGTTTATATAAGCAAATTTTATAAAGACGTGCTAAACGGGAAAAGCCATGATTTGCAAACCAAGCGTTATATTCGCAAGAAAATGGAATCTGCCAGATGGCTTATAGATGCTATCGAACAGAGGAAAAGTACATTGTATAAAGTGGCAGTCAAAATAGTCGAAATGCAGAAGAAGTTTTTGGATGAAGGAATAATGCAACTCCGAACTTTAAAAATGCAAGATATCGCAGATGTTGTTGGGATCCATGTGTCAACCGTGAGCCGCGCGATAGCACACAAGTATATGCAAACGCCTCAGGGTATTTTTGATATGAAATTTTTCTTTACCGGAGGGTTTAAAAACGTTGATGGTACTATGGAATCATGGGAGGCAATGAGGCAGAAACTAGCAAAAATAGTATCGAATGAGAGCAAGTCAAGTCCTTTAAGTGATGAGGAAATTGCGGCAAAATTAGGAGAAATGGGGGTCGATATAGCACGAAGAACCGTGACTAAATATAGAAGGAGCATGAAAATTCCTTCGTCAAGGAGAAGGAAAGAAGAAGAGTGAGTTTCCATTAATTGTACATAACGCACAAGAAATATTGAAAATGATTACGCTCGTTAAAAATTGTATTGTTTTCTTAATGATTACGGCATTTATTTCCGGGTGCTATACATTTAATAGAAGCCATAATACTGAGCATAACCGTACATTGAAGAAGGATATGGGATTATTACATAAGGATGTTGATTCTTTTCTAGGTACAACAGAGCCATCGGCGCTCGGCGAGAGATAAATATCTTAGGGCAGCAAGAGGGCATTTCTTAGAAGCAATTTCACATCACCCAACATTTAAAAACATTTCTGTAGAACATTTCAACTAAACATAAATCATATAATTAAGCGCTTGCGGATAAATACAATTTTTGTTTGTGCATATTTTTTGGGTTCCCTTTAATGATTCATAATTTTGATCTTATAATAAAAAATGGCGTTGTCGTTGATGGTACGGGGAAGGCTAAAGGCTCTTTAGATATCGGGATTCAGGGCGACAGGATCGTCCATATGGGCAATATTACCTCCCCCCCGGATTGTGATATTATTGATGCATCAGGATGTATTGTTACGCCGGGATTTATTGATATTCATTCGCATAGCGATTTTTTTTGGCTGATTAGCCCAAAGAGTGAGAGCAAAATTTATGATGGCGTTACTACGGAGATTTGCGGGAATTGTGGTACATCCGCCTTTCCATTAAAGGGGCAATTGTTTGAGAACAGGAGAAATGGCCTTGGTAAGTTTGGGCTGGATATAAACTGGCAAACCGCTAAGGATTTTTTTAAGAGGGCTGAAGAAGCGTCAAGTTCTATAAACAGAGTGTTTCTGGTTGGTCACGGTAATATTCGGGCTTGTATATTGGGATACGAAGATCGGGAACCAGATCAAAATGAGCTTGATAATATGAAAAAAGAATTGCGAGAGGCAATGGAGGCAGGTGCATTTGGCATATCGAGCGGGTTAGTGTATCCGCCGGGGTGCTATGCGAAGACTTCTGAATTGATTGAATTATGTAGAATAGTAAAAGAGTATAATGGTATATATACAACACACATGAGAGATGAAGGAGATAAAATAGAAACCGCCTTAGCCGAAGCCATAAACATTGCCAGAATGAGTGGCGTAAATACTCAGGTGTCTCACATCAAGACATGGGGAGAAAAAAACTGGGGGAAAATAGGAAAGATAGAAAGGCTATTAAACAACGCCAGGTCTGACGGTATAAAAATCTCATGTGATAGATATCCTTATATCGCATCTGCAACAGATCTAGATGTAATTTTACCTAGTTGGGTATACGAGGGAGGAACAGCTGAAGAGAAAAAAAGATTAAAGGATCCCCGTTGTAGAGAGCGTATTATCAAAGACATGACGCGTGAAAATAGAAGCCGGGAGTTTTGGGAAAGCATAATGATTTCGTCTGTACAAAATAGCGAAAGAAAAAATTATGAAGGAAAGAGAATAGCCGAGATTGCAAAGACACTAAAAGTATCTCCTCTGGAATTTGTCCTCGACCTTTTATTTGAAGAAGATTGCAGGGTAGGAGTCTTATTCTTTAATATGTCAGAGGAGAACCTTGACAAAATTCTGAGTTGGGATTTTGTAATGATAGGCTCCGATAGTTCTCTGCGTTCTGTGGACGGTATATTGAACTTCGGGATGCCGCATCCAAGGACTTACGGTACGTTTTCAAGCGTAATAAGGAAATACGTTAATGAAAAAAAACTTCTTTCTATTGAGGAGGCTATTTATAAAATGACCGGGTTGCCGGCCCAAAAGCTGGGACTTAAAGACAGGGGCATCTTGAAAGAAGGATTCTTTGCCGATATAACAATTTTTGATCAAAATGCAATTGCAGAAAAGGCAACGTTTACGGATCCTCATAACTATTCCAAAGGTATTAAATATGTATTAGTAAACGGAAAACTTACACTTAAAGACGGCGAGCATGTAGGCGCTATGAATGGTAAAATCCTTAAAAGATAAATAATACTTGCCGTTGCCGGATGATCATAAAATATCTTCATTAACGGAAGTCCTTTTCTTTCTGTAAAAGTAAATGGGCAGGGACAGCACCATTCCTCCAAACAGTGCCATAATTACAACCAATTTCATCTGGAATAAAAGCCAGAAACAGGTTAAGAGGGCCAGACACGGAATAATGTATCCTCCCGGAATTGTATAACTTTTTGAGACTTCAACTCGTTTTTTCCTCAAGACAATCACTGCCAGACATGTGGGTATGTATTGCAAAAGGCTCACCATCACACTTGCAAATATCAAATATTCAAACGTCCCCGTAAGGAACAAAATCAGCGTTAAGATAGTGTTTGTGCCTATGGCCACATAAGGTGTGTGGAATTTTGGATGGATCTTTGAAAAGGCTTTCGGCAGGAATCCGTCTGCTGACAGGACATAAAGGTTTCTCGGCCCTGTTAAGGCAATGCCTGAATTTACACCCGCTATAGCCAGAAGTGCACCAATTGCAATTAATATCCCACCTGCCGGGCCCAGGAAATTTGCAGCGGCATCAGCCAGAGGGTTTTCCGATTGGGCCAATCCCGGAAAAGTGCCGGTTGCCACTAGCTGTATCAAGGTGTAGATTAAGGTAACCCCCAGGATCACAAAGAAAAAGGCTATGGGTATGTCCTTTCTGGGTTTCTTCATTTCACCTGCTGGTACCGGCATATGTTCAAAGCCAGTGTATGCAAATAGGGCAATAACAATTGCCTCTCCAATATTTTGAATATCAAAAGAAAAGATTGGGCTCAAAGAGGATTTCTTAATATAGAAGAAGCCCAGTGTAATAAATATAAAAAGCGGTACTAATTTGCTTATTGTAAAAAAGTTTATAGTCCTCGCCCCGATCTTCACTCCAAGAAAGTTGAGAGCACTCAAGCCTACTATGAGAATAATCACTATAATCTCTCCAATCCAACTTTCTGAAAGAGAGGGACAAAAATAATTGAGATAGAGCAGAAACCCCCTTGCCATAGCTGCCCAGCCGATTATGGCAGAAAGCCACACCATCCAACCGACCATAAACCCTATCATCGGGCCGAAGGTATCCCTCGCATATAAATATGCACCACCTGTTTGCTGATAAATCCCTCCCATCTCTGCAAAGCAAAGGGCTATAGCAAGGCACAGTAGGCCACAGATGATAAATATTAATATAGAGAACGGACCTACTTGTGCAGCGATCTGGCTGGGTAGCAGGAATATGCCTGCGCCTACAATCCCGTTAATGCCAAGGCAGACAATATCGAATAGATTCATCGAGCGTGAGAATTTTTGCGGTTGAGCACCATTCATGTTTGACAAACTACCTCTTTCTCTAATTTAAGAAAAGGCATTTTCAAATATGCTTTTAGTTTGACGTATATAATCTTGAATATATAATAAATTTGTTTTTTGTCTGTGTATACTTTTTTTTATTAATCAGCGCTTGAGGAATGTTATGGATGATAGGAAACCAGAACCAATTTCAATAGAAAAAGAACTTTATATTTGCCCGGAATGCGGATATGAGGACGGCTTTCACACTTCATTTTCACGAGTAGCAAGTGAAAGGTGTAAGATAATCCTGATATGTCCGAATTGCCATTCCAGGTTTGACATTAATTGGGAAGTTGCGGCATAGACCTCCGGAGCGATAATAGATGACTGTGATAAAAAGATTGTGCGTATATTGCGGATCAAGTGCCGGTAATCGGCCTGAGTATACTCAGGCCGCCAGAGAGCTCGCTCATGCTATGGTCAGCAGGGACACAGGCCTTGTCTACGGTGGTGCAAGTATCGGCGTAATGGGTGCACTTGCAGACGCTGTTATCAAAGAGGGTGGCGAGGTGATTGGTATTATCCCAAGGGGGCTTCTTGCTAAAGAGGTGGCGCATACGGGTATTACCGAATTGCGGGAGGTTGACTCTATGCATGAGCGAAAGGCAATGATGGCGGACCTCTCAGACGGCTTTATCGCTTTGCCCGGTGGCCTCGGCACGATTGAAGAGTTCTTCGAAATCTGGACCTGGGCACAGTTGGGGATGCACCGGAAGCCGTGTGGTTTGTTAAACGCAGGCCGGTATTTCAACAAGTTAATCGCTTTTATCGATCATGCTGTTTCTGAGCAATTCGTAAAGAAAGAACACCGATCTATGGTGTTTGTGGAACGGGAAGCGGATATACTTCTCCAAAAGTTTGAGTCATACAAGCCGCCTGAAGTAGCAAGATGGATAGACCGAAAAGACACTTAAAGATTCTCATAATTAATATTAAGCGCGAGCATAATCATAAATAATGACATTTTCAAAAACCGACCTAACACCAGGAGAAACAAAGTATCTGAAGAGACAGGTCAGGAATGTGCGTAATTATGTCTACTTCACTATTGCTAATCTGGTGGCGGCCATTGGTCTTTTATCTTACTATGTTTTAACCAAGAGGTTTAGTGGTTCAACCTTTGCGCTCATCATTGTTTTGCTGCTTGCGGCAAGGGCCAATCTCAAGCAACATAAAGACGCCAAACTATTTATCAAACTGCAGGAACCGGAAAAACATACTTAAGAGCATTAATTATTCAAGCCTTATACCTTGTACACATCTTAATAAATCAATTACTCCTTATGACTAGAACCGCAAACGAAAAACAAGATATTCCTGAAGGTATGGTCTTAATCCCTGAAGGGTTATTTTTAATGGGAAGCACAAAGCAAGATATTGACAAATTGTTAGAGCTTGACCGCAACATTGAAACTGTCAGGCTGGATAATGAAATTCCACAAAAGGAAGTTTGCCTGAGCACATACCTCATTGACAAATATCTCGTTACTAATACTGAATACAAGAAATTCATCGAATCGGATGGCTATGGCCAGAAAGTTTTTTGGTCAGATGCAGGATGGCAATATATTTCACAATCAAATCCTCTTGAGAATGGTGATGCGGATAATATTTTAAGTGGTGAAAACGATTGTCCGGTGGTAAACGTTTCGTGGTATGAGGCTGAAGCGTTTGCAAAATGGGCGGAAAAAAGACTTCCGACTGAAGCAGAATGGGAAAAAGCTGCACGCGGCACAGACGGCAGGATATATCCGTGGGGTAATACGTTTGAGAAAACAAACCTGAACTGTTCTGAGTCTAAAAATGAAAAACCTACTCCTGTAACAAAATATCCACAAGGTCAAAGTACTTATGGGTGTTTCGATATGGCTGGTAACGTATGGGAATGGACGGCTGATTGGTATAACAGCCAGTATTATAGTAGTGCCCCAGAAAAAGATCCACAGGGCCCCAAAGATGCGGAGGTGAATCCCTATTACGGACAACCGGAGGAAGTAGGTATCTCGATCTATGATTTAAGGCCTTCCACAGGGAGTAAAACACTGAGTGGTTGCAAGGTCTTACGCGGTGGTTCATGGAGTGGAGCAGGAGTTGTTCACGTTCGCTGCACAAACCGGGATTATGACGAACCCATTTACAGAAATGACACTATTGGTTTCCGCTGCGCAAAATCTGTATAATATAAATCAATCCTTCCTCATGTGTGGGCTTCTAAAGGTCAGTTTTTCAAAGGCATCATGACAGATAAAAAACCAGGAAAAAAAAATATATGTATTACGTGTTATAATCAACATGGCTGTTTGACGAAAGAGCCTTTATGTCTACTTCTGAAACGTGAGGAAGAAGAGAGAGCTCTTTTGGGAAAAGAGCTTATGGAAAGGAGAGGCTTGCTCAGGGACTGTCGAGAATGCCCTCATTTCAGATTATGCTGGACGGAAGAGACCTATAAAAATATAATTAAGACTGTTTACGAGAAATAAAGAATATTTGGAGTGATAAATAAGGTTGCATTTTAATGTACAAAAATGATATATCAGTGGTGTAATTTTATGCATACATTGGTTGAAAGAAAATCTACCACTACTTGATGACACACTAAATTAATTCCTGGACGATTTTGAAAGGGCAAGAAGGACATGGAAAAAGAGGCTATACGGGTGTGGGAGGTATGTTTCGTTATCTGTCAGGTAAAGTTTATTCACATCAATACAAGGAGAAATATATCATGAAATTTACTAACAATGTCTTAATAATTCTTTTGGTGGCAGTCCTATTTGCCGGATGTACAACGATTAAGGGAACTACTGTTGCTGAACAGAGGCAGTACGTTCTTGATATGAGGGATGAAACGCTTGCACGCCTTTATAGTGAACGTCCTATTGCAAAAGATCAAATCAAAAAGGCTGCCGGATACGGTGTCTTTAGCAACATCAATACCAATCTATTTCTCCTGAGTACCGGAAGCGGTTATGGGGTGGTTGCGGACAATAAAAGCAAGAAACCCATTTATATGAATATGAGGACTGTGGGAGGTGGGCCTGGACTTGGAGTGAAGGATTTTCGAACCGTGATTATTTTCAGAAAGCGTGAGGATATGGAAAAATTCGTTGAGAAAGGCTGGGAGTTTGGTGGCCAGGCAGATGCGGCTTTTAAATCGGGTGATAAAGGTGGGGCTGTTTCTGCGGCACAATCAGTGGACCTTGATATTCTCACCTATCAATTAACAGAATCCGGAGCTGCTTTACAGGCCACGCTTCAAGGTACTAAATATTGGAAACATAAAGATTTGAATTATTAGTGTCGTATACAATATTGCATCTTTGATATTTAATATTCACCCTGAGGTGGGTTTGTTACTTTACCGTTTTAGAAGGTAATAGAGCTTGCCATAAGTGTTTAAACTCCCTGCCTTGTGCATGGCTTCATCGCCTATTCCAAAATACACGTCGGCTCTGGCGGGTGTATTTATGGCGCTTCCAGTATCCTGATCCAAAGCAATGAATGATTTTTCTACTTGTCCCTTCTTATGAAACCAACTGGCGATTCTTGATCTTTTTGTTTCAATAACGGCAAAGGCCAACCCGCCGGGCGGCAGGACGTTTTTATCGGTTGCGATGCTCCGCATTGCAGTGACAGGTACGCCTATAGAACCGTGGGGGATTGCGTGATTAACTTTTTTGAAAAAGATATAGCGATTGTTTTGCCTGAGATAATAATCCAATTCGTCGGGGTGCTGTTCAAAATAGCTTAGTAGAGTAGAAAGAGTTAATTCGTCTTCCGGAATCTTACCGTCCATAACCAATAGCCGGCCAATACTTGTATATTCATGTCCTGAATTTGCACCATATCCTATATAAGCCTTCTCGCCAGAGGGGAGTTTGAGTTGGCCGGAGCCTTGAACATGGATGAGATAGGCATCCAGTTTTGATTTTAAATAGGCGATTTCATTGCCCTTTAGCAGATTACGTTCCTCAATTTCACGCCGGGTAAAATACGGTTGTTTAAAATCAGCAGGTTTCTTATAAAGCGGATAACGAAACGTTGCTGTTCGTGTTAAACTTCCATCGTAAATGGGAGTGCCGTAGCCGGTAAAAAGAACTTCTCCCGCGTATTTTTTCCCAATAGCCTGAAATATCCTGAAATTTTCAGAGATGAATCTGTTCAGTTCCTGAGAATTTTTACATCGAAGGTAGCCTTCCCGGAAAAATCTTAAGGTTTCTATTTGTTTTCCGGGAGAAAAACCTATTGAATTAAAAACACCTGGATAGGACTTGATGCGGTTAAAATATACTATGCTGTTGTCTATTGAACGTAACAAAGTTTCTTCGTCATAGTCATCGATGAAATCAGGAAATTGACTTGGGTCTGAAATTTCTGCCAGACCAACTCCTGGTATTATTGGCGTTAGAAATGGTTTTTTCCCTGAGGAAGAACAGCCTATCCCCAAAATCATAAATAAAAATACAACTGCCAGTAAACGATTAAGTGTGTTACTTTTTGGTTTCATAAATTTATTACTCCTTTTCTAAATTAACAAGTATTTTTATTGAAATATAAATTATAAAAAAATTTTGATGCAAACTTTTATTTATCAATTATAATTTCTTCCTTAATGAGTATAAATCATTTTAGTTGCCATGCATAGACATTTTATCCGGAAGGTTGGAATTTGTATGAGAGGCTTTTGCATATTTTGGATAGCGTTCATGGTATATATGTTATTTTCTCAGGCTTATGGCCAGGCGCAAGAAGCAAAAAAAACTTTTCCGTACCAGAGATGGCAATTTTTGTACGAAAGCAAATGTTCAAAATGCCATACACTTGAACGGGTCTTTGCTGAACCCAAGACCGATGAAGAGTGGCGAAGCTGTGTTGCCAGAATGATTCAAAAGAGCCCATCGTGGATTACGAAAGAAGAAGAAGAACAAATACTTGCCGAAATCCTTGGGACTAAAGAGGGCGCAGTAGGATATTCCCCTAAGAAGAAAAAATATGATGATGCCCGGCTACTCTTTATTGACAGGTGTACAAAATGCCATTCTGTGAACAGGGTGATTATGGCAAATAAAACAAAGGGAGAATGGGAGGAAACCGTAATGAGGATGCATGATAATGCACCAGATCTGTTCCTTGATGAAGACCTCCCTGTCATTATAGATTATCTTGCCGAAAGAGCGGCGATTATGCGGGACGACATTGCAGCGAAAATAATAGTAGACAAATGTCTGATATGCCATGAGGGAGGCCGGATACTTCTGGAACGCAAATCAAGGAGTGATTGGGAAAAGACAGTTACTGATATGAGTGTGCTGGTTAAGCAAGGATTGAAAAAAAATTGGTTTAGACCTTCTGAATTTAAAATCATAGTCGATTTACTTGTCAAAACACAGGGTTTTACACCAGATGGAAGTTAAAATTTATCTTCACATGCACATATATAAACAAAGCCTCTAATACCCTTTTACGGATATTAGAGGCTTATGTGTCATCATTATAATAACATTTTACAACTACTCTATATTTTTATATGCAACTCTCTCTCGATAGGACTATACAGTAAAATATACGAGTACGCTTTATAATATATACTTATAACTTGACAACGTTTGCGGCTTTTTTGCCCTTATCTCCATCTTCAACATCAAACGATACCTGATCCCCTTCTGAAAGACTTTTAAAGCCATCAGCCTGGATTGCGGTATGATGTACAAAGACATCGTCTCCATTCTCCTGAGAAATAAAGCCAAATCCTTTTGAGTCGTTAAACCACTTAACTGTTCCATTTGCCATACTGAAAAATCACCCCCTTCAACAATAAACAGGTACAAAAACAAAAAAAGGCGTCAAGGTTGGAACCCTTGTCGCCTTACTATGTAAACACATAAATCTGACGGTACAATACAACCAACTCATACTTCCCAAATAGTATCAAACATTACTTAGAAAAGCAAGAGAAAATAATAATAATAATTTGGCAATAATCTCGCTTTTTATGATGCCGTAGGCAATTTAAT
>Ga0255058_10001396_pt1 | contig 13587 bp, 11 predicted proteins | sample Cases_109_9_MG_FD_188637 | JGI IMG/M metagenome (GOLD analysis project Ga0255058, IMG submission 188637) | Seawater microbial communities from Amundsen Gulf, Northwest Territories, Canada - Cases_109_9 | ecosystem: Environmental > Aquatic > Marine > Gulf | place: Canada: Northwest Territories... | reverse complement strand
CGAGCGGTCTCATACGTAGTAAGAATAGCGCGACGGCGCGCGTTTATACTGGACAACGCACGAATCGAGCGAAAGGAGCGGCATGGCGAGCGGAACAGAGCGGCTGACGAAGCTGGCGTCCTGCGCGGGCTGCGCGGGCAAGGCGGGCATGAAGGAGTTGTCGCAGGTGCTGAAACACCTCTCGGACCTCTCCGCAGATGAGCCTGACCTGCTGGTCGGCCTGACCGCACCGGACGACGCCGCCGTCTATCGGCTGAACGACGAGCAGGCTGTCGTGCTAACTGTTGATTTCTTCGCGCCGCTGGTGGACGACCCCTACGACTACGGCGCGATCTCGGCGACAAACGCGATGAGCGATGTCTACGCTATGGGCGGCGAGGTCGTGCTGGCGCTCAACATCGCAGCGTTCCCCGAAGACATGGCGTCGGAGACGATCGCGAAGGTTCTGCAGGGCGGTGCCGAAAAGGTACGCGAGGCAGGCGGCGTCATCGCAGGCGGGCACACTATCCTGGACGACGAGCCGAAGTACGGCCTCTGCGTAATGGGGCTGGTGCACCCGGACGCCATCTTCCGCAAAGGGGGAGCGCGACCGGGCGACGTGCTTTTCCTCACCAAGGCGCTGGGGACAGGAATTATCACGACGGCGGCCGGCCGCGACGAGGCGTCGGCGGAGCATCTGGCGGCGGCGATCGAGAGCATGACGACGCTCAATCGCCACGCCGCGCACATCGGGCGCGAGATCGGCGCCAGGGCGATGACTGACGTCACCGGATACAGCCTCATGGGCCACGCGCGCGAGGTTGCGGCGGCAAGCGGAGCCTGCCTGCGCATCATCGCACCGGCGGTGCCCGTCCTGCCGGGCGCGCTGGAGCACTCGAAGGGTGGCATCACCACGGCCGGCGCGAGGCGGAACCGCGAGTTCTACGGCGAACACGTCCGCATGGACGAAGCAGTCAGCGAGGCGATGGAGGGAGTGCTGTTCGACCCACAGACGTCTGGCGGGTTGCTGATGGCCGTCGCGCAGGACCGCGCGGGCGACGCGCAGGACCGCTTCGGCGCGGCCGGACTAGGAGCGTGGGCGATCGGCGAAGTCACGACGGGCGCTGGCATCGAAGTCGCGGGCTAGAGATCGGCACGCATGGGGATCACCCGCGCCGCCAGGTCTTCGCTTCCGGAGATGCCCTGCCATTGCCAGGACTTTCGGGCTGCGGGCTCGAAATCGTCCAGCCCGCAGCGCTCGAATCCGAACCGCGAGAAGAACTCTGCCGCAGTCATCGTGAACAGATAGCAACGCCGGGCTCCGTCGTCCTTCGCGAAGGCCAGGGCACGCTCCGTCATTCGGACGCCCTCGCCGCTTCCTCGCAACGTTGCGGCCACGACGACTGACCTCAGGACCGCCGCGTCGTCGTAGCGCTCGATACCCGCGCAGCCGACGAGCGTCCCGGCGTCTTCCAGCACCCAGAAGCCGCTCAGCCACTCTATAACTTCGACGGCCGGCAGCGTTTCGGAGGTTATGAGGCTGGTGATCGCGTCGACGTCTTCAGCTTGAGCGCGACGCAATATAGGCGACACGGTAGTCACATCGCGCGGAGGAGCTTGATGCGCTCGTCCACGGGCGGATGAGTGGCGAAGAGGCCGTTGAGGAAGCTCTTGTGCTCCTTGAGCGGGTTTTCGATGTAGAGGTGCGCGGTGGCCTTGTTCGCGGCCTCCAGCGGCTCTTTGTCAGCCGCTATCTTCTCGAGCGCGTCCGCCAGCGCGTCGGGGTTGCGGCAGAGAAGGGCACCGGAGGCGTCGGCCAGGTACTCCCGCTGGCGGGAGACGGCGAAACGCAGAGCGGAGGCTATGAACGGCGAGAGGACGATGAAGAGGATAGCGACGGCGAGGATGACCAGCGCGATCGCGCCGCCGCCCTTACCCCGGTTGCCCCGCCTGGCACCGGCGCCGTACCAGGTGAAGCGCAGCATCATGTCCGAAAAGAGCGCCATCAGGCCAACGACCACCGCGACCGTGGTCATGATGCGGATATCGTAGTTGCCGATGTGCGACATCTCGTGCGCCATCACGGCCTCTAGCTCGCGCTTCTCCAGCTTGTCGATGAGGCCACGGGTAGCGGCGACGTGCGCTCGCTCCGGATCGCGGCCGGTGGCGAAGGCGTTCGGCGCGCTGTCCTCGATCACCCAGACCTTGGGCATCGGCAGGCCGGAGCCGATGCTCAGGTTCTCGACGACGCGGTAGAGCGCGGGCTCTTCGGCGACGGTAACCTCGCGCGCGCCGGAGATCGCCAGCACTGTCGCCGTCGCGGCGAAGTACATGATTGCGCCGACGGCCGTCGCGACGAGCGCTGTCGCGACGGCTATCTGGATCGTGAGCCTGGGGTCAACGTCCGGGCTGACACCTGCATACGCAGCGATCACCGTGCCGATGGCGGCAAAGAAGAGCGCCGTAAAGACAACGAAGCCCAGGAGGAGCAGTACCGTGCGCCACTTGTTGGCGTCTATTCGGTCCCAAATGAGCACCCGCTCGTGCGGGACCCGGGACGATTCGTCCATCGAGCGGAAGCGCTAGCCAGACGTCTCGCTCGGGCCTGCGGCTGACCCACCAGCGGAAGCGTCGCCTGCCGGTGGTGGCGGCGGCGTCGTGGGCTCTCGGCTGAAGTCGACGCTGACCTCGGCGCGTCCGTCCTCGTCCGTCTCAAAGAACTGCTCCGCGGTAAACCCGAACATACCGGCGATGAACACCGCAGGCACGACCTGGATGCGGTTGTTGTAGCTGAGGACGTTCGAGTTGTAGAACTGGCGCGCGAAGGCGATCTTCTCTTCGATGTCGGAGAGTTCGGTCTGGAGCTGGCGGAAGTTGCCGGCCGCCTGCAGTTGCGGGTAGTTCTCGGCGACGGCGAAGAGGTGGCGAAGGGCGCCCGTAAGCATGTTGTTCGCCATGGCCTGGTCTGCCGGTCCGCCGCCCTGCTGCGCCTGCTCCAGCATCGAACGGGCCCGCGTCACTTCTTCGAAGGTCTCGCGCTCGTGCTCGGCGTATCCGCGCACGGTCTCGACGAGGTTGGGCACGAGGCTCGCCCGGCGGCGCAGCTGGACGTCGATGCCGGACCAGGCCTCCTTCACGCGGTTTCGCGACCGCACAAGGCCGTTGTACATCCCGATAAACACCATCCCAATGACGACGACGATGGCGATGATGATTGCGACGACGATCAGCGTTGACATCCAGACCTCCCGGCCCGGGCTCGCGGGCCTCTAGCGTTGGTGGACGATCGACCCGATTGTATCAGCGGCCGCGGGATGGAGACACCTTGACCTGCGCTTCCGTTAGCACCAATCTAATCGCATGCCGCCCCGAATGCGCGTCAGCGAGTTCATGGCCCTGATCGAGGAGGAGACGCTGGCCGCGCTCCCAAAGGCGATGCGCGAAGCCTGCACTCACCGCGTCCGCTTCGTCTGGTTCCAGTTGCATTTTCACTCACCTAAGGTGCACTACGAGGTCTGCCTGACGCGCAAGACAGAGCGCATCGAGATCGGTCTGCATTTCGAAGGCCCGCACGACTTCTCTTACCGCTGGGCTGAGTTGATCGCGCCATACATGCCGGAGATCCAGGCACAACTCGGTCCGCAGGCGGAGCTCGAGGAGTGGACGGCGTCCTGGGCGCGCCTGCACGAGACGATCCCGTATGACCCACCATCGCCCGCGCTGGCCTCCGAGGTCGCCGAGCGCCTGTCTCGCATCATCTTGGTCTGCCAGCCGATCATCGAGCGCGAACGGGCGAACATGGCGCCGGAGCTGGAGGCGGAAGCGCCGAAGAAGGGTCGTCCGCGCCGCTTCTCACGCCGCCGCCGTGCGCGGGCCTGAGTCGCGCTAGCCAGCCTGCTGGCCGAGGCGGGCGATCATCCCCATGACGCCGGCCTGGTCGCCCAGTTCGGCTTCGGCGAGGCGCATGTATTTCAGTGGCTCGTCCAGCGCGAGATCGCGCATCGTCTCATCCGCGCGCGGGAGGAAGAGGTCCTTCGCCTGCATGACGCCGCCACCGAGGATAATCGCCTCGGGGCTGAGGAGGTTGACGGCGTTGGCCAGCGCGATCCCCAGGAAGTGCCCTGCCTCCTCGTAGATTGCGGCGCTCACTTGGTCGCCGTTGCGCGCAGCATCGGCGACCAAGCGCGCGCTGAGGCGGCCTTCGCGCTCCTTGATAGCGACCAGGGCGGCTGAGTCTCCCCGGTCCGCGGCTTCGGTCGCGCGGCGGGCGATCGCCGTGCCGGAAGAGAGCGACTCGAGGCAGCCGTTGCTGCCACAGCCGCAGGGCGGGCCGGACGGGTCGATGATCGTGTGACCGATCTCGCCGGCGGAGCCTTTCGCGCCGCCGTAGAGACGGCCGTCGGCGACGATGCCAGCGCCGACGCCAGTGCTTACCGTTATGTAGAGCATATGCCGCGTGCCGCGCCCGGCTCCGAAAACGTTCTCGCCAAGCGCGGCGGCGTTGGCGTCGTTCTCCAGCCGGACGGTGACGCCGAGGCGTTCCTGCAGCATTTCGACGAGCGGCACGTCCCACCAGCCGATGAGCTGTGGCGCCGCCGGCACGACGCCGCGTTCCGTGTCCACCCAGCCGGGCGTGGCTACGCCGAGGCCGCGGAGAGCGCCGGCTTCGACGCCCGCCTCCGAGCAGGCCCTTTCCAGGGACGCTAGCAGCGTCTCGATCGTTGCATCGAGGCCATCGCTGGCGCGGGAGGGACGCCGGTCATCACCGATAATCTTGCCGTCGAGCCCGGCGACGATCGCCCGCACGTTGGTGCCACCGAGGTCGATCGCGCCGTAGACGTCTGTCATGTGTCAGGCGACGGCTGTAGCTTCGATTTCGATCATCATCTGCGGGAGGAAGAGGCGGGAGACGCCGATCAGCGTCTGCGCGGCCTTGATCTGGGCGAAGCGAGGCGCCACGACGCCGTAGCTGGCCATCGTAGCGTCGATGTCCGTGGTGTAGATCGTCAGGCGCACGACGTTGCTCAGGTCCATGCCGGCGTCCTTGAGCACAGCCTCGAGGTTGTCCAGCGCCTGAACCGCCTGGGAGGCCATGTCGCCCTCATGCACGGGAGTGCCGTTCTCGTCGACTGACGTCTGCCCGGAGCAGTAGAGCACTTTTTGCGCGCCGGTGATCTCGTTCGCCTGCACGAAGCCGAACTTGTCCTGCCAGCTCCAGGGGTTGATCGCTCGTCGTTCCATGGGGCTCCTTTCGAGGATATGGTCTGGCGCGATACTACCGCGCAGTGCAGACGACGGGAAGCTGCAGAAAGGCCGCCCGGAGTGGGCGGCCTTCGCTTACGTTGCGGGAACGTCTAGTTTTCGGCGCGCTCCCAGAGGGTCTCGTGGTTGCGGCCGGTGATGGCGTCACGCTCCGCCCCGCGCTCGAGAATCCCCAGCTTCTGGATGCTCTCCGCCATCTGGCGGCCACAGTCGGGATCGATGGGAAAGACGCGCTGGCGAATCAGGTCGCCGAGGCCGGAGTCTTCGAAGAAGCGCATGGAGTGAGGCCAGACGAAGAACGTAAAGCGCTCCGGCATCGTGAACTGCGGGCGCTCCTTCCCCAGCCAGAAGAACCGCTCCTCGACGCTGTTGACAGGCTTGACGACGCGGATCATCGGCGGCGTCTCGCCCTCGCTCCGCGTGTCGATGATCAGCCGCTCCGGGAACATGCGAAAGCCGATTGTGAACACGTCGGCGTTATCGACGACTCTACGCAGCTCTTCAAGATCGATCATCTCACCACTCTCCGTAAACAAGTTTACGCATCCTTTCAATCATCATACGACCGCAGCCTCTATTCGAGACCCAAATGCGGCACGCTTGATGTGGAACAACGACCGCTCGTTCCTTTTTTCCTCCGGCTTAGTACATGTCGGACATCGCCGGCGCAGCGCCCGCGGACTGCTTCTCCGGGATCTCGGCAACGAGACAGTTCGTCGTCAGGACCATGGAGGCGATGCTGACGGCGTTCTCGAGCGCCGACCGCGTGACCTTGACAGGGTCGACGATGCCACGCTTTGTCATGTCGCCGTATGTGTCCTTGGCGGCGTCGTAGCCTTCGCCCTTCTTCATCGTTTTCACCTTCTGCGCGATCACCGAGCCGTCCTTGCCGGCGTTGGTGGCGATGCGGCGCAGCGGCTCCTCCAGCGCGCGCGTGAGAATGGCGACGCCGGTGGCCTCATCATCTTCGAGCTTGAGCCTCTCCAGTGCGGGCAGAGCGTTGATGAATGCGACACCACCACCGGAAACGACTCCCTCTTCGACGGCTGCGCGGGTCGCCTGAACGGCGTCCTCGACGCGGTGCTTGCGCTCCTTGAGCTCGGTCTCGGTGGCGGCGCCGACCTTGATGACGGCGACGCTGCCGGTGAGCTTGCCGAGGCGCTCCTGGAGCTTCTCGCGGTCCCAGTCGGACGTGACGCTCTCGATGGCGGCCTTGACGGCGCTGACTCGGCCCTGGACCGCCCTGGCGCTACCCGCGCCCTGGACGATGGTGGTCTCATCCTTCGTGACGACGATCTTGCGCGCGTGGCCAAGGTCGGTCAGCTCGGCAGATTCCAGGCTGCGACCCAGGTCGTCGCTGAGCAGCTCGCCGCCGGTCACGGTCGCCAGGTCTCCCAGGTTCTCCTTGCGGCGGTCTCCGAAGCCGGGCGCCTTGACCGCGCAGACGTTTATCGTGCCTCGCAGGCGGTTGACAGCGAGTGTGGCCAGCGCCTCGCCGTCAACGTCATCGGCGATGATGAGTAGGTTCTTGCTACCGCTCTGCAGCACCTTCTCCAGCACGGGCAAGATGTCGTTGACGGCCGAGAGCTTCTTGTCCGTGATCAGGATGTGCGGGTCGTCGATCACGGCTTCCATGCGCTCAGGGTTGGTGACGAAGTAGGGGCTGATATAGCCGCGGTCGAAGTTCATGCCTTCGACGAACTCAGTCTCGGTCTCGATGCCCTTCGACTCCTCGACGGTGATGACTCCGTCCTTGCCGACCTTCTCCATGACCTCGGCGATCAGTTGGCCGATCGCCTCGTCGTTGTTGGCGGAGATCGCCGCGACCTGCGCCATCTGCGCGCCGCTGGTGACCTTGACAGAGTTCGACTTGATGCTCTTCACCGCGGCTCCGGCCGCCTTCTCGATGCCCCGCTTGAGCGCCATCGGGCTGGCTCCGGCGGCGACGTTCTTGAGGCCCTCGTGGACGATCGCCTGACCGAGGATGGTCGCGGTGGTAGTGCCGTCGCCGGCGATGTCGTTGGTCTTGGAGGCGATCTCCTTCGCGAGCTGCGCGCCGATGTTCTCAAACGGGTCCTCCAGCTCGATGTCTTTGGCGATGGTGACACCGTCGTTGGTGATCGTCGGCGAGCCGAACTTCTTCTCCAGGACGACGTTGCGGCCCTTGGGACCGAGGGTGATCTTGACGGCGTCGGCGAGCGCGTCGACGCCGTTCTTGAGGGCGTGTCGCGCGGCCTCATCAAAGAGCAGTTGCTTGGCCATGGGTTCTCCTTCTTAATGCCCGTCTGGGCGTTCTCATGCGAGTGGGCGTTAGCACTCACCGGGGCGGAGTGCTAAGACAGTTTTAGCGAACTCATGGACTTATTGCAAGCCACCACCGACAATGGACAGACCAAACAGGGTGAGTATGAGGCAGAACCAGAGGTTCCCAAGCCTTTTTCTTCCGCTGCTTTTAGTTGTTGGCGCATGGGCGGTCGCGTGCTCACAGTCACGGGATCCCGCTCCAACGCCTGCCTTGGATGACTCCAGGCCCGAAGGGGCGATTACCCAGCCGTCAGAGGACGCTGACGGAGGAAGTCCCGATCCCGTGCTCATCGCTCAAGGGCGCCCACCCACTCTGCACGCAAAATCAATCGACGCGATGCTTCTTTCGTACCCCAACGTAGTCATTGGCGAGATCGTAGGCGTCATCTCTCCCTACGACCCTCGGCCTGGCTTCCTGGGCCAACCCTCGCCGGATCCAGCTCCTTCCGGACACCCGAAGGCGGACCTAACGATTGACCCTGAGGCGTGGGCGCGCCCGCCGGGCCAGCTGTGGACCGAATACTCACTTGAGATATTGGAAGTCCTTTCTGGCGACCTCAAACCCGGGGAGCAAATCAAGCTCTCGCAGGGTGGAGGGATGTGGGAGGGCCGACCTCATCAGATTGAAGGAGATCCTGTCGTACGGGAGAACACGCGCTATCTCTTCCTCCTCGAGTTCGATGACGAAAAAGGCGACTACACTGGAATGCCTTTCGGGCGATTCGAGATCGACAGCGGCGAGAAACTCAGAGCTGTCGACGAACACTGGAAATACCTCCCATTCACCGATCTTCTGGACGACCGCTCCGTCCAGTCTGCAAAGACGCTGGTTGAACTAGCTTCTCGTCCGTGAGCCCAGTCAAGCACGCTTTTGCGCAACGCCTGATGCAAGACCTCGTGTCGCGCCAGACGCGACTTCGCCCCGCCGGCAGAGACCGATCAGCTTTGACGGCCTGCTCGTGCCTATGGTAACGTAGACGCTCAATCGAAGACGTCTATGGATTACGCCGCCACGATCTGCTATCGGGGCGGCGTAGACAACTCCCGGAGCCGCCGGTATACTTCACACATTCTTTTTCCGGCGGCGGGGACGAGGTACGGATGACCAAGCCTGAGACATCTATAGCGACTGCAGGCGTTCCGGACGCACCGGCCACTGCCCCCTGCCGATCATTCCCACGGACCGATACGGTACTCTCCCGCGCGAAACGCGGCGCTGCGAAACGCGCGGCACCCTCGCGTATTTAGAGCAAACCAGGAGAGAATTCATGACCTCACACGACCACACTTCACCTGTACCTTTCACATCTCCCAGCGCCACCGGGCCGAAGAAGGCCGGGCTCTACGATCCAGCCCACGAGCACGACAGCTGCGGCGTCGGCTTTCTCGTGCATCTCAAGGGCCGGCGCTCTCACAAGGTGATCGACGACGGCATCACGGCGCTCGAACATCTCGAACACCGCGGCGCCTGTGGCTGCGAAGTGAACACCGGCGACGGCGCCGGCATCCTCATCCAGGTGCCCCACGACTTCTTCTCCCGCGTCTGCGCGCACGAGGGAATCCGCCTGCCGGCACCGGACCATTACGGCGTCGGTCTGATCTTCATGCCGAAGAACAAGAGGGCACAGAAGGAGGCGACGCGGCTTCTCCAGAACATCGTCGAGGAGGACGGACAGCACTTCCTCGGTGTCCGACGCGTCCCGACCAACAACGCATCGATCGGCGCGACAGCGCTCGCCGCCGAGCCGGACATGTTCCACATCTTCATCGGACGTGGCGAGCACGTCCCGGACCTCGACGCCTTTGAGCGCCGCCTCTTCGTCATTCGCCGGCTCTTCCGTAACGCGCTCGACCGGGGCGACATCAAGGAAGCAGCGTCGTTTTATGTGCCAAGCATGTCGGCCAAGACGTTGATCTACAAGGGAATGCTGATAGCGAGCCAGATCCGCGAGTACTTCCCGGACCTTTCGGACCCGCGGATGGAAAGCGCGCTCTGCATGTTCCACTCGCGCTTCAGCACGAACACGTTCCCCAGCTGGAAGCTCGCACACCCGTACCGGATGATCTCCCACAACGGCGAGATCAACACTCTGCGCGGCAACATCAACTGGATGCGCGCCCGCGAGGCCCTCTTTGAGTCCAATCTGATCCCGGACATCCAGCGCATCATCCCAGTGCTCGACGAGAGCGGCAGCGACACCGCCTGCTTCGACAACGCTCTCGAGTTCCTGACGATGACGGGTCGCTCGATCGAGCACGCAGTGATGATGATGATCCCGGAGCCGTGGGACGGCCACGAGTCGATGAGCCAGGAGAAGAAGGACTTCTACCGCTACCACTCGTGCCTGATGGAGCCATGGGACGGCCCCGCCTCGATCGCCTTCACGGACGGCAACAAGATCGGCGCCGTTCTGGACCGGAACGGCCTGCGACCGTCCCGCTACTATGTCACGAAGGACGACTACGTGATCATGGCCTCCGAGGTTGGCGTTCTGCCGATTGAACCGGAGAACGTGCTCCATAAGGGGCGCCTGCAGCCGGGCCGAATGTTCCTCGTCGACATGGCCGAGGGGCGAATCATCGACGATGAGGAGTTGAAGCACCGCATGGCGTCTGAGCGCCCGTACGGTGAGTGGCTCGCGAAGAACCTCAAGACGCTCGATGACCTGCCGAAGGGGAAGCCGGCGAAGATGCTCCAGGGCGATAAACTCCTACAACACCAGATCGCTTTCGGCTACACGATCGAGGACCTCAAGTACATCCTCGGGCCGATGGCGCGCGATGGACAGGAAGCGCTCGGCTCAATGGGGACGGACACGCCGTTAGCCGTTCTCTCCGACAAGCCTCAGCCGCTCTTTAACTACTTCAAGCAGCTTTTCGCGCAGGTCACGAATCCGCCATTGGACGCGATCCGCGAAGAGATCGTGACGTCCGTGAATTCGCTGGTTGGTCCGGAGGGCGACCTCCTCGAACCGCAGCCGGAGAACGCGCGACGGATCGAGATCAAGTCACCGTTCATCGACAACAACGACCTGGCGCGATTCAAAGCCGCCAGGAACGGCAAGCTGCGTTCCCGCGTCCTGCCGTTGCTCTTCCCGGTCGCCGACGGGCCGAAGGGCCTCGAGCGGGCGATCATGCGGTTCTGCCAGCAAGCCGACGAGGCGATCGAAGACGGCGCGCGCATCCTCATTCTCTCGGACCGCGGCGTCGACAAGAACAACGCTCCGATTCCAGTGCTCCTGGCAACGGCCGGCCTGCACAACCATCTCGTGCGCGAGCGAAGGCGCACACGCGTGGGGATCGTGCTGGAAACAGGTGAGGCGCGCGAGGGCCACCACCACGCGCTGCTGATCGGCTACGGCGCCGACGCGATCAACCCTTACCTGGCGCTGGACACGCTGGCCGGCATGCGCGACGAGGGCCTGATGGCGTCCGCGATCTCCAACGAAGAGGCGATCGAGCACTACCTCAAGGCGTGCAAGAAGGCCGTGGTCAAGATCATGTCGAAGATGGGCATCTCAACCGTCCAGAGCTACCGCGGCGCGCAGATCTTCGAGGCGATTGGCCTGGCACAGGACTTCATCGATCACTACTTCACGTTCACGGCGTCGCGCATCGGCGGCGTCGGCGTCGAAGAGATCGGCATCGACACGCTCTACCACCAGGAGCGCGCCTTCCCGGAGCGTGATGGAGGGCTCGACGAACTTCTCTGGGGCGGCCAGTACCAGTGGCGCCGCGACGGAGAGTTCCATCTCTTCAACCCGGAGACGGTTTTCCGGCTGCAGCACAGCACGCGCACCGGCCGCATGGACATCTTCAAAGAGTACAGCCGCATGGTGGACGATCAGTCCGAGCGGCTGTGTACGCTGCGCGGCCTCTTCGAGATCAACTCGGACCGCGAACCGATATCGATCGACGAGGTGGAACCGATAGAGGCGATCTTCCATCGCTTTGCGACAGGCGCTATGTCGTTCGGCTCGATCGGCGCCGAGGCTCACGAAACGCTGGCGATCGCGATGAACCGCCTCGGCGGCAAGAGCAATACAGGAGAGGGTGGAGAGGACCGCCGCCGGTTCACGCCGGACAAGAACGGCGACGAGCGGCGCAGTGCGATCAAGCAGGTAGCGTCAGGACGGTTTGGCGTGACGAGCGAGTATCTCGTCAACTCCGACGAACTGCAGATCAAGATGGCGCAGGGAGCCAAGCCGGGCGAGGGCGGGCAGCTGCCGGGCCACAAAGTCTGGCCCTGGATCGCCGACGTGCGCTACTCGACGCCCGGCGTCGGCCTCATCAGCCCGCCGCCGCACCACGACATCTATTCGATCGAGGATCTGGCGCAGCTGATCCACGACCTCAAGAACTCGAACCCGCGCGCCCGCATCGCCGTCAAACTGGTGGCAGAGGTCGGGGTGGGCACCGTTGCAGCGGGCGTCGCCAAGGCGAAGTCCGACGTCGTGCTCATCAGCGGCCACGACGGCGGCACCGGCGCAAGCCCGCTGACGTCGATCAAGCACGCCGGCATCCCCTGGGAGCTGGGCCTCGCGGAGACGCAGCAGACGCTCGTCCTCAACAACCTACGCGACCGCATCGTCGTCCAGACGGACGGCCAGATGAAGACAGGCCGCGACGCGATCATCGGGGCGCTGCTGGGCGCCGAGGAGTACGGATTCGCGACGGCGCCGCTGGTGGTTATGGGCTGCATCATGATGCGCGTCTGCCACATGGACACCTGCCCCGTCGGAATCGCTACGCAGAACCCAAAGCTGCGCGAGAAGTTCAGCGGTAAGGCGGAGAACGTCGTTAACTTCTTCCGCTTCATCGCTGAGGAGATGCGAGAGTACCTCGCGGCGATGGGCTACCGCAGCGTAGACGAGATCATCGGCCGCAGCGACATGCTGGACATGCGCCGCGCCATCGAGCACTACAAGGCACGCGGCCTGGACTTCTCGGCGATCTTCTACCGGCCCGAGGTCGGCCCCGACGTCGCAACGCGCCGCACCACCGACCAGGACCACGGGCTGGACAAGGCGCTGGACCAAGAGCTGCTGCCACTGGCGAAGCCGGCCCTCGACAAGAAGAAGAAGGTCAAGATCGAGATGCCGATCCGCAACGTGAACCGCACGGTCGGCACGATTCTCGGCAGCGAGCTGTCCCGCAAGTACGGACTCGACGGCCTGCCGGACGACACGATCACGATCCGCTTTAACGGCTCGGCCGGACAGAGCTTCGGCGCCTTCGTCCCTCGCGGGATCACGATGTTCCTCGAGGGCGACTCCAACGACTACACCGGCAAGGGGCTCTCCGGCGGCAAGCTGATCATCTACCCGCCGAAGGCCTCGACGTTCGTGCCCGAAGAGAACATCATCATCGGCAACGTGGCGCTGTACGGGGCGACGAGCGGGATGCTCTTCGCCCGGGGCGTCGCCGGCGAGCGTTTCTGCGTCCGCAACTCGGGCGCGATGGCGGTGATCGAGGGCGTCGGCGACCATGGCTGCGAGTACATGACGGGCGGCCGCGTCGTCATCATCGGACGGGCGGGCCGCAACTTCGCCGCCGGCATGAGCGGCGGCATCGCTTACGTCTACGATCCCGACGGCGACTTCCACGTTCGCTGCAACCAGGAGATGGTGGACCTCGAGAAACTGGACGACGCTGAGGATCTGGACCTGGTGCGCGGTCTGCTGCAGCGCCACCTCGAATACACGGGTAGCACTGTCGCCGAGCGGATGCTGGCGGAGTGGCCGAAGATCGCGAAGAAGTTCGTGAAGGTGATGCCGAAGGACTACAAGCGCGTTCTTCAGGAGCAGTTGAAGGCGACGCGCAAGGTGACAGCCGCGGCGAAGCGCGGTAACGGTAGAAACGGCAAGAACGGACGGTCGCGAAAGGCCGCGATCGCGAAGACGAAGAAGGCCGCTCGTGGGTAAGCCCACCGGTTTCATGGAGTTCACACGGGAGATGCCGAAGCGGCGCCCCGTAAAGAAGCGCCTGCACGACTGGTTGGAGGTCTACCAGGACTTCCCTCCCACGCACCTGCAGAAGCAG
>Ga0255058_10001395_pt1 | contig 13593 bp, 15 predicted proteins | sample Cases_109_9_MG_FD_188637 | JGI IMG/M metagenome (GOLD analysis project Ga0255058, IMG submission 188637) | Seawater microbial communities from Amundsen Gulf, Northwest Territories, Canada - Cases_109_9 | ecosystem: Environmental > Aquatic > Marine > Gulf | place: Canada: Northwest Territories... | reverse complement strand
CTCCGTCATTGTACGTTCGGACTTTGTAGCCCTCGGCCTCGAGCGCCATGCGCAGCGAGGTAAGAATATTGCGCTCGTCATCGACAAGCGCGATTGTGCTCTTTTCCTTCATCATTTCCCGACCCTGTGACAGAAAATCACCCTGCCGCGCTTTATGGCCCCAAGGTGTATCAATTGTGGCGAAGCCTACTTTGTGATTTTCACCTGAACGTTATCTGAATAGTTTAAGGCCCGAAAGAGGGACGAAGACGCATGGCTGTTGACGATGAGGGGAAAAGTCCCGCTTTCCCGGAGGTTAAGCAGGCTGCAGCCGACGCCCGGGCACTTGTTCGATCGGCGCTCAAGGGGGCCCTGGCGACCGTTCACAAAGCCACCGGACACCCTTACGCCTCGTTGGTTTTGACCGCAACGGAGCCTGATGGCACGCCCGTCTTCCTTATCTCGCGGCTGGCGCTTCATACGCAGAACCTTCAAAGCGATTCGCGGGCGACCTTGCTTGTTGATGGGACGGGCGATGCCGACGATCCAATGACTGGCGCGCGCGTCACTCTGATCGGCAACGTGCGCTCGACGCAAAGCGCCACCGCTCGGGCGCGCTTTCTTGCGCGCCACCCGGCGGCTGAGGGGTATGCCGACTTTGCTGATTTCGCATTTTACGCGTTGCAGCCGGAACGGGCGCATTTCATCGGCGGCTTTGGGCGCATTGTCGATCTGGATGCCGCCAGTCTGCTGCTGTCGATAGAGGGAGCCGAGCCACTTACTGCGGCCGAGCCGGACATCGTGGCGCACATGAACGCCGACCACGCTGACGCCCTCCAGCTTTACGCGACTAAGCTCTTGGGCGCTGGCTCCGGACCGTGGCGCATGACCGGCATCGATCCGGAAGGCTGCGATCTCGTTCTCGGCGCGCGCGCGTTGCGGCTGCCGTTTGGTTCTCGCATTACGTCCGCGGCGGCCGCGCGCCAAGAGCTTGTACGTCTCACGGAAGCCGCGCGTGGTAACGACCTCACGACTTGAAATCAGCAAGCGTCAGGATTGGTGTCAGCGTCAGACTGGCCGCGGTAAACGCGTCTGCGGCGCCCTCCTGACGGTCAACCACGGTGACGACGCGCACGACGTCGGCGCCTTCCGAGCGAACGCCTTCGGCCGCCTTGATGGCGGATCCTCCCGTCGTTGTTACGTCTTCGACGATGACGACCTTCTTCCCCTTTAGGCTTTCGCCGTTCGCCAGGCCCTCCACGAGGCTGCGCGTCCCATGGTCCTTTGGCTGCTTGCGCACAAAGAACGCCGCGATCGGTTTGCCGTGGGTTTGGCTGACAGCGGCGACCGCAGCGGCGATCGGGACCGCGCCCATCTCCAGGCCACCGATGAGGTCGGCGTCGAGGTCATTAATGGAATCCAGAATGAGTGTTGCAATAAGATGGGCGCCCTCCGCATCCAGCATCGTCGGCTTCATATTGAAGTAGTACGTGGACGTACGTCCCGAGGCCAGCGTCACTTCCTTGCCCGACTGAAACGAGCGGGTCTTGATAATTTCGATGAGCCGGTCGCGCCTGCGCGCGGTATCTTCCGGCATTGAGGCTGCGGCACTGTTCGGCATCTGTGCGACTCTCCGTCTTCTCGTGTCGGCTTGCGCAATCGCCCGACTGCGCTATCAGTGTCAAGCCCGCGGGCCGTGGCCCTCTAAAGGGGACCCATTGAGCACGCTGCATGACCGAAGTTTCCCCGACTCTTGCACAAATTGAGCAGAGAAGCGCACGCGCCATAGACGCGATTGCCAAGCGGCCCTGGCTCGCTGCCGCCGTGCTCATCGCGATTGCGCTTCTTTGCTATCTGCCTGGCCTCTTGGCGCTACCGCCCGTCGACCGCACAGATGTCATTTACGCGGAGAGCTCGCGCGCCATGCTGGAGCGCGGCGATCTGCTGGATGCGCGCTTTGTGGAGCAGCAATTCGCATTTCGTCCTATTGGGATTTATTGGCTACAAATCGCTTCAGGCAAGCTCCTCGGTCCGGGCGCCTGGGATGCGATCTCGACTTACAGGTTCCCGTCACTTCTGGGCGGTCTACTGGCCGTTCTAGCAGTGTGGTGGTTGCTACGTCCGCTGCTCGGGCCGCGGGGCTCTCTGATTGCGGCCGCGTTCTACGCGGTGACACCAATCGTGGCGTTGCAAGCCCAGCTAGCGATTCCCGAAGGCCCGCTTCTGCTCGCCACCGCTGTGGCGCAACTTTCACTACTGCGCATCTATTGCGCGGCGGAGGGCGAACGCCATACGGGGCTGGCGATCGTATTCTGGGCTGCGCAGGGCTTCGGCATCCTGCTCAATGCGCTCGCGGTGCCGATACTGTCGCTGTCCACGATCATTGCGCTCTTCATCTTCGACCGGAAGGCCGGCTGGCTCAAACGGCTGCGTCCGCTCATGGGCGTGCCGGCGATGATTGTGATTGCTGCGCCCTGGATTTTGGTCCGCGCGCATATCGACGGCGGCGTACCCTTTAGTTCTCTGACTTGGTGGCAGCTCTTGAAAGCGCTCGGCGGCGCACAAGACATGAAACTGCAGGCTGCGCCGTTCACCTTCACGCTAGCGGTGATAGTGGGCTTTCTTCCAGGCGCGGTGTTGCTGGTTCCTGGAATCAAGGGGCTGTGGACTGGCCGAGCCGCTGCCCTACAACGTTTTCTCTTCGCTTGGCTCGTTGGCTATCTCGCCTACCTGGAGCTGATTGCAAGCAAGCCGGCGCTTTACACCGTGCAGGCGGTATTCCCGGCCGCGGCCGCAGCCGCAGCACTTGCGTTGGAACGCAATGGGCACCTTGAGCTTCCGCCTGGGATGCTAAGGCTGCCTTGGTGGCTCGTGCTTGCGGTGATGGCGGCGCTGCTCTCAGGCGTGCTGTGGATCGCTGGCGTACCGCCCAACGTCGGCATCGTGATTGGCGTGCTCATTGTCACGGCGATGATCACCTTGGCCGCGATCACCGCCAGCCAGAATCTCGTCGCGGCGTGGTTGGTTACCATCGTCGTCGGCTGGGCGTTGTTCGTCGGGTTCATGTTCGGTGCGGTTATGCCCCAATCCGAAAAGGCCTGGCCCGCGGAGCGTATTGCTGCTGCCATCGCACCACTGCAACGCTGCGTTTCCGGGCCGGTCAGAGTTGTCGGTTTCCGTGAGCCCAGCACCATTTTTACGCTCGGCCGGCAAAGCATCGTTGTCTTGCCAGACGAGATTGAAGATTGGCTTGCCGGTGGAGAGGGGGTCATCACCGTCGTTGAGGACCGATGGGATGCGGAGCTTCAAGCAGAACTGCTTGCCCGCGGGGCGGAGCTGGGGCGGCGCGTCGGCTGCGTGGAAGCCTTCAACATCATGCGTGGCTGCCCCTTGTCCTTCTCGATCTACGTTAGGGGGGAGGCAAAGCTCGACGCCTCCTGCGCTGTTGCTCCGGCCAACGTCTGCAAGCGGTCCGTTCCGCCGCCGCAGGACAATGTCGCAACATCGCGCTGCTATTGACGGCAAACGACCTGTTTACGCGCCGTTCCACGCCTTCAATCCGCCCCCCGAATCGCGCCATGGTAGTCTGTGCAAGTCGAACCGGGGAGCACATCCATGGTTGCGCGGAATTCTGGTAGCGAAGAGACCGGCGGGGCGCCGCGCGCGCGCGCGAAAAAGCGCGGTCCCTCCAAAGCGAGCTTCGCCAAGAAGACGATCGCTCTTGTCTACGATTTCGACGGTACGCTCTCTCCGCGCCCTATGCAGGATTACGCCTTCCTGCCGCAGATTGGGCAGGACGCTCGCGCCTTCTGGAAAGAGTCCAACCGGCTGGCAAAAGAGCAGGGCGCTGATGCCCTCATCACCTACATGCACCTGCTCTACAAGAAGGCGAGCGAAGCCGGCGTGCGCATCGACCGCAAAGATCTCGTCGCGCAGGGGCGCAATGTCGAACTCTACCCCGGTGTCGAGAAATGGTTCGATGCCATCGGCGACTACGTGAAGCTGCGCGCGGAGACGCACGGCGTAGCGTTGCGCCACTATCTCATCTCATCGGGGCTCACCGAGATCATCGAGGGCACGCGCATTTACAAACGCTTCCACAACGTGTTTGCGTCCGAGTACTGGTTCGAGGCCTACGATCTGCCCTACCCCAAGCGCGTCATCACCGACACCGGCAAGACGCAGTATCTGTTCCGCATCAACAAGGGCATCGAAGACCTGGGCGACAACATCAACCAGCACATGCCCGAAGATGCGCGCCCCATTCCCTTCGCCAACATGATCTATTTCGGCGACGGCGACACCGACGTGCCGTCGATGGCGGTGACGCGAAAGAACGGCGGGCACGCGGTTGCCGTTTATCCGCCGGGCAAATCTAGAAGCAAGTGCGTTGATCTGTTCAAGGCCGGGCGCTGCGATTTCTTCGCGCCCGCCGACTACCGGCGCGGTTCCGAACTCTTCAAGCGCACCTGTTTGCTCATCGACCGCATCTTGGCGGACATCCGCGTGCAGGAGGAGATGTGGCGGTTGGAGCGGGGGGTGCGGTAAAAGAAAGATAGTCTCGCTTTTAATGACTAGTTAACCGCTGAGAAGTTCAGTATTCAAAGGCGATTCGTAACATCAGGGCGGTGGCCAGCTGTGAGCATTGTTTATACGATCGGTTATGAAGGGACTGACATTGAGCGCTTTGTGGCCACGCTGAAGTGCGTGGGCATAGCGGTCCTCGCTGACGTGAGGGCGGTTGCGATATCTCGGAAGAAGGGATTCTCAAAATCCAGGTTGAAGGCTCATCTCACAGAGGAAGGCATTACGTATACGCACTACGTTGAACTAGGTGATCCCAAGCCGGGCCGAGATGCAGCCCGTGCTGGCGACTACGATAGATTTCGTACTATCTATGCTCGACATCTCGCGGGGGCAGACCCGCAAGCAGCGATCGAGGCCATCGCAGAGATTGCTCGGAACGCACCAACGTGTCTCCTTTGCTTTGAACGCGACCCCAATGTATGCCATCGGTCTATGATTGCTGATCAGCTTGTATCCGTTGGTTTGAAGAGCTTCCATTTATTTGGCGATAATCCAAATCAATATGTCCGCCACGCCTCAAAACTCCCGCGCCGTAATATTGGTCAAGGCGTTACCGCAGCCTAGCAAAAGGCATGGTGAAACGGTCTGCTGCGCTGGGGTAACGGCGGAAGGGCATTGGAAACGCTTATTTCCGGTAAGGTTTCGACACCTTCAGGGATCTAGCAGTTTCTCTCGGTGGGATTGGGTGAGTTTTCGTTACTCGAGGCCAGTCTCAGATAGACGAAGTGAGAGCTGCCATGTGCACGAAGAAAGTATAGTCGTCGAGGACTCTCTCCCCAAGAAAGCGCGAGCACGATTGCTTCAGCCAATAATAGTCGGCTCAGCCATTCAGGCAGCTGCTCTTGGCCATTCTCTGGCATTAATCCGTCCGCGCAACTCCCAGTTTATCGCGAAGCATAAGAGCAAGCTTGCCATTGAGAACGAACGCGAGGCGTTCCGGCGCGCGGCACGCCAGACGTCCATGTTCGACGAGGATTGGCGGAACTCGAACCAACCCCGTATGAGTTTAGGGTTGTCTTCGAAGACGAAGACGGCAGACACAACTATCAGAACGGTGATTGGGAAACGCATGCAATGTTTTGGCATCAGCGTCATCGAACAAGCGAAAGCGATGCCCTCAAGTGGATGAGCGAGACTTTCAACGAAAAGTATCCGCAGAAGGGTATGGCGTTTGCTATTGGTAACCAGGCCAAGAGACCTCAGACTTGGCAGTTGCTCGGCGTCATCCGATTGGACGTACCACTGCAATCAGAGCTTCCATTGTGATTCGTGAGCGCTCGGTTCGACGCATGAATCCCCCCATACCGCACTGCACACTTTCTCCCCTTCGACCTTCATTTCCCCTCCCCATTCGCCCTGTCATCCCGGGGTCAAGGCTGAGCCATGCTTCGCATCGCCGCCATTTGGCTGGTCGAGCAACAGTAAGGCGGGTTCGCGGTCTGACGCCGGCCCGTGCCGGTAGACACAGAGCTTGTCGTCGCCATCCCGGTGGATCGTGTAGACGAGGTCGCCGCGCATGCCGGTCTCGGCGTCCCTGACGGCCACGCGGTGGCGCATGACGAGCGCGATGAGACCCAGAACAAAAGCTGGCGGCACGATCAGCCAAAGCGCCTTCGTCGGGTCCGATAAGGATTGGTAGGTGTCAAAAAAATCCTGCCAGAAATTATAGTCCTCCATGTGCGCAGCGCTCCCCGTTTTCGTTTCAAAGAAAACGGCCACCGAGGGACAAACCTCTGGTAGCCGGGGAGTTAACAAGCCGCCGCTAGACGACCGCAATAGCCTTTAGGCGGATCCCCGAAGGGTTGGCCCTGGACATGCGCCATTGCCTCCCCGACCCTAAGGTTGAGGAGACATCATCACGGCTGATGTCAGCCGCTAGCGGAGGGGTTGTTAAGCCCCGGGATCGGCAAATCACCAATCCCGCAGGCACCTTAGTATGAAGTTGGGCAATTCGAAAGGAGCCGCACGGCACAGTGCACAGTCGGCGGGCGTCATGGCGCTGCCATGCGGCGTAAAGAGGGACGAAGTTAGGACACCCCGCCGCGTATGATGTGGGCAAACGTCAACCCACCCACAACGTCATTCCCGCGGAGGCGGGAACCTAGAACACCGCGCGGCATGCTGAACGATCGGGGCCGTGCCCACCCTATTTACGCGCGCGCACCAGTCGCACGAGAAGCAGCGATCGAAACGTTTGCTGAGACATGACTGGGTCCCCGCCTTCGCGGGGATGCGCAACAAGGATAAAACGATTACATGCGCGGGTCGGGGTCCTGGAGCCCCCTGGAAACTGGTTTAAGGTGCCTAAATTAGACTACTTTAAACAACTCTTAGACCACTTCCGTCGCGACAAATTCGGAAAACGTGAACCTATTCAAATGGTTATGCAAGTGCCTCAGGTTCAGAGTAGACAACCCTAAGACTACTTTGGGCTGACCGCCGATGTCTAAGCAGCCTGGGTCTCGCGTACTACGGCGACAAGAACCGCGAGATTGCAGGCCACGTCGTCGTTCGTGATGCGATAGACGCGATAGCCTGAGGTGATATTCGCTCAGTGAGTGTCTCCCCACCAACACCCCATCAGGTGCTGTACTTCCCCCTCTCCCCGCTTGCGTCATGCCGAAGGCGTACTTTCAGCACGACGAGAGGGTCATGACGAAGCCATGCTTCGCGTCACCGCCATTTGGCTCCTCCAGAAACAGCAAAGCGGGTTCGCGTTCTAACGCCGGCCCGTGCCGGTAGACGTGGAGCTTGTCGTCGCCATCCCGGTGGATCGTGTAGACGAGGTCGCCGCGCAGGCCGTTCTCTGCGGCCCTGACGGCGACGCGGTGGCGCAAGACGAGTGCGATAAGGCCCAGAACAGATGCTGGCGGCACGATCAGCCAAAGAGCCTTCGTCGGGTCCGATAGGGATTGGTAGGTGTCAAAAAAATCCTGCCAGAAATTATAGTCCTCCATTTTACTGTACTCAAACCAGTCCAGTCTCCAATGACCAAATCATAATATCCTAAACTGGGATAATCCGAAAGTAGGATTAGTCAAAAAGCTCCGAAAATATGGTTGGAGCCTATGACCGAATCTGTTCACTCGGCGTCCTATTCAAAGTTTATTGCCGTTCTGGTTGCGGCACGGCGTGGAGCCGGATTCACCCAGCAGGAGATTGCCGGACGGTTGGGCAAGCCGCAGTCATATGTTGCAAAAATCGAAGGAGGAGAGAGACGGTTGGATGTGGTGGAATTTATCGCCCTAGCCAAAGCGATTAACGTCAATCCCAAAACGCTTTTCGCAAGCGTGGTGCAGGCTACGCAGGATTAGCACCTGCTGGAAGTCAACAAGTGGGATTTTGGCTAGTAGGCAGTTAGTAGGGCGGTCTTATTTCCACGGACGACGGCCGCGGGCTCCACGCAAGTGTCCGCTTTACCCCCAAGAGCAGACATATGGCCGGGTGCACAAAATGTCCGCTTAGTGCCAAAAGCGGACATTGATCATAAGCGTAGTGCCATCTCAAACGCTCAAATTTTGAACCCTGTGGCCAGTGGCCCCTTTGACAAAAATCAACGCTGAGATGGCGTCTCTGCGATAGCGTCTTCGGACTTTGGTTCAAGTTACGACCAAGACGGGTCATGATAACGATGACCCCCCAAAGAAAACGAATTGGTGGCGATAGGCATCTCGGTTGCCGCTGGGCGCAGGCCCTCAATGGACGGCTACCTTGCCGCCAGCCAAAAGGCTCGCACGATACGAGAAGAGATCAAGCAAGCGGTAAGAGGATTCTCTCGCCGTCTGCCGCAGAGCGGCGGACACGAAGGAGGCCCTGCCCATCTCGGCGAAGAGCGTGAGGTGTTGAGCTTCGGTTTCCTTGGAGGCTCGTTTCGACCCAGGAGGATGTCATGACGAAGGCAATGAAGCATCTGTCGATTGCAACGGTAACGGTGGGCATGCTGGTGGCTTCGATGACAGGAGCAATCGCGGAAGAACCCGCAGACCCTCATCATCCGAAGGGCCCGACTGCGGCTGGAGTTTTAGTGGCCCAGGCTCAGCCGGGCGCACCGGAGGAAGGTGCGACTCCCACGCAGGCCGAAGGCAATGGCAAAAAGAAATGCTGCGAGAAGATGAAGAAGATGAAGGAGAAGATGAAGGAGAAGCACGAAAAGATGATGGGCGGCGGTATGATGAAGCAGCCCAAGGGTGACAAGGGCCCGTCGAGCCAGGCCTTCAACGGCATCACCGCGAAGATGCATCAGGACATGGCGATCACCTTCACGGGCAATGCCGACGTCGACTTCGTCAAGCTCATGATCCCGCAACACCAAGCCGCGATCGATAGGGCGAAGGTCGTGCTGGCCTTCGGCAAGGATCCGGAAGTCAAGAAGGTCGCCGAGGGCGTCATCAAGACTCAGGAAGCCGAGCTCGCCCGGATGAACGAGTGGCTAAAGAAGCAGGGCCAATAGGCCACCTCAACCGACATTCCCTAGATGATCTAGGATCGGCATGAACGCGAGCATTCTGCTGGGTACGCGGAAGCCAAAAGGCAACGTCCGGGACGCTTCCGGCGCTGTGCAACTCAATGCTTCATCTTGCGAATGCGGGTTAACACCAGCTTTCACCGGTCGCGCGCGAGATGGCCAACCAATTGCCTCGCCTTTGATTGATGCCTAACAGGAGGTGTGTCGTGAAGCTGATATTTGGCATTGCTGCCCTGGTGGTCGGCCCGTTGGGCTTACCGGCCGCGGGCTGGGCGCAGGGAAGCCCTGGGCCTGGGCAAATGATGCACGACTGGGGCTGGGGTTGGGGCGGCATGTGGCTGGGGCCTCTGTTCATGATCGGGTGGCTCGCACTGCTGATTGCCGTGCTCGTCTTTTTGGTTCGCTGGCTAAGCGGTGGAAGTGGTGTGATAGGCAGACCGCCTCGGACACCGCGCGATATTCTCGATGAGCGCTACGCACGCGGCGAGATCGATCGAGAAGAATACTTGCGCCGCCGAGAGGACCTGTCTGGCGAGTAACTGCGGACCTCTTCCGCGCCTAGGACGAAGATCCATGGTCGGCTTTCTCTCATCCCACGAGTCTGCGATCCGGCTCACCGCCTTTGCCGGTGTCTTTGCGCTGATGGCGGCCTGCGAAATCTTTGCACCGCGCAGGGGACAGAAAACCGGCCGAAGCCGGCGGTGGCCGAGCAACATCGGGGTCGTTGTGCTCGACACGCTTCTCGTTCGTCTCCTCTTTCCTGTAACCGCGGTTGGCCTCGCTCTCCTTGCCGAAGCCAAGGGGTGGGGCCTGTTCACGGCGCTGGACCCGCCCGCGTGGTTGGCGATAGCGCTTGGGGTCATCCTGCTCGATCTCGCAATTTACCTGCAGCACGTGTTGTTTCATGCCGTGCCGGCGCTGTGGCGGCTGCATCGCATGCATCATGCGGACTTAGAAATCGACGTGACGACGGGCACGCGCTTTCACCCCATCGAGATCCTGCTCTCCATGGGCATCAAGCTCGGCGTCATCGCGGCGTTTGGGATGCCCGCGGTTGCCGTCCTCATCTTCGAGATCTTGCTCAATGCCACCTCTATGTTCAACCACGGCAACGTCCGCATCCCCCTAAGCGTTGACCGTGTCCTGCGCTGGATCGTCGTAACACCCGACATGCACCGCGTGCACCATTCCGTGGTTGTCCGCGAGACCAACAGCAACTTCGGCTTCAATCTGCCCTGGTGGGATCGCCTGTTCGGCACTTACCGTGACCAACCGGCTGCCGGGCACGAGGGGATGACCATCGGCATCGAACAATTCCGCAATCCGCGCGAGCTGCGCCTCGACCGCATGCTATCCCAGCCATTTCGCGAAGAAGCAGGTCGTTATCCGATTGGACGCGAGGCTGATGGCAACGGCGAAGTCGAAGCACTCAAAGGTGACCGCGCGGGCGATCACTGAGTCCCTTTTCGAAGGAGCCTTTTCATGCAGACGCTCTTCATCATTCACGATCCGCCCTACGGTACGGAGCGCGTCTACAACGCGCTCCGCCTGGCTCATGCCCTCATCAGGAAGGATTCCGCGTCCGAAATAACGATCTTTCTCATGGCGGATGCGGTGCTGGCGGCGAAGGCCAATCAGAATACGCCTGATGGCTTCTACAATGTCGAGCGGATGCTGAAGCGCGTGCTGGCTGGAAAGGGGCGCGTGCTCCTGTGTGGCACGTGCATGGATGCGCGCGGCCTTGCCGACGGCGAGATCATGGAGGGGGCGCGGCGCAGCACGATGGATGAGCTTGCCAGCGAGACGTTTGCGGCGGACAAGGTGCTGGTGTTCTGAGGATGCGGCCGATCTATCTCGATTACAACGCAAGCACCCCGATCGATCCGGTCGTGGCGGCAGCCATGCGTCCGTTCCTGGAGACGGCCTTCGGCAACCCGTCGAGCCCGCACTGGGCCGGGCAGCCGGCCAAGGCGGCACTCGAAGAGGCACGCAGCAAGGTGGCTCATCTGCTTGGCGCCGAAGTCGACGAGATCGTCTTTACGAGCGGAGGCAGCGAGGCCAACAACTTCGCCCTGAAGGGTGCGTTCTTCGGCAGCACGCGTGCGCGCTGCCATATCGTGACGACTCGGGTCGAGCATCCGTCCATCGTCACGCCCTGCCAGTTCCTGGAACGGTTGAGCGCGGAGATCACCTGGTTGCCGGTCGACGGCACGGGACGGATCGACCCCGACGACCTGCGGCGGGCCATCGTGGCCGACACCGTCCTGATCAGCGTCATGCACGCGAACAACGAGGTCGGCACGATCCAGCCAATCGAGGACTGCGCCGCGATTGCGCGGGAGCACGGCATCCCGTTCCACACCGATGCCGCCCAGTCCGTCGGCAAAATCCCTACGCGGGTCGATGTATTGGGCGTGGACCTGCTGACCATCGCTGGTCACAAGTTCTACGCGCCCAAGGGTATTGGCGCGCTGTACGTCCGCAATGGCATTACGCTGGAACCTCTGATCCACGGCGCCGGTCACGAGGGCGGCCGTCGTGCTGGCACAGAAAGCGCCCTGTTGGCTGCGGCGTTGGGAGAGGCTTGCGTCCTCGCCAGCGCCCTCTCTGACATGGAGCGGGTCAGCGCGTTGAGAGACCGGTTCTGGGCTGCCCTACGGGATCGCTTCGGCAACACTGTCGCGCTAAACGGCCATCCGAAACTGCGGCTGCCGAACACGTTGAACGTCTCCTTCATCGGGCGCATAGGCGCGGATGTTCTCGCGGAGCTCGATGGGGTGGCGGCCTCCACGGGCTCCGCGTGCCATGCCGGGCGCATCGAGCTGTCGCCCGTGCTGGAAGCCATGGGTGTACCGCCCGAGGTTGGCATGGGTGCGGTGCGGTTCAGTCTCGGGCGCGGGACGACAGCGGAAGAGATCGATTCGGTCGTTGCACAGCTCTCGAACGTCCTGCCCCGCACCGCGTAGAGGAGGGTGGCTTGGAAGAACGTATCGGCAGCAATGACGAGCTCGCCGAGCTTCCGTCCGCTTACGAAAAATGGCGTGGAAGCGCCCTCGGGCGGACATTCACCGTCCGGTAACGGCATGGCTCGGAATCAGACTCGTTAAGAGGGCGGCCACGTTTCTGATGTCGCCGCCGCAGGTCACGCGAATCCGTTAGGGTCTGCCCCCTAATTCCTCTGGTTGCCTTGTGAGGATGTTAGCAAATCGCGAAGGTGTCCGATCTGCTGATCTTTCAGACCAACTCCCTCTTCGAGGTACCGATCCAGTGACCCGTACTTTTGTACCGCCGCCTTGCGAGACTCATCAATGTATTCCGGCTGCAATACATAGAAGGCGCGAATGGCCTCGGAGTTCGCCTTGCGTTCGTCATCCGACATGGGAATCTTGGTCGCTTGGCCTTCAAGCTGATCGATCCGTTTGCTGATCTCCGATCGCCGTGCAGCGTTCGATAAGAGGTAGTCCTCGCGTACCGTTTCCCACGGTACGCCAAGCGCACTCAGCACGAGTGCTGTCGCTGTTCCGGTTCGGTGAATGCCGTGCGAACAATGATAGACGAGCGGATAGTTGGATTTGTCGGCGAGGATCTTGAACAGTTCGCTATATTGCTGGTCGGCGATACCGCTCACCAATTCCTCATGGACCTGCGGATTGAATTCGGGCGGAAACTTTCGAAAATCGCCGGATTTGCGCGCTTCGACGAGCTTGTTGGCCGCATCCGGGACGCCCGCGACTTCTCCGGTTATCGGGATATTGATCTCGCGGACGCCGTTGGGAAGGCGGTCTTTCCCGCGCCACTCAATTTCCCCGGGCGTGAGAAAATTGACGACCGTCTTGATTCCCAGTTCATGCAGCGTTTCGACGTCTTCGTCCGTCAGTTTCGGCAGCTCACCGGAACGGTACACGAGACCTGACTTGATCTTGTGGCCGTCACTCGTCTCATAGCCACCAATATCACGGAAGTTGGGCTGACCTTTAAGGCCGATAATGCGCTCGTCCGCGTGCGCCGCCACAGGGCAAAGCATCGCCGCAATGGCCAGGGCGGCCGCCGCCATTCTCGGAGTTTGCTCCATTATCTTCTCCCGGGAATCAAACCAACATGACAACGATCCCGCCAGAAGGCAGGTTGACATTCAACATGGGCCTTCACCCATCGAGCCAACAAGGCCGACTTTGGTGTTGATGGTCGATAATTGAGCGACGAGCAGCCAATGTCCGCTTTGGGTAAGAAGCGAACATTGGAGCAGGCGTCGGAAATGTCCGCTTTGCGCCCAGAAGCAGATACGGCGCCAACTGCACGGGACGACCACCAAGTCAAAGCAACCACCCGCCACCATAACGAACTTATCCCCACCACCACCCACGCCCGTAAACTCGCGCCGCCCAATATAACCCGTGTCCAAGCCTGTTCCCCAGGGAACAGCGCGCACCCGCCGCCCCTGCAAACCTCCCAATTGAAAAGTCGGCCAGCGCCGACTCCGTCAATCAAAGGAGAGCACAATGCACGGGCGGATCACCAAGTTCAGCGAGCAAGTTGGCTTCGGCGTCATCGAGGCCGAGAAC
>Ga0255058_10001394_pt1 | contig 13601 bp, 15 predicted proteins | sample Cases_109_9_MG_FD_188637 | JGI IMG/M metagenome (GOLD analysis project Ga0255058, IMG submission 188637) | Seawater microbial communities from Amundsen Gulf, Northwest Territories, Canada - Cases_109_9 | ecosystem: Environmental > Aquatic > Marine > Gulf | place: Canada: Northwest Territories... | reverse complement strand
ACGTGTTGATCAAACCCAATTTTAACACCGCAGACCCTACGCCGGGTTCGACCCACAACGATACCCTCCAGGCCGTTGTAGAGACGGCATGGCAAATGGGGGCCAGATCTGTGAGCCTTGGGGAACGGAGCTATCCATTGACCAAAGAAGTTATGGCGCAGAAAGGGATCTTTCCGTTGATGCAAAAACTCGATGTAAAAATCATCGATTTCGACAAACTGGACCAGAAAGACTGGGTGAAGGTCGACGCTAAAGAGAGCCACTGGCAGGATGGATTTCGAATTGCGCGTCCCATTTTGGAGGCGGAATGCCTTATTTCGACCTGCTGTCTAAAGACCCATCAGTTTGGCGGTGTCTTTACCCTTTCCTTGAAACTCCATGTGGGCGTAGTTCCCACGAACCGGCATGGTTATGATTACATGTCGGAACTCCACACATCACCCCATCAACGAAAATTGATCGCAGAAATAAATGCGCCTTTTAAACCCGACCTGGTCGTGTTGGACGGGATTGACGCTTTTGTTGACGGTGGTCCGGCGAACGGCAAACGGGCGGCGGGAAATCTTTTTCTAACCTCCACCGACCGCGTGGCAATCGATGCGGTTGGTGTGGCGGTGTTGAAGTTGCTGGGGAGTAACAATCAGATCATGGAACCAAAGATTTTTGACCATGAACAGATCGCCAGGGCAGCAGAGATCGGTATCGGGGCATCGTCTCCCTCAGATATCGATGTAGTCGCTGCAGATGATCAGAGTCGCCAGTATCGGAATCAGATTGTGGAAATACTGAACAAGGGATGATGCCTGGCAAAGGAGCGTTTTTTAAAAAAGATTCAGGAGGCAACATAATGACTTCAAAAATACCGACGCGGAAAGAGGCCTTTGATCTTCTTTCAAAATACAACCAGAATGAGAGTCTCATCAAACATGCTCTGGCAGTGGAAGGCGTCATGCGCTATTTTGCCAAAACACGTGGGGAAGATGAAGAAAAATGGGGGATTATTGGACTGATCCACGATCTTGATTATGAGCAGTTTCCGGAGAGACATTGCAAAAAAACCGAGGAAATACTCCGGGAGCAGAACTGGCCTGAGGAATATGTCCGGGCTGCCATAAGCCACGGATGGGGGATTTGCATCGATGTACAACCGGAGACCGACCTGGAGAAAATACTTTATGCTGTGGACGAGCTCACCGGCCTGGTGGTGACAACCGCATTGGTTCGACCCTCAAAAAGTGTAATGGATTTAAAGGTCAAATCTGTAAAAAAGAAGTGGAAAGACAAAAGATTCGCAGCCGGTGTGAATAGATCGATCATCGAAAAGGGCGCTCAGATGCTGGATATGGAATTGCAGGATCTGATAACCAGTACCATTATGGGTATGCGAGAGGTCGCAGAGGATATAGGATTGGCGTGAAACAAAAAAAAGTTGAAGAACCGGTCATCCAGTACGGTTATAGCCCGGGCGCAATCGGCCGAATTACCGAATTACATGCCAGATACTATCATCAGCATTGGGAGTTCGGTCTCTTTTTTGAATCTAAGGTTGCATCTGAGATAGTAGAGTTTTTAAGTCGATTCGAGGAGAACCGAGATGGCCTTTGGACCGCAGTTGTAAACAAACAGATTGTCGGTGCCATAGCCATTGACGGGATCCATGCAGACGCGGGAGAAGCTCATCTGCGGTGGTTTATTCTGGCGCCGGAGTATCAGAATTTTGGTATCGGTAACCGGCTCTTGGGACAAGCGATCGATTTTTGTAGAAAAGCGAAATTTGATCGCATCAATCTTTGGACATTCTCAGGCCTTGACGCCGCGCGGTATCTCTATGAAAAATATCGTTTCCGTTTTGTGGCGGAACAGGCGGGAAGTCAATGGGGAAAGCGTGTGACCGAACAAAAATTTGAGGTTGATCTTTGAACCAAGCTTTCAGTCAATGAACAGGAATTACAAATAGGAGCAAAACTCGGTATTGATCACTCGAAACAGCTCCTCTCCGATGGAAATCCCTGTATCAATAAACTGGGGACCATATTTTTTCCCCGTATCGGTTCGGAATGTCTGTTTGATCTTGGCCAGCCCCTCCATCCCCTGGGGGTAGTGGGCGATAAATTTGGAGATCGGGGTTTTGAAAAATGATACCATGTCCCAGATGGTATCGGTAAAATTGTCAGGCCCCCAACGAAATTTATCGCCGTCATAAAGGCAGTTTGAAACAAGTGAATCCTTTTTTAAATCCAATCCTTCATTGTCTTTAAACGCTTCATGGTTGCGGATGGCCTGGCAGATTATCGCCACCTCTTCGGGTAAGAATGGGTAGCCTTTCAGAACCTGTTCTGCGGAATCCGCCCCTTTTTGAGCATGATTTTTTTGTTTGCGTTTGATGTCGTGAAGAAGGCCGGCAGACTGGACTTTGAGTAGTTCTCGTTCTGTTAAATCTCTGGAATATCCGGCATTTTTGCTTTCGACGATCACGATGGCTCCAGCATCTAAGGAGACTTTTATCGCATGCTCTAAGCCATGACCGAAGTCGTCCTCCAAATGCTCTGAAACAAATACTCGCAATTCGGAAATTATCGGATCTGTGTCAAAAAATTGCCTAGATATTTGATTGGCCCAGGAAAGGTCGTGGTAAAAGCTGGGGTCTGAAAAACGCGAAGCGATCTCATGGGCACATTTGCGAATGCGAATGTATACCGGTTCCATGCTATCAATTTTAATACCACGCGTTGAATTTTTAAACAAGGATTTTGAATAGAACAAGTGTTGGGAGGACTTCGATGTCCCTGTGGATTTGGGGTGCGAAACTTGGGTCATGTTCAAAAGATCTAACGGATAATACACCTATCGACCCAAGGTTCTGCAATCGATTTTAAATAATTGAGTTTTTGGTCGTCATACCCGATTTCATTGTTCTGAAAAAACTCGGGGTGAAGCATCACTGCGGGATGAAATCTTTGCAAAACATATAGCATTGCACCTTCTATGTATTGGGAAATGCGCTCAACCACGCTTTCGTTTACAAACGGTCTTATACAGGTTGTCCTGAACTCGTAATTTATCGCTGACGCCATAATGATCCGGATACTCGAAAAAATGTCCTCCGGTTCGATAGCCTTTTTGATCACCGGGGAATAATCAAACGGATCTGTTTTGATATCCATGGCAATATAATCCACAAAACCCTCTTTTAAGAGACGCCGGATAACCCCGGGCCGGCTGCCGTTTGTATCGACTTTTACTGAATAACCGAGCTGTTTGACCTTTTCGCAAATAGAGAGGAGATCGTCCTGGATGGTCGGTTCTCCACCTGAAAGAACCACTCCGTCTAATAAACCCCTCCGGTTTGCAAGGAAACTGAAAATCTGCTCTTCGCTCAAAAAACCGTTGTTTTGTGGTTCTCCTTTTGAAAGCTCCGGATTATGACAATAGGGACAGTCAAAATTGCACCCTGAAAAAAAGAGGACACAACTCACCTTTCCTGGAAAATCGATCAATGAATTTTTCTGTAATCCCCCGATAACCATAGCGCAAAAAAAGGTAAATCGCCCTACACTTCGAAACTAAAAAAAAGTTATGCCACTTGGAAGGTCTTTTCCACGCCGAATTCAGTTTTCCTTCCGCCATTCTCTTTTCTGATCGGTTTGAGGTAGTCGATAACGCCTGAATAGACTTCAGTCTCCTGGCTACATGTGTAACACTTTTTCTGTTCTCCCTTGATGTAACCGTGGGATGGGCATATACTGAACGTGGGTGTAAGTGTGAAATAAGGGAGGTGAAAATTCGTGGCGATTTTTTGAATGAGGCCTTTAATCGCCCCGAGATCATTGACCTGTTCCCCAAGGAACACATGAAGGACGGTTCCACCAGTATACTTTGTCTGCAGTGTGTCTTGGAGCATCAACGTTTCAAATACATCGTCGGTATAATTGACCGGAAGCTGGGTGGAGTTCGTGTAATACGGGGCCGCCCCATGTTGATAAGCATCTTCATTGGCACAGATAATATCAGGGAACTGTTTTTTATCAATCATCGATAGTCGATAAGATGTTCCTTCCGCAGGCGTTGCCTCCAGATTGAAAATATCTCCGGTTTCCTGCTGAATTTCTGATATGATGCTACGAATAAAATCCATCACCTCAAGCGAAAACTTCTGTCCGGTCTCTGTAGCAATATCTTCATCTAAAAAGTTTAAGCATGCTTCATTCATGCCGATGATGCCGATGGTGGAAAAGTGGTTCTTCCAGTAATCGCCCGCAAGCTGTTTGACCTCCTGTAAATAAAATTTTGAGTAGGGATATAGGTTTCGTTCAGTAAATTGTTCGAGAACCTTGCGTTTAATGGAGAGACTCTTTACCGCCAAAACGACTTTTTCTTTTATGCTGTTGAAAAAGTCCTCATTCTTTTGAGCCAGGTATGCGATCCGCGGCAGGTTAATGGTTACAACGCCAATCGATCCGGTCAGCGGATTCGCTCCAAAAAGGCCTCCCCCTCGTTTTAACAGTTCCCGGTTGTCGAGGCGAAGACGACAACACATCGATCTGGCATCCTCCGGAGACATATCCGAGTTTACAAAATTGGAAAAATAGGGAATGCCGTATTTTCCGGTCATCTTCCAAATCGCCTCAAAATTCGGGTTTTCCCAGTCAAAGTCGGTTGTTATGTTATAGGTCGGTATGGGAAACGTAAAGACCCTTCCTTTGGCATCACCTTCCATCATTACCTCGGCAAAAGCGATATTTATCATATTCATTTCCGGTTGGAAGTCAGCGTATGTCTCCTGACGTGCCTTGCCACCGATGATCACAGGGTGATCTTTCAGTATAGATGGGATATAAAGATCGAGGGTGATATTGGTAAATGGGGTCTGGCAACCGACCCGTGTGGGTATATTGATGTTAAAAACAAATTCTTGTATCGCTTGTTTGACCTCTGTGTAATCAAGTTTATCAGAACGTACAAAGGGAGCGAGAAGCGTGTCAAAATTGGAAATCGCCTGGGCGCCCGCAGCCTCACCCTGCAGTGTATAGAAAAAATTGACGATTTGACCCAAGGCTGATCGAAGATGCTTGGGTGGGGCACTCTCCACTTTTCCTTCTACGCCTTTAAATCCTTTCAAAAGAAGATCTTTCAGATCCCACCCCACACAGTAGACAGAAAGAAGGCTGAGATCATGGATGTGGAAATCGCCGCTCGTGTGGGCGTCTCTGATTTCAGGGGGATATATACTGTTTAGCCAGTATTCTGCGGTGATATCCGATGAAATGTAATTGTTGAGTCCCTGGAGGGAATAGCACATATTACTGTTTTCCTTGATTTTCCAATCCAGTTTCTGGATATAATGATCGACAAGGTCAACGTTGGCTTTGGTCGTTATGCGTCTGATTTGAGCATGCTGTTCCCGGTATAAAATGTATGCCTTTGCGGTCTTGTAATATGGGGAATCGAGAAGTACCCTTTCCACAATATCCTGGAATTCTTCCACTTCCGGATGGGGATCGAGGCGCATTTCATGGGCCAGCGTGAGAACCCTGAGGGTTAGCTTTTTGGCCTCCTTTTCTCCAAACTCTTCGGTTGCTTTTCCGGCTTTTGTGATTGCCTGTGTGATTTTTTGGGAGTTGAAAGTAACAACTCTACCGTCTCGCTTTTTGATATGTTCAAACACGAATGCCCCCCGCCTATATTTGGCCCACCTGACCAAAATTGCAAATAGATTATAAAGTTAACAGAATTCCTTTATGAAGGAAAATGCCATGCAGCTTGTCGAAACAGAGCGTAGATTCCGCCCATTCAGAGTTGCATGCCGCCTCAATCCAAAGATGTTTCATTATGGTAGGAAATTATCCGTATATCAATATCTTGTTGTCTGTCAAGAAAAAATATCTATATATTGAGGAATAAAATAAAACAATGGGGAATTACATCTTTCTTCCCTTGCTTTTATTTGGGCAAATCGATAAAATTCGATGTATTCCTACTATTAAAAACGTTACCGCTATGCATAAGGTTTCATGATGCGATTTGATGAAAAGCCAATATTTAGAAAAATTATCGTTCCTTGGTATGACTCCGAAACCGTCTGCCTCCTTTTGATCCTATTTATGGTACTTGTCTTTCTATTTGGGATTGTGGGTCTATCTGTTTCTAGTGACATTGTTGAATATAATAACTTTATTTGGGTGCCGATCCTACTTATTCTGTTGAGCGGCTGGGTGGTCGTTTCTACAATGGTACGGCTGATTAGACGATTTCCGATCTAGTGTCCATCAATAAATGGCCTTTTTTGCCCAGCTCGGTGTTCGTAGTGACCGTTTTGAAAGCGGTGTCTGTTCGACCTGTGCCGGATGTGACACTCCTCTGGATTGGAGGTGTGAACCTTGATTCAAATATCAAGGGCCGGATAGAGCAGTTCGATGAAGTAGTGCAGGATCTTGGCCGTGGCCCCCCAAATAACGACATCATCATGCGGATATAAAAGGGTGGGTTTATCCGGCAGATAACCATGAAAGTTATCCTCCTTATGGGTGCGGACAAGCTTTTTAAACGGAATTTCGAAGACTCTTTGGATTTCTTCCGAATCAAACGTCAGCGGCCCCTTACCATTCCATATTCCCACAAAGACCTCTATATCTTTATTGTTGATGGTTTGGAAATGCCCCATGGAACCGATAAAATCAATCTGATTCCTTGGAATATTCACTTCTTCTTCAAGTTCTCGATAGGCGGCATCCATTGGGCTGGCATCGGCTTTGTCCACATGCCCTCCAGGGAGAGCCACCTGGTTTCGCCATGGATATCCCTCATTGTCGGATTTTTGAATGGCCAGTAGACAGGTCTCTTTTTTAAAAAAGAAGAGAAGAAAGACACTCGTTAGCTGATACGAAACGTCACCAGGGATTTTTGGGTGGGTTGTATTCCGGACGATTTGTTTTAGATAAGCAGAATCGATGTTTAAATCGATGAAATTTTCCATGGTTCAAGAATGATCCTCACTTGATAGGTTCCCACCCGCAGATGGCTACTCAAGTTTCACACCATAGATTTTACGAAAGCTCGCCATCTCCCTATGCCGGATGTGACATCACGGAGGATTGGGATGCGAATGGCAACACAGATGCCGATTTGTATTCTTACTGTCTGTAAATTTGGTATGTCAATGGTTTTGCACGAAATATCTTGACTTTTCATATGATTATATTTAATTCTTACCCAAAGAGGCGACACGAAAGGGCAAAAGATCTAAAAAACTTACCGCTAAATGATTAAAAGAATAAAAGGACTTTTAGAAGTATGTTCATTCTGGGTAATCTGTTGATGGCTGTCGCAAAAGTTCTCGATTTTGTTCTTCTCATATTCATGTGGGTCGTGATTGCTCGTGCGGTGCTCTCCTGGGTGAATCCCGACCCTTTTAACCCAATCGTCCGCTTTATCCATAATATAACCGAGCCGATTCTGTATCCCATTCGGAACAAACTCCCCGTTGGATTCGGCGGCATCGATCTTTCTCCGATTATCGTTTTTCTTTGCGTCATTTTTTTGCGAACCTTTATTGTCAGCAGCCTTTTCAGATTGTCTTCAACCTTGCTTTAACCGTTTGATTCAGGAGGAAAAGTATCATGAAAATAACACCCCTTGATATCCAGCAAAAGCAATTCAGAGTTAAATTCAGAGGCTTCGACATCCTGGAGGTTGATACTTTTCTTGAGCAGTTAGCGGTTTCCTATAGATCTCTTCGGCAGGAAAATGCCGGTCTCCATGAAGAGATCAAAAAACTGAAAATTGAGACCCAAAGATCAAAGGAACGTGAGAAGGCTTTTGAGCGGGCCATGTCGAATTCTCAAAAAGCATTGGAACAGATGAGAGAAAATGCCAGAAAAAGCGCCGATCTCGTGGTTGCAGGTGCAGAGGTGGTGGCTGAAAAAATGTTAACCCGGGCCCATAACCGTCTGGCTCAGCTCCACGAGGATATTGCGGAGTTGAAACGTCAGCGTATGCAGATAGAAGTTCAAATTCGTTCGATCATCGAAACTCATACCAAGCTTTTAGAAATGGGAAAAGAAGACATGAAGACGATGGATGAAGAAGATTCGAAATTAAAATTGCTGAAAAAATCTGAAACAACTTCATTATAAGCAAAAAGAGCATATTGTTTTAATCTGGAGTAAGCAATGGCGAAAATTGATGCTTTTTTTAAATTGATGCACGAACAGGGGGCATCAGACCTCCATTTGGTAGCCGGACAACAGCCGATCATCAGAATACGGGGTGAAATGGAGCGGATCAAATATAAAAGGTTGAACAATGATGATCTGACCAATATGCTGTATGAAATCACCCCTGAAGAAAAGGTAAAAATATTTGAAGAATCCGGCGATCTTGATTTTGGATATGAGATACCAGGGCTTGCCAGATACCGCGCGAACTTTTTCAATCAAAAATATGGGGTTGGCGCTGTTTTCAGGGAAATTCCGAATACAATCATGACCGCGGAACAGCTCGGGCTTCCACCGGTCATCCCTAAATTGTGCATGCTTCCCAGAGGGTTGGTTGTGGTGACGGGCCCGACCGGGAGTGGAAAATCGACCACGTTGGCCGCCATCATTGACCAGGCGAATCGTTTGAGGAAGGACCATATCATTACCATCGAAGACCCTATTGAATTTGTGCACAAAAGTCAAAATTGTATCGCCAACCACCGGGAGGTGGGGACCCATACCAAATCATTCTCTGCGGCCCTGCGTGGCGCCCTCCGTGAAGATCCCGATATCATTCTGGTGGGCGAAATGAGGGATTTGGAGACCATCTCTCTTGCCATGGAAGCTGCATCCACAGGGCATCTTGTCTTTGGAACATTGCACACCACCAGCGCAGCAAAAACCGTTGATCGGATGATCGAAGTTTTTCCCGCAGACCAACAGGCACAGGTTCGCAGCACATTGGCCGATGGTATCCGGGCAGTGGTTGCGCAGGTCCTGTTTAAAAGGGTGGATATCAAGGGCCGGATTCCTGCGCTCGAGGTATTGATTGCCACCCCTGCGGTTCGGAATTTAATCCGGGAAGCAAAAACACACATGCTGCCAGGCTCGATGCAGGTTGGCAAAAAGTACGGCATGCAACTTTTAGATGATGCGATTATGGATCTGTACGAGAAGGGGCGGATCAGTCCAGACGATGCCTATGCCAAGGCAAATGAAAAATCTAGATTCAGACCCCTGATAAAGGGGGCACCCGTTGATTTCACAGAAGTGTGATTTGAGGGGGAGAAAGGAATGTCATGAGGAAACAGGAAGTCGATTATGTGCTCAACCAGATGCTCGACTCGAACAAAGACGTCTCGGACATTAATCTGACCATCGGTAAACCGCCCCAGGTCGAAACATTTGGTGAACTGGTGCCGGTGGATATGAAACCAAAATTTAACAAGCTTACCCCGTATCAGACGGAGGTTTTTGCCCTGAATCTGATCAACCGGGATCGTCGCCTAACCGAGGTGCTCCTCAGAGAGGGGTCCTGTGATCTATCATACAAATTATCTTCTAAAGCCCGATTCCGGGTAAACATCGCCTCGAGGTCCGAAAATTATTCCATTGTCATGAGAAAGCTGGAATCAAAGATCCCGACCATCAAAGAACTCGACCTCCCTGACGCTTTTTATCAGATCGCACAGATGAAAAATGGGATTATCTTTGTTACGGGTGCAACCGGGGTTGGAAAAACCACATCTATCGCCGCTGTTCTGGATGAGATAAACGAAAAAAAATCGGTACACGTTGTTACCCTTGAAGATCCTGTCGAATATCAGCATTCACATAAAAAAGGGACGTTTAATCAAAGAGAACTGGGGACCGATTTTGATACATTTGCCCACGGACTGCGGGCAGCGCTCAGACAGGCGCCCAAGGTGATCCTCGTCGGTGAGATGCGTGATCGCGAGAGTGTGGAAATCGGATTAAGCGCTGCAGAGACTGGCCATTTGGTACTAACCTCTTTGCACACGATTGATGCGGGTCAGGTGATCAGTCGCCTCCTCAGCATGTTTAGCACCGAAGAGGAAAACCAGGTGCGAATCCGTCTCGCAGATACGGTTCGCTGGCTCGTCTGTCAGCGGTTGCTACCAAAAGTCGGCGGTGGGAGAGTCGCTGCGTTTGAGATAATGGGGTCAAATCTCAGGGTGAAAGATGCAATCCTACACGGTGAATCAGAGGGAAAAAGCTTTTATGAAATGATGCAGGCTGGAAAAGCATTCGGTATGTCAACCTTTGATGATTACATTATCGGTCTGTATGAATCGGGGTTAGTCACAGAAGAGACCGCGCTTGCATACGCGTCCCGCCGAGGAGTTGTTGGCCGCGGAATTGACTCGGTAAAGAGTGCAAGGGGGGAGGCGACGACGGATATTGGCGGACTTGAACTGGATCGGGAGTATGAGAAAACCAACGTCCCCCGTCATAGGAAATGAAATCGTCTTTGTCCATGAAGAATCCATCAGATAAACCAGGGGAATAGTACCCCTCCATGGTGTTCGAGCGATGAAGGAGATCATGTTTCATTATGAATGTCGTTTGCAATGATTGCCAGAGTAAATTCAGAATCCCTGATGAAAAAATACCGCCGGGGAAGACGGCATCTTTTGCCTGTCCAAAGTGTAAAAGCAAGATAACCGTTGGTTTGAATGATAAAAGAGATGACGTAGGCCAAGTGACGGCGGGAGATGAAACCATTAATGCCCTGAAAGATGTTTTATATGGAAACGACTCAGGGTCCGTTGATGGTGAAAAAGATCTTTCAGATATTATATATCAATATGATGCTTCAGAAAAACCGTTTGATTTTATCGAAAAGGAAAGGAAAACCGCCCTCATCTGCGAATCCGATTCTACGATAAACCAACCCATCACAGATGTCCTTCGATCGATGGCGTACCAGATTTCAAACGCCCAAAACGCCCGTGAGGCTCTAAGAATGATGTGGTATCACCTTTTTGATCTTATAGTTGTCGATGAGAATTTTAACACCGACAATCCGGAGACCAATCCGGTGATGGAGCACCTGGAAGACCTGAACATGTCGGTGCGCCGGAATATTTATGTGGTCATGATCAGCAAAAGGTTTCGTACAATGGATCAGATGATGGCGTTTAACAAAAGCGTCAATCTGATCATTAATGCCGGCAAAATTGATCAGACTGAACAGGTCTTGAAACGAGGCCTGTCCGACCAGGAAATCCTTTACCAGATATATAAAGACAAATTAGCCAAAGCACTCAGTATATAGAATCGACATTGTACTCCTCCCGCCCATCTCACCACCGACAAGATACTCGAGCAGTTGAAGGTAGAGATATGCTTTCCCTGGATTTCTAATCGTCTTTTATTGTCACCGTAAATATTTTGGGTTTTACATTGACCAGGGTCGTGGTCACCGGCAGGGTGATGATTGCACGTCTTGGGTATATTCCGGGTTTGAGGGCGTTCAGGTCGATTTGCACTTTGATTCCCTTGTCCTTTTGAAGCTTTTCCAAAACATTCTCAGGCCCTTTCACTTCGATGTTGATAACAGGTGGGGTGATTTTGTGAGGGTACGGCGATCCTTTTCCCTCAACAGGGATATCTTGAAATTTTCTGGAAACGATCCTTTCTTCGATTTGCACTTCAACGTGAATCGGCTTAGAGATAAAGGGAGCTGCGGTGCCTTCAAAGAGATCAAGCACTATTTCTTTCTGAAATGATTCAGATATGCCATTTACATCAATCGGCTTTGTCAGAATTTCTTTTTGTTGGGATACGATTTTCTCAGAACCTCTCAAAATGATGAATGACGGCGTTGCTTTTGTTTCAACAACCTCGAATCCGGGTGCCGGGTTTCCAGAGATAGAGATGACAACCGGTACGGCCTTCTTCACTTCCTTTTCCATCTTCATCGTTAGAAAAGACGGATTGACCTTAAGGATGGAAATTCCCACTGGAAGCTTGATATTTTCAGGGTTTACCGGAATGGCATGAACACCGATCAATAGATCGGATACGTCCAATTTGTATTGTAGTTTCATCTCAGGAAGGGTTTTTGCCAAGGCTTTAAGGGTGCGGATTCGAGCTTCAATTCCCTTTGGCGGATGCTCGGTAATGATCAACCCTTTAGGGATATTTTGAACATCGATCGGAATAAATATATCGGTTTCGAACGATGATGAACAGCTGAAGAGCAGCAGAATAGCAACTCCCATTAGGCATAAATGAAACGTGTATTTATTTGAGCGTCCTGTCTTCAATACCACAATCTACAATAGGACACGGCAATCTTGGCAACTGATGCCCTATGGTTTCCCAGTTCTGATTTCTGTGTTTTTAGAATTAAAAAATCCCATATACCTCTAAACGTACCCAACCGTAAAGACTTTTTTTACGCACCTTTTATGGCATCGATAATTTTGACGGTCGCGAACGTATTTGCAACGTCATGAACCCGTATAATGTGAGCACCGCGGAGGACTGCAGCTGCGACAGCCGCCTGGGTTCCGGTTTCCACCAGCTGGGAATCCAGAAAAATATCGTCACCACTTTTCTTTTTAAGAAGGTTTCGTATAAAGGATTTTCTAGATGGCCCAATCAGAATGGGAAGCCCCAATGTGTGGAATTCATCCAGTCGGTCGATGAGTTCAAAGTTGTTCTCACCTGTTTTTCCGAAACCGATCCCAGGGTCAAGGATCACCTTCGATCGGCGAATCTGCCCATTTCCCGCTCTTTTGATGGCCTTTTTTAAAAACGTTTTGATTTCTTGGACAATATTGTCATATTTGGGCGCCACCTGCATGGTTTTGGGCGTCCCAAGCATATGCATCAAAATAACAGGAACTTCGTAAGAAGACACAATACCCGCCATTTCGTCATCAAAACGGAGTGCGCTGATATCGTTGACAATGGAGGCACCAGCTTCGATGGCCCGCCTGGCAACACCTGCCTTGGTGGTATCGATGGAGATGGGAATGGCGATTTGTCCCGATAGTTCTTTAATCACAGGAACCACGCGGCGGATTTCCTTTTCCTCTGGCACCCTATCGGAATACGGACGCGCAGATTCTCCGCCGATATCGATGATATCGGCCCCTTCTTTGGTAAGCTTTAAACCATGAGCAACCGCATCTTTACATGAATAAAACTTGCCGCCGTCTGAAAAAGAATCGGGCGTCACGTTGATAACGCCCATGATCAAGGTACGTTTACCGAGGTCAAGCCGGTGTCCATTCCATGAAATCGTATGGGTCTCCATAGGCTAATTTCTGTGATTACTGGATGTTCATCATGGAAAAACGAGTGGTTGATTACGCTTCGAATGGGGCTTCCTTCGCCTTCGCGGCGGAGGTATCTGCCTCTTTTTCATTTTTAGGGTTTTTGGGTGGAATATCGATCTCCGGCCTTAGGGAATGAATAAGCTCATCGAGTTCTTTCCCCAGAACCGTCTCTCTTTCCAGGAGGAGGTCGGCCAGTTTATGAAGGATATCTACATTTTCGGCCAAGATTTTTTTTGAACGTTTATAGGATTGATCGATCAGTTTTTTTATTTCAGCGTCAATTTTTTTTGCGGTTTCTTCCGAGTAGTCCCTA
>Ga0255058_10001393_pt1 | contig 13602 bp, 15 predicted proteins | sample Cases_109_9_MG_FD_188637 | JGI IMG/M metagenome (GOLD analysis project Ga0255058, IMG submission 188637) | Seawater microbial communities from Amundsen Gulf, Northwest Territories, Canada - Cases_109_9 | ecosystem: Environmental > Aquatic > Marine > Gulf | place: Canada: Northwest Territories... | reverse complement strand
CGCGCTCGACGGCGACGCGGACCGCGTGATCCTTGCCGACGAACAAGGCAATCTCATCGATGGCGACCAGGTCATGGCGCTGATCGCCGGGGCCTGGCTGGACAGCGGGAGCCTCGCCAAGCCGGGCGTGGTAGCCACCGTCATGTCGAATCTCGGCCTCGAGCACTATCTGAAGTCCTTGGGTCTGGGCCTCGAGCGGACGCCTGTCGGTGATCGCTACGTTCTCGAGCATATGCGCCGGCATGGCTTCAATATCGGAGGAGAGCAGTCCGGACACATCATTCTCGTCGATTACGCGACCACCGGAGACGGCTTGATCGCCGCACTCCAGGTGCTTGCGGTGCTGGTGAGCGGGGACAGGTTGGCGAGCGAGGCCTTGCAGGTCTTCACGCCCTATCCTCAGCTGCTTCGCAACGTGCGTTGCGCGGCGACGACGCTCGATGATGGCGGGGTTCGCTCCACGATCGCCGCCGCGGAAGCCGAACTGGGCGAGGCGGGTCGCTTGGTTATCCGGCCATCCGGCACCGAGCCGGTTATTCGGGTCATGGCGGAAGGAGAAGATCTCAACCGTGTGACCCAGGTGGTGGATACGATCGTGGCCAGCATCGAGGCTGCAAGCGAGGGCGCCGCGACCAGCTAACGACGGGGCCGTCTTGGGATGGGGGAAGGGACAGCATGCAGGGACGCGTATTGATCGCCTCCGGGTCCGATTCGGGCGGCGGCGCCGGCGTTCAAGCAGACATTAAGACGGTGATGGCGCTGGGCGGATACGCTTCGACAGCGGTGACGGCGCTGACCGCCCAGAACACGCGCGGGGTCTTCGGAGTCCGCGGCGTCGAGCCGGATTTCATTCAGCAGCAGATGCGCGTGGTCCTCGAGGACATCGGGGCGGACGCGCTCAAGACCGGGATGCTGCACGATATCCCGGTCATCGAGGCGGTGGCCGAAGTGCTGAGCGACGAGGCGCGGGATATTCCCCTAGTCGCCGATCCGGTCATGGTGGCCCAGAGCGGCGACCGGCTGCTCGAGCCGCGCGCGGTCGAGGCTCTCAAGGCCAATTTGGTGCCACGAGCCAGAGTGCTGACGCCGAATGCGCCCGAGGCCGAGACTCTGACCGGCCGGCCGGTCACGGACCTGGACGGCATGCGCGCGGCGGCCGAGGCGTTGCTCGCTCTCGGCGCGCGCGCGGTGTTGGTGAAGGGCGGCCACTTGGGAGGTGCGGAGGTGCAGGATCTGCTGGCCGACGGCGACGGCATGGAAGTGTTCCGGAGCCCGCGCATCGAGACGCCCCACACCCATGGCACCGGCTGCACCCTGGCCTCGGCCATCGCCACGGGATTGGCGCAAGGCCTGGCGCTTCGTGATTCTGTGGTGCGCGCGCGCGCCTATCTTCAGGAAGCCCTACGCCGCGCCCCGGGGTTGGGCCGAGGTCACGGACCGGTCGGACACGGCCACACGGTGAGGCCGTTTCCGGGCTGAACGGGGCAGAGACTCACCCCAATCCGGATAGCCCTCAGACCAAGCCCAGGTCGCTGCTCGGCCGCTCCGAGAGCAGGCCGGCGATCGTCTGCAGGCCCCGCTCGACCTCGGCCACGGTGGCCGATGCCTGCAGACAGAGGCGAACGGCGTGCGGCACCGATCCGCGGCCGATCGCAAAGACCTCCGCCGATCCCACACCGACGCCCCGGTCGCGAGCCTCGGCGCTGAACATCTCGCGCCGCCAGGGTTCCGGCAATTCGAGCCAAAGGTGGAAGGCCTCCGGTTGGGAGGAGATCTTCTGTCCGGCCAGGATACGTGCGGCCGCCTGCTGCCGCCGGCGCGCCTCGCCGCGTTGCCAGTCCGCCAGGCGCCGGGCCTCGCCCCGCTCGATCAGCCGGGCGCCCACCTCGGCCAAGAACGCCGGCGCGATCAGGCTCGAGGCGCGCAACGCCGTGGTGATCGACCGAACGGCCTCCGGCGCGGCTCTGAGGAACCCGAGGCGCAACCCCGCGCCGACGAATTTCGACAGACTGGCGATATAGACGGTCCGCTCGGGTGCCAGGGCCACGAGGGGAAGGGGGGCGTCCTCCGGCAGGAAGCCATAGACGTCGTCCTCGACGATGGTGATGTCGTGGCGGGTGGCGACCGCGACGATCTCGCGGCGGCGCGCCTCGGGCATAATGCTGGTCGTGGGGTTCTGCAGGGTCGGGATGCAATAGAGCAGCTTGGCGCCGCTGTTGCGGCAGGCCGCGTCGAGGGCGTCGGGCATCAGACCCTCATCGTCCATCGCGACGCCGTGCACGCGAAGGTTCAGATGGGCGGCGATGGTCTTGATCCCGTAGTAGGTGAGCTCTTCGGTGAGGATCGTGGCGCCGGGTCCCGCGAGCGCCAGGATCGCGAGGAGCATGGCGTTCTGGGCCCCGTAAGTGAGGACCACGTCCTCCGCCTCGGCCGGCACGCCGAAGCCGGCCATCCAGGTTGCCACGGCCGCACGATGGCGCCGGCGCCCCGGGTCCATCCTATAGGCCATGAGATCCGCCAGGTCCTTGTCATGGGCGACCTCGGCGAGGATGTCAGACAGGACGGGCAGGGACTCTGTGAGCGGCGGAAAGTTGTAGGCCAGGTCGATGAAGTTCCGCCCCGCCGCGCGCTCGGACGGCAAGGTGATGGGCGTGCGTTCGCGTACGTAGGTGCCGCGGCCGACCTCGCCGTAGATAAGGCCGCGCCGTTCGGCCTCGGCGTAGGCGCGGCTCACCGTTCCGACCGTAACCTTGAGCTCCCAGGCCAGGTCGCGGTGGGTGGGAAGGCGCGTGCCCGCTGGCAATCGGCCGTTCGAAATATCCGCAGCCAAGGCGTCGGCGATGGCCACATAGCGCGGGCCGGCCAGTTCGTCTAAATCAGGCGACCATTTTGTCATGGTGACAATATAACAATTGATCGAGACAATGATCAAGATATATTTAGATTGTCTCGATTTGATGCGTGCAAATTTGTGCAATACAGCGATCTTTGGAGGATTCGATGCATACAATCTCGATCAAGTCCTTCCCGGGTCGGTCACGGGCCTTCCCTGGGCCGAGCCGGGCAGATTACCGACGCAGGATCACGGTTTGGGTTTCCAAGACCTGGCGCCTGCTTCTTGTCTGGCAGCGGCGCTATATGGAGCGACAGGCTTTGGCGGCCCTCGAAGCGCACAGGCTGGACGACATCGGCCTGACCCGCGAGGATGTGGCCCGCGAAATCGCCAAGCCGTTCTGGCGCGCCTAGACTGCCGGGGGAGACCTGCATCCATGGTCCAGTCCCTGTAAACACAACAATCCTATTGCCCTGCGCAGAGCCGGGCATCCGGTGGCCCGGCGTCGAAAGACGCCGGTCTGCCGGCTGGCGCGCCACCGGCGGCCATTTTCTTGATTGCGCTCCTCGCGGTGATCCTTTGGGGCGGCTCGCCGATCGCAACCAAGTTGGTGGTGGCCGATTTGGACCCCTTGGCCGTCGGCGCACTCAGGACTCTGATCGGCGCCGTGCCGGCCGCCGTGATCTTGGCGTTCGGCCGCCTGGCGATCCCCCGTTCCGCCTCCGGGCGGTGGCTGCTCGCGGTCTCGTCGCTCAGCGGTTTCGTCGTGTTTCCGCTGCTGTTCAGTCTCGCTTTGGAGCTGACCAGCGGGTCCCATGGGGGCCTGGCGCTCGCCATCTTGCCGATCACCACCGCTCTGATCGCGGCCCTCTTCGAGCGCCGCCTGCCAAATCGCCGCTGGTGGCTCGGCGCCGCCGTGGCGTTGGCCGGAACGCTCCTGCTGGTCGACCGCCGCTTCGGGTTGAGCAGTCCAGGAGCAAGCCTGGAGGGCGATCTGCTCGTGCTCCTGTCGTGCTTCGCCGCCTCCGCCGGCTACGTGGCCGGCGGTCGTGCGGCGCGCGAAGTGGGCGCGCCGTCCGTGACTTTTTGGGGTCTCGCTCTGGGCGGATTGATACTGCTGCCCTTGACCCCGGTGCTGATCCCGTCTGGAGCACTGACCGGGCTCAGCGTGAGCGCCTGGAGCGCGCTGATCTATCTGGGCGTTGCAATCTCGATCGTCGGCTATCTGGCGTGGTACTGGGCGTTGGCTCAGGGGGACATGACGCGCGTCGCGCTCATCCAGTTCCTCCAGCCCGGCTTCTCGCTCTTGTTCGCCGCGATGGTGCTGGGCGAATTCGTGACTTGGCCGCTCGCCCTGGCCGGCGGCATCATCGTGGCCGGGGTCGCGCTGGCGCAAAGCGGCCGTGTCGCCCCAGCCGCCTCAAAAACCGCAACCGTTTGACCTGGGGAGGTCTCTTGCCATGAGCAGTGAAATTCCGATCTATCAGATCGACGCCTTTACCTCGCACGTCTTTGCCGGAAACCCGGCGGCCGTGTGCCCGCTGGAAGCCTGGCTCCCGGATGACGTCCTGCAAGCCATCGCGGCGGAGAACAATTTGGCCGAGACGGTATCTTCTGGTGCGTGACGACGGCGATTATGACCTGCGCTGGTTCACGCCGGCGGTCGAGGTCGACCTCTGCGGCCATGCCACCCTGGCGAGCGCCTATGTCATCGACAAGGAGCTCGAACCCGGCCGTGGCCACGTCCGTTTTCATAGCAGAAGCGGCCCCCTGGAGGTCGCGCGAGAGGGCGAGGTCTACGCCTTGGACTTCCCGTCTCAACCGCCTCAGCCCGTGACGCCGGACCTCGCCCAGGCGGTTGCCGAGGCGCTCGGCAGCCAGCCGCTGGAAGTCCGCCAAGCGACCAAGTTTCTGGCCCTGCTTGCGGACCAGCAGGCGGTTCTGGCCGCCGAGCCCGACCTTGAGCGGGTGAAGGGCCTGCCGGGCGATGGCCTGATCATCACGGCAACCGGCGAGGATTGCGATTTCGTCTCGCGCTACTTCGCCCCCCATGCCGGGATTCCGGAAGATCCCGTGACCGGCTCCGCCCACTGCCTGCTGACGCCGTTCTGGGCGCGGCGGCTCGACAAGGCACAGCTCACCGCGCGCCAGGTCTCCCGGCGCGGCGGCGAGCTCGAGGTCGAGGACCGTGGCGAGCGGGTCAAGATTGCCGGGCGCTGCGCCTACTACATGTCCGGCCGGATCACCGTTTGATCCCGGTTTGAATCGAAGCCGGTTGCAACCTGGGAGCTTTGCGGTATCACGGGGAGAGATCCAGGAGTGGCAGAGCACCCCCATGAGCGAAGGCCCGAAATTGCCGGCATTGGACCCCTTGTCCGTTCCCGCGCGCAAGGGCTCGGTCTATCGCCATCCCTATCGGGAGAAACTGGCCGGGCGGAAAAAGCGCGCCTTGGGCGATGCGCTTGGGCTCACGAATTTCGGCGTCAATCTGGTCGCGTTGGGACCCGGCGACTGGTCCTCGCCGCGCCACTGGCACAGCCACGAGGACGAGTTCATTTACGTGCTCGAAGGCAAGCTGACCCTGGTGACCGATGCAGGAGAACAGCGTCTCACGGCGGGCATGGCCGCCGGTTTCCCGGCCGGGGTCGAGGACGGCCACCATCTCGTCAACCGGAGCGACGCGCCCGCGCACTATCTCGAGATCGGCAACCGCTCCCACGACGACGTGGCCCAGTATCCGAACATCGATCTGGTGGGACGCAATGGTCCCGGCGGTCGCTTGTTCACCAACCGCAAGGGCGAGCCCTACTAGGGCGTGAGAGTGGGACCGATGGCAGTATGACACGCGACAAGCAACCCCCGGCCTTCGACCCGATGGACGTGACCGCCCGCACGGGCTCCAGCTACCCCGCGCCGTTTCAGGCGGTCTGCGCGACCCGCATCAAGCGGGCTCTCGGCGATGCGGCGGGGCTCTCGCGGTTCGGAGTCAACCTGGTCCACCTCAACCCCGGCGATTGGTCGGCCCAGCGCCACTGGCATAGTCACGAGGACGAGTTCGTCTATGTCCTGGAGGGCGAGGTGACGCTGGTAACCGACGCCGGCGAGCAGGTCCTGGCGCCGGGCATGACAGCGGGCTTTCCGGCCGGGGTGGAAGACGGCCATTGCCTGGTCAACCGCGGCAGCGCCGTGGCGGTCTATCTGGAGGCAGGCGACCGCGCGCGAGAAGACGTGGTCCGCTACCCGGACATCGATCTGATCGCCGAAACCCACGAAGGCGGACGCCGTTTCACCAACCGCAAGGGCGAGCCCTGCTGAATGTCCCAGGCCGAACAGCGTGACTGCGGCATCATCGAACCGGCGTCTTGGCCCGCCGAGGTGCCGCTCACCCGCGAGCTCTTCCTGGAATATGCCGACTGGCTCGACATGGACCTCTGTTTCCAGGGTTTCGACGCGGAACTGGCCGGCCTTCCCGGCGGCTACGCGCTGCCCGAGGGCAATCTCTGGTTTGCCCGGGTCGACGGGGCCGTCGCCGGCGTGGTCGGCCTGCGGCCCTTCGGCCCACCGGATCAATCTAGCGGCCGGTCTCAGCGCTGCTGCGAAATGAAGCGCCTTTGGGTGCGGCCCGACTATCGCGGTCTCGGCCTGGGCCGCCGCCTGGCGGAGCAGACCCTAAGAGCGGCCGAGGACATGGGGTATCGCCGCATGTGTCTCGACACCCTCCATCGCATGACCGAGGCGCGGGCGCTCTATGCGCGCCTGGGATTCCGCGATCGCACCAATCAGGTGAGCGACCCGCATCCCGAGCTGATCTACATGGAGCGGGACCTGGGCCCCGGTGGCAGCTAAGGTCTCGACAAGAATGTGCAGAGGGAAGGGCGGAATGGGCGAGCGCTATTTCGAGGACTTCACGGAGGGCGAACGCTTCGTCAGCGCCAGCGCTACCTTGAGCGAAGCGCTGATCACGGAATTCGCCCGGGACTACGACCCGCAGCCCTTTCATGTCGACCCGCAGGCCGCTCAAGAGTCCCACTTCGGCGGCCTCATCGCCAGCGGGTTTCAAACCATGGCGCTCGCCTTTCGCCTGTTCTACCAGGCGGACCTGATCACGGCCTGCTCGATGGGCTCGCCGGGCATGGACAAAGTCCGTTGGCATCGCCCGGTGCGGCCCGGCGACGCGATCCGCAGCGAAGTCGAGGTCCGCGAACTCCGGGGTTCGGACTCCAAGCCCGATCGCGGCTATGGGACCCTCGCCTATTCGGTGCTGAACCAGGACGACGAGATCGTCATGACCTTCACCTGCACGCTGATCATGCGCCGGCGCCCGGACGCGCAATCGGGCGCGGCCTAAAGCGGCCGGCCGCTAGTGTCCCGGTTTGACATCCCGCCGAACCGATGCCCGAACGTCCGTTTCGGCTCCGAATTTGTCCGATGAGCACCCGAACCCCGTCGGTTGCGGGCTATGCCGCGGAAGACCGTGTTTGACCCGGAGCGGGCATTCGAGGCCGCTGAGCAGGGCTTCCGATCGCAAGATCAGCCCGATGAAAAAGGAAATTGCCATGCAGACAAGCGGAACATGGACGAAATTGCGAGCCACCGCTACTGGTGCTACCGTTCTCGGCAATTAGAGGAGCCATCTGGGGAATCTCGGCTTGTAGCGTCGGGACGGGCTGAAGCCGCTTGCCGAACCTTCTTGACGTCGTCTCGGATCGAATGGAGTTTGAGATGACCACAAAACCGAAGCCAACCGCAGTCGTAAAGGAAAGCCTTGGGGCACTCATCGACGTGGCGCGTTACCCGATCGACAACCCGAACGACTTGGTGCGCGCCAGTCTGGTGAAATCCTGCAGGCGAAAACTCGCCGAGACCGGCTGTGCGAGGCTACAAGCCTTCATCAATCCCGAGGCCCTCGTTGCCATGGTCGGCGAAGTTGACGAGCGTCTATCGCTGGTGGACAGGACTGCCGATTGGCAAAATCCCTATCTATCGAGCGACGATGAAACCCTGCCGCCCGACCACCCGGTTCGGCGGTTCCACTACCGAAAGAATGCTTTCCTTTGCCGGGACCGTTTTGCTGCAGGAGATTGGGTGGATACGCTCTTCTTGCGGATGGAATTGCTCGAATTCGTACGCGACTGCCTGGGGCTGACGCAGCTATACCACTATGCGGACCCCATGTCAGGATACCTGATCAACGTCCAGGAAGACGGCGAGACTTTTCCCTGGCACTTCGACACAAACGAATTCACCATCTCCGTCATGCTGCAAAAATCCGAGGGCGGCGGCGTTTTCGAATACGCGCCCGCAATCCGGAATTCTCGGTCCGAAAATTACGATGCTGTCGCGGCCGTCATGGACGGAGAGAGGAACCGCGTCATCGCTTTTGCCTTGGAACCCGGAGACCTGCAGATTTTTAAGGGCCGCTTTTCCGTGCATCGGGTGACCGAAGTGGAAGGTCAGCGGCCGCGCTATACGGCAATCTTCGGATATTCCGAGAAGCCGGGCGTGATCTCGAAGGCGAGCCGGAAGCTGAAGCTTTTCGGGCGCTGCCTTGACGCTCACCTTGAAGCGGAAGCCCAGGGCGCTGTTCGGACGGATAATCTGCGAGACTGAGCGCTGGAGTTCGAGACAATGTCCGGTTCTGGCTGAGGGTGTTCTCTAACTCGGGGATAGGATGTCAAGCTCTCCGTGATGTTCCTGCCGGGTTCACTGTTCTCTCCGCAGTAGGGGCTCTTGCCCTCTGCATGATGGCGTTGGAGGACGTTGGCGGACCAATGTTGAAAACGCGCTTGCCTCGATGAAGCATCGCAAAACCTCGGTCGATCTCGCCGACGCCGCCGTCCCGACAGGGACATCGCTTCCGCTCGCGCGGAATTCTTGGATGTTGTTTCTTCTAAGCTGCGGCCTCCTTGCTTGACCAGATGAAGTCGGTTTCATCGCACCACATGCGATGCAGGATGACCGCTAGCTTCCGTGCCACGGCGATCTTGGCCTTCTTGAAGCCGATGCGTTTCCACAGCCTGTGACCCCAGGCCTTGAGCTTGCACCACTGCGGCACCCGGGTCATGAGCACGCCGGCGGCCTCGAAGAGGTAGGTCCTGACCATGGCATCACCGCACTTGGAGATCCGGCCGGTCCAATCGACCTCGCCCGAGGCATGGCGGCGTGGCGTCAGCCCGAAGTAGGCGCCGACGCTCCTGGAGCGTCGGAAGCGGCTCGGGTCGTCGATCGCCGCGCAGAAGGCCAAGGCATTGATCGCTCCAATCCCCGGCACGGTCATGAGACGGCGGCTCTCGTCGTTGTCCCGGGCCATGGCCAGGAGCCTGCGGGTGAGGCCGGCGATCTCTCGGCGCACGATCTCGCGCACGCCAAGCAGCGGGCGAACGGCCTCCTGCAAGAGGGGATGCTCACCGACGAGCTCCTCGGCCCGGCGGTGGAAAACATTACCTCCCGCTTTGCCGATGCGCAGGCCGAGGTTCTTCAGCAGGCCGCGGATCTGGTTCTCGAGATCGCGCTTGATCTTCACCAACAGGGCTCGGCTGTTCAGCACAGCCCGGACCTCATGGCACGGCAGGCTCTTGACCTGGACCTCCTTGTACCAACCACACTGCATGATCCGGGCCAGGCCCACGGCATCGTTGCGGTCGCTCTTGTTGATCTGCAACGAGAGCGCCGCCTTGGCATGACGGGCATCGATGCAGATCACCGGCAAGCCCAGAGCCCGCAGCGCGTGCCAGAGCCAGGTCGTGGTCGGCCCTGTTTCGAGACCGATGCGTACGGCCTCCTTCGCCTTCGACTTGATGAACGCGGCAATCGCTGATGGCTCCGAGATCACCGTGCCCTCGCTCACGATCTCTCCTTTTCCATCGACCACGCAGATCGACGTCTCCTTGAGTGATACGTCCATTCCAACATAGAGTTCCATAGCTGCTCTCCTGATCGTTCATCACATAGAAGCTGGCTCAGGCCAGACTTCACTAGATTACGGAGAGCAGCGCCTCGTATCGACCGGGCTCTACCCGATCCCCGAGTTACGCCATGTTGAAAAAGTATTTTGGCGGTCGGATCGCGCAACAATGATTCGTCTGGGCGCCTTCATGGACAACATTGATTCGCGCTAAACACTTCAAAGGTTCCATTGTTGTGCGCTTGACTTCCTGTCCCGACTTCTTCGACAGCCTCAGCCAGAGGCGGGCATCGGCTCGAACTCGCGGAACCGCTCCTGCCAAGCTGGTCATGAGAAATCACGCCCAATTGCGGCGACCTGTGGTAAAATTCATTCGACTTCAAGAAAATCGACTGACGCCCGATAGGACGCCAGCCGCTGCTTTCACCACAAAGCGGGGGAGGCTGGGCATGAGGCATTTCATCGTGGTTGTAACGCTCGTAGCGGGACATTCAGTCTCGGGGTGCATTTATGTGCCTCCCGTGTGGGATATCGGCGACGCGATCAATGAGGTCGACCAAATCAAGGAACGCACAACGACTAAAGAAGAGGTTCTAAATCTCCTCGGTGAGCCTGATTGGGGCACGAGGAAAAGAGAGCTGTTTTTTACCAAGGAGAATGGAGCAACGGGTACGAAGAGCTGCCGGGATGGCTGGGGGCAACGAACTGGGGTCTGACCCAAGGCTAGTCCGCGTTCAACCTCACAGCCGCTAGGTTGAGGTACATCTCCACGATCAGCTCTCAGATGGAAGAGGAAATCTACGATGCAGACGCACTACACGCATGAGACGCCCAAGCAGACCACGACGTTGCCTGCGGCACTGGCAAACATCAATACTAAAGTGCTGGATGATGGAACCCTGAAGAAGCTGGTCGACCCGGATATTTATAATGCTTTTGCGCGGTGTCGGGCGACCGGGCTGGCGATGGATAAAGCTGCCGCGAACACGCTAGCGACGTCGATCCGAGAATGGGCGCAGTCGAAAGGGTGTATCGGGTACTCGCATTGGTTCTCTCCGATGCGAGGGCCGATTCACGGGGAGAAGCTTGAGACGTTCGTGGCAGTAGACTTCCAGACGGATCAGCTGATTGTAAATCTGCCGGGCTCCGAATTGTTTCAAACGGAGACTGACGGGTCATCTTTCCCGAACGGGGGTCTCCGCGAAACACATGAAGCGGCAGCCTACATGGGTTGGGATACAGGATCCCCGCCATTTATCTACCGGCAAACGCTGTATATCCCATCTGCCTTTGTTTCTTGGACTGGCGAGGCGCTCGACCAGAAGACCCCGCTATTGCGAGCGAACCAAGCGGTAACCGAGCAGGGCGTGCGATTGTTGCAGCACTTGGGAGACGGGGGGGCGAAGGAGGTCGTGTGTAATGTCGGATGGGAGCAGGAGTTCTTTCTGATCGACCGGGAGAAGTACTTGGCTCGGCCAGATTTGACGGCAACCGGACGCACTTTGGTAGGAGCCACGCCGCTTAGCGGGCAAGAGCTTTCGACCAACTACTTCGGGAAATTGTCGCCGCGGGTAAATCGATATGTGGCTGAGGCGAGGGAGAAGATGTGGGAGCTGGGAATTTCGATCCACTGCACCCACAATGAAGTGGCTCCAGCGCAGCATGAAATCTCGCCAATCTTCCATTTGGCAAATTCGGCGGCAGACACCAACATCTTGGCAATGGAGGTGCTTCACGACCTGGCGTTCGATCACGAATTTGCGGTTCTCTTCCACGAGAAACCGTTTGCGGGAATCAACGGAAATGGCAAGCACAACAACTGGGGTCTGAACACGGACACGGGCGCTAACCTGTTCGTGCCGGGGAAAACGGAGCACGAAAACCGTCGCTTCATCGCGTTCGTAGCGGCGCTGTTGCGCGGGGTAAACAAACACGGTGATCTGCTGCGATGCGGGGTGTCTACCGCCGGAAACGACCACCGACTAGGTGCACAGGAAGCACCCCCAGCAATCTTTACGCTCTACCTTGGTAGGATACTGGAACAGCACGTGAAGAAGGTTGCGGAGGGCGGCGAATTCACAGGGTATGGGGGGGAGAACAAGATCATTCCAATCTCTGCTCCTGTCGCAGACATCAGCGCGAATCTCGAGGATCGCAATCGCACCGCGCCGTTCCCCTGGTGTGGTAACCGATTCGAGTTTCGGGCAGTGGGTGGGAACCAACACATTGCCTTCCCTCTCGCCATGATCAACGCGGCAATGGCGGATAGCCTGAAGCATATGTGCGATGAGATGGACGCCGGCAAGGACGTGGACCAGGTCATCCGAGAAACCATCAAGGAGAATCAAGGCGCTCTCTTCAGCGGAAACGGTTACTCTGCCGAGCTGTACGAATTTGCTGAGAAGTCCAACCTGATTCACCTGAAAAGCAGCCCCGAGGCGTACTTAGAGCTGACGTCGGCTAAGAACCTCAAGCTATTTGACGACCTAGGTATCTTCAACGAACGGGAGATCAAAGCTCGTCAAATCGTACTGCAGGAAGCGTTCGCTACCGAGCTTCGGATCGAGACACGTACTCTGCTGAAGATCCTGCAGACCGTCATCGTCCCTGTCGTCATCAAGGATGCCCGCGCGGGCAGCGAATCTGGTTACTCTTCCAACCTCTTCAACGAAAAGAAGGATCTTGTTCAGCAGTTGCTTACTGAGACGGACAAGCTGTCCGAGGCGTTCCACAACTTCCCGGAGGATGATCCCACCCAGGCTGCTTTCTACGCCCACGAAACCATCAAACCGCTGATGGAGTCCGCAAGGGCAGTGGCGGATCGGTTGGAGGCAATAGTGGACAGCCAGCTGTGGCCGTTCCCAACCTATTCTGAAATACTGCATGGGCACCAGTGACCGTGCGTGTCTCGCCTCACCACCTCCTTTGAAAGGGGCACCCAGACGATCCGGAACAGTGCCGGTCCATATCGGCTTCCTTGCGCCGGAAGTTAGCAGCGCGGCGGTGCCGGCCCGACGGATGCTCCGCTGCGGACGTTCACCGCTAGCAAGCTGCTAAAAACCTTTGAGCCCTCGGCCAATCGGGATAGAGGCGGAGCCGCGAGGCCCCCATCCCGCTTCCGACCTCTGATTGGGTCTTTTTCAGCCGCCTGCTAGCGGTGTTGGCAAGCGCGGGGGCGCCACCAATCCGTCAAAACCCGTCGAGCGCTTCCGCCTGGCTGCTATAGACCGAGAAAATCTCCGAGAAGCCCGCGGTATCGAAGACCTCCCGCACCATCGTGTTCGGACTGCAGATCCGCAACTGTCCACTGGTGTCCTTTAACCGTTGGGCCGCCACGAGCAGCATACGCAGGCCCGAGCTGCTGATGTAATTGAGGTCCTCGAAGTCAACCAGGATTTTTGTCGCTCCGTTATCTATGAGTTGTGTCATTTGTTCCTGGGCAACCGGCGAAGTCTGAGTGTCGAGATTTCCTGTAATTCGGACAGCTCTGACATCACCGAACTCATCGACTGTAAACTCCATGGCACGCTCCTTTGCAGCTTTGATTGCTTACGGTGCATCGTCGGATTGGTCAACATGAACGATCAAGGTCAACACATTTTTATCGATGCGGCGCTGATACAATATGTCGTCGGCCATCTTGCGCACCAGAAGAGTGCCGAGCCCACCGATGGTGCGATCTTTTGCCGCCAGGCTGATTTCCGGCGGGGCTTTCAGTAGGGGATTGAATGGGACCCCGTCATCCGAGATCATGACCGTCAATCGGTTTCTTACCTGCTCCGCCGTGATTTCGATTTCGTGTTCGCCGCCTTCCCTAAACGCATACAGAATTACGTTGCCCAGGAGTTCGTCGATTATCATATCC
>Ga0255058_10001392_pt1 | contig 13606 bp, 15 predicted proteins | sample Cases_109_9_MG_FD_188637 | JGI IMG/M metagenome (GOLD analysis project Ga0255058, IMG submission 188637) | Seawater microbial communities from Amundsen Gulf, Northwest Territories, Canada - Cases_109_9 | ecosystem: Environmental > Aquatic > Marine > Gulf | place: Canada: Northwest Territories... | reverse complement strand
GGCGAGAGGTCAGAAGGATCAAGTCGAAGAAGGGGACTCTTCGAAAATGGGAGCAGAAGCGGCTGGACCACGACAAACAACAGAGTGGCGGCGAAAAGAAGGGAGAGGGGTGAGCGATGGCACGACGCGGTGATGGCATCTATCTCCGTGGTAGAACCTGGCGGCTCGACTTCCGGCACGATGGGCGGCGATATATCGTGCGGTTGGGGCGCAACATCAACCGCACGGCCGCGCAAGACATTGCCAGCGTGAAGCGAGCGGCGATCCTGAAAGGGGAGGTGGGAATTGGTCGGAAGCGAAAGGATATCACGCTGGAAAAGGCGGCAGAGGTATTCTTGGCGTGGGTAAAAATCAACAAGCGTCTCAACACGGCGAAGGACTACGAGAAGTGTCTCGATATGGTGAAGAAAGCGTTCCCGGGGAAGCGGCTCTCGGAGCTTCACGCCTTCGCGCTTGAGGGCTATAAGCGTCGGCGGGCAGAGGAGGGTGCCAAGGTGCGGGTCAACCGCGAACTCGCCCGGCTCAAGACGCTGTTCAACAAGATGATCGAGTGGGGGAAGTACGCCGGTGAGAACCCGGTGCGGAAGGTGAAGTTCCTCACGGAGAACCCGGGCCGGCTCCGGTGGCTCGAACCGGAGGAGGAGGCGAAGCTATTGGAGGCCTGTAATGCGACTGTCCGGCCGATCGTGCTGACCGCGCTCCACACGGGCTGTCGTCTCGGCGAACTTGTGACCCTCCGATGGGAGGATGTGGATTTCCGCACAGGCCTATTGACCGTCCAGGCCGCCTACGCAAAGACGGGTGAGACCAGGAGTATACCGATGAACCCCGTCTTGACCGAGGCCCTCAGACAGCTTAAGCTGGACGCGAACGGTCAGCCCCATGTGTTCCTCAGCCAGAAGGGCGGCCGCTATCATTCGGTGCGAACGGCCTTCGAGAGCGCACTAAGGCGGGCGGGCATCGCAGAGTTCACTTTCCACGATCTGCGGCACACCTTCGCCTCGCGGCTGGTGATGGCCGGTGTGGACCTCACGACGGTCAAGGAACTACTTGGGCACAAGGACATCAAGATGACCCTGCGGTACGCGCACCTGAGCCAGGATCACAAGCGCCAGGCCGTGAACCGGCTGGCGGACAATTCCCGCCACTATTCACACCAGGGCGAAGCTGGTACAATACAAGAAGCCGAGAACGTCCGCAGAATCAATCCCTTGGCGGTGTAGCTCAGGGGCAGAGCAGGGGTCTCATAAGCCCTTTGTCGGAGGTTCAAGTCCTCCCACCGCCACCATCCTTTTCATAACACTTCCGCACAGTTTCCAACCTTCAGCGATTCCGCTTAATAGCCTCAATGTGCCCGACTATGCCCGGAATCATGCCCGTCAGCTTCCGTCCAGCCTCTTGAAGATCTCCTTCGCTCACGATGTTGTACCGCTCGAACACGCTCCGGGTCTTGTGGCCGGTGAGCTGCATCGCCACGCGTTCGGGGATGCCCTTGCGGACCATGTTTCTCACCGCCGTTCGTCTGAAGTCATGAGGGATACGTCCAGGGTGTCCGGCCATGCAGCAAGCCGTCCGCCAGGAGCGCCGGAAGCTCCTGATCGGCTTCCCGTCCCGATGGAACACACAAGGGATGATGCAGCCCCGCTCCCTCTGTATTCTGTCCGTGGAGGTCCGCTGTGCCTCAAGCAGCTCCCGAAGCTCGGGAAATATGGGGAAGGTCCGGCCCTCGCGGTTCTTGGTGGTGCCAGGCTCGAGCCGCACCACGCCGCCCCGAAAATCCACTTGCGGCCATGTGAGAGGCAGGACTTCGCTCGGAATCCGCCAGCCAGTATGATAGGCGAAGGTCGCTACTGGCGTGACCTCCTCCGGGAGATGCTTAACGACAGACCGGAAAGCCTCCTCCTCGAAGAAGCCCGTCCGCACGTTATCTTCAGCCAGGTGGGGCACATGGGGTTTGTGGCGGATCTTCTCCGCCTGGAGCGCCAGGTTGAACATCCGACGAAGCGCCGTCAGTTCCCGGTTGATGCTGGCGTTGCTGGCTCCGTCCTGCTGCCGCCTGGTGATAAAAGCCCTGATGTTCGCCGTGCTGATGTTGACAGCCCGGCATCCAGCGAAGAACTTGGCCAGGTGCCGGACGTTACGCTTCGCTTTGGGCAGGGAACGCCGCCCGTTGGCCCGGTAGTCGTTCAGGTAGTCCTCGGCCAGATCCTCGAATCGGATCCGCTCCACACGAGGGATGATGAGCCGCCCCTGAGCCACGTCGCCCTCGCGGAGCTTCAAGAAGTGTTTGGCCTCCTTGTCCTTGTCGGTCCCTGTGCTTTCGCGGATTGGACGGCCACCTCGGTAATACTTGCACCACCATATCGTGGACACCTTGTAGCGTCTGCCATTCTTAGAGATGTACTCCCCCTCGGGGTGTGGATATTTTTGCCGATATAGAGAGCCCAACTTACTTCACCCCCTTTCGCTTGCCCTTCTTCGCCAGGTATTCTTCGATCATGTCCCGGACGAGGGCCGTGGCCGTCTTGTTTTCGTCAATCGCCAGGTGGCGCAGGCGCTTATACACCTCATCCGAGAGATAAATGCCAAACCGCACCGTCTTCACCTCCTTTCGCGTTGTAGTCTTCATAATGGAACTATAGAATTATAGTTCAATAGTGTCAAGAGGAAAATAGGAGGTCGATAGGAACCTTCGGGTAGGGCATGAGATCAACTCTGCCTCTCGCACCCCGTGCTGTTTTATAGAACGCAGAAAATCACCAATATTGGCAACTTATCCCGGCTATGTTAAACTATCGGACTCCTCCAGCCTTTTTTCATGATCTACGTCATGTTTTCTGTTGACAGTAAACACGTCTGTTGGGTATAAAGAACCACCCTCGATCCTTCGCCATCGCGCTTGGTGGAACGAGGGATTGTAAGAACTGGAAGTTCCGTACGCGGTGGATGAATGGACCGGAGTAACGACGGTAATCCCCCTGGCTCACCCGCGGCACAATCGAGAGCGCAACACCTATTCAGACGCCCTCTCAGGCGGAGCATAGCCTGGGGGCGTTTTGCTTTTTAGAGGCACACAGGACTAGGGTGTGACCTGTGAAACTGCCGCCCCTAAGAAAAACGTGGGGCCAGTGGAATCATCTGCCAGGCGTCTGGGCAGGGTCTAATGCGGAGAAAGGCACCTGTTCGTCAGATCTTTCTCCTATTCTTAAGGAGATTGCGGCTTCCTCTCGCGCTCTTCGGCCTCTTCCATGTGGTGGTCTTGACGATTTACATGAGCGTGGAGGGTCTCGCTTGGGATGACGCCCTCTTCGTGATTACCCATGCCCACGCGATCCATCCTGAGCAAGTCAAGACCTCGACGAAGATCTTTGCCACATTAGTCTTTACCGGAGTCTTCGGGTTTCAAATTTGGTTCGCGGAACGGATCCTGTCGATTGTCTTTGGTCCAGAGCGCGTGGAGGCGTGGGTGATGATTAAGAACCAGGTGAATGTGACGAATATCCACGACCACTTCATCGTCTGTGGGTACGGTCAGGTTGGGCGAACGGTCGTGAACCAGCTGAAGAAGGCCCAGATCCCTCTTGTGCTGATAGAGAGTGACGATGGCCTCTATAAAGAGACGATCGGTGAAGGAGTCCTTGCGATCCGAGGGGATGCGAAGCGGAGGGCTGTTCTCACCGAGGCCGGCATCGAACGGGCCAAGGGGATCTGTGTCCTCATCGACAATGACGCAGACAACCTCTACATTACTATCACCGCTCGATCAATTAACCCCAATGCCAAGATCATCATGCGTGCTGGCCAAAGGCGATACGCAGAGGCAATGCACAAGGCCGGGGCCGATGACGTGATCATCCCCGAATACGAAGGGGGTCTTATGGTGTCCAGGCTTGTGGAGAAGTACGCAGGTAGAGCTTTGGGGCCTCCAGAAATCGACTGACGTCTGGTTTATATTGACAGGGGGGGGATACCTGTTGGGGTACAAGTGGGGCCTCCAGGCGATCCTTGAAGTTGTTGTGTGGGTCATCCCTGGGTGGGGGAGTGGATAACCCCCCGAGGTAGTAGTAAGTTGAAAACCGGGGTGGATATAGCCCCTGCGCTTACCTGCGGCAGTTTTGGTGGCGTACCGAGCACTCAGACGCCTTCCGGGCGGAGCACGGCCTGGAGGGCGTTTTTGTTTTACTTCATCATATCCCCCTTCATAAGCATCGTTAAGGGGGTGGTCCCCTGAGGACCGGGAGGAGAACATGAGGCGATGGGCGAGAGGGGTACTGGTTCTTGGTTCCACGATATTGTTAAGCATTATCGTCAGTGCAAGCAGGGCAGAGGGACCTTACAAGCTCGAAATGCCACTGGGGCTGCAAGAGCAGGCGGCCTACATCCCCGATGACAATCCCCTGACGCCCGAGAAGATTGCCCTGGGAAAGATGCTCTATTTCGACAAGCGCCTCTCCGCCGACGGGACGGTGGCCTGTGCGACCTGTCATATCCCCCGATTCGGCTTCACCGATGGGCGACCAGTCGCCACAGGGATCAAAGGGCAAAAAGGAGGGCGGAGTGCGCCGACAGTGATCAACCGCCTTTTCAGCAAAGAGCAGTTCTGGGATGGGCGGGCGGCCGACCTCGAGGATCAGGCCCTCGGACCCATCCAAGCCCCCATCGAGATGGGCAATACCCTGAAAGGGATGGTAGCCAACCTGGATAAGATCCAGGGATACCGGGACCAGTTCAAAAAGGTCTTCGGGACGGATGTGACCAAGGAGGGGGTCGCCAAGGCCATCGCCTCCTTCGAGCGGACTGTCCTCTCCGGGAACTCACCCTTCGACCGGTACGAAGCAGGAGATAAAAACGCTCTCTCTGCTTCAGCCAGCCGGGGGCTAGAGCTGTTCCGGGGCAAGGCCCAGTGTCAGGTCTGCCACACCGGTTTCAACTTTACCGATGAGGGCTACCACAACATCGGGGTGGGGATGGATAAGCCGAAACCCGATCTCGGGCGATATAACGTGACCAAGCAGGAGGAGGAAAAGGGGGCCTTCAAGACTCCGACTCTCCGCCACATTCACGCGACCGCTCCCTACATGCACGACGGCAGTCACATGACACTGTTGCAGGTGGTCGAGTTTTACAACAAGGGAGGAACCCCCAATCCTCACCTCTCCAAGGAGATCAGGCCGTTGAACCTCACCCGGCAAGAGAAGGCTGATCTGGTGACCTTCCTTCATGGCTTGACCGGGGAGGAGTCGTCCACCACGGTCCCTGTGCTCCCGGAATAGGATAGATCAGATAGTGGAGGATGCGGAGGAGTTCCTTAGCCGACTGGAACGGGAGATCCAGACCGGGAGGGCCGCGGCAGCCCGGATTCACATCCATCGGGAGGGAGAACGGCTGCACGCTGCCTTTGCCCTGTCGCGGCGCGGGGGGCGCTATGGGGAACTGATGACCAGTGTGGTTGAGGATTTTACCGAGCTTCAGACGCTGTTCCAACGGTACGCCGAAGAGACCTGGAGAGCGTTGTTTCCTGACAAATCGTGATCCGTCCGAACCCTAATAGCAAAGGAGGCTTGCCATGGCCAAGGTAGCCCGTCAGGTTGTGGAACAGGCTGGGATTAATGTGGATCAGCTGCTCGAAAAGCTGGTGGCGGCGGCAGCGGCCGAGTTCACCACTTATTACTATTACACTATACTTCGCATCAACTCGATCGGCTTCGATGGGGAAGGGCTGAAGGAAATCATTGAAGACGCCCGCATTGAGGACCGGAACCATTTCGAGGCCCTCGCGCCTCGGATCTATGAGCTTGGCGGGAAGCTTTCGAGGGACATTCGGGAGTTCGCCGATGTCGCGGGATGTCCTGACGCCTATCTGCCTGCCGATCCCCGGAACGTGCAGGAGATGCTGAAGGTCTTGGTAGAGGCCGAACGCTGTGCCATCCGAGTCTACACCGAGATCTGCAACATGACCGCGGGCAAGGACCACCGGACGTACTCCCTCGCTCTGGCAGTCCTGCATGAGGAGATCGAGCACGAAGCGTGGTTCTCGGAGTTCCTCGGCGAGGGCCCATCCGGTCACTTCCGGAGGGAGACCCCCGGACAGTCGCCCTATGTCTCTCGCTTTATGACCGCCATGCAGAAATAAGAGAGCCTCACAGAGAAGGGGAGGGGGAATCCCCTCCCCTTTCTTTTTCTGGGGTTATGAAAAGAAAGCGGTTTGTCAAGGTGGCCGAGATCGGCCAGATCCCCCCAGGGCAGATTAAGACCGTGAATCTTCAGGATCAGAACGTGGTCTTGATCAACTTGGGAGGTTCTTACTTCGCATTCGATGCCCGGTGCCCCCACCAAGGCGGTCCCTTGGCGGAAGGGACCTTGTGCGAGGAAGCGATCCAGTGTCCGTGGCACCATCATCGCTATGATGTCCGGACCGGTCAAAATGTCTATCCCAAGAATGTTTATCCCGCAGATATGCCCTGGCTCTTGGAACAGGTGGGGTCTCTTCAAGTGTATCGAATCAAGATTAAGGGAGCGGACATCCTGCTCGAAGAGCCCCCGGGGCCCGGATGCCCATCCCCGGACGGGGAGGCGGCTCAGGATGCCGGGAAAACCGAGTGACGGGCGAGGGGAGCTGACGGTTGGGCTTATAACCTTCGGGATCTCCTTGGCCTTTCTTGTTCCAGCCTACATCTTCCTTCGACAAGGTGGCACCTGGCAGATTCTCGGAGTGATCTTCGCGGCGTGGGGGTTGCTGGGGATTGTCCAGGGCGTGAGTAGGATCTATCGCGCGCTGGTGAGACAAGGTCGAAGGCACTGACCAATCCTTTCCCTTCTTTCTCTGCCTTCCTTTCGTCCTATGTTCCCCTTGGGCTCATCATCAGGGGGAGACGGGGTCAGGCTTGCGATTTGCTATTCGCCTGCTTCCCCTTTTTGCCCAAGCCAGACATGGTGGATCCAGAGCGTCCCCAGGCAAGAAGGTAGCAAGCAGGAGCCGACAGAGAATTAGGGCGCAGCGCCTTTAACCATCCCACGGGCGTCGGGGAACTCGGCGCTCGTGGTGTTTTTACTATGCCCGCGATTATGCCCACGGCGATCAAAAAAGACCCAACGAGAGCCAACGAGAGCAAAGGTTCAGCTTGCAGGCAACTGTGCGGAAGTGCTAGACAAATAAGGAAATGGAAGGGTGATGGGCGGAGAACTCATAAGCCCTTTGTCGGAGGTTCAAGTCCTCCCACCGCCACCATCCTTTTCATTACAATTCCGCACACTTCCCTACCTCTCTCATTTCGCTTCTCTAGCCTGATTGTGCCCGTAATTGTGCCCCTGAGCCGCCGGCCTTCGCCTCATACATCATCGTGGCCCGAAGCAGTTCCTCGAAGGTGGCGACTTGGCTTGGATCGAGTTTTTCGGCCATGTCTATCTCCCCCACAACCCCCGCTTCGCTTCCCTCGCATCCCGCTGGAGCTTGAGGAACAGGTCTTGGTGTTTCACATTCGGTAGCACGGTCATCACTTGGGCGTACCCCCACTTCACCAACCAAGCGTTCACGAAAGTGCCGTCCTCCAGGTACACATAGGATAGCAGACGTCCGTGGCGGTCCCGTTGCTCCACGTCGAACTCCAACCGGACAGTCTTTATATCTACCAGCCTGCGGTTGGCGTCAGACGCCTGCTTGCCGTAGTATTCGACCCCTTTGGTGGGGTGATTGGTCTTAGGGGTATTGATGCCGATATAATGGACAATAACGCGGTCCCCAAAAACGCAGCAGACCTCGATGGTGTCGCCGTCGATGACGCGGACAACCTGGACCGACAGCCCGGACTTTTGAAGTTCACGCCTGGGCATCTCGTGTGGAGCCTGCCCCTCCTGCGTCGGTCTAGGCTTTCGATTGACGCAGTACGTGTTGTCGGGGCACCAGGAGCAATGCCCGAGGTCTCCGCAAACATAATTTCCCTGATCCGAGGGGCACGAATGCCAAAGGTGACATTCGGAGCGGTGGGCCAGGGGGGAGATGGTAGGGAGGAGGGCGAGGAGGGTAGCCAGCAGTAACACCCGGCCAATAGCTATTCCGTAATCCTTCATCTCCGTCTCCTAGGTTTGTCCTATCAGCGTCCTAGCCGGGAGTCAAGCACCCCCTATCTCATTGACCGAGACCCTAAAATTCCCGGGAATAGAATGGACAGCGAGGGCGTTTATGCTTCTAATAGGGTCAAAACAAAGAGTGACCCAGAGGTTGCGCTACTCTCTGCTGTTCATCCGCTAAACTGAAATCGCCAGGCGATGCGTGCGGCAGGTCCAATGCTCCCATTAATTCGTCCAATCTCCATCTTCACTTTCTTGGTAATCGCCACCATAGCTGCCTTCGCAGCCGACGCCCCGACATCGAAAAACGATCCGTTGGATGGTTGGCAGTTCAAAGGCCAAACGGGCGAACAAGGGAAAGGGCGTAATACCGAAGATACGATAACTTTCAAGGATGGGCAGTTTCGATCCCTCTCCTGCGAGAATTGGGGCTTCGGTCCGGCACCGTATAGTGTCAAGAAAGAAGGCGAGTCATATCATTTCAGTGCTACCCTACTGAGTCCCGATCATGGGAAGCTTGAATGGAAGGGAACCATCACGGGTGACACGGCAGAGGGCACCTTTCGCTGGCTAAAAAAACGTTGGTATTGGAACATAGACCGACAGTATTGGTACAAAGGAACACGGCACACAGGCCAATAACAGACCCTGTCACGGCAAAGGTTTAAAGTGTCGGCACCGATCTGCACCCACGGAAACGGAAAGTAAAGCCATAGCCGTTCGACGCGGTGCCACATGGGCCATTACCCTGGCGAAGCTCTCGGCTCTTGTTCTGCTTATTATCCTGGCGAATATTGGGGTTTCATGGCTCATCGCCAAGCTTGACATTCAAATTATGCCCCGGCACTTGGAAACCGTAGACCGGATCGTACTGATCAGCGTGATCTTATACATAGGCCTGATGGCAACGCCTTTTCTGCCCGGCATAGAAATGGGACTAGCCTTGATGATCATGCTGGGTCCAAAGGGCGTCTTAGTGGCATATATTTGTACGCTAGTTGCGCTGACAATCAGTTTTGGCCTTGGTAGGCTTTTCCCACCACACCTCCTGGTTTCCCTTCTGCAATGGTTAAATCTAACTCGTGCAGCGGCGTTACTGAAAAGTTTCGATGCGACACCACCAGAAAAACGTCTGGAATTTCTTGCTGAAAAGGCCCCTACACAAACCATACCGGCGCTGGTGAAACGGCGATACCTAATCTTGGCGATATTGCTCAACTTGCCCGGGAACGCTTTGATTGGAGGTGGAGGCGGTATCGCGATGATGGCGGGTATGAGTCGGCTTTATTCTTTTCCTATGTACGTCTTTCTAATCTCTGTCGCGATCCTGCCTGGACCCATCTTGGTCATGCTGTCGAAGTTTTTCCAGTAGCGATCAGTTAACCCACCGGAGTCCCCGCGCCTCCGGGTGCGGGACCCCCTCCAGGTATGTCCGTTCCACCGGGTGCCGGACCTCCGTAGTTAACGGGACAATTCATCCCACGAGCGTCGGGGCAACTCGGCGCTCGTGGTGTTTTTGGGGACCTAACGTTGTCCGAGGAAATGGCGCATAAAAAGCTGGGTTGCAAATCCTTGATCGGGCGGGAAGCGGAACTGAATGCCGCTCTGGGCCACGCTGGGGTCGAATCGCCGACTCCAGACCACTTCTCCTTCTAGTGAAACTTCCGTGTCCCTAAAGAGAAGCTCTAGGCTGACCGTCGAGCCAGGTGGAAGGGGATCTCCGGCCACCAGCATGAGGCCCGAGTCGCTAAGGTTTTGCGTCCTCCCCGCGAAAATACGGTCTTGATGATCCGCGAGATGGAACCTCACCGGGATTGGGAGAGGAAGGCGGAGGTGGCGGCGGCGATTGTTAGCCCCGGCCTGTTCCTTGCGATCGTGCGCTGAATCAGCCTTCCTTTCCATGACAACTGTCTCCCTCATGGACTGGTCAGTTGTGGTCGATCTAACACTCAGCATATTCCGGACCAATGAATATGCCGCCGCTAACCGGTTGGAATTGCTATCCTACTCACTCGGGGTGGGGAAAGAGTGGTGTGGATTTTGAGCAGCAGCGGTGATACTCCCCATACCCAGATCAGGTTTGCGTCGGGCCACCTGACGCTCGTGGTGTTTTTAAAGCTAAGGGGCCGAACGCGAAGACGGTGAGCTAGATTTCGCGCCAGGAGAGAATCTTAACGAAGTTGAGGATCTGCCCGCCCGGCATGCCGGGGGGGAGATACCTCGCGAGGTTGGGCATCTGATACACGCGTGGAGTATTGGTTCCCATGTCAAAAAACCGGCTGACGATCGCCCCGACCACCTGGTATTGCTTCGTGACCTGGACTTGATTTTCGGCAAACACCGCGGCGGCAATCTGGTTTTGCGATCGCGCCATAACCAGCCGGTCCTTGGCAAGTAGCCCTAGCGCGTCGCCGGTGGGGAAGACTCCGACCGGCAGCAAGTCGCTATTGACCGTGATGCTGACCTGGTGGGCCCCGCTCGTGCCACTTTCACTCCAATCGGCCCCCGCCTGCTTGGCGTAGAGGGTCCCTCCGACACCGCCGGTGGTGTACATGATCGTGGTGATCTTAGTCGGTCCGGTGGTGCCACCCAGCGTAATTGCACCGGGGATTCGAATGATTCCCTGCACAGTCAAGGTCTGGGAGATGCTGTCCCAGGCAAGCCGGCCGGTCCCGTCGGTGATGTCAAAGCTGGCCGTGTTGCCGTAAATTGTTAGGTTGCTGCCACCACTCACCGCCGAGCCGGGAAGAACCCCCGCCGTAACAGGATCCCACGAATTGGCATCCAGGTAGTTCTCGTAGGTTCCGAGGAGCCCGTCGGGGCGCGGGCCGGTCAAGGAAGGGAACGGGATGTTGTAGTCGGCGGGGAGGTCGTACTTGGCGAATACCCCGTTGTCCGAGTGGACGTATGTGTCGCCAAATGACCCGGCAAAGCCGTTAGTGTTGTAGACTCCGTCGAGCCGGCGTTTGATCCCCGCCGGGACGGCGTCGCCCGAAGCGTTCCCCACCCGGGAAGCGCCGCTGTTCATTAAGATCTGCCCCTGCTTCACCCTCACCTCGGCATCCAGGGTAAGCGGATTAATGTTCGGGAGCTTCCCCGTGAAGACCGCGTCGATGCCGTTATACCAGTTGAAGATGCCGGCGCTTCCTCCGAAGTCTGCGGCCGTGTCAGTGGGGCCCAGGCCCTGTCCCAGAATGTGGACCGAGCCGGCAATCTTTACGTTGCCGTTGATCCGCGCCCCTGCCCCGCCGCCCCCGGCGAAGATGGCGTTATTCCAGACGGACAGGTCACGCACCTCCACCCGTACATCCACGGTCTTCCGGCTCTGCAGAGGGCCGGTCCCCGCGGCCCGGATGGTCAGCTTATTACTGTTGAGCAACCCGAGCTTGAGGGTATAGGTAGAGCCGTCCCCGTAGGCATCAACATTGACATTGGTGTAAACCGTCTGGAAGTAGATGTCGTCGGCCGGGTAGGGAGGGACGACCATGGGCTCGGCGGGGATGGGACCGCCGAGGTCGTAACAGCGCTGCTGCGGGGGAACCCCCTGCCAGGTAATCGTGGCCGCGCAGTCGATCGGCATGCCGCCGCCGACGGGCGTGGGGGAGGCGAAATACTGGTTGGTAATCCCATCGAGGTCGAAGTCGGCGTCGTATTTGAGGTCGCGGCGGGCCCGTTCCACGGCCATTTCGGTGACGTAGAGGGTGCGGGTGGCGTTCTTGTCGTTAAACGCGATCTGGCTCTCGGTACTGGAGAGGGTCATGAAGACCACCCCGAGGATAAACAGGACGACCATGACCAGAAGAGCCGCGATGAGGACGAAGCCTCGCTGAGTGTTCACGCGTGGTATGCTCCTTTCTTTCATCGCTCATCTAATTGTTGGATGTCACTGTATTGCTGAACAGAGACCTTGAGGGCAATCTGTATGCCACATGACGATGGTAAGTCCTTTCCCCATGATCTCGATATTTGAGAGGGTAGCGCACCACCTCCGCTGCGACAAATTGTCCCCCTAAATTGAACTCCTGCCAGCATGGCAGACTTTTCCCCGGCTCTCCAACACACGATTTTGCCTGCACGCATGGCTCTCTGGCTGAGTCGGGCAAGAGAATTCAAAGGCGGTCACGCGAGGGGGGGAGCGCGGCATGATTATTGCTCAGATATTAATGGGAAGACCGTGTGTGAGCTAAGTTTCCGAAAAAGGAGGCTCGTGATGGGTACGACCAGGAAACCATGGAGGGGCGCATTGATGCCGTTCCTGGTGGCCTCCCTTCTGTTTTGCTCGGGTTGCGGTGCCCTCGTTTTGTTGGGCGCAGGGGGGGCAGGCGGTTACATGATCCGGAAGGGCGAGGAGCCAGAGAAGCAAGAAAGCTCTGAAATCCAGTCTTCCGCGAAAAACAGGCTGGCATCCCTCACCGAGGGAAAGGCCGGGCAGAAGGTGGTGCTATTGGGAGGTTCGCAATGAAGAAAATGATCTCCCTATTCCTCGCGCTGGTGTTGATCACGTTGGCTGGATGTGCGACCTTTCGGGGGATGGGACAGGATGCCGAGAGCCTCGGGAAAGGGATCAAGAAGACCATGAACGAGTCTTCTCACTAGCGGGCGAGGGCAGAAACCGCCGCGCCGGAATCAGCTCTCGGCGAGCAGGACAAAGGCCAGGAAACTCGCGATCAGAAAGACCGAAACCCACGAGGTGACCTTGAGACCGTCGGACCACCGAGTGATGATCGCCGCCGCATCGATGGCTCCCATACACGCGGCCAGAAGTTCCCGCCATGACAGGGGGACGACCCCTTCCTTAAAGGACTGGATAAGTCGCACAAATGGAATCGTCCCTGGAATTACCACTCCCACCAACACCAAGGTGACGACCCACCCCCAATTTCCTGCAAGACCCTGAGCCGCGGCCAAGACGATATTAAATCCGGTCACAGCGATGAGGAACAGGCGAATGATGTATTGGGGGCGGTCCTCCTCCAGCCGGACCACCGCTTTCTCTTTCTGGCCTACCGATAGTCTGTTCCAAAAAGGAGCCATCTTAGCCCGGAAGTTTAACATGGAGGGGGCCCAAACCGAAGCCTAACTTTGTCGTTACCACTCGACCTGTGTTGACCTTCGCGGTTTGTCTCCTTCTCAGGTTTTGGATAGAATCCGAGGAAGAAGGTCTGGCCTGCCTTGCATGCTGGAATAAATCACGCGCCTGACCCGTTTACCGAGCCAGGAGTATGCGCAGTAGCCACAGAGCATATCTCAAAGGAAGGGAAGAGCGAGATGCCTCTTTCCCTCAGCTTCCTGAAGCAATATCTCCTCCGCAGCGAGGCTACAGAAGGGGGTGCGGCCACGTTCCAGCACGAGGCCGCAAAGCACCTGACCTCCCTGTACAACTTCGCCCTCGGCCTGGCCAAGAACGAGGAGGACGCGGCGGACCTGGTTCAGGAGACCTACCTTCGGGCGCTCCGGTTCCAACACCGATTTCAGCCGGGAACCAATCTGCGGGCTTGGCTGTTTAAGATATTGAGGCATGCTTTTATCGATAATTACT
>Ga0255058_10001390_pt1 | contig 13610 bp, 13 predicted proteins | sample Cases_109_9_MG_FD_188637 | JGI IMG/M metagenome (GOLD analysis project Ga0255058, IMG submission 188637) | Seawater microbial communities from Amundsen Gulf, Northwest Territories, Canada - Cases_109_9 | ecosystem: Environmental > Aquatic > Marine > Gulf | place: Canada: Northwest Territories... | reverse complement strand
CTCAATTGAGTGAAAAAATTAAGAATAATCCATGTAAAGGCTAAAAATATATGTGATATGCACCTAATCAGCCAGCTAATTGATGCTTTTCATTGCTCTGGATGATCAGAAAACCAAATATCACGTAACCTTTGATTTTATGAGATAATCAAAGGTATTGAAATCAATGAAATTATTGCTGATACTATATAGATATGTCAGGTTTTCTGGAGGATGAAAACCTGAGGTTTGTATGGAATATCAAAGGTGTAACGCCCGAGCCTCGCTGGCTACCAAAAGTTGGCTTATGACGGTGACCTGTAAACCAACTCCACCAGCGCAACAAACCACAATTAAAAGCTGCTTTGGCAGCCCAGTGCAAATGCATTGTTATATGGCGTGGCATTTTTCGCCACCACGTTTTTGGGAAGCCTCTCATTAGACGGGATGATATTTGACTTTGCTCGGTGGTTTGATAGATAGATGTCCATTTCTATCCGCCTCACAAAGCCCTCGTTGCATCGCTCTGAACAAAACAACCTAAAGTGAACCTGGAAAACTGGCTCGATATGTCACTACTCTGGAGCTGGCATGCTAGTGTTAATGATGTCGCGGTGTAGCTTCCATTGGCCTGCCTTTTGCTTCCAAATGACGATGTACTTGCCCTGGTCCAGCACCAGGCCACCCTCGCCCTCAAGAGTGTACTTGCCGACCTCAGAGGCTGTATCGCCGTACCCCTCCGCTTCGATAGTCTCTAGCTTGATCGCCTTGATGCCCATGTCCATAAAAGCTTGAAATGCCGCCTGGAGTGCCTGCTTACCCGTCACAAAATCACCGTTCGGAGGTAAGAACTGTCCATTTTCCGTATAGAGGGCTGCGATACCAGCCGCATCCCCCCGGTTGAAGGTGGTCATAAATGTTTCGTCCGCTGCCACAATGGCATCGTAGACATCAGTTGAATTAGTCATATTTATCTCCTTGGTTTGCTCTATTTCTTTGCCGATAATTAAAAAACTTAACTAAAAAGATACGATTTAGGTGGGATCCATTAATTAAATTACCATTGTCCATGTTAGCAAATAGACCGTTAATGGGACAGTGAAATATCGCTTTATGACAGATTTTTAGTTGCTGATATCACAAATTTTGAATTGACCTCAATACGAAAGATTTATCGCGCGTTCACCACGTTCATCTGACCCGATCGCATAAGTGATATCAAAAGTTTTAGCAACCTGAAAATTTTTAAGGTATGTATGGAATATCTCAGGTTTCAGGTCAGATTCCATCACTCCAATATATTGTATAGATAAATTAGTAAGAAAAGCATAAAATTTTATGAGATCCTAGATTTTTCATTTATAGCTCAGAGTGCACATTGATAGACACAATGTGCACTCTCGACTAACCGTTTTCGGATAGAGGGGCTTCGTCCTTTCAGGTGAAGCCCCGTGCCATCTGAATAGGGATTTACTTATCCATGTAATCGTACCAGCCTTTTCCTGTCTTTTCCCCGTATTCCCCCTTGAGGTAGTGTTCGACGAGACTTGGAGTCGGGAGCATGGACCGGTCTCCTGTCTCTCGAAATGCTTCCATGCTCATGGTGTAGGTGAGGTCCAGGCCGGTCAGGTCGTTCAGTCGGAAAGGGCCCATGGGGTGTCCTGCACCATAGACGCATGCCTTGTCAATATCTTCCACAGAGGCAACACCCATTTCCATGATCCACGTGGCTTCACGGCTGATGGCCCTGAAGATGCGATTGAGCAAAAAACCATTGACCTCTTTTTTCAGATGTACCCCCACTTTCTCCAGCTTTTGGCAGAATTCCATTGAGATTTTTGCGGTTTCATCCGAAGTGTGGGGTCCCTGAACGATTTCCACCAGCTTCATCACAAGTGCGGGGTTAAAGAAATGGAGATTACATACCTTGTCGGGGCGACTTGTGGCGTCTGCAATGCGGGAGCTCACGATATAAGAACTGTTTGTGGCTAGAATAGCATGTTTGGGCGCCAACTTGTCGAGTTCCGCATATATCTTTCTCTTGAGATAGAGGACCTCCAGTACAGCCTCAATCACGTAATCTGCGTCTTTCACTGCCTCTTCCATGCTGGACGTGAAGGTAATGTTCTGCCGGGCCTGTTTAGCTTGTTCTTCGGTCAGTCTTCCTTTCTCAACACGGCCTGGTAGATACGTATCGACAAAGGCCTCCGCCTTCTTTAAGATTTCCTCACTGATGTCTATACATATGGTTTTGAAACCCTTTATTGCACAAAGTGTGGAGATCTGGTGCCCCATATTCCCGGCACCAATGACAGCGACATTTTTGACATCATTAATATCCATTTTTTTCTCCTATTGTGAATTTTATTGAATTACCCAAATTGAGAATTCCCTGATTTTCTACCCTATTTGGATTTCGGATTCAATTGTTCCATTAGCAGATAATCGGCCACAGTCAAATAACATTCTGCAATGATTGGAAGCTGTCAGCCCTACCTTAATTAAAATGAACAGAGACCATATTCATTTGCGCACCGGAGCACTATGATTTTGGCGTTAACGGCCCAGAAAATCCGATACCAGGGATTATTATCGCTGTGTTGAGGCTCATTTTAAAGATTTGGAACCGGTCTGGGATAGCCGATACCGATTGCATCACGATAGATCTTGATTTCGGCCAGTTTCTCACTCAGTTCTCTATCAGAGGAAATTCGTTCTTTGACTTTTAGAATACGTGCCAGCACGAGTGAACTTGCATAGCCGACCGGACCGGTAGAGCGATATCTATTGAGAACGGTATCGATACAGCGCTTATCGATCTGTCGGAAGTATTTCAAGAATTCCGATTCCTGGGTGGTAAATGCCCGAGACATGTCTTGTGCTTCATATTCAATATTGGTGTTCAATATTTCAGTAGTATACAGGACAATCAGAAAACCGCATAAAATTAAATAATACAGGGAGTTGAATGTTTTTTTGGTTTGACCACGACCATGAGAATTGTGGGTTACTTTTTTACATTTTACCGGGCTGAGAAGGGTGAAACCCTTTGTTTGGGGGGGGGGGTACTGGGTTACTTTTCAATATAATTCTTTAAATGCATAAGTATAACAGTAGGTTAGAATATTGAACAGGCTCAAATTATATAAATGAAATTTCACTTGACAAATATCAACATATATGTTTCAAAAAAATATATAATATATAATATATTTATTTGAGGAAAATATGGTTAAAGAATTCAGACAGATATGGAAGTTCGTCGCTGATGATTTAAGAAAAAAAATATTAAAAGGAACAATCTCGCCAGGAACAAGGTTAAAGATTAGTGAATTGGCCTCGAATTATAAGGTGAGTGAAACGCCTGTTAGAGAAGCTATTCGCCTTCTTTCAAGTGCAGGTTTTGTAGAGAGTTTTCCCCGAAAAATGGTGATTGTTAAAGAAATCACTACGGAAGAGATGATAGATGTATATACTATTCAGGCGGTTTTAGAAGGGCTTGCCGCAAAATTTGCCGTGAGAAGAGGAGGAAACAAGCTTATTAAAAGATTGGAAACACTCAATGAACATATGGCGCAATATCTGATACGGGACGGTTTTGACAAATTCGTGCAAGCAAATCAGGAATTTCACCAAGCGATAATTCATGCATCCAAAAATAAAAAACTGATCGAGGAACTTGAAAATCTTCGGGATCAAGTGCATCGATATCGTTTCATGCAGCTTTCTCAATCTGGCCGTCCGAAGCAATCTCTAAAAGAACACCGACAGATTTTGAAGGCTTTTAAAACTGGTGATGCCGATTTTTGTGAAAAATGTGTCAAGGACCATATCAATACGGCAATAAATACTATTAAAAAGTGTATTTAACGTAAATAACCACTGGCTCCAGTGCAATACGAATTAAATATTCTGGATATTATAAGATTTCTTACGAAGGAAAGCATTTCCATATCCGATTATGGCAGCAGGTAAATGATAAATTTCTTAGTTATCGTTAGCATCAGCTCTTAAAAAAATACTCCGGTGCTTTCGGATTACAGTACAATTTTTTGGTGAAATATTCGACTGTATAGAAAGGGGGTGATAGTTAATACACTTGAGATTTTGAGACTGGTCGATCATAGCATGATTTTTTTAACCCATAACAAAGGAGACAAAACAAAATGGAAAAGAAAATATCTAAAGATTGGCTATCCAGAAGGGAGTTTATTAAGAAGTCAGCTGTCGTTGGAGTCGGAGCAATGGCCGGCTCTTCTTTATTAAGAGGGACACCAGCATTTGCAAAAGACAAGCCTGAAATAATCAGATGCTGGGGAGAGCCCGGGCCATATGCCGGTGTTGCAGTGGATGGCATGAATGAGTGGGCGTCCAAGAATATTTCGCAAAAATTCACGATAGAAAACCTGGGCTGGGGGGACGTTTACATCAAACTGATGACCGACATTTCAGCTGGACAGCCTCCCAATCTGATCAGCGTTGAATCTCCGATCGCTTTTCAGTTGATGGCTGAAGGTCTTCTTGAACCAGTTGATGACATTGTTGATAGAATCGGCCGAGATAGGCTTGCCGGTGGCGCTAAGTGGGAATATTGGGGAGCGTGGAAAGGAAAGCAGTATATAATACCCGCCCATCACCAGTCCCACCTTCTGATAGTGCGGATGGATATTATCAAGGAGTTGGGGTTATCCGATCCAAATACCTGGGACTGGTATGATTTTCTCAATGCAGCAAAAACCATCACCGAAAAAAAGAAGCCCAAAATGTACGGAATCGTTCTTGCTCTGGGCCGCAATCTCTGCACGGGATACCAGTTTGCATCTCTTTTGCATTCCGCGGGAGGGAAAATGTTTGATTCCCAGAATAAATTCGAAGTCGTTTTCAACAGCTCTGCAACAGTGGAGGCCTTGGAGTTTATAAACGAGCTCTACGGCTTCATGCCCAAGGGTGCGGTGGGGTACAGTTTCCTTGAGTGTGTGGATTCCATAGTTATGGGCCAATCTGCCATGACCTACTACTGGGGTCGCGTTTACGGTCGATCGGCCAAAGAGGCACCAGAGATATTCAATAACATTGAAAGTTTCCTGCAGCCCAAACATCCTAAAACCGGTCTTCGACTCAACTGGAATGATTTCCAGGGATGGGCCATCCCCAAACAGGGTAACCCCTTCATCAAAGAAGCAAAAGAGGCGCTGGTGTATTACCAGACCAAGCCGGAATGGCTGGTCAGGTATTGCCACTCCCTTATGCCCAATGTCTCTCCGGTGTATAAGGATGTTATTGATAATCCCGATCTGTACAAACACCCCTTTTTCGAAACGCATAAGAAAACCATCATGACCTACTACGTGGAAGCCTTGAAGAATGCGAGCAATACAGGAAATGAGCTGCTCGAAGGGGTCAATCCGCTGGCGGGAATTTTACACGGCAGGCTTATACTGGCCCAAACAGTTCAGAAGGTGGTTCTTAACAAATGGTCCGGAAAGAAGGCTGCCGAATGGGGGCAGGCACAGCTTGAAAGTATCCGGAAAGAGCATTTCCGACTGGTAATTTAAGTCCTTTTACCCAATTTTTGATTCTTAACCCGGATGGATGGTAGCCATTTCCATCCATCCGCTGATTAGGATGCAGGTTAGCAATGACTTTAATTTTGTTGTTTACCCCTTATAGTTAACCAGTATGGATAGGGTACTCGCAGTGGCTGATGAGCCCATAACGGTATCGCTCCAACATACGGACAAAAGTGTTCACTGATCGATGGTTCAAGGATTGAGCCAGAGAACACCATTGGTCAAGCGCCTTGGCTGTCCATGTTCTGGAGCGATAGGTCCATATGTGTTTGAGTTTTTCCTTTAGGATCATCACGGTGTTTATCACCTGATTCAGTGCCAGCAGTTCCTTGAGCTGTTGACGATGGCTTTGTCGGCGTATGTTTTTTCGGTTTCTTAGCAATAGGTATTTGGTCCCTTTATAAACGGCCTTATCCTCCTTTGAGGCTTTGCGATATTCGTGGTTTCGGACCTTATCGATGACACGGTTAAAATTGGCCACAACGTGAAAAAGATCGAACACAATTTCAGCTCGGGGCAGTTTATCTTTTACGGCCTTGATAAACGGGTCCCACATGTCCATGGCCACGGCATCAATTGACTTGTGCTGGCTGATGCTGAGCTTGTTGAAAAAGCGTTTCAACGTCTTGGCTTTGCGATTTTTACCGACAAAAAGAACTCGGCCGGTCAGATAGCGTTGACCCTTTCGAATGGAGATTTCGTCGACGGCCAGAATACGCAGCCCCTTTAAATCGGGTTGGCCGTAATTACGCTCCAGGTAGAACTTGTCGATGGCTTTGACCGTTTTCCAATCCAGGCCCATGTGTTGAGCCACTTCGGATAGGGTCATAAACTGGCAAAGGTGATAGATATAACGGGCTAATCGTGTCGTTACTCGCAAATAAGGGTGAAAAAACTCCAAATCTTCGATAAGGATGCCTTGGCATTGAGCACAAAACACTTTGCGATACCGACAGTTGATCCACAGCCGGGAAGTGGCCAAGTTCAGATCCCGAACTTTGCGCCGGGTCCAGCTGTGAACACCGGAAGCCTTCTGGCCGCATCCGTGGCAGATAGGTTGATACCGCTTGTCGGGTTGAACCTCGATCTGCGCTCCTGTGGCCCCGGGTGTAACTGTCTGATTGATAATTTTGATTCGACGAAAGGGGAAATAGGGTGCTATACTGGGTTTGGACATCGTAGGCCTCCTTTGGATAAAGTTTTTCTTTGTCGATTAAACTAATATCCTCCGGAGATACCGGATGTCCATTTCGTTTTAATGTGTCAACCATTATGTGCCCTATTTCACTACAACTAATTTGGAGATGATCCACAATGATTAAATTTAGTGATCGACAAATCGGAATCATTTTCATCATCCCCTTCGCAATTGTTGCCATTCTTTTTATGCTTTATCCGGTGATCGAAGCAATACGGGTTTCTTTTTATGCCAAAAATCCGTTAAGACCCAATCAGGAATCATTCATAGGCTTCGCTAATTTTGTTTTTATTTTTCGCGACCCCCTTTTTTGGTCTTCCTTCTTTCAGGCCACGATTTGGACCATAGCCTCGATTACTCTTCAGACCATATTGGGTGTGGGTCTGGCGCTGTTGGTTCATATACCACTCAAAGGAATCTCAATTTTCCGGGGCTTATTTATTTTTCCCTACATGGTGCCCACTGTTGTCATTGCACTGGTCTGGCGGTGGATGTTCAACCCGGAAATTGGAATTGTAAATTATCTTCTCACAACCATGGGAATTATTGAAGAGCCGATTTATTGGTTCAGCTCGCAGAGTATGTCTATGGTATCTACGATATTTCTCAATGTATGGAAGTACACCCCCTTTGTCTTAATCTGCGTATTGGCCAGACTCCAGACAATCCCGCTGGAATTGTATGATGCCGCCAAGGTAGACGGTGCATCGGTTTTAAGGCGGTTTAAAGATATAACCCTGACTCAGTTGAGCGAGGTTCTTTCCGTTGTGGTCGTATTTCGGACCGTCTGGACCTTCAATAAATTTGAAGAGATATATCTGCTGACCCGAGGTGGTCCGGGAACTTCAACGTTCAATTTGGCTATCTACGCCTATGAACAATCAATGGCAAATCTCAAAATGGGCGTCAGCGCAGCGACTGGTGTGGTGATGATGTTCATACTCTTCGTGGGGAGTATGCTCTATCTGAAACTCTTGAAATTTGAAGAAAGCGAATAGTTATGAAACCAATCTTGACCTATGAAGCTCGAGAGGTAATTAAAAAAGCGTTCTGCTATTTCGTCCTCTTTGTAATCACAGTGGTGTTTTGTTTCCCTCTGGTCTGGTGTCTGTCCACTTCGTTCAAACCCGCGAAGGAGTTATTTGCGAATCCTCCGACGATCATACCAGATAAATACACGCTTACCCATTATAAGAATCTTATCTATGGCAAGAGTATGTATTATGAAGCTGATGTGGGATATAAGCCTGATTCTTCTCCGCCGCAGCATTTTCTCTCGTGGTTTCTAAACAGTACGATTGTAACGCTCGGTGTCACTTTAATCAGCGTCGTGGTGAGCACGCTGGCAGCCTATAGTCTGACGCGTTTTGAATATGCAGGTAGAAAGTTCATCCCCTATTTCGCGTTACTTAGCTACATGGTTCCATCGATAATTTTAGTATTTCCGCTGTTTCTGGTGATGGTAAAATTTCACCTTGTGAACACACTTTTTAGCTTAATTTTGGGGTATATCAGTATCACCCTTCCTTTTTCCATGTGGCTTATGTGGGCATTTTTCCGTGGAATTCCTATCGAAATTGAAGAGGCTGCGCTGATAGATGGAGCTAGCCGATTGAAAGTTTTCTTTCAGATCGTGCTGCCGATCGCGTTGCCCGGGGTCATCTCCGCCGCAATTTTTTCATTCTTAGTGGCGTGGAACGATTATCTCATCGCGAGAATATTCATAAATTCTATCGAAAAACTACCATTAACAGTCGGTGTGATGCACTTTTTTGAAGGTGTGCATGTCAATTGGGGCTTGATGATGGCATCGGCTGTTTTGATGACCGTGCCGCTGATTTTTTTATTCATATTTCTGCAGAAGCAGCTTGTGGCCGGGTTTGGTGCCGGTGCTGTTAAAGGCTAATGGATTTAATACTTCCCCGAAAACAGTAAGGCATAATCTGATGAATGTAGAATTAAAAAATATTACGAAAAACTTCGGTTCTGTCAAAGTTGTTAAGGATTTCGATTTGAGTGTTTATGAAAATGAGTTCGTCTCTTTGGTTGGACCGAGCGGCTGCGGGAAAACAACGCTCCTGCGAATGATCGCCGGTTTGGAAAGGCCAACATCTGGTGAAATCCTTTTCGATGACAAAGCGGTAAAAGATGTCGCCCCCGCGAATAGAGATATTGCGATGGTTTTCCAAAGCTATGCACTGTACCCGCATATGAATGTATACAAGAATCTGAGTTACAGTTTGAAGGTCAGAAAGACGCCTAAAAAAAAGTTGCGCGAAAGAGTTTTGGAGGTCGCCAATATCCTTGAAATTGACCAATTGCTTGAGAGGAAACCCAAGGCGCTTTCCGGCGGTCAAAAACAGCGTGTTGCACTCGGCCGAGCCATGGTCAGAAATCCATCGATTTTTCTTATGGACGAACCACTAAGCAATCTTGATGCAAAACTCAGAGTCACAATGCGTGCCGAATTAAAGCGATTTCACATTAACCTAAAAACGACCACGATCTATGTGACCCATGACCAACTTGAAGCGATGACCATGTCTGACAAGATTGCCATTATCAATAAAGGTCGGCTTCAGCAATTCGGCACACCGGATGAAGTCTACAACCGGCCCGCAAATTTGTTTGTCGCCGGATTCATCGGGAGCCCACCGATGAATCTGTTGAAGGGAAGAATTGTGGATGAAGGCGGTTCCTTTTCATTCGCCATTGATTCCAGCAAGCATAACCTACCGAAATCCTACAACGAAACACTGATAAAAGGGTGGGCCGGCAAAGACATTGTTATGGGTATTCGCCCCCAGGGCCTAACTCTTGTTCGGGAAACGACCGGCCAATGTTCGGAAGCGCAGGTATACACTGTCGAAAACCTGGGATCTGAAAAGCTGGTGGATCTCATATTCGGGAAAAAAACGCGGCTTAAAGCGCAAATCAGTTCTGATGAAACCGTGAGGGTTGACGAGCGCGTGTGGTTCAAAGTTGACGAGAACAAAATGTATCTTTTTAATCCGGAGTCCGGCAATGTACTTGAACGAGCCCAATAACCAAGAAAACCAAAGAGCACCACTATGAAAGGACCTATGAATCAACGAAAAATTGCTGAGCCTCTGGAAGAGGAATGTCTTTCCTATAATACTAATAATTTCTCAGGAAATGGAAAATTGGAGGTAACTTACAAAACTGCCATAACCGGATTAAAGGACATTGCCGTGGCCTATACACCCGGCGTTTCACATTCCATGAAAAAAATCCTTTCTAATCGGGAAGAAATTTTTCAGTACACATCCAAAGGCAACATGATTGGTGTCCTCACTGACGGCACGGCCGTGCTCGGCTGGGGTAATATTGGGCCGGAGGCGGCACTGCCGGTGATGGAAGGAAAGGCGATGATGTTTAAAATGCTCGCCGGAGTAGATGCCTTCCCAATTTGTGTAGACTCCACAGGAAAAGAAGAGTTTATTAAAATAGCCAAATCAATTTCAACTGTTTTCGGTGGCTATAACCTGGAGGATATTTCGGCACCCGATTGTTTCGAAATTGTCGACAGACTTCAAAGTGAAATCGATATTCCCATCTTTCATGATGATCAACATGGAACCGCTACGGTCGTTCTGGGGGCTTTAAACAATGCGTTGCACCTAGTTGGAAAAGACATCGACAAGGTCAAAATTGTTATCAACGGCGCTGGCGCGAGCGGAATCGCCACTGGTCAGCTTCTTTTAAAGGCCGGCGCGAAAAATATAGTCATGTGCGATACTGCCGGCACCATCTTTGAAGGGCGCCACGAGAATATGAACCCCTACAAAGAGCAAATGGCTAAGGTAACTAACAAAAATAAGATAAAGGGCAAGTTAATGGATGCCGCATGCGGCGGAGATGTCCTGCTTGGCCTTTCCGCCCAGGGACAAATATCACCCGAGATGGTCGCAACGATGAACACAGATTCGATTGTCTTCGCGATGGCAAATCCTGTTCCCGAAATCATGCCTGAACAAGCAAGGGCGTCAGGCGCCCGTATCGTTGCTACCGGGAGATATGATTTTCCCAATCAGGTGAACAATGTCGTCGGGTTTCCAGGAATTATGCGAGGTGCCCTGGACGTAAGGGCAAAAAGGATCACAAGTGAAATGCTGATTGCGGCCGCTGAAGCCATTTCATCCATCGTCAAAGAAGAGGAACTAGAAGACGATTACATCGTGCCGACACCGTTGCACCCGGATTTGTATCCCCTGGTGGCACGCGCAGTGGCAGAGGCCGCCATGAAAATCGGTATTGCGAGAGTCCAAAGAGATCCGGACGAAATCGAGAGCACTGTAAGGTATATCACGGGGGTTATTCGTGAACGATTCGATTTCTTCAAGGACATCCTCGACAGACCGGGGGAAAATAAAGAGGCATAACGATCTTACGTGTATGTCTTCAAAAGGTTTTGGGCAAATCAGGTATAAATAAGAGTGGGTCTCAGGTCTCAAATACCTTTTTCCGTTCGTTTATCAATACACCATGTACTATGTGTTACTATACACATGGCATGAGAACCGACATTGAATTAAAAAAGGTAATCTCTCACATAACGATTTAGCTCATTTAACTGATAGGAGGAGACAATGCGGACATACGTGAAAAAGGCCGAACCTGCTATCGCGGCTGGCAATGCCAAGGTTGAAGAAACCGTCCGTAGCATGCTGTCTGTGATCCGCGATGGGGGTGACGATGCGATTCGAAAATATGCTCGAGATCTAGACAATTGGAATCGGGAATTCAGGGTTTCCGAGGATGAAATCAGTCGAGTGTCGTCTATGCTGCCTGAGACTTTCAAGGAAGATTTCGATATCTGCAAACAAAGAGTCCAAGAGTTCGCCAAAAGGCAACTGGACTCCATGTCCGAAATTGAGGTGGAGATTTCACCAGGGACGGTTTTGGGGCACAAACACCTCCCGGTCAAAAATGCCGGGTGTTACATTCCTGGCGGAAATTATCCCCTCATCAGCGCCACGATCATGTCTGTCGGAACGGCCAGAGTTGCCGGCGTGGAAAATATAGTTGGATGCGCACCGCCGCGAGATGAAAATGGAATCTACGGCCCCACGCTCTATGGCCTTAGCGCGGCGGGCGCGGATGAAATCTATTGCATCGGTGGTGTCCAGGCCATGGCCGCCATGGCTTATGGACGGGTCGGCATGGCTCCGGCTGACATGATTACCGGACCCGGTAACGCCTTTGTTGCTGAGGCGAAACGCCAATTGTTCGGAACTGTTGGAATCGATCTGATGGCGGGACCGACGGAAATTTTAGTGATTGCGGACAAGACGGCTGATCCCAGTCTGGTGGCGACTGATCTACTCGGCCAGGCGGAACACGGCCCGGACAGCCCAGCCTGGCTGGTGACAACCTCTAAGCGCCTTGGTGAAGCAGTGCTCAAGGAAGTCGAGCGGCAGCTGAAAAATTTGCCGACCTGCGATATCGCGGCTGTATCCTGGCGTGACCACGGGGAAATCGTCGTCGTCGAAGATGATGATGAGGCGATCAGGGTCAGTGACGAATACGCACCCGAGCATCTCGAAGTGATGACAGCGCGTGATGACTACTATTTCGAAAACCTCAGGAACTACGGTAGTCTTTTCGTCGGCGAAGAAACTACCGTGGCCTATGGCGACAAAGGGGTCGGTACTAACCACACCCTGCCGACAGCGAAGGCGGCGCGTTACACCGGCGGTCTTTGGGTAGGCAAATTCATCAAAACAGTGACCTACCAGCACATGACGCCCGAGGCGAGCCACCGCTTTGCGCCCGTGGCGTCGCGCCAATGCGAAATGGAAAAACTTCTCTCGCATCAAATAACAGCGGATGCCCGCCGTGACAGATATGACAATACGAACTGAACAAAGGAAAGCAGTTCTATCTTGCTGTTGTCAGATATCAGGAGGTTTCCGAAATGATTTTCTTTTGGGCTGAAACTCCTGACGGATGGGCTATCCCGGGAATACACGGATGTATTTTTTCTAAAGGGTTTGGGCAAATCATGTATAAATAAGAGAGGTTTCAGGTCTCAAATACCTTTTATCGTTCGTTTAAGCAGCCTTTAAAGAACAGATGAACTTCTTACCCTGGAGCATTGTATTTTCCTTGGTTCTTTCACAACTGGTCAGGATCTCACGTCCCTTACTGTAGTATACATCAGCAGGTGTCAAATTATTCAACGCTTCGTGATTGGGATTATTGTGATGATTGACAAAAAGGCCAATTTGGTACATTAGCTCATCGGAACTGTAATATTTTTCAAGAAGCAGGATGTTTTTCATCGAGCGATGGTAATGCTCGATTTTGCCCTGGGTCATAGGGTGATACGGTCTGAAGCGGGGATGGGCAACTCCTTCATGCTCCAGATATTCTTTTTTACGCCTAAAAAACCGGGCATTCTTCAGTGTGTCGAATTCAGTAAGACCACAAGATGTTGAGTCTGGTTAAAAATGGCAAGCTGTGCAAGACTACTTGCCCTAGTGTGCACTGATAAAAATCAAAAAAGAAAGCAGTTTACAACAAGGATTTTTCAGCCATAAAAAATAAATTTAATACTATATATTGTGGTTGATCTTTCATGTTAATTGTTTAGATATTATGAGAGTATCTCAGTTTTTGAGAAACCTGAGATATCATCTAAATTCAGGTCAAAATTTGATGGATTTATAGTCTGAAATTTCTATCCATCAAAACTCGAAACCATTTTATATCGATTGTTTGACGGAACTCTGAATAAAACACTGATATCAAAACTGAACACTACTTGTCCAGACCTGAAAAAGTGCGGTGCTGTGGTGCGATGAAAAAATCCTTAATCTGATGAATATTCGGTTTGAGTA
>Ga0255058_10001389_pt1 | contig 13615 bp, 13 predicted proteins | sample Cases_109_9_MG_FD_188637 | JGI IMG/M metagenome (GOLD analysis project Ga0255058, IMG submission 188637) | Seawater microbial communities from Amundsen Gulf, Northwest Territories, Canada - Cases_109_9 | ecosystem: Environmental > Aquatic > Marine > Gulf | place: Canada: Northwest Territories... | reverse complement strand
CACGCCGACCAGCTCCAGCTCGGGCGGCGGCGGCGGCCAGTCGTCCGCCCACTCGTCCGCCGCGCTCAGCTCGGCGGATGTCCGCACAAGCGCCGGGACGATGCCCCGTCCACAACCGAGATCGAGCAGCAGGCCCGATCGGGGCAGCACGCCGGAGCGCATCAGCTCGTAGTAGACCGGATCGTGCTTCAGCTTGCCGCGGACGAACTCCCAGTTGGTGATGCCGGTCTCGACGTAGCGTTTCGAGACCGCGTCGCGTAGCTGGGTGATAAAGCGCGAGGTCTTCCAGCGCAGGCTGATCACCAGTGAGATCAGGCCGAACAACGTGCCCAACACGACACCGATCACCAGGCTGCCGACCAGCAGATCCCGGGAAAGCTCGAGCACCCCGATCGAGCGCAACTCGTCGATCCTCGGACGTGGCCAGCGCCCCGTGAAGATCCAGTGCCCCAGGCCGGCGCCGACGACCAGCAGCAGCGGGGCGGTCAGAGGGTTGTTGACGTGCGCCGCCAGGTAGGTCTTGATGCGGCTGATCCCCAGCAGACGGGCCGCGACCACGCTCATCGGAAGGTGCAGGCCGTACAGTGGCTGGCAACCGATCACGGTGCCCAGCCAGATCGCCACCGCCTGGCGGACCGGTGTGTCGCCCTCGGTCCGCAGCTGGTAGTGCATCTCGGCCAGGGCGCGACCGATGCGCCTGCGCCGGCCGACCGGCTGCCGTGCAGCGGTGGGACTCACGAAGACACGCGGCTCATCCGCCGTTCGGAGGCGGAATGAAGGTCGAGGTCAGCCGTCGCTGGTCCAGCACGTCCAGCAGCCGGGGCAGCGCGGTCAGCACCACCGGGCGCCCGTCCGTTCCGCGACAGGCCGAGCCGTCGTGCAGCAGTAACACGTCGCCTGCGGCGAGATTGCGTGTCAGCCGCTCGACGATTCGATCCGGATTCGTCTCGAAGGTGTCGAACGCGCGCCGCGTCCAGCTGACGAGCCGCAGCTCCCGCGAGGCCAGCACCCCGGCCAACAGCGGATTGTGGAACCCGGCCGGCGCGCGGAAGTACGCCGGTGGCTCGCCGGCCAGCCGTCCCAGGGAAGCCTGGGCACGATCGATCTCCCTGCCCATCGACCACGGACCGAGGAAGGCGAAGCGATGGAAGTGGCGAAAGGTGTGGTTCTCGACCCGGTGGCCGCGGCTGACGATCTGTCGGATCAATTCGGGGTGGGCTTCCGCCCGTTCCCCGATGCAGAAGAACGACGCCCTGGCTCCGTAGCGATCGAGGATCTCCAGCACCTCGGGGGTCACCGCGGGATCCGGCCCGTCGTCGAAGGACAGCCCGACCCTCGGATCGCCGGGATCGAGATCCAGCCGGGTGATGTTGGGTCCGAACAGCCCGCTCTTGGGAATCATGCAGATCACCAACAGTGCCAGGTGAACCGCCACCATGGTCCCCAGGATCCAGGGCCATGCGCGGGGAAACGGGATCAACGCCAGTAGACCGAGCGCGTGAACCACCAGGCTGAGCTTGAGCACAACGGTGGGGAACCAGTTCTCGAAGCTGAAACCGCGAGCCATGGGGCTCAGGATCGTAGCTGGGCCAGGGCCGCGACGTCCACCTTGCCGCGATCGGTCCGCGGGATGCGCTCGACCAGCACGACGCTGCGGGGGATCTTGTAGTCGCTCAGACGACCGCGACACCAGCCGAGCACCTCGTCGGCAGCCAGGCTACCGGGGCGGCAGGCGATCACGGCACGCACCCGTTGCCCGTCGGAACGTGGGCCGGCAATCCCCAGCACCCGGACCTCCTCGACGGTCGGCAGCTCGGCCAGGATCTTCTCGACCTCTCGCGGGTTCACCTTGCGTCCCTTGACGTTGATGATGTCGTTGATCCGGCCGACGAGGGCCAGGGATCCGTCGTGCCAGACGGCGAGATCGTCAGTCCGGTAGCGACCGCCGGAAAGCTTGTCGTCGGACTCGGGGAAGTACCCGGAGGCAACACTGGGCGAGGCCACTACGACCCGGCCTCCCTCCCCGGGCGAGTCCGGATCGAGCTCCTCGATCCGAACCGTGACGCCCTCCACCGGCTCGCCGACCGTTCCCCGCTCCGCGCCGCCGCCTTCCCGGTCGTAGCAGATACCGCCACACTCGCTGGCGCCGTAGAAGACGTGTACGCTGCGGTCGAATCGCTCGCGGAAGCGCGCCGCCGTTTCCGCGGCCAGCGGGGCGCCGGCCGTGATGATCCGTCGCAGGCTCTTCGGGATCGGCGGCGGGTCTCCAATGCGCAGCAGTCCCGCGACGTATGCCGGGACCGTGGGGAAGATCGTTGCTGCGCAGTCGATCGCGGCCAGCAGTGGATCGAAGGGCGTCGCCGAGTCGGGCAGGACCAGCACGGTGCCCCGCGCCACCAGCGGCAGGACGAGACTGGATAGCCCGTAGGAGTGAGAGAACGGGACAGTCGCCAGCAGGCGGTCCGTGTCGTCGATGTCCATGCTGCGGCTCAACTGCGCGTCGTCCGCGATCAACGCCTCGGCGCCGGTTGCGATTCCGCGCGGCATTCCGGTCGAACCCGAGCTGAGCTTGATCACCGCCGCCTCGGAGCGACGGGGCTCGCCCGTCGCCGTCGTCTCGAGCTCGAAAGCGTCGACCCCCTCCGGCCAGGCGGTCGGGCAACGCAGAACGCCGCCACACCCGAGGCGATCCACGATGCGGGTCACCTCGCGCGGTGGCGTGCGGTGGTCGATCAACAGGGCCGCGACTCCACGGCGTCGCAGGCCCAGCAGCCCGGCGACGAAGCCGGCGCCGTTGGGGGCCATCAGCGCCACCACATGCTCGGGCTCGATCGCCTTCTCAAAAAGCCGCCCCTCGACGGCCCTGGCCAGGTCCGAGATCTCCCCGGCGGAACAACTGCGCGTAGGAGAGACGATCAACGGGGCCGCGGCGTCCCGGGCGACGACGCGCCGGAACGCCTCGACCAGCGGCCTCGTGCTCCTCACGCCGGACATCCTCGGTCGAGATCGGCAACGGCCTCGATCTCGACCAACAGCTCACGACGGCAGAGGTCCACGCAGACCGTCTCGATCCGCCGCAGTCCGGGATAGCGCGATCGCGTCGTCTGCCGGATCGTGTCCGCGTCCGCGGGGCGCGGGTGGTAGATCCGCATCTCGCGGAAGGTCCTCGCCGCGGCGGTGTCGTCACGTTTCGGATCGACGAGTCCGGCGGCAACCGGAAGCTCGTCGAGGTTGGTGAACGTTTCCTCGATCTGCTGCCGCAGATCACCCTCGTGGGCCGATTTCTCGCCGCGCACGCTACTCGTACCGCCGCACAGCAACGTGCGGGTGCCGTCGAGATCGACGAAGGTGGCCCGTGCGAAACAGGGCGGCAGCGGACCCCACTCCTTGGAGTAGCGGTATGCCGGTCGCTGGCGCGGGTTCTCGGTGGGGATTCCTCGTCGCTCGCCGGCCAGCAGGTAGAGCCACAGGTCGTCGCCGTCGCAGCCGACGCCGGTCGCCGTGGGGACCCCTCGCTCGAGCCCTCCGCAGCCGGAGAACCAGTCCCTCATCGCCACGAACCGGCCCGTGTTGAAGGCCATGTACCGGTTGAGGCCGTTGCCCGCCTCGGCCAGTATGCCGGGGATGAAGTTCCAGGCGCGCACCGGGTGAGCGCAGCCCAACTCCCGGACCGCACCCAGCACCTGCCGGTAGAGGTCGCGCGTCGCCTCGCTGAGCACGTCGGCAGAGCGTCCGGAGACGCCCGGCAAACGTCCCCGAACCAGCAAGAACGACCCGCACCGGACGCTGGCAACGCTTCCCGGTGTCGACCCGTTCGCCGGCAACTCGCCGACGATCTCCGACACCCATCGCGGTGGTTCGAGAGGAGATGCTTCCTCGAGCTGCGTCCCGTACTCGCTCATGCCGTCCGGTTGCGTTGTCGTCGTGGGGGCTCGATCGGTGACGCCGCAGTCATCCGGTTTCGATGGATCCGTCGGCACCCGACCTCCGATTCACCAGGAGTCTACACGAAAGCGTGGGCCCGCCCGCCCACGGCACGTCCGAAAGGGAAGCGTAACGCCTCCTTCCGACGCAATGACAGCTTGAAAACGTGCAGTATAATGGCCGCCCTCAGGACTCTCTCCTCCAAGCAACGTTCGGGTCACGGCTCCTTGCGTCAGCGGGGGGCGCCCGGAGGCCGAGGCCCGCGGAGATCCAGAAAATGCCCGCGAACCCGTCCGTTGACGATGTCAAGGCACTCATCATCGAAGGCCTCAACCTCGAAGGGATGACTCCCGACATGATTGGCGACGAGGACCCTCTGTTCGGCGAGGGTCTCGGACTGGACTCGGTCGATGCCCTCGAGCTGGTCGTCGCGATGGAGAAAGCCTACGGGATCAAGGTCCGCAGCAACGAGATCGACCCCGCGGTCTTTTCGTCGGCTAACAGCCTGGCCCGGTTCATCGCCGAGCACCGGTCGGCCGGCGAGGGTGCGACTGCATGACGCCGGATTCTTTACGGCGAGTCGCCGTGACCGGAATCGGCGCGGTCAGCGCGTGGGGCTGGGGGGTCGAGGCACTGTGGTCCGGCGTCTGCTCGGGCCGCACCGCCATCGGCAACTTCGATCGCTTCCCCCATGAAGACTACCGCACCCACCTGGCCGCCCAGGTTCCGGAACCGCTCGACGGTGCCGAACCCCAGCGTTTCAAGCGGCTCAGTCTCGCCGAACGGTTCGCGCTCTTCTCCGCCGCGGAGGCGCTGAAACAGGCCGGGTTGCCCGACGATCTTTCCTCGGTCGATGCGGGTGTCTTTTCCAGCAGCAGCACCGGCGGCATGCTCGAGTCCGAGGACTCCTACATTCGACTGCGGGCCGAGCCCGGTACAATCGTCGACCTGAGAGAGTTCGCCGCGCAAACGGTCAACGGTCCCGGCGATGCCGTGGCCCGCGTTTTCCGCGTCAACGGCCCGGTGCAGGCCGTATCCTCGGCCTGCGCTTCCGGCACGATGGCCATGGGTATGGCCGTGGATGCGATTCGCGAGGGCCAGGTTCGGATCGCCCTGACCGGTGGAGCCGACTGCCTGTGCCGCACGACCTTCGGCGGCTTCAACTCGCTGCGTTCGATCGACGAGAAGCCCGCGCTGCCGTTTCGCCAGGGGCGCGAGGGGTTGTCACTCGGCGAGGGCGGCGCGTTCCTGGTGCTCGAGGTCCTGGACGACGCACGCGCCCGGGGCACCACGATCCTGGCCGAGGTACGCGCCGTCGGTTCGTCCAGCGATGCCCACCACATGACGGCTCCCGAACCGCAGGGTACCGGTGCGGTGGTGGCCCTGCGTCGTGCCCTGGACGAGGCCGACCGCGATCCGGACACGATCGGGTTCGTGAACGCCCACGGAACCGGGACGCCCCTCAACGATGCCGCCGAATGGAACGCCCTGCGCGAGGTGTTCGGCGAGCGCGCCGGGCGGATCCCGATCACCTCGACCAAGGGCTCGATCGGACACCTGCTCGGAACGGCAGGGCTCATCGAGGCCGTCGTCACCGTGCTCTGCCTGCAGAACGGCCAGATCCACCCCACGCCGGGGGGCGGCCGGATCGATTCCGAACTACCCCTCAATCTGGTGCTCGACGGCCCCGTCGCCGTTTCCGAGTCGATGGATGCCGTATCGCTGAATCTCGGCTTCGGTGGAGGAAACTCTGCCGTGATCCTCTCGGGTTGGCGGGAGAGTGAGTGATGCCCGGACGACCCGTCATCACTGGCCTCGGCACGGTGAGCGCGCTGGGCGTCGGCGCAGGCGAGTTGCGTGCCGCGGTCGAGCGGGGCGGCGGACCGCGGGTCAGCGAGGTCGACCGATCCGCCGGACACCATCTCGAAGGCTCCGCCACGAGCGCGGCGGTCGTCCCCCTCGTGGATTTCAAGCGCTGGATTCCGCCGATGGTGGCCCGCCGCATGAGCCAACCCTCGCGCTACGCGGTGATCGCGGCCCGATCCGCGCTGGAGCAGGCCGGGCTTGCCATCCCCAGTGAGCGGGACCCGTCGCTGGCGGTTGCCGTGAGCAGCGCCTTCGGCCCGATCTCCTCCTCCCAGCGCTTGATGGACCAGGCCCTCGACGAGAGTCCCGAGGCGATGTCGCCGTTTCTGTTCACCGAATGCGTTGCCAACGCGCCGGCAGCACACATTGCAATCCAGACCCGGGCGGCTGGCCCGAATCACACGCTCTGCCAACGCGAGGCCGGCGGGCTGATCGCCGTCGGCCGCGGCGCCTCGGACGTGCGATCCGGTCGCGTCGGCAAGGCCCTGGTCGGCGCGGTCGAGGAAGTGACCCCTCTCCTGCATGCCCTGCTCGACCGTTTCGGAGCCCTGGCCCGCCCACGCAATGGCGCCGAGGTCGCCCGTCCGTACGACTGGAGGCGAAACGGAGTCGTGATGGCCGAGGGCGCGACCATGCTGGCCCTCGAGGAGCGGGAGGACGCGCGGCGTCGCGGCGCGGAAATCCAGCTCGAGCTGGCGGGATGGGGTTCCGCCTTCGACCCCACCGCCGGTCGCGCCGGGTGGGGAAACGGCGTGGATGCCGTGGCCGGACGCATCGTGCGCAGCCTGTCCGCGTGGGGCATCACCCTCGAGGAGATAGACCTCGTCGTCTCGGGCGCCTCCGGTTCGATCGCCGGAGATCGTCTCGAGGCCCGGGTGTTGCAGCGTCTGTGGCAGGACAAGACCCTGCCCCCGGTGCTGGCTCCCAAGTCGGTGACCGGAGAATACGCCGGCGTGTTTCTGGGAGCGGCGGTGATCGCGGCGGCGGGCGGTCGGGTCGGTCCCACCGCGGGTTTCGGCGAGGCCGATCCGGACCTGGGACTGGTGCCTCACGACGGTTCGCCCCTGGCCCCGCCGCGGACCACCCTGGTGACCAGCTTCAGCTCCGGCGGCGCGGCGGCATGGCTTATCCTGGTCCAGCCATGACCGCCGGATCTTCCATCGCCGCCACGATTCCCGCCTACCAGGCCGAGCCGTATCTGGGCGACGTGGTCCGACGCACCCTGGCCGTTCTGCCCGACCTGCTGGTGGTGGATGACGGCTCCACCGACGCGACCGCCGAAGCGGCGCGTCGAGCCGGGGCCCGGGTCATCCGCCACGCGCGCAACCGGGGTAAGGGCACCGCCCTGCAGACCGCCTTCAACGACCTGTTCGCGCGCGGATTCGACGCGGTCATCACACTCGACGCCGACGGTCAGCATCTTCCCGAGCAGATCCCCGAGCTGATCGATGCCTATCGTGAGGGGGCCGACCTCGTCATCGGCAGTCGCGAACGGCTGTTCGCCGATTTCCATCCGATCCGGAGGACCAGCAATCGCTGTTCGTCGTATCTGATCTCCGCGGCCGCCGGCCAGACGTTTGCGGATATCCAGTGCGGCTTCCGCATCTACACCCGTCGGCTGATCCAGGCCACCGGTTTCGCCGAGCCGCGCTTCGAGGCGGAGAGCGCCGTCGTGGTCCGGGCGGTGAGGCTGGGGTTCATGGTGGTGGCCGTCCCCGTCCGGCTCGGCTTCGCCGACGGCCGGCACACGAGCCACTACCGACCCGTGGTCGACAGTTGCCGGATCGCCGGGGCGGTGACCCGGGCGCGGCTGGAAGCACTCGGATGGGCCACGAGACGATCCTAGTCACCGGCGGTTCACGGGGGATCGGCCGCGCCGTGGTCGCGGCGCTGGTTCGCGACGGCGCCCACGTTGCATTCACCTACCGCACCGGGGAGGAGGAGGCCCGGCAGATCGAGGCCGACTCGCGAGGACTGGCCAAGGCCTTCGCCCTGGATCTCGGCGACCCCGAACGCCCCGGCCTGCTGGTCACCGAGGTGGAGACGCTGCTCGGCCCGATCGTCGGCCTCGTCAACAACGCCGGGATCCGCAAGGAGGCGCTGCTGGCGCTGATGTCCGACGACGACTGGAACGCCGTTCTCGATACCAACCTGGGTGGACTGTTCCGCTGCTGTCGCGCGGTCATGCGAGGCATGGTGCTCCGTCGCCGTGGATCGATCGTCAACGTCGCCTCGATCAGCGCCGTTCACGGCCTCCCCGGCCAGGCGGCCTACGCGGCATCGAAGGCCGGCGTGCTGGGCCTGACGCGATCGCTGGCCCGTGAGATCGGCAAACGCAACATCCGGGTCAATGCCGTCGTGCCCGGATTCGTGCCCACCGATCTGACCGCGGATCTCAAGCCGGCCCAGCTCGAGGCGATTCGTGCCACCGAGTGCCTGCCCGGCGGGGTCACCGTCGAGTCGGTCGCCGAGACGATCGTCTTCCTGTTGTCCGAGCGCTCGTCGTCGATCACCGGCCAGGCGCTGGTGGTGGACGCCGGCTCGACGGCCTGAAGTGCCCCCGCACCGGCGATCCTGGGCCGTCGCTCTCGTCCTGTCGCTGGTGGTGACCCTGCTGGCGGGGTGGCTCGCCTCGAGACTGCAGCTCCGTTCCGCGCTCGTCGACCTGTTGCCCCGTGACCGACCCGCCTCCGACGAGTACCGGCAGTTCGTCGAGCGGTTCGGAGGGTTCGAGCGAGTCTACGTCCTGATCATGGCCGCGGAGGGTACGGCGGCCGATCCCGAACTGCTGACCGAGGCCGCCGAGCTGCTGGCCGAGCGTGTCGAGGCGTTCGAGGAGATCTCCTCGGCGCGTTCGGGCATCGACGACCGGGACGAGACGTTCTTTCTGGACTACGTGCTTCCCCGGGCCCCGCTGCTCGCCGGCCCGGCGGCGTTCGAACGCATGCTCGAGCGGCTCGAGCCGGGCGCGATCCGCGAACGCGTTCTGCTGCTGCGGGGCAAGCTGGCGGGTCCGCTGGGTGCATTCGAACAGTCCCTGCTGTCCGCCGATCCGTTGGGGCTGGCCGAGTTCATCGCCGGCCCGTCGGCCGGAGAGACCGTAGCGCTGGATCCGGAGAGCGGCGCGTTTCTGTCGCGTTCGGGAGATACGGCGCTGGTAGTCGCCACGCCTTCGGTGGCGACGCTGGACAGCGCGCGCGGGCGCGAGCTGGCAGCGCACCTCGACGTGGTCTATGCCGCGGTGCTGGACGAGACCGGCGCCGACCTGGAGTTCCTCGCACTGGGGGGGCCGCTGTACGCGGCTCAGGACGAGAAGATCATCCGCGGCGATCTGGTGCGTACGGTGGCGGTCTCGGCGATCCTGATCGGATTCCTGCTCGTCGCCTTTTTTCGCGGGCCGCTCGTTCCGGTGGCGCTGATCCTCTCGGTCTCCGCCGGCGTCGTCTGGACCATGGCGGCGATGGTCCTGCTTCGCGGCGGAATCAGCGTCATCAGCATCTCATTCGCCGCGATCCTGATCGGCCTCGGCGTGGACTACGGGATTCACGGAGCCAGCCGCTTCCGCCAGGCGCTGCTCGCCGGCCGGGAGCGACACGCTGCGATGCTGCTCGCCTTTCGTCAGACCGGTCGCGCGATCGTGGTCTCGGTGCTGACCACGGTCTCGGCGTTCGCCGTCCTGACCCTGGCCCGCTTCGAGCCCGTCCGCGAGCTGGGGCAGCTGGTGGTCATGGGGATCGTGGCGATCCTCGCCGCCTCGTTGGGCGTCGGCGCATCGCTGCTGGTGCTGGCAGGTCACGACGGCAACCCGGTATCGCGTGGCCGTTCGAGCGGCAGACTGTGGGACCTCCTCGACCGGTCGGTCGGGTTCCTGGTCGAGTTGGCCGGCAGGCGCTCCCTTACCGTCGTTGCGATCGCGGCATTGCTCACGCTCGTCGCTACTTTCGGACTTCCGCGCCTCGTCTTTCGCGCCGACCTGCAATCGATGCGGCCCGTGGATCATCCGGCCTCCCAGGCCGAGCGGTTGCTGGTGGAGCGATTCGGCCTGGGGCTCGACACGACGACCGTCGTCGTCCATGGGGGCGATCTCGACGAAGTCCTCGACACCGCCCGGCTCGTGGAAGAGGTGCTGAACGGTGCCCTCGAGCCGGGTGACGCGATCGTCTCGCCCGCCCGCTGGCTCGTCTCCGGCACGCACCTGACCCCGGCCCTCGTGGGTGACCCGATCCGCACGACGGCCGCGGTCCTGGAGAGGGAGTTGCGCGCCGCGGGTTTCGATCCGTCGGCCTTCTCCCGGCCCCTCGAGGTGATGCACGCTCTCGGGCGAGGCGAACGACCTCCGGAGGTTCCGCAGGAAGATTGGCCCTCGTGGCTGGCGGATCTGGTGCGTGTCGACGATGAAGGCGCCGCACTCGCGATCAACGTCCGCACCCACGCCGGCCACTGGCCGGAAGGACCTCCGGAAGAAACGGTAGCCGCCATCCGCGAGATCGACCCCGCCGCCGCCGTGGCATCGGTGCCGCGCGTGGCACGTGAGATGCGCGCCACCGTATCGGAAGACCTGGCCAGGCTGTCCGGATGGTGCGTGGTGGTCGTGGGCCTGGTGGTGATCGTCTCGTTCCGGGGCCGGCTGCGCCCGTTCATCTGGTCGATGGTTCCGGTGCTGACCGGGACCTACTGGCTGCTCGGGTTCTGTGGGCTGGCCGGCGTACCGATCGATCTGCTCTCGCTGACCGTTGCGCCGCTGTTGATCGGCATCGGCATCGATGACGGTCTTCACGCGCTGCACGGGGTGCGGCACCACGGCGGTCTCGCAGCGTCGGTACGGTACGTCGGCCCCGCGGTGGCCCTGACGACCCTGACGACCGCGATCGGCTTCGGCAGTCTGCTCTTTTCGCGAATCCCGGCCCTGCGCGGCGGGGGTCTCCTGGTGGCCCTCGGAACCCTGCTTTGTCTCGGAACCACGTTACTCCTGCTGCCCGCCCTTGCTACACTGCGCAAGACGAGCGCCGTGGAATGAACACCATCGCCCAGACCGAGCACCCTCACGCCCCCAAGGTGGGCCGCGTGGCACGGTGGCTCGGACCGTTCAGGATCACCGGGATCTTCTGGTACCGGATTCATGAATTCGGAATCCGCATCCTACCCCTGTGGGCCAAGCCGATCTTCGTCTACGGCTTCTCGATCGTGTTCTTCCTCGTGCTGCGAAACGTGCGGCGTGCGATCGCCGCCAACCTGGTGCCGGTGCTCGGCCCCTGCGACTGGTGGGAGAAACAGCGTCGAATCTGGCGCACGCTCAGCACCTTCGCCTGGTGCCTGACCGAGCGCTACGAGCGGCTCAGCACCAAGGAGCGCTTCGAGATCGAGCTGGACGACGAGAGGATCTGGAACTCGGTCAATGACGACAAGAGCGGCTACATCCTGGTTACAGGCCACGTGGGCAACTGGGAGATCGGCTCGTCCCATCCTTCGTCGCTGGAACAGCGGCAGATCCACGTCGTCCGCGAGGAAGAGCTCGATGCCGATGCCCAGGCCTTTGTCGAGGAGTTGCTGAGGCAGCGCATGGGCGAGTACTACACGACCCACTTTGCCGGCGAAGGTCTGATGCTCGGTGTGGAGCTACTCGACGCCCTCGAGCGCGGCGAGATCGTGGCGTTGCAGGGCGACCGCCCGCGCAAGGGTGGGAAGACGATCGAAACGGTCATGTTCGGCCGGCCGTTCCGCTTGCCGGTCGGCCCGCTGGTGCTGGCTCGTACCGCCGACGTTCCCTTGCTGCCCGCGTTCGTGCTGCGCGAGGGCCGGTTTCGCTACCGCACCGTGTTCGGCGAGCCGATCCGCGTTCCCCGCACCGCCAGCCGCGAACGGGACATCGGCCAGGCCGCGGGTGAGCTGGCGGCGGCCATCCAGTCCGCCGTGACCCAAGAGCCGCACCAGTGGTTTTGCTTCGGCCAGGTCTGGCCCGACGCATGACCCCGCAACCCCATCCGCCGACCGCCACACAGGTCGGCAGCCGACAGCTCGATTACTCGCCGCCCTCCGGCTCCTCGACGTAGGTGCTGATCGATCCGTCGAGGACCCGCTCCTCATCGGCGTACAGGCTGACGCGGTAGACGCGAAGGGGAGGCGCGGCGCCGTCCGCGACGGCCACGGCGATCAATGGTGCGCCGGCTGGTAGGGTCGCACGCGACAGTCGCACGCCGCGCACGCTGACGACGTAGCCGACCCGGGGCGGTTGTCCCGCGGAGGCGTTGGCGCGATTGATGATCTCGAGACTGGCGGCCGCCTGCGCGGCGATCTCCAGGCCGACGAAGGCGGGAGCTCGACCGTCCCTGACGAACGGGTTTCCGGACGGGATCCGAGCGCTACAGCGAATCGAGACCTTCGTCGATTCGAGCACCGATTCCAGCATCCGCGCCGCGCCGGCGTGTGGCAGGTGCGCGAACGGATCGAAACCGGGCCGGGCCGCCATCAGTAGCCGCCCTCGCCCAGGGTCAGACTGCCTCGGCTGACCAGGCCAACCTCGTCCTTCAACGTGAATCGCACCGAGCCGTCGGTCGCGACCGGCGAGAGGAGGAGCTGCAGCGTCTCGCCGGGACCCACGGGCCGGCTCATGCGCAACACGTCGATCACCGAGATTGTCCGGGCCGGCTCGCCGAGCTTCGCCAGGGCAGTCGTGATCAGCTCGAGCTGGCCGATCGCCGGGAGGATCGGCTCGCCGGGGAAGTGGCCCTCGAAGTACGGGCAGTCCGCCGGCACCCGCAGCCGGACGGATCGGCCGCTCTTCGTGTCGGCCGACTCGAGAATCTCGAACGGGGCAGTCACACCGATCATCCTACCGGGGGGCGACCTCTTCTGCGCGCACGATGCGGCTTTCCGGATACAGGGCACTCCAGACGAACCAGTACATGACCCTGGCCGGTAACGGATCCAGGGGTTCCCACTCGGGCTCCCCCGTGCTGAGCCAGGCGCGGGTCGGGCCGTCCCCACCCGCATGGCGCAGCACGATGGGGCGGCCGTCGACGACGAGCCGCGCCTCCTGCGGAACCGCCTTTCTCTTCAGGACCACCGCCACGCGATCGTCTCCGGACTCGAAGCCGGCGATCAGCTCCTTGCCGGCCAGCCGCGGGTCCGGGTTCTTGGTGCCCAGCATCCCGAGCATGGCATCCGAACGGGGATACAGCCGCAGCAACAGCTTTCGCCGGGCCTTGTCCGAGGCCAGCACGAGCGTGTCCGGATGCCGGGTGCTCCAGTCGTTCCAGAGCGTGACCTCGGCAGGCAGTCGCTCGAGCCGCTTGCCGGTCAGCGGTCCCTCGATCGCCTCGCCCGAGGTCTGGGACCACAGGGATCCGGTGTGCCGGTCCTGCAGGACCAGCCCGTCACGCCACAACATGCCCGAATGCATGAAGTCCAGGGAGTCGCCGTCCAGCCGGCGGCCGTAGACCACGGCCGTGTTGGCCAGCGGTCACCAGGTGGCGGCGAAAGCGTCCGCAGGATCGTTTCCCGGATTGCCGTTGACGATCTCGTGGTCATCGAGCACCCGCAGGGCGATCGCCATCGGCCGCCCGCCCGTCTCGAACCCCAGCACCTTCTCGCCGTCGCGCATGGAGTTGCCCACCTCGTCGACGGTGAGGAAGCGCGGGTCGTGCAACGACGGGATCTCCTCGGGCGGGCGCATGGTGGCCAGCGTTCCGCCGGCGAGCTCCCGGGTCTCGATCGGCTTCGGCAGACAGGACGTCACGGCGAGGGGGACCAGGAGGCAGAGAACGAACGGGCTAGTTCGTGTGTGCACGGCGCTGTCTCCGGCGTCGCCCGTCCTGGCGCCGCCCCG
>Ga0255058_10001387_pt1 | contig 13624 bp, 10 predicted proteins | sample Cases_109_9_MG_FD_188637 | JGI IMG/M metagenome (GOLD analysis project Ga0255058, IMG submission 188637) | Seawater microbial communities from Amundsen Gulf, Northwest Territories, Canada - Cases_109_9 | ecosystem: Environmental > Aquatic > Marine > Gulf | place: Canada: Northwest Territories... | reverse complement strand
TTGATCGCGGTGGGGCGGACTTGGGCGAGGTGGACTTGGGCGATCGACGCGGCGGATACCGGCGAATCCTCGAAGCGAGAAAACAGCTCGTCAATCGGGCGGCCCAGCTCGCTTTCGATGGTGGCGCGGGCGTGGCGGCTGTCGAAGGGCGGCAGCCGGTCCTGCAGTTCGGAGAGGTCGGCCGCGATCTGCTCGCCCAGCAGGTCGGCGCGTGTCGAGAGGAACTGACCGAGTTTGATAAAAGTAGGCCCCAGCTCGGTCAGGGCGCGGGCCAGCTTCTGTCCTGGCCGGCCAGCGACGTCGCGGCGCGATCCCAGGCGCGCAAACCACAGCAGGCTCGGCGCCACCTGCAAGACTTCGAGCGCGGCAAGGGCGTCATGCCGGGCCAGGGTGCGGGCGATCGCGAGCAGCCTGAAGAGGGTGCGAATGGGGCGCAGCATCGTGGTTAGAGGCGCCAGGCCGAATGAAGGGCCGCGATGCCGCCGGAAAGATTGCGGTAGCGCACCCGGTCCAAGCCGGCCGATGCTATACGGCCCGCCAGCTCGTCCTGCGGCGGGAACCGCCGGATCGACTCGACGAGATAGCGATAGGCGTCGCGGTCGCCGGCGACCCACTCGCCGAGAGCCGGAAGCACCTTGAAGGAATAGAGGTCGTAGAGCTCGGAGAGCAGCGGCACGGCGACCCGGCTGAATTCGAGACAGAGGAAGCGGCCGCCCGGCCTCAAAACCCGCCGTGCCTCGGCGAGCGCGGCATCGATCCGCGTGACGTTGCGCAGCCCGAAGGCGATGGTATAGGCCTCGACACTGCGATCCGCCAAAGGAAGCGCTTCGGCGTTGCCGCAGACCCAACGCGGGCTGCCTGGATGGCCCGACAGGATCCCCTGATCGAGGGCGCGGTCGCGCCCAACCTCCAACATCTCGGGCGTCAAATCGCAGACTACGGTCGCTCCCACCCGGTCGATGCCGAGACGCGCGATCACGCGAAGCGCGATATCGCCCGTGCCGCCGGCGACATCCAGCAGGCGGATGCCCGGGCGCGGCGCCAGCCAGTCGATCATGGCCTGCTTCCACAAACGATGGACGCCGCCCGACATGAGATCGTTCATCAGGTCGTAGCGGCCGGACACGCTCTCGAAGACGTGGCGCACGCGCCGTACCTTCTCGGGCTCCGGCACCGTTTCGAAACCGAATGAGACGACCTCCTGCGTGCTGGAGGCATCGTCGGCGGTCGGATGTGAGGTCTTGTCAGGACTCATGGCGCGGACCATAGCGCGCGCCCCGCCTTCACGCTACTCTGCGCGCGGCCGCCGCCGATCTGCCGGCACCGCTTGTTCTCGTACGCCGATCCGATAAAGGACCCCACGATCTTGCCCGAGCTTCCCGAAGTCGAAACCGTTGTGCGCGGACTGCGGCCCCACCTGGAAGGCCGCAGGCTGGTGCGCGTACTGCAGCGCCGGCCGGACTTGCGGTTTCCTCTGCCGAAAAATTTCGCCGCCAGACTTGAAGGGCGCCGGGTGTTGGGCATCGATCGCCGGGCCAAATACATTCTCGTGCGGCTGGACGGCGAGGAGACCCTGCTGTGTCACCTCGGCATGTCGGGGCGCATGGTGGTGGGGCGCAACGACGGCGCGCCGCTCGAGACCCACGATCACGTGGTGTTCGAAACGGAAGCCGGCGACGTGATCCGATTCAACGACGCCCGGCGTTTCGGGATCATGGACTTGGTGGCGAGCGACGCCCTGGCATCGCACAAGCTGTTGTGCAATCTGGGCCCAGAGCCTCTGGGCAACCGGTTCGACGGCAAGTCTCTGGCAGCCTCACTCAAGGGCCGGCGTACGCCCATAAAGGCTGCGCTGCTGGACCAAAAAGTCGTTGCGGGATTGGGAAATATTTACGCCTGCGAGGCGCTGTATTTCGCCGGACTGTCGCCGCGCCGGCAGGCCTACACCGTGCAGGGCGGCCGTGCGGAGCGTCTGGCTTGGGCCGTACGCGACGTCCTCTTGCGGGCGATCGATGCCGGCGGTTCGAGCCTGCGCGATTTTGTCCGGGCCGACGGTGAGTTGGGGTACTTCCAGCACCACTGGGCGGTCTACGGTCGCGAGGGTGACGCCTGTCCGGACTGCGATTGCGATCATCGAAATCGGGGCGGCGTTCGCCGGCTGGTGCAATCCGGACGCTCCACCTTCTATTGTCCGACACGCCAGCGATGACGCAGCCGGTTCCGCGCCCTGGAGCTCGAACCGTCGATATCGACCATCCCTGATCAATTGCGGGGGAGTCGCCTTGACGACGGTGAGCACCACCGCTATAAGCGCGGCGCTTTCTCGGGTTAAATGCAGGTCAATGAAAATGGCGCATCACCAGTCCGCCAAGAAACGGATCAGAAGGAACGCGCGCAGCGCGGTCAGCAACCGCTCGCGGGTCAGCCGGGTTCGTACTTTCGTCAAGAAAGTCGAAACGGCCATTGCCGCCGGGGACAAGCCGGCGGCGCAGGCAGCGTTTAAGGCGGCGCAGCCCGAGTTACATCGCGGCGCACAAAAAGGCATTCTTCACCGCAACACTGCGGCGCGAAAGATTTCTCGCTTGAGTGCGCGCGTCAAAGAATTGGGCTGAGCGCATTGCCGCGGGCAGGCAGGCCCGCAAGACAACTTCAACCACGTAAGCCATGAGCCTGTCGAGGCTCGATTTTCAAGGACCGCCGGGACGCTCGATATGATCGTCCGGCGCCTTTCCCACCGATGTTTCCGCGGCTGGGTAGCGCACACGTATCGATTGCATAACCCGCGGCCGTCATTGAGACGGCTCTGAAAAATCCTAGCGTTCTGCTTTCGATCCGCTTGCCACGAAGGGGACTTGCGAGGTAAAGTGCGAGTTCCGGTGGGGGCCAAAAAAAACCAAGTATTCACGAGAATACATAAATAAAACGGCTTCTCATTATTTGCGAAATTCTCGCAAAGTTGTAATTGGGGGTGGGTGTGAAAGTGCGACAATCCCTCGTGTTCGACTCTTACGGTTTGTTCGAAGTTGCCGGACAGGGAACCATCCGAATACAAACAATAGTTGTTCACAAAACCTTCTGAATCACGAGACGGGGAGCGATATGACCGCCACATTTCTTCCCCACTTGGAGCCGAATGGGGCGACCGTCGGACGCGGCAGGATGGTCCAAGGGGGATCCGCGTCAGGTCACCGGCTCTTAAAGGGGAAAACGATCGGAAGACTCGGTGTAGCCGCCTATGGGGGACATGGGCATGCATAACGCTGATCTCGATCCCTTAGTACAGGAACGCTGGGCGCGGGTGCGCGGACGGTTGCGTGCCGAGGTGGGCGAGGCGGCGTTCCGCAGCTGGCTGAAGCCGTTGACCCTCGTCAACACCAAGAGCGGCTCTGTGCGCATGGCCGTGCCGACCCGCTTCATGCGCGATTGGGTGCAAAGCAATTATGCCGATCGCATCCGTCTGCTGTGGGTCGAGGAGGACGAGCAGGTCAACCGTGTCGACATCGTGGTCCAGGTGGCGAACCGCCCGACTGCGACGCGACCGGGACAAGACGGCGCCGCGCGCCTGGGCAATGGTGCGGCCAGCGCCGTTGCGCCATCTCAGATCGGCAATCGCACGCGCAATGGCCGCGACGACGCCGACAGGGCCAATGCGGTGGCTTGCGAGATCAGTGCGCCGCTCGACCCGCGGTTCACCTTCGAGAACTTTATCGTCGGCAAGCCGAACGAATTGGCTTATGCGGCGGCCCGGCGGGTGGCCGAAGCCAATGTGGTGCCGTTCAATCCGCTCTTCCTCTATGGCGGTGTCGGCCTCGGCAAGACTCATTTGATGCACGCGATTGCCTGGCAGATCCGCAAGCGCGGGCCCAACCGAAAGGTGGTTTATCTCTCGGCCGAAAAGTTCATGTACCAGTTCGTACGGGCGCTTCGGACAAAGGACACCATGTCCTTCAAGGAAGAGTTCCGCTCGGTCGACGTGCTGATGATCGACGACGTGCAGTTCATCGGCGGGCGCGAGGCGACGCAGGAGGAATTTTTCCATACCTTCAATGCGCTGGTGGATCAAAACCGCCAAGTGGTGATCTCCGCGGACAAGAGCCCGTCGGATCTCGAAGGCGTCGAGGAACGGATGCGCTCGCGTCTCGGCTGGGGGCTGGTCGCCGATATTCATCCGACGACCTATGAGCTGCGCCTCGGCATTCTGCAGTCGAAGTGCGAACAGCTCGGCGCGGAAGTTCCGGAGAAGGTCCTGGAGTTCCTGGCGCACAAGATCACCTCCAATGTTCGCGAGGTCGAAGGTGCGCTGAACCGCATCGTGGCCCACACGACGCTGGTGGGCCGGCCGATCGCCCTCGAGACCACGACCGAGGTCCTGCACGATCTCCTGCGGGCCAACGACCGGCGGGTGACGATCGAGGAAATCCAGAAGCGCGTGGCCGAACACTTCAATGTCCGCATCGCCGATATGCACTCGGCGCGGCGTGCCCGTGCGGTGGCGCGGCCACGTCAGGTGGCGATGTATCTGGCCAAGCAGTTGACCTCTCGCTCGTTGCCCGAAATCGGCCGCAAGTTCGGTGGGCGCGACCACACCACGGTGATGCACGCGGTGCGCAAGATCGAGGAGCTCAAGACAACCGACAGCAGCTTTGCCGAGGACGTCGATCTGTTGCGCCGGATGCTGGAGAGCTGAGCCGGCTTCCGCCCGCCGGCGCCAAGCCAGAGAAAGCAACAGACACCCAGAAGCCCGCCTATTCCTATCGGTGGGCTTCTGGGTGTCTGCGGGCGGAATTTGGATCCGATCCAGGGTCCTTGGGGAGAGGCTCGGCGGGCTTGCCAATGAGCCCGAAAAGGCTTACCTAACCGACTGCTTGTGCTATTGTGTTTTGCCGTATCGCGTGGGTCGATTCGCGCGAGTCTTCCAGCGTTGCGGGACGGTTGGAAACAACCGTGAAAGGCGTCGGCGGATACGAGCCGCGCAGGCGCCTTATTCACCCTTGCACAAGCCCCGACAAACTTTGAAAACTCGTCCCTCGAAATTACCTCTCTGAACCGATGAAGCTGACCATTGAACGTGCGTCTCTGTTGAAGTCGCTCGCACATGTCCAAAGTGTCGTCGAACGGCGGAATACCATTCCCATCCTCTCGAATGTGTTGCTCGAGGCCGGATCGGAAAACCTCCGCCTGAGCGCCACGGACATGGATCTGAGCGTGGTCGAAGGTGTGAGCGCCGATGTCGAGCAGACCGGCGCCACCACGGCGCCGGCGCATACGCTTTACGAAATCGTGCGCAAGCTGCCGGAGGGCGCCGAGGTGTCTTTCGAGGTTGCCGGCGACAACGCTCGCATGACCCTTGCCGCCGGGCGCTCGAACTTCGCCCTGACCACCTTGCCGAAGGAGGATTTCCCCGCCGTCGGCGACGGCGTGCTGCCCCAGAGCTTCGCCATGGCGGCGTCCGAACTCAAGAATCTGATCGACCGGACCCGTTTCGCCATCTCGACCGAGGAAACCCGCTATTACCTGAACGGCATCTATCTTCACGCGGCCAGCACCGGCGATTTGGCCGTGTTGCGGGCGGTGGCGACCGACGGGCACCGTCTGGCCCGATTCGAGATGCCATTGCCGGAGGGGGCCGCGGACATGCCGGCGGTCATCGTGCCGCGCAAGACTGTCGGCGAGCTGCGCAAGCTGATCGACGAGATCGGCGGATCGGTCGAGATCTCGCTGTCGGAAACCCAGATTCGCTTCGCTTTCGCCGAAACCGTCCTGACCTCCAAGCTGATCGACGGCACCTTTCCGGACTACGAGCGGGTGATACCGTCGGGCAACGACAAGGTGATGGATGTCGACCGGAAGTCCTTCTTCGACGCCGTCGACCGCGTGTCCACCATCTCGACGGAGAAGAGCCGGGCGGTAAAGCTCGCCCTCGACAACGGCGAGCTGACGGTTTCCGCCACCAGTCCCGAAAGCGGCAGCGCCGAGGAGGCGCTGGAAGTGGACTATGGGGGCGAAGCGCTGGAAATCGGCTTCAACTCGCGATATCTGTTGGACATCGCCCAGCAGATCGAAGGCGAGGACGCTCAGTTCGTGCTGGCCGATTCCTCTTCGCCGACGATCGTGCGGGACCGGGCGGATGCGAGCGCCCTCTATGTGCTCATGCCCATGCGAGTATGAGCATGGCTGAGCGAGACCGCCCTTGGTGAGACCGGCGATTTTGAGCGAGAGGGTACCGCCTCCCGCCCGACCGGCGGTGGCCTCGGCGAGCCGCAATGCCCGGCGTCTGGCGGCGTTGCAGGCGCCGACCGGCTGTTGGGTGACTCGACTCTCGCTCAGCAACTTCCGTTGTTACGAGGCGGCCGAACTGACGGTGGACCACCGCCCGGTGGTGCTGGCCGGCGCGAACGGGGCCGGCAAGACCAACCTGTTGGAGGCGATTTCATTCCTCGCGCCCGGCCGGGGCCTGAGGGGCGCGCGATTGAGCGAGATCGACCGGCGGCCCCGGGGGATCCCCCAGCAGATCGCCGAGCGGATCGCCGAGCGGATCACCGAGCAGATCACCGAGCGGACCACCGAGCAGATCACCGATCGAACCAACGGTGCTGCAGGTCCGGGCTGGTCGGTTGCCGCCCAGGTCATGACGCCCGAGGGGCCGCGCGATCTGGGAACCGGCCGCGAGGCCGACGCCGCTCAGGCCGAGGGCGGCGAGAACGGCGAAGCCCGCGAACGGCGGGTGATCAAGATCGACGGCGCCTATGCGCGGGGCCAGCAGGCCCTTGGCGAGGTGGTCCGGATGGTCTGGCTGACCCCGCGGATGGATGGTTTGTTTCGCGACGGGCCGGGCGGGCGGCGGCGGTTTCTCGACCGCCTGGTGACCGGTTTCGATGCCGGACACAGCGGGCGTTTGGCGGCCTATGAGCAGGCCATGCGGCAAAGGGCGCGCCTGCTCAAGACCGGTGCGCAAGATGGCGACTGGCTTTCGGCGCTGGAGGATACGATGGCGCGTCATGGCGTCGCTATCGAGGCGGCACGGCGTGGTTTCGTCGCCGAGCTCTCGCGGGCCTGTGCCCAGGCGGAAGGTCCTTTTCCGCGCGCCCGGCTGGATCTCGATGGCGAAGTGAATACGAGGCTGGCGGCTGGACCCGCCCTCGAAGCCGAAGACGACATGCGCGCGCGCCTGGCCACGGCGCGGCGCCAGGACGCCGAAACCGGCGGCGCGGCGGTGGGGCCGCATCGCAGCGATTTGAAGGTGACAGAGGTCGAGTCCGCGCGGCCTGCCGCCGAAGGCTCGACCGGCGAGCAAAAGGCGCTGCTTTTGTCCATCGTCCTGTCGCACGCACGACTGCTGGCCGCCGAGCGCGGCGCGGCGCCACTGGTTCTGCTGGACGAAGTGGCGGCCCATCTCGACCCGCACCGCCGCCGCGCCCTGTTCGAGGAGATCCTTGCCCTGGGCGCACAGGTCTGGCTGACCGGAACCGAAGGGGACTTGTTCGCCGAACTGGGCACGGCCGCACAAGTCTTCGCCGTAAATGATGGACGTCTTACGCCGCTTGGCGGCTAGCCGGCCGGCCATCGGACGGTATATGGACGGAAGGTGGACGGAATGCGCCGTACAAACGCGATTGAACAGCTCAAGCGACCGCAACGAAATGACTGAGACTCCGAGCAAATCAGATCTCGATCAGGATCCCTCCGAGGAACCGAGCCGGGAATACGGCGCGGAGTCCATCAAGGTCCTGCGCGGCCTGGAGGCGGTGCGCAAGCGACCCGGCATGTATATCGGCGATACCGAGGACGGCTCGGGCCTGCACCACATGGTCTACGAGGTGGTGGATAACTCGATCGACGAGGCGCTGGCCGGCTATTGCGATTTGATCGAGGTGGTGCTGAACGGCGACGGGTCGCTCACCGTGAACGACAACGGGCGCGGCATTCCGGTTGATATTCATGCGGAAGAGGGCGTGTCGGCGGCGCAGGTCATCATGACCCAGTTGCATGCCGGGGGGAAATTCGACCAGAACTCCTACAAGGTTTCCGGCGGCTTGCACGGGGTCGGCGTCTCGGTGGTCAACGCGCTCTCCGAATGGCTGGAATTGCGCATCTTCCGCGAGGGCAAGGCGCATTTCATGCGCTATGCCGACGGCGAACCCGAGGCCCCGCTGGAGGCGGTTGCGGACAGCGAAGGGCGGACCGGCACCGAAATCACCTTCCTGCCGTCGGTCAAAACCTTTTCCATGGTGGACTTCGACTTCAATACCTTGGAGCACCGGCTGCGCGAATTGGCATTCCTGAATTCCGGCGTTCGTTTGATCTTGCGCGACGACCGCCATGCCGAACCGCATCAGGTCGAGTTGTGCTACGAGGGCGGGCTCGAAGCCTTCGTGCGCTATCTCGACCGGACCAAGACGCCGCTGGTGGAGCCGCCGGTCGTCCTCGGGGCCGAGCGCGACGGGCTCACCGTGGAGCTGGCCCTGCAGTGGACCGACAGCTACCACGAGAACGTGCTCTGCTTCACCAACAACATTCCGCAACGCGACGGCGGCACGCATCTCGCGGCGTTCCGCGCGGCCTTGACGCGGCAGGTCAACGCCTACGCGGCAACCTCCGTCCTAGGCAAGAAGGAGAAGATGCAGCTGACCGGAGACGATGCCCGCGAGGGGCTTACCTGCGTGCTGTCGGTGAAGATCCCGGATCCGAAATTCTCCAGTCAGACCAAGGACAAGCTGGTTTCCTCGGAGGTGCGGCCGGTGGTCGAAGGCGTGGTCAACGACAAGCTGCAGCAGTATTTCGAGGAGCACCCGGCGGAGGCCAAGAAGATCGTCGCCAAGGTGGTAGAGGCCGCGGTGGCGCGCGAGGCCGCCCGCAAGGCGCGTGAGCTGACCCGGCGTAAAGGCGCTCTCGACGTGGCGTCCCTGCCGGGCAAGCTGGCCGATTGTCAAGAACGTGACCCGGCGTTGGCGGAACTCTTCATCGTCGAGGGCGATTCCGCCGGTGGATCGGCCAAGCAGGGACGCGACCGGCGCTTTCAGGCCATTCTGCCGCTCCGAGGCAAGATTTTGAACGTCGAGCGGGCGCGCTTCGACAAGATGTTGGGCTCCGTGGAAATCGGCACCCTGATCACTGCGCTGGGCACCGGCATCGGGCGCGAGGAGTTCGACATCGCCAAGCTGCGCTACCACAAGATCATCATCATGACCGACGCGGATGTCGACGGCAGCCACATCCGCACCTTGCTGCTCACCTTCTTTTTCCGGCAGATGCCCGAGCTGGTGGAGCGCGGACACCTCTATATCGCCCAGCCCCCGCTCTACCGCGCCAAACGCGGCGATTCCCTGCGCTACCTGAAGGACGATCGCGAACTGGAGAACCACCTGATCACCAATGGCATCCAGGACAGCGTGCTGACCTTGGCCGACGGCACGCAGATCGCCGGCCAGGACCTGCGCGACCGGGTGGCATTGGCGGTGCGGGCGAAGCATCTGATGGAGCCTTTGATCCGCAAGGTGGACAATGCTCAAATCGTCCAACAGGCGGCCATACTCGGGACCCTCAACCCGGAAATTCTAGGCCCGGGCGCCCAGGCCCAACAGGCGGCGGACTTCATTGCCAAGCGCCTCGATGCTCTCGCGCCCGAAACCGAACGGGGCTGGAAAGGCAGCGTGGCCGCGGACGGGGGGCTGGCTTTCCAACGTACTTTCAGGGGCGTGACCGAGCGGCACGTCCTCGACGGCCCGCTCATTCGCTCCTCCGAGGCGCGCCGCTTGGACGCCATGGCCGGCGACCTCCAGGAAATCTTTGCCCAGCACAGCGAACTGCAGGGCAAGGACGAATCCCACCGGGTCACCGGCCCAATCCCGCTGGTCGACGCGGTATTTCGTCTCGGCCGCAAAGGCATCACATTCTCGCGTTACAAAGGCCTCGGCGAGATGAACCCCGGTCAGCTGTGGGAAACCACGCTGGATCCGGAGGCGCGGGCACTGCTGCAGGTGAGGGTTTCTCATGCCGACGAGGCGGCGGATATCTTTTCGACCCTCATGGGCGATGTGGTGGGGCCGCGCCGCGAGTTCATTCAGACCCATGCCCTCGAGGTCGCCAACCTCGACGTTTAGGCCCGATCCAGACGGCGACGGCGAGCGAAAAAACATGCCGCAGAAAGGCAAGACCGGCCGGGCCAAACCGACGGGCTCGCGAGGTAAGGCCGACAAGGGCCGCAAACGGCCCGCGCGCGCGCTCAGCTTCGCCGGGCGCGTGACCCGATTGTTTCGCTGGTCGCTGATCGCCGCCATCTGGGGCTTCGTGCTGCTGGGCTCGGTGCTCGCTTGGTACGCTTACGACCTTCCCGACATCGAGGGTGTTGTCAGGGCCACGCGGCAGCCGAGCATTTCGCTGCTGGCGGCCGACGGCAGCCCGCTTTCGTCGACCGGCGAGGTTTACGGCCGCACCGTCAAGGTCGCGCAGTTGCCGCCCGTGCTGCCCCATGCCGTGCTGGCGATCGAAGACCGGCGATTCTACCGCCACTGGGGGATCGATTTGCGCGGCCTCGCGCGCGCGTTCTGGGTCAATCTGCGCGCGGGCGGAGTCATACAAGGCGGCTCCACCATCACCCAGCAGCTCGCGAAGGTGTTGTTCCTGACCCCCGAGCGCACCTTGAAGCGCAAGATTCAGGAAGCCCTCCTCGCCATGTGGCTGGAGACCAAATTCACCAAGGACGAGATCCTGTCGCTCTACCTCAACCGGGTTTATCTGGGCGCGGGCACGTACGGAGTCGACGCGGCGGCGCGGCGCTATTTCGACAAGCCGGCGACCAAGGTGACCCTATACGAGGCGGCGCAGCTTGCCGGACTGCTGAAAGCCCCGTCGCGCTACAATCCGGTTAGCGATTACCAGCGCGCCGGTGAGCGTACGCGCGTCGTACTCAATGTCATGGTGGACGCGGGCTTCATCTCCGATGATGAGGCCAGGCAAGCGATGGCGACAAAGCCGGGCCGGCCGCGCTTTGCGAGCCGCCGGGCGCGCTATTACGCCGACTGGGTGATGGGTCAGATCGGAGACTTCGTGGGGCGTATCGATTCCGACCTCACGGTGGTCACGACCCTGGATCCACGCCTGCAGACCATCGCCGAGGACGAACTGACGGCGATGCTCGCGGACGTAGGCGCCCAGCGCGGCGTCGGGCAGGCGGCCTTCGTCGCGCTCACTCCCGACGGGGCCGTGCGGGCCATGGTCGGCGGCCGCGACTACGGCGAGAGCCAGTTCAACCGGTCCGTCCAAGCGCTCAGACAGCCCGGCTCCGCCTTCAAGGTCTTCGTCTACCTGGCGGCAATGGAAGCCGGCTGGCGGCCCGATGACCGGATGACCGATTCGCCGGTCGCCGTCGGCAATTGGCAACCACGAAACTACGGCGGGCGCTATTACGGCGATGTCACGCTGCGCGAGGGCTTCGCCCGCTCGCTCAATTCGGTGTCCGTGCGCTTGACCGAGCAAGTCGGACGCGAACGGGTGGCCGAGGTGGCGCGACGCCTGGGCATTACCAGCGATCTCAAGGTCGCGCCCAGCTTGGCGCTCGGGGCTTCGGAGGTTACCTTGCTGGAGCTGACCAACGCCTATGCCACCTTCGCCAATAGCGGGCGTGGGGTCTGGCCTTACGGCATTCTCGAGATCCGCGACGTAACGGGCCGCGTCATCTACCGCCGCCGGGGCGAGGGCTCGGGTCCCCTGGTCGGCGCGCACAACGTCGATCAGATGACCAATCTAATGACGGCGTCGGTGGAATGGGGCACCGGAAAAGCCGCTAAAATCGGGCGCCCGGCCGCCGGCAAGACCGGCACCAGCCAGGAATTTCGCGATGCCTGGTTCGTCGGTTTCACCCGAGAGCTTGTGGCCGGGGCCTGGTTCGGGAATGACGACGGCCGGCCCATGACAAACGTGACAGGTGGCGGCCTGCCGGCCAAGCTTTGGGCCAGAATCATGGTGCGGGCGCTGGAGAATCAGGCGCCCCAGCCGCTCGCCGGCGGCGGCGTCGAGATCGCCGTGACCGATCGGATAGAGGGTTTCCTCGACCGGCTCATAGGCCGGTTGACCGGCACGTCCCCAAGCCGATCCTCGGAGGAGAGTCAGCCGAGGAGCTCCAGCTTTCCCACCAAGCGTAGAAACGAGGATTAGGTCGTGCGCCCGCGAGCCAAACCCTTGCGAAGCCTGTCGGGCACGGAGGCGATGCCATGAAGAAAAGCACCAAAACACCTTTCATGCCGGCCGAGGCCTATGGCGGCAGCCTCACCGGCTTCAACGTCAATCTGGTGGTTCGGGAGGTGGCTCCGGTGTTGCGCTTCTTAAGGGAGGTCCTGGAAGTCGAGCTGGTTTACGACGACCCCGATCTCGCGATTCTGCGGCACGAGGGCGTGGACTGGATGATCCATGCCGAGCATACCTACGACGACCGGCCCATGCTCGCGCGCACCCGCGCTGCGAACCTTCGTGGCGCCGGCTGCGAGCTCAGGCTTTACAACATCGATCCCGATGCGGCCGAAGCCCGGGCCCGGTCGGGCGGCTATGAGGTCTTGGCCGCGAGCGAGGACAAGCCGCACGGCCTGCGCGAATGCTATTTGCTGGATCCGGAAGGCTATGTGTGGGTGCCGGCTCGGCCATTGCCGCCCGAATAGATCGCCCGCAGGCACCCGGCACACCAAGTACTGCTATGGATTTTATGCCGGCGTCGGGCAAACGGCAAAACCGCGCCGCCATTCCGGCGCGCGGATCCTACTGGTTCGGCTCTATCGGAAGATTGGCTGAAGCAAAGGAAAATGGGGGTGGGGCGAAGGAAAACGCCCGCTATCACCCCCACACCTCGACGGAGTTATCCGTCTCCAAAGTGCGGCAGGTGTCGCTCAGCCACCGGCGGCACTGGAAAGCGAACTCGAAACCGTGTTGAACATGGTGCTGAGGCTGTTGCCCATTGCGGTCAGGGCGCCGATGGCGGCCACCGAAACCAGGGCCGCGATCAGGCCATACTCGATAGCCGTAGCGCCATCCTCATCTCTTACAAACGCGATCATCTTCGCAAACATTGTGCTCACTCCATTAGGATTCTTGGTCGTAATACCGGCGCATCATCGGGGAAAACTTTAATTGCTGATTAAAATCGTAAAAAACGGCAAATTGTTTAAGTAAATATTTGAATAAATCTAAATTAAGTTTATGTAAAATTCTATCTATCCTTGCTTTTTCTATCCTATCTTGAATTTTGTCATGGGAGATCCTGTCCGGATACGCGACAAGCGCCGGGGATTAATACCAAGTCTCGATAATAATCGCCCCTTTCATGGGGCGCAGCGGTCCGCCGGGTAGGCGCGGCACGCGGCGCGATGCGGGGTCCAATGTGAATCTTCAGGGGGCAAGTGCCGCACCGCATGTCCTATTTGGGCCCTCCGGCGGGCCGCTGCGCCCCACCGAAGGCCGCGGTCTCTTATACCAAGTCTTGATGATAATGACTCATAGGGACGTCTTTTCAGAGCTTTCGGCTAGGAGCCCGATGCGCGGCGATGCGGGGCATCGGAAGGGTTGGGCGACGCGGTCCGAAAGCTCTGAAAAGACGCAAGTTCTGTCGCCCCTGGGACGCGTCGGAGGGCGTCGGCAA
>Ga0255058_10001386_pt1 | contig 13625 bp, 9 predicted proteins | sample Cases_109_9_MG_FD_188637 | JGI IMG/M metagenome (GOLD analysis project Ga0255058, IMG submission 188637) | Seawater microbial communities from Amundsen Gulf, Northwest Territories, Canada - Cases_109_9 | ecosystem: Environmental > Aquatic > Marine > Gulf | place: Canada: Northwest Territories... | reverse complement strand
CCCTGGTCAAGCTGGTTGCCTTTCTCGCGGTCGGCATTTTTGTCACCTTCAGTCTTTTTTCCGGGCCGGCAGATCTTTTTGCGCGCGCTGCAGATGTCCCCAAACTCGCTGTTCTCATGCGCTTCGAAGGCGTGCCAGGAGGCTACACGAGCTGGGCGACACTGACTTTCTTGTCCATGATGGCAATCATGTTTCTTCCACGCCAGTTCCAGGTAGCCGTAGTGGAAAACGTCAACGAGGATCACGTACGCAAGGCCGCCTGGTTGTTTCCACTTTACTTGCTGGTAATCAATCTGTTCGTGTTGCCCATCGCGCTCGGCGGTCAGCTGCTGCTGCCCTCGCAGACCTTTAACGCCGACCCCGATACCTATGTATTGGCCGTGCCCATGTTCGAGCGCCGCGAAGGGCTGGCGTTGTTTGCGTTTCTCGGCGGCCTGTCGGCGGCCACCGGCATGGTAATTGTGGCAACCATCGCGCTGTCCACTATGGTCTGCAACGATCTGGTGATGCCGGTGCTGCTGCGCATCAAGGCACTGGGACTTACCGAACGCAAAGACCTGACCGGGCTGCTGCTCGGTATCCGGCGCGGGACGATCGTCGCGGTCTTGCTGCTGGGCTATCTGTACTTCCGTCTGATCGGCGAGTCGTTCGCGCTGGTGACGATCGGGCTGGTCTCGTTTGCCGCGGCGGCGCAGTTCGCGCCGGCAATTCTGATTGGCATCTTCTGGAAGGGGGCGACCCGGCTGGGCGCGATTACAGGGCTCAGCAGCGGCTTTGCTATCTGGGCGTATACCCTGCTGCTGCCGTCATTCGCGAAATCGGGCTGGTTACCTTTGGAATTCCTCGAGCAAGGCCTTTATGGCATCGAGTTGCTGCGGCCCTATCAGCTTTTCGGACTGGAAGGCCTCGACCCGATTACTCACGCCGTGTTCTGGAGCATGCTGTTCAATGCCGGCCTGCTCGTGGGCATATCGGTCCTCGGGCGCCAGTCTGCCATCGAACGCTTTCAGGCGACGCTGTTCGTGGATGTCTTCCGCCGCACCGAGAGCAGCCGCGAGGCGCATCTTTGGAGCGGGACCGCTACGGTCTCGGATCTGCAAGCCCTGGTGGCACGCTTCATGGGCGCGGAACAGGCCAAGGCCGTGCTCGCAGACTATGCAAAACGCCGGGGCGTGAATATCGACAAGACCCTGAGCGCGGACTCCGAGTTGGTGAGTGCCACGGAACGTCTGCTGGCGGGCGCAATTGGCGGCGCATCCGCCCGGGTGATGGTGTCCTCGGTGGTCAAGGGCGAGGCGCTCAGCATGGAAGGGGTCATGCAGATCCTGGATGAAACGTCGCAGGTGATGGACTACAGCCGGCGTCTGGAGCAGAAATCGCGCGAGCTCGAGGCCGCGACCGCGGAACTGCGGGCGGCTAACAAGCGCTTACAGGAGCTCGACCGCATGAAGGATGAATTTGTCTCGACGGTAAGCCATGAGCTAAGGACGCCGCTGACGTCAATACGTGCCTTCACAGAAATTCTGCTTCATGAGCCCAATCTGCCAGACACTGAGCGTCAGCAGTTCCTTGAAATCGTTGTAGGCGAAACCGAACGGCTTACGAGGCTGACCAATGACGTTCTGGATCTCGCCAAGATCGAGGCGGGTCGCATGGAGTGGCACATGGAGCACATCGATATGCGACAGATTATCGAGCAGAGTGTAGCGGCGGTCAGTCAGCTCTTTAATGAACGAAAGGTCGCGCTCGAGTCGGACCTTCCCTCAAAACGCGCTATCGTCAATGCCGACCGCGACCGCATGATGCAAGTTGTTATCAATCTGCTGTCCAATGCCGCGAAGTTCTGTGAGAGTGGGTCCGGCAAGGTCAAAGCGAGTCTGACACCCGATCGGCACACGTTTCGCGTTGCGGTGGTCGACAATGGCCCGGGAATTCCGCCGGATCAGGCTGCCCACATCTTTGACAAGTTTCACCAGGTAACCGACCAGCAAAAAGGAAAACCCAAGGGCACGGGTCTGGGGCTCGCGATCTCCCGGCTCATCATTGAGCATCATGGTGGCAAGATTTGGGTGGACACTGTCCCGGGCAAAGGCTGCGCATTTTCTTTCACCATGCCTAGCCTGCAAGCCAAGCCGGTCGGTACCGTCGCCGATTAGCGAGTCACTAGCTCGAAGTTTTTACCGCAGAGATCGCGGAGGCGTGTGATTCCCGTGAACTTACTTCTAGCAGGCTGCTGAAAAACTATTTTCGGCAGCCTGCTCGAGTGGTGCATGGATACGCCGCACATTAGCGACGCAGGGAGAGCGAAGCGCAGGGACGGAGCGCAGCAAGGCCTTTTTCAGCATCCTGCTGGGTACCCAGGCGCCGGTGGCACAATACTTTGCACCACGCTCAGTTTGTATCGCGCGTTGTTTGTCTTTGTTTCCTCCGCGATCTTTGCGATCTCTGCGGTGAGTCGATACGATTTCCGGAGTAGCGTCGCGTGCGGACGCACCCCACGTACGATCAAAAGACATCGGCCGTAAATTCCGTCTTAACGCGATCACGCAAGGCATCGATGGCCTGCAGCGAATTCTTCAACATGTCCTTTTCCCGCATGGACAACGCCCTGGGCGAAACATAAGCACTGACCTCGCGGCCCTCCTGGAAGTCGCTGATCTGCTGGCGCAGGATGAGCCGGGTGAGGTGGTGAAAGCCACCAGATAGATAGTCCTGCTCATTTGCATCCAGTACCCCGAGGGCATGGAGCGCCGCGATCCGCGCGAGCGTACCGGTCTCCGGAATACCCTCTCGCAACGCCAGCAGACGCGTCGACTCGACCAGCGGCAGCAGGCCGTGATACTTGAGATTGAGCTTACCTTGGTTCGGTCCCGGGGTCCTGTCGGTAGTCAGCCTGCCGAACAGTCCAAGCGCCACGCCATGGTCGGCCTGTACGCGTCGCATCTCTTGCAGGAAGGCGTGTTGCCCCTTGACGTTGCGCGTCAGGTGATCTCGCAGACGGTCGGATAACTCATGCTGCCCGAACACCGAGCGGAAATCGAAAAAGATATCCGACAAACGCAGCGTCAGCGGGTTCGGACAACGCAGCCAGTAATGGATCTGCCCGCACCACTGGCCCAGGGTCTTGCGCCACAGCGGGTTCGTGGCCATCACGTTCCCACGGCAAAGCGTGATGCCAACCTCGCCGAGGGCACGGGTCATGCGCCCGGCCAACTCGATAAAAAAAGGATCGACGGCACCGTGTCGGGAATCCGGGTAGTCTTCCAGAATGAAGCCGTTGTCCTGATCGGGAAACAAGAAGCTCTCGCCGCGGCCACCGGAACCCATGACAATCACACATAACTTCACCGGCGGTTGCCCCCATCCCTCTTCCTCCATGTCCTTCAGAAAAAGCTCCAGAATCCGCCGGTAGATATCGTTATTAATTTGTGTGAGCAGGCCCTGGATCTCCGGTACCGGCACGTTTTCAGCGAACAAGGTATCGGCGACCTCGACCTGTGCGCTCTTGACCTGGTGCAGCCCTTCCACGCTCTCCTCATGAGTAAGGCGATCGATCTGTTCCATCAGCGTCGCCGACGCTTCCGCCAGTACGACGTGCAGGTGCAACATACCGACAACCCGACCCTGCTTGTCGACAGCGGGCATGTGTCGCAGGTCACGACGCCGCATGGTCGCGATAGCATGAAACAGATAGTCGTCGTCACGTATGGTGAGCACAGGAGCACTCATGATCTGCTCCACCCGCGTAGAACCAGAAGCCTGATAAGCGATATGACGCACGACGTCGCGCTCGGTCACGATCCCCTTGAGGCGCCCGTCTGCGTCCGCGATCAGCACGCTCGAGCCGCCCTGCTCGCGCATGGCCCGAATCACTTCGGCGCAGGCGGTGTGCTCGGGCATGATCGCCGGCGCCAGATCCATGTGGTCTCGCACGATTTCACTGAATGCAGCGGTACGCGACACGCGGCGCGGTTTACGAGCCGGTGCGGCGCCAGCATCGACGGCAGACTTTGCGTTCGTCATCGGCTGTACGAATTCCCAGGCACGTCAAGTTGAGTCTTGTTGCGCCAGCTTAGGTCACCAGGAACAGCGCACACCATATATAAACCCTGTGCGGCACGAAATCAAAAGAGGGGTTGGAAAATACCCATCGCGGAACCCAGGTGTGGTGGGCGCGAGGTCCCTATCCGCGGGGCTCCACACGCGGGCGAGGAGCCATGGCAGCTTGCCTATTTATCGTCCTTCACGGGTATTTTTCCAATAATCGCGGAATCGCCGAACAGCAGCCCCACGATAAGCGGGCCTATAATTTCCATGCCCCGAGCGTAACGTGTCGCAACGTCAGGGGTTCCGCGAGACAGCATTCTGCTGCAGGGTCCTTTTCTTTTGCTTGCGCGGTATGCCGAGGCGCTGCCGTTTCTCCCACAGTGTCTTACGACTGATGCCGAGACGTCGCGCCAGCTCGGTCTCTGTCACGCTGCCCTCGTGCTCAAGCACAAAACGTACAATATAGTCATCGAGCGATACCGCCGTGTCGTCGGGCATCGCCGTGCCACGGATGCTGTCAATACGTGATTCGATCGCCAGCAGATCGGGCGTGATGGAATTACTTTCACACAGAATGACAGCGCGCTCGATTGCATTTTCCAACTCGCGAACGTTTCCAGGCCACGCGTACGCTGTTATCGCCATCAATGCGTCGGGGGCAAACGCGATCACAGAACGGTGCAATCGCTTGCAAGTCTTGTCAAGCAGATGATTGGCGAGCCCGATGATGTCGCCGCCGCGCTCCCGCAGCGGAGGAAGCTGGATTTCCATCACGCGCAAGCGAAAATAGAGATCGTCTCGAAACTGCCCGTCTTGCACGAGTTGATTCAGCTCCCGGTGTGTTGCGGAAATTAGGCGCACGTTAACCCTACTCGACTGAGACGCACCAACACGGCGGATCTCCCCATCCTGCAGCACGCGCAGTAATCGCGCCTGCGCCGGCAGTGGAAGCTCGCCGACCTCATCAAGAAATAACGTGCCACCATCGGCAGCCGCAACCATACCGCGGCGGGCCGTCACCGCGCCGGTAAAGGCGCCCTTTTCATGGCCAAACAGCTCGGTCTCGATCAGGGTTTCCGGGATCGCGGCGCAGTTAACGGTTATGATCGGGCCGTCACGGCGTTCGCTCTGCTCGTGCACGGCCCGCGCGACCAGCTCTTTCCCCGTTCCCGATTCCCCCATAATCAAAACGGTGGTGTCCGTCGGTGCAACCTTTCGAATCCGGTTGAATACTTCCTGCATCGTCCGGCAACGCCCAACGATTCCGCCCACAGGATAGTGGCGTTGTACTTCTGATTTCAGCGCCTCGTTCTGACGCGCCAGGCGCCGACCCGATAACACCCGCTCGATAACCACAAGCAGCTCATCATGATCAAACGGCTTGGCGACGTAGTCGACCGCCCCAAGCTTCATGGCCTCGACGGCCGAGCGTACGCTGGCATAGGAGGTCATAATCAGCACGGGCACCCCATTGGCACGACCGATCACTTCAGTACCCGATATCCCGGGCAAGCGCAGATCGGCGATAATCAGATCAAATCCTGCAAGATCAAACTCGCGTTCGGCGTCCTCGACAGAACCTGCTTCCGAGACATCAAATCCGTGACGTTCCAGTAGTCGTCGCACGGCTAGTCGGATTACCGATTCGTCTTCAAGGATCAGGATATGGCTCATGAAATCGCTCTCTCGTCGCGCTGCGGTTCAGGATTGGGAAAACGGAGGATGACGCGCGTGCCGCCGCCGGCATTACCGTCCAGCTCGATGCTGCCACCGTAGTCCTCGACGATCTGGTAGACCATCGGCAAACCCAGGCCGGTGCCCTCCCCCGGGTGTTTCGTAGTGAAGAAAGGCTCGAACACACGTTCCCGCAGCTCCTCCGGGATGCCCGCACCACGGTCGCATACTTCGACCTGCAGCTCACCGTCTTCCTGCGCGGCCGTCACGACGACGCGGTCGCCGGCGCGGGAAGCGTCGCAGGCGTTTGTCAGCAGGTTTACAAACACCTGCAGGAATTTCTGGCGATCGCCCTTGATCTGCACATTCGGCGAACAATGGTTCAGGCACTCGACCTCGCGGCCACTGCGCGACAACCGCACTAACCGGACCGCTTCGCTGACCGTCTCATGCAGATTGACCTGCTCCTGACGATCCTCGGGCGTACCGCTTCGACTGAAGGTCATGAGCGACTGCACGATGTTACTGATGCGCTTGGTCTGCTGCAGGATCTGCGCGGTGCTTTGGCGCACCAGGTCCGTGTGATCCTCTGCCTGGAGATTCTGCGCGAGACACGCAATCCCGGTAACCGGGTTTCCGATCTCGTGCGCCACGCCCGCTGCGAGTCGCCCTATAGAAGCAAGGCGTTCGCTGTGCGCGAGCTCAGCCTGCAGCGTTTCAAGGTCTGTCAGGTCTTCCAATAACATGACGATACCGGGGCTGGCGTGGTGCTCTGGCCCTGCGGAGGCCACCGGATCGCCAATCGTCGCCTTGTGCACATTGAACCATCGCGGATAACCGTCAATCTCCACGCGCTTGCGGTATATGTGCTGATCGTCGGCATGGACGAATGACGCCAGCAAGGTACCCCATGGCTCACCAATCACCTCTACCTTACGGCCCATGGCGTCGCGTCGCGATACACCCGAGAGCAGCTCCATGGCCAGGTTCCAGATAACCACCTCGCGCTCGTCACTCAGGGAGCAGACAGCGAGCGGCAAGTCCTGCAAAACCTGGCGCTGGTAGCGACGCAAAGCATCGAGCTCACCGGCCAAGCCGCGCAACTCGCTGCGCGAGGCCTCCAAGCGCTCTTCCATAACGCGAAAAGTGTAGGACAACGCGGTCTGCCCGCTGGCATCAAGCGCCAGGCCTTCATTCACAATCATGCGCGCGAGCGGGGGGCCAATGAGCCCGGAGAGGTTTCGCTCGATCTGCTCGCGCAACCGCCGCAGTTCCCCGGGCCGGTGCTCATCCACTCCGAGGCCCAGGTCTTCCAGCGCCCGACCGACCTCCCGTTCGGCGGTATTCTCGCCGAGCACGGGTGCAAGCCGTTCCTTGAACTGTAATGGTGAGCCGGCGGTAACCACCCCGCTCGGTGGTGTGAAGCTCGTGCTACAACAAGCGCGCGCCGCCTCCCACTCCTCCACGTTCTGCCGCGTCAGCACAGACACGGCAACGAACAGAATACTATTAACGGCCAACGACCAGAACGCGGCAAACTCCCATTTCTCAAGACCCGATACCTGCTGCAGGGTCGGCAGCGGGTCGAGATTCAAATTCACAACACCCGAGCTTTGCAGCAACGGCACGAGTAGCGTCGCCGCCCACACGGCTATGCCGCCCAGCAGCCCTGCTATGAATCCCAGGCGTGTCGCCCGGCGCCAGTACAACACCCCGGCAACCCCGGGCAGAAACTGCGCCACCGCCACGAAGGAAATCAGGCCCAGCTCCACCAGCCCCTGCCTGTGCTCAAGTAACTGGTAGAAGCCGTAGCCTGCCATGATGATGATCGCGATAAGCATCCGGCGTCCCCACAATAGCCAGCGATAGAGATCGACGTAGGGGTCTGGATAACTCGCCGGCAGCAACAGGTGATTCAGGCACATTGCGGCCAGCGCCAGGCTGGTCACGATCATCATGGCACTGGCGGCCGAGACGCCGCCGATAAAGGCAAACACCGGCAGGAGTGAATGGTTGGCGGCGAACGTGATTCCCAGAACGTAGTAGTCGGGGTCCGTGTTGACCGACATTGCCGTGCCCGCCCAAAGGATAACCGGGATGGGCAGATTCAATAAAAGCAGGAACAATGGGAATGCCCAACTCGCCGTCAGGAGCGATTGCGGGCGCTGGTTCTCCGTAAAGCTCATGTGGAACTGACGTGGCAGCAAGAAGGCCGCAGCAAAAGCAAGCACCAGCAGCGTCATCCACGGTCCCTCGCGCACGGGCTCATACAATGACCGCACGGCCTCGGGGTGTTGCGCCAGCCAGCTCTGCATACCACCCAGCCCGCCAAATACACCGAACACCGCAAACAGGCCGACACTGAGCAAAGCGACCAGTTTCACTAATGACTCGAAAGCGATGGCCACGACCAGGCCTTCGTGTTTTTCCCGCGGCGAGATGTGCCGGGCACCGAACAGAATCGCAAACAAGATCAACACGACACAGTACACGAGCGCGACGACCTGCGGCGTGGCCTCCTGGGTGAGAATGCGAAACGACTCGGTGACCGCCCGAATCTGAAGCGCAATATAGGGCAGTGTTCCTACGAGCATGAATAGCGTCACCAGCACACCGGCAAACTGGCTGCGGAAACGAAAAGCAAACAGATCTGCCAACGACGTAAGTTGGTAGTCCCGCACCAGCCGCAAGATGGGCATCAATAGGACGGGGACGAGCAGGAACGCGAGCGTGACACCCAAATAAATGGCGAGAAAGTTATACCCCTGGGCCTGCGCAAACCCCACGCTGCCGTAGTACGTCCACGACGTTGCGTACACCCCCAACGACAGCACGTAGGTCAATGGATGATTCTTGATCCGGGCGGAGATCCAGCCGCAGTCAGCCGCGTAGGCGATGAGAAAGAGCAGCAGCAGGTACGCTACCGTAATAAAAAAAAGCGTCGACAGCGCAAAGGTCACGACTCGCGCACCCGCACGTGCAGCCAGGCACACAGCGCGATCAGGACGAGCCACATCAAGTACGGCAGGTACCAAGGGCTCTCGTCCGACGCCCACCAGCCCAGCAACGGCGACACCAGCAGGAATAGGGCGAACAAAAACAACAGAATTACTCTGTCAAGCCGTGGACTGAATTCGCGAATCTGGCGCATGAACCCGGAAATCCTCAGGAGATGTTACTAAAAGTAACAAAACTACCCGTCGGGGCCAAGAGGAAAACTACAGCAGCGAGGTTCGCGTAGCGCGCAGCGAGTAAACCCGTAAATACTGCGGTGTGGCCTTCGCTACTAGCGACTAGATGATTTCAAAGTACCTTTCCATCTCCCAATCCGTGATGTGCTTGCGGAACTCGCGTTCCTCCCATTCGCGGGTGGCGGCGTAGTGCTCGACGAAGGCATCGCCAAACCACGCGCGCGCCATTTTCGACGCCTTCAGTCGCTGGGCAGCCTCCCACAAGGTCGCAGGTAGCTGGAGTCGCTTGGGAAACTTCTTTTCGTAGGCATTGCCTTTCACTGCCGGCTCCGGCTCCAGTTTTTGCTCGATGCCATAGAGACCTGAGGCCAGCGCCGCGGCCAACGCGATGTAGGGGTTAGCATCGGCCGCCGCGATGCGGTACTCCACGCGTTGTGCTTTGGCGCTGCCGGGGATCACTCTCAGCGCGCAAGTACGATTCTCGACCCCCCAGCTGGCCTCTGTCGGCGCCCAGAAGCCCGGTATCAGGCGAGTAAACGAGTTGATTGTCGGAGCGATCATGCACAGGAGCTCGGGCATAAGGCGCTGCTGGCCGGCGACGAACTGGCGCAGCCGATCGCTAGTGTTGTCGGGCTTTTTCGGATCATGGAAGACGGACTTCTCCTGCTCGTCCTTGAGCGAGATGTGGATGTGCCCGCTCTGGCCCGGCCAGTCCGGCGACCACTTGGCCATAAATGTGGCGATCAGGTTGGTGCGCTGAGCGATGACCTTGGTGAAGGTCTTGAACAGCGCGGCCTTGTCGGCCGCCGCCTCGGCTTCATCGACAGTGATGGACGCCTCGAGCACACCGGGACCGGTTTCCTCATGCAGGGCCTCAAGACCAAAGTCCATGGCCTCACACGTCGACAGCAGAGTGTGGTAGAAATCGGCGTAAACCGAGTTGCGCAGCACCGAGTAGCCAAAGAAACCGGGGGCCAGCGGCTTCAAGTCGCGGTAGTGCTTGTCCCGCACCGAGTGGGGAGTTTCGTCGAACAGGAAAAACTCGTACTCGAACGCGCTGTAGGGCTCGAAGCCCATCGCGCGTGCGCGCTTGATCACCCGGCGCAGCACCCCACGTGGGCACAGTGCCTCGGCCGGCGGTGCGAACTCCCCAAGGAAAAACAACATGTCGCCCTCGAACGGCAATTGCCGGCAACTGTCGGGCAAGATTCGCACCGGCGCGTCGGGGTAGCCCGTATGCCATCCGGTAAATGTCACATTGTCGTAGAGCTGATCGCACGAGTCCCACCCGAAGACGACGTCACAGAAGCCAAAACCATTTTCGAGCGCCGAAATGAATTTCTCGCGCGACATGTACTTGCCGCGCAAGATACCATCGATATCGAACACACCGACCTTTACATGAAACAGGTTGCGTTGCTCTACGATGGTTCTGGCATCACCGGTGGTATGAACATCTTTCGGCTCCATGACATCCTCCAATAACATTATTCTGTAAACATGTAGTGATTTCTCACCCTCGTATGAGAACGGCGTGCCCCGCGCCGGAATAATCCTCCGAGGCCACCGTGCGTGCAGGCATGGGCGCAGCATTGCGGTGGCGAATTACAAAACATCGCCTTGCGATATCAGTGAGTCGGCCGCGCCGCCCTCACCATACACTGCAGAAGCTCGGACACCTCGAGGCGTGAATGGATGCACCACGCCCGTGCCCGGCGGCGCAACCGCCGCCGGGAATCGTGCCTGCGGCAATCGCGCCGTCACGTTGCCATCTTCCCGCGCTCAACCACCGCGAACTCCTCGTCCGGCCAGTAGACCAGCGTCTTGCGACCATGGACGGCGAAGTAGATCAACGCAGCCACGTACCAGATTGCGCAACCGTAGACCCAGACAATAGATTAGCGACCGCGGATACCCCGGACATGCGAAAGGCCCGCTCGCGAACCGAGCTAATTAATGCTGTTAATGCTCCATCCCCTTTACGAGAGTACGGGATCTTGGTTCGGACGGCAACGCTCGCCGGCTTTGCCGCCGCCGAATCTTGAACCCTCGTACGCGTCCAAGATGACAGGTAGAATGACACCTTAACTAAGATATAAAGCAACGATGCATCAAGAAGACCACGCCCCGCTCATCGGCATTACCACTTATGCCCGCAACGAGGAAAACAGGTTCGAGCTGCCGGCGGCATACATCGACGCGGTACGGCGAGCCGGAGGAATTCCCCTGCTGCTGACTCCCGGCGAGGAGCGTTGGCAGACGCTCTTGAGTCATCTCCAGGGCCTGGTCTTCACCGGCGGCGGCGATATCGATCCACAGCACTACGGCGGACAGCCGCATCAGGCGATCTACATGGTCGACCGCGAGCGTGATGCGAGTGAGCTAGCATTGGGACAGGCAGCGGTCGAACGCGGCACCCCCACACTTGCCATCTGTCGTGGTGCGCAAGTGCTCAACGTCGCCCTCGGCGGCACGTTGTACGAGCACTTACCGGACGCGATCGGTGAGGCGCTCGCGCATCGCGCGCCGCCGCGCGAGCCGACCCACCACGCGGTGACGGTAAGCGCGGAGTCACGGCTCGCAGCGGTGGTCCAGGAGCTCGAGTTCACCTGCGTGTCCTGGCACCATCAGGGTCTGCGCGAGGTCGCTAGCGGCTTTCACATTGTCGCGCGCGCGCCGGACGGCGCCATCGAGGCGGTGGAGATGCGCGACCACCCCTGGCTGATCGGCGTGCAGTGGCACCCGGAGATCACTGCCGCCGAAGACGCGACTCAGCAACGCCTGTTCGATGGCCTGATCAAGGCCGCCGTGAATGTGCACACCAGCACGACTCACACGAGAGGCCGCAAAGACCGCGGAGAAATTTAATTGATGACAACCGCAAGCGTGATGGCCGAGCGCGCACTATCGCGTAGCAATCGCTTTACTTGGTCGCGACCCCTTGGACCTGATCTGTGGGTATGCCCTCCTCCTCCAGCATGACGGGAATACCGGATTTCACGCCATAAACGGTCTTTCCGTTTTCCGTGATGAGCGCCTCCTCGAGCGGATCTTCGACAACGTTTCCACTCACGCACCGCACGTCACCGTGCTTGATCGCGTTATTCAGCTTGCCCAGTTTTTCTTTCGACAGCATTTTCACGGGCATTTTGGTGACCGGGCAACAAAGGATATCCAGTAACTTTCTGTCTACGCTCATCGTGACCCCCTATGTCACAGCCATACGTCGGTCAGCACACCGACAACCCGACGTTTTCGCCTGCACGCATCGCAAGTATAACGTCACCGAGCACGTGCCTGCACGCGCTCACTGCGTGCAGGCAATGCTACACCACCTGGCCCGAGGCGCCCCTCTGACCCGTGGCGTGCGGGCATGGGCCGGCGGCGGTCGCCGCGCCTGCGTCCATCCCGATCGCGAGCGCGCACGGTGCCGATCGCCGATACCAAGGATGACAGCGTATACGCGCAATGTTATAAGACGAGGTTTCTCGCCAGGCATTAGCCGTCCAGCGTGAACACGGTCGGCCATACCGAGGCGCGCGCCTTATGGCGTGGCCGCGGGCATACCCCGCACAGAACGTTTTTTGTGCAACAACAACTCTAGTCCGAGAACGATGAAGTACCGAACCGAAGACCTGCGAATCAAGTCGATTGCAGACGTGATAACACCCGCGCGGCTGCACGAGGAGCTGCCGATCGTGCAGACAGCCGCCCGGACCACACACGAAACGCGTCGTGCGATCCACCGGATAGTTCATGGCAAAGACGACCGGCTGCTGGTCGTGATCGGACCGTGCTCCATTCACAACGCCGATGCGGCCAGGGATTACGCCTCCAGGCTAAGCGCGGCGCGCGGCGCGCTCGCTGACGCGCTCTTGATCGTGATGCGCGTATATTTCGAAAAGCCGCGCACCACGGTCGGCTGGAAGGGGCTCATCAATGACCCTAATCTTGACGGCAGCTTCCAGATCAATAAAGGGCTGCGCCTGGCGCGCGAGTTGCTGCTGGACCTGAACAACATGGGCATACCCGCGGGAACCGAATTCCTGGAGCTGGTGACTCCGCAGTATTTCACCGACCTCGTGAGCTGGGGGGCGATCGGCGCGCGCACTACCGAGAGCCAGGTGCACCGGGAAATGGCGTCTGGTTTGTCCTGTCCCGTGGGTTTCAAGAATGGCACCGACGGCAACGTCAAGATCGCGATCGATGCCGTGCGCGCGGCGAGGGAACCGCACCATTTCCTGTCGCTGACCAAGGATGCCCACTCTGCCATTTTCTCGACCAGCGGCAATGCCGACTGTCACATCATCCTGCGGGGCGGCTATGAGCCGAACTACGATCCCGAAACTGTTCGGCACGCAACGGAACAACTCGAAGCGGCGGGCTTGCCGGCAAGGCTGATGATCGACTTCAGCCATGCGAACAGCCGCAAGCGTCCCGAGCGCCAGCTCGAGGTAGGCCGTGATGTGGCACAGCAGATCGTGGACGGGAACGACAGAATCATGGGCGTCATGATCGAGAGCCACTTGAAGGCGGGCCGGCAGGATGTAATTCCGGGCCAGGAGCTGGTCTATGGGCAAAGCATTACCGACGCCTGCCTCGGCTGGGACGAGAGCGCATCCTTACTGCAAGATCTCGCGGCCGCGTTGCGCCAGCGACGCTCACGGCAACGGACACGCACGGCGTCCTAACACGCATATCCCAGATATTTAC
>Ga0255058_10001385_pt1 | contig 13628 bp, 10 predicted proteins | sample Cases_109_9_MG_FD_188637 | JGI IMG/M metagenome (GOLD analysis project Ga0255058, IMG submission 188637) | Seawater microbial communities from Amundsen Gulf, Northwest Territories, Canada - Cases_109_9 | ecosystem: Environmental > Aquatic > Marine > Gulf | place: Canada: Northwest Territories... | reverse complement strand
GAGCAATATTATCAATGTGTACATCTATCTAATGGATTTAAAAACACAGGATATTCTACTCACAGAAAAAATTGAAGGACCTTATGATCAATTGCGTATGTTAATGAAACAACTTGTTTTTCAATTTTTAGCCAGACAAAAGGTTGCTCTCAGCGAGGCCGAAAAGGAAAACATTGAATTTAAAGCAACTGATTCGATAACGGCCACAGAGCATTTCTATCGAGGGATTGATTTGTATGATCAAGGAAAATACCCGGATGCCTTCGGGGAATTCTTACGTGCTTCAAGACAAGACACAAAATATTTTGAAGCACATCTGTTTGTCGGCAAGATGTTTGAAGCCCAGAGATTTTACGATCATGCAGTTTTATATTTTAAGCAATTGCACGATCAATATCCACAAACAGTTGAGGCCCGTGACGCCTTGTTTTTCGCTGGTAAAATTCTTGAATTGAAACTGGGCGAAGATCAAAAAGCCATAGATATCTATCAAAAACTGTCTTCATTAAAACCTGTAAGTGCACATAGTCTGCAAGCCTCCTTCTCGTTAGGAAATTTATTTTATAGGAAAAAGGAATATCTTAATGCATATCTTGAATTTAAAAAGGTTGATGATTATAAGATGAAGGTTAAGAAAAACCCTTCGGCTGTTGAAAGACGTCAAGTGAGGGTGTCACGCTTTGTTACGTGGCATAAAGCGCTTGAACTATACAAGGAATCTATTGTTAATATGATATCCATTTATCAAAAACTTATTGATGAAGTTTCGAATGAACAGTTACCAAAACCTCCGCGCGGGGTAATTGTTTTAGATCCGGACGTCCCTTATTTTAAGGAGGCTGATTTCGGCCATACCGAGTCGTTATTCCCTGATGAGCAGAAGCATCCCAATTGGCATGAAGAATTGTATGCCGTCCTTGTCCCAAAAGGTTTTGCAGCAACAGGTATTGAGTTTAGCGTAACAGGACAAATGAAACAAATGAGCACCACAAATGATTACACGATGCGTATTTTACCATTTCCTTTACCACTCGATTTCGATCAAAATTGGTATGGGGTAATTTTTGGCCAAACCAGGGACAAAACCACTCTTAATAAATTTGTTTCTTTTCATGGTAAAAAACTTGACGTATTTGCAATTCAGTTGTTAGAGAACCATTCAACAATACATGATTGGGAATTCAAGGTTCGTCTATTGGCGAAGAATGATATTAAAGATGAAGAAGTGCCTTCCCGTATAGTAGAGCCTGATATATTCTGGGAAGGAAAGCCTGTAGCACATATACCTCTTAATGTTAATAAAGCCGGAACTACGCGTTTATTGCAGGAAGCGTGGTATAAGCCGAAAAAGGATATGGACCTGCTGCATGATCCTATGACGGGAAACTACCTGGTCGTGTCACAAGGCCAATTAGATAGTCAACAAACCGACCTGTGGATTACCCACAGCCGGGATACCGAACAATGGCCACCATTAGAACGGCTTTCGATTAACTCATCGAGCAAAGATTATAATCCCGGATTGATAAGAAGCGAAGATGGTAAGATATGGTTAACATGGATATCCAATCGGAGAGGCAGGGGTTGGGAGCTTTGGATGAGTCATCTCAAAGAGGACCAGCACTGGTCGCATCCACAAAGAATACCATTAGAGAAATTCGCAAAGACAGGAATGGAGGAACTCATTAAAACGCTTTCTTATTATCTGCTTGAGTATGATGTTTTTCAGGATAATCGCGGCCTCTGGATTATCGTGTATTATTCCTATAAGGACAAAGGCCTTGTTCTTATTCAGTCAAAAGATATGGAAAATTGGTCTTTACTGTCAAAGGTGCCAACTGATCAGGCCGGTTTTGGATTTTCGCTTGTTCAGGATAGTTCAGCCGTGTATCGTTTAGGAATGATTGGCAATAAAGGGCAGCTCTATTTATTTAGTTCAAATGATGCAGTTAAATGGGACAACCGCCAAATGAAGTTTAGTTTTTGGGGCCAATCGTTTTTACCAACACCTATGATACACCGTATGCGGTTAATCCCATTGGAGCTGGGGCATCTATTGATGCTCATTTCAGATGATAGCTATGGCCTTCAGTTTGCGCGTTTCCATGCCGACACGGGGGAACCACGTTTAGATTTGGTAACGCGCGTGGGGCTTGATGCCTATGCTGTTACAAAAGTCTCAAAAAATAATCATATAGTTGCCATTAAAGAAGACGAGAACGTTGTGCTCAGAAGCTTCAAAAAGTTTAATATAAGTGGTAAAGAGATTGATAAAGATACACGCGGTTGGCCAATTTATAAAGAAACCGAAGTAGATAGCGCTGGAAATAAATGGACTCGAATCTTTGCACAAGTCCGTAGGATTGTTCCTGATGTTACAGCTCTTGGACTTCAACCAAATGGGCGCATTTGGTGGGGAATAGAGACAGGGATTATGTACAAACATAATGAGCATTTCTTTGCCACGGACGTATCTTCAGGGTTCTTTTATCACTTCGTGACAGATATCACAAGTTGTTCGGACAAAAAGGTATGGTTTTCATCAGAATATTTAAACAAACCGGAAATAGGTTTTGTTAACAACCCTCCCATACTCAACTCAGCTAAAAAACATATGCCTCAGCCTCGTTTTCAACGTGTCATGGTGCCTGAGGTAAAAGGGGCATTGGTAGATATTGATTGTTCAAGTGACAACAAATACATTTATATCGGCAGCTCACAAGGTAATATTGTAGGTTTTGATGGAAATACATCGTTTTGGGATTGTGATCTGTCGCAAAACGATATTTTAAACAAAAAGACTGAAATCACATCACTAGCCTATAACAAAAAAGCAGATGAACTCTGGGTCGGAACAAAGGCACAAGGACTTCTTTTGTTTTATGATAAGAAAATAAAAAATCAATTTGATCAGTCAAATAATCTTCCCGCAAACAATGTAACTGATTTGGAGGTTGATAAAGAAGGCAATTTATGGGCAGCCCTCTATGGGCAGGGGTTGATGCGTTACAAAGGAGGAGAATGGAAACATTTCACGAAGGACAATTCTGAGCTTCTCTATTGGTCAATAGATCATCTGGTTGCAGATCCAAAAGAGGGAGTGTGGTATTTGCCCCATGATGATATTCCTTCAAGAGGGCTAGGATATTTTGATGGTGTTGAAGGGGAAAGTTTTAATCCGCCGCATCGTATTTTACCTGACCCCAGTTCTTTAGCTGTTGAGCCGGATGGCACTTTGTGGATTGGGACATGGTTTAATGGATTGTATAAATTACAAAGGAAGGATATTTCTTTATGAGGAAGATTATTATACTTTTAAGCATATTGTATTTACTCTGTCCTAATCAGGGCCTTGCTCAATTAGATGATATTCCTGTCATCTTGATTATTCCTTTTGACAATGCCACCGGACAAAAAAAGTTTAATTCACTTAAGAAAGGGATGCCGGACCTCCTAACGGCATTTCTATCTCCCTATCACGATAAAGTTGCCGTGATAGATCGAGGAATAATGGAAGGTATTTTTACTGAAAAAAGCTTAAGTTGGGAAGGTTTTACTGAGGAGAACTCATTGAATCAATTAGGGAAGTTAGCTCAGGCAAAGTATCTTGTACGCGGAAGTGTCTCAGGTAAAGATAACTCATTTTTTATCAATGTATTCCTGTATGAGACAGAAACTTCACGCTTATTAACATCATTCGAAAGTACAGACCCGGAAGACAACCTGACAAAAACAGCTCAACTGATTGCCTCTCAGATATCTGAATATTTTCAGGCCAATATTAAAAAAGTAAAGGATTTGGAGAATCTCTCTCTTGATGAAAACCCGGAAAGGAGCTTGAATCTCATTTATGGACTTGGATATTATCATAATGGCCAATCAGAGTTAGCCATGTCATATTTCATGAAGATATTAGAAAATGATCCTAAGGATGAGCTGGCCCACTATTGGTTGGGAAAGAGTTTTCTACAGGCAGAGATGAGGGACCATGCACGATTAGAGTTTGAGCAATACTTAAAGGTATATCCTCAAGGAGTAAAAAATGAAGATGTCATTAATGAACTTAAACACATTGTAAATAAGAAAGGAGTTGTCAATGAAAATCAAAAAATTAATAAGTAGTCTATTAGTTACTTTTCTCTTTACATTTATTTCCAGCAGCCTTGTTTATCCCAAGTCTTTTTGGCCTCCCGAATTAAATAAAGAGTTTCCCGATGTGGAGCTTATTGATCAGAATGGCAGTAAATTAAGAATTTCTGATTTTCAGGGTAGTGTTCTTCTCATTGAATATATCGGGATGAATTGCCCGGCCTGTCAGGCCTTTTCAGGCGCAAATACAAAAATAGGCCCCTATCAAAACAATGGAGTTCAAAAAGGGCTTAAATCTATCAAAGAATATTGTCCTCTTTATGCAAATGGAGTTTCCCTTACTGACGACGAAATTACATATATTCAAATACTACTCTATGACATGAAACTGGGTTCACCAGGATTAGAGGATGCAAAGAAGTGGGCCAAACACTTCCGGTTTGATAGCGCAAAGAGGGAGTTTGTTACTGTACCCACCAAAGATTTGAGAGGAAATGCCAGTTACAATTTAATACCTGGTTTTCAACTTGTGGATAAAAATTTTGTCTTGCGTTCAGACAGCACAGGGCATAATCCACGTCACAACTTATGGAAAACGTTATTGCCGATGGTTTCTAAACTAATGGAGGAATAAATTATGAGAACGAAAGTGATTGTTTTAATAATTATTGCACTTTTCTTAAGTTTGCAGGCGGAAACATTTGCTTTAACCATTGAAGAAGCATAGTGCGGCGTAGCCGCAACCAAAAAACAAATTACAAAAAGCAAATTACAAATAAATTCCAAACTTCAAATTCAAATTACCAAACAATAACAAATGCATGGTTCATTCATTGGAATTTTGGTAATTGAGGCTTATTTGTTATTTGTTTTTTGTAATTTGTTATTTTCAATTAATTCAATAGGTTAGAGAAATAATCTTCTTACTGATTATGGCTATTCTCTGAATAGCACATCAGCCTTAGAAAGAAGAAATTACAGAGTAATACTATATAGGGCCATTCCACATCGAAGGACTGTGTTTAAACCGGAGCAGGCTAAGATGCCTCCTGCGGAGAAGGAATTCCTTAATGAATTTCTTCATTTGGTGGATTTGGCTATGGCTCAGAGGGTTGAGATGTTGCTATGGTTATCAACAAATGGACAAGGAGGTTCAGAGGATAATAACTACGCTCAAATCTTAGACGATTTAGAGAGTCTGGATATTCCATCGGCCTTAAAGAAAGTCCACAGGTTAGTGGTCGAGGCCATTGAGCAGCAGCGAAGTTTTTTGGAAGAATGGCAAAAAAATCCCAGGAAGAAACGCAATTTTGTCACAGATCCCAAAGTAAGAGGAGCTAGTCAGAAACTCCGTAGCGCCTATAGCCAACTGATGAGTTTATACCCTCATGAGGAGCAACACAATAAAAAGGCGTTTTTTGACTATTTGTGTGCATTAGATTTCATTTAAGAGATGTGGGAAATCAGTAGGGATAGACATTTATTACGCTAAAGACATAATAGACCTGGCTATAGTTGTTACCTGCCCACCGTCTTGATTGGTGGGACTGCCCACCGTCTTGATTGGTGGGACTGCCCGCCATTTTGCTTGGAGGGTCTCCTTTTGCAAAGGAAACCAAAACTAAAACCCTGAAAAAACAAATAATAGGTATTGTGCCCCCCCGATAATTGATAATTTCATAATTTATTTTAAAATTATTCAATATGCAGTTAAGGGGAGATTTGACTCCCATTCGTTTTAATTATTAGAACAGGTAGAGTTATATTTACATTAATCTGTCTATTGATATTTTAAATAATTTTGAAAGTTTTTTGCCATTTCTTTACTTATGTTTCTTCTATTATTTTCTATATCGGAAATATACTTTCCTGAAAAATTACCTAATTTAAGCCCCAATTCTCTTTGTGTTAATCCAGCATTTTCTCTATAAATTTTAACAGTCATTCCATGTGATCTTTTTTCCCCAATTTTTCTGTACCAATCCGTTTCTTCTATATCAATATATTCATCTTCATATTTGGTATCAGAGTATTTTTTTAATAATTTTGAAAATTGTACCTTTAAGATTTTAATATCATCTTTAGGGATACGTTCTTTAATAATCACCTCAATATGGGGCATTTTCGTGACTGCCAACATAATAAACTCCTATTGTAGTCTTATCTTCCAATTTTTCCCTACAGGCAACCCATCTCTTACTCTTATCTAAATGGCAGTGATATTTATTCCTATCTAACTTAGAATAGTGAGGCCATTTAGGTTGACAGGCTCCCGTAGCTTTTAAGTCCAGGATTAATGCATCGACCTTAAACTGTAGCTTTATCCTTTATTATTGAATAATGAAGGTTTGATAATTCAGTTCTTTTATTTTACTTGCTCTTTAATTAATTTGTCAAATATAAATAATTGACCCTCTGGAGTAACACGCTCTTCCCGGATTTAGGGCCGGTGGAAGCCAGAAAGATATTTTTTGCCATATTATGGACTACTCCTTCATTTCATTACAGAATAAATCACATTCTCAACCAAACAATTTTCACTTGACCCCATTATTCTATATGTTTTATAGTATTACTATATATGATCTTCTATTTTTGTAAAGTTTTTTTAGTTTATGTTATTTGGAGTTTATGGCCTTTGAATAGAAAAGCGGAACAAAGATTGCTAAATCCGACGCCGGGAAGCACCATAGAAGCGGCCAGGAAATTTGGAATAGACCTCACGCTGCTAATTGAACAACCACGCTTAACACCCGACCAAAGAATACGCAAGCTACAGCAAGCAATGTATATGGTTTCAGAATTACGAAGTGAATACAAAAGATAAACTAGTACTCCCGGAGCTTAAAGCTCTTAGGAATGCTATGAATGATTCGGAGAAATAGGAATTGACATTGATCATGCTAAAGACATAATAGACCTGACTAAACTTGAGACTGAATCTATACCCATAAAAGATAGCGTTGCCTAGGTAAAGGTCGGGTAACAGATATGCAGGCTATAGTTGTTGCCTGCTCACCGTCTTGCTTGGAGGGTCTCCTTTTGCAAAGGAAACCAGAACTAAAACCCAGGAAAAACAAATAATAAGTATTGTGTCCCCCGATGATTTTAATTTCATAATTTATTTTAAAATTATTCCATATGTAGTGAAGGGGAGATTTGACTCCTTGTCCCTCTCCAAGAAAAAAATCACGGTCAACCTTCAACTTTCTTTCAATATCTTACTTTGGATTGTTCCCAGGAATCATCAAATTACACTTAAACCAGAGCGCAATAACCTCTTTTCATCACATTCCAACTATCATCCCCAGATATCATCGAACATTGGAGATTTCATCTTCCAAAGTATTCAATTATTTAATCTGGAAATAATCTGTTCTTTCAATTCCCTTTGATAGCCAATCACCAAATCTTTCAGGACATGTATATACAATTTGAACTTCAGGATAATTCTCCCAAGCCAAATACAGACCTAGTGTTTGCAATTTTGTATTCATAGGTGAAGCAATAATATTATAATTTTCTATATTTCCCTTTATAACATTTTCTATATCGTCTTTTGCCTTATGTGGATCCTTTGCTGAAACTTTAACCACTTCTGCATCAGTAATACGACTTTTTAATGAGTTTTTCACCTCAATATTTTTTTTCAAAAATTTTTCTTTTGTTGGTTCATCTCCAACAGCAATGATCGTCTTAGAAGGTTCTACCTTTTCCCATAAATATATGGCCCTGTCATACTCAAATCCTACAAATAATATTAATAGTTTATTCTTGTCAATTGTTTGTTCTCCACCAAAAAAGGGAACTGTAGCAAAATTGTGAGCACATTTTGATATATCCTCATTTGAATCATTAGGAACTGTATAATAGCAACCTATGTTGTTAACGGAGTACTTTCTTCGAAGCAAAAAAAGCAAGGCCAAAAGATTTTGTCTGTTAAATGTTGATATATCTAAAAAAATATTTATGTCAATTTTATTCTTCAAAATATATTGATTTACTTCTTTTACAAGTACCATTGAATCAAAATAAGAGGTTGTTAGGATATCAAATGGAACACCTCCTAAAGACTCTTCTATTCTTAATTTATATTCTAGTACAAGGTTGTTACTTTCATACTCTTTGTTAATAAAAAACAAACATTTGTCTATTTTAGGTTTATTCTGTTCTTTAAAAAAACCTAATACTCTTTCCTCTGGTCCTATCATAGATATAAATAATGTATCATTTTTCTTCATTGGATATTTATAATTTATTAATAATCAAATAATAGTAACTGACGATTTGCTTCTTTTCCTTTTCTTTCTTTCTCGAATCTTTTTATAAAAGTTTTTTTGTCTTTGATTGCAACGAATAGGTCATCTTGCGATAGTTCGAATCTGCCTTGGAAGCTTGACAAATCTAACTGTAACCTTGGACATAACCTTCTATTTAAAATAAAACATTCGAACATTTCATGACCAGATTTCGCTCTATACCATTTTTGATGAAAAAAAGCTTTCTGTACAGCATAATCTAATATTTTTTGCAGATGATTATCCCGTACAGAGTCTTTAACAGCAAATGATATTATTCTCGGTTCTCTACTTTCTTCATTTTTTAGTCGCTTGCTGAATAGTGTACCTATTGATTCTAGAAGATTATTTAAGCCTTCTAAGATTTTTCTTTCCTCAGAATATTCTGATAGAATTTTCATTGGTTCTTTAATTTCTTTTGTAATAAATGAGTTTGAGTATTTTATAATCTCATTTCTTTGTATATCATATGGTATGTACTCGATTTCCTTCACATCTTTTGTAGGATTTACCTTTTCATATTCTTTAAGCATGGCATAACACGGTTCTAGAAAGGATCTTATTATGCCTGATGAAAAATGAACTAAATTCTCAAAACCAGTATAACCGTAACTGGTTTTTTTTAAAGAACGTTGAAAAAACCGTGCCTTTGCATATTTTCGAATATAATCAACTTTACTAGAAGGTTTTTTATCTGAAAGATTATCATATTCTTTTGCCGTTTCTTCCTCTGCCGTTTTAATTTTTTCTACTTCGCTAGGATTTTCTGGTATCAATATATTTATACTCTTTTCCCTAAAACCAGCAATCTTTAGTCTTTTTTCTGCTATCTTTTTCATGCGGTCATAATACGTATGCTTATCTGTAGTATAAAGGCTGTCCAAATCTACTAAATAATAATCGTGAGTTTCTTGTATTGGTCTATCTTTAAGATCAGTATATATTTTATAAGAGAGCGATTGACAAGAAACCTTTATACATACAAGCGAATGCTTTCTTTGTGAAATAAGAGTATTAATTATCTTTTTCTGGAAATCAAAAAGCTCATTTGCCTCATCAAACAATAAGTAATAGGGGGCTTCCATCTTTGTGATTTCACTTCTTAGTGAAGCAAATAATCGATGAAGAAATGTGTCTTCTTCCAGCGACACATCAGCAAGAAAGTCCATTTCCAATTCTAAGCGGTTTCCAGGTATACCATAATTCATTTGGTATTTAGTAACAGAGTCATTTATTTTCTTTTTTTCATTATGAAATATTGTTTTTAATTCACTTAATGATTTTGCATTAACATTAGTAAAATACAATTCGGTTATTTGCTTAATAACCCTTTCTTCCTTTTTCTTATCTAGAAGCTCGCCAAGTTGTTTGATGCATGTTTTTATGGTACTCTCCGCAATATCCATGACAAAATAATGTGTAAGCATTTTCTCAACTAAAGCGCTCTCAATTTCCGTACTATCAAGTAGCTTCTTGAAATCAGTTTTTGTAAAATCTCCTTTATTACAATTTATATAAACTCCAATAAACGGATATTCTGAATCTAGAAAATTTTTAATATTTCCAAACTCTATAATTTGACATTTTGGTTCGAGATATTTAAAATGCATACTTTTACCAGACCCACGACTTCCGTAAATAAAGGTATGATAATTCCCTATGAATGCATTATGTTCGGTATATTCTTTTACAAATAATTTCTGAAGTAATTCAGATGAAAGCTCTTCCGGGGGCTTAATTTCAAAAGGGTTCTTTAACGTGCTAAATGGCATCTTGACCTCTATACTTTTCTAAAATATTATTATTTATTTTAAAAAACTCATTATAACCATTTGTATCGTCGTATACGAAGGTTATATGATCCAAGCATGTTTTGTTATCCACATCATATATGCTTAAACGCAACTCTATTTTGACAGGCACCTTAAAATAATGAAATTTATTAAGATATAGAGAACAATATTTTCTCTCATCATTTATTTTGTTTATTCTTCTGGAATATTCTTCAATTCCTACAACCTCTTCAACAGATCCTGTACTACTTTCTTTACCTAGCTTTTGAAATAATTCATGTTTCAACATCTTACTTTCAAATACAACTTTGATTATTTTAAAGTCACCTTCTTCCTCAAGATGAATACTGTCATTACATTTGCAAAAAAACCAATATGCTTTCTTTCCTAATGGTAGCTCTTTGTAAAGTTTTTCACCAATCCTTTCCTTGTCTTCGTCAAGTTCATCAGAAAACCGTAGCAATGCAGCAAGAAATCTAGGATAATAAGGTATGCCTTTTTCGTATTTAGATTCTACATCTATTATTGTTTCAATTGTATTTGAACCAGAATGAGCTTCCGCAATCTTTTCTATCCATTCACTGCTATTTTCATCATGTAAGAAATTTTTTGCTTTTTCGAAATATCTGTTTATATTCTTTTCATGGTGTGATCTTTTGTAAAGATTACCAATATCATGCCACAAAACTGAACACATAAGGAGATACAACTCATAAACATTTAACATTTTACTTGCCCTATCGTCTCTCATTATACTGGCACTGGGATATGGCGTTGTTTCCTCTTTTATTAACAAATGATCTTTCAATAGAGAATATAGTCTATTTAGTATTCTATTAATATGTCCAATACCATGATCAGTATAGTACGGATTGGCATCTTTTATAAAAGGATAATAATGCTTTTGTAAAATAGATTTTGTAGCAAAGTAAATATGATAAAATTCTTTATATTCAGCTTTCTCATTACATATTTGAGAAAAAGCATTTTCTAATGGCAATGTTTCCATAAATCACTTTCTTGCAGAATAAACTTACCTAATTTATAAGCCAATAATGGTGGAACCGCATTAGCTACTTGCTGCTGTTGAAAGCTAAGCGGACCATAAAATATATAATTATCTGGGAATGATTGGAGACGTGCAGCTTCCCTAACAGAAATACCCCTATTTTCAGAAGGATGAATAAGCATATTTTTTCTATAATTATTTAAAGTTACGGAGGGTTTGTTCCAAGATAACCTTAGGTATATCCAATGGTGGCAGTTGCCAACATTATTATAATTGGTTACTAAAGAAGGTTTTTTCTTTGCTAATTTTAACATGTTTTCTCCCTGAGCAATATGTTTATATCTCCTAATAACCAACTTCGTGTTTCTTGAAACTAGATTATTTGATACTTTCCCGTTCATTCTACTGCGCATTTTAATTTGATATTTTGAAAGTCTTTTTTTTCTTCCATTATAAGGCATAACATCTATATTATGACCATTTTTCAAATGCTGTAAATCACTGATTGCATCATATACGGTAACAGTATTTTTTGTCTTTGTATCTTTCAGCTTTCTAATACAATCCATCAAATTGCCAGTTCGATTGCCTATAAAGAAAATTCTGTTTCTATTTTGCGGAACTCCATAATTTGCAGCATTTAAAATTATACATTCTGTTTTATATCCCCATTTTTCAAATTTTCTTATGATTTGTTCTTTAACCAAACCAGACTCGAATGTATATAATCCAGCAACATTTTCCATTAAGAACCATTTGGGCTTTATCTCTTTAACAAAATCTACAAACTTAAAGATAAGATGATTTTGAGGATTGTCCATATTCCGTGTTTTCATGTTTGAAATTGAGAATCCTTGGCATGGAGGGCCTCCGATAACTATATCAACATCTCCTTTTTTTAATCCGATTCTAGAAAGAATATCTTTTGGAGATATTTTGTAAATGTCTTTAACATCAACAATCAATCTTTCATTTTTTCTATTATTACTGTATGTTTCAGCAGCATGTCTGTCGTATTCAACTGCATAACGTATATCAAAACCAGCTTTTTCAAAACCTAAAGACAGTCCACCTGCTCCAGTAAACAAATCTATTCCAATGGGTCTATGCTTCTTATTAATACTCTTTTTATAATATTTGCAAATACTCCTAAGTCGGCATTTTGCACATTTAGGATTTCTAGCAGTACATTGGAGAGCACTGAAATCTAACAAAGCATAATTATAGTCTTTTATATTTTTGTAAGGCAAAAGAGATTCTGCTAATTTCCAAAGCTTTATATCTTCTCTCAACCTTTTCTTCAAGGATTTATATCCGAAAATTCTTTGAAAAAGTCTGACAACATTATTGTCAACTATTGGTTCACGTTTATTAAAAGCGAAACACATTATTGCAGATGAAACGTATTTCCCTATCCCATTTAACTCTAGAAGTTGTTCTCTTCGTGATGGTACTTTACTCTTATGATAAGTATAAAGATGTTGACCTATAGAAATAATTCTCTCAGCTCGATACAAAAGCCCAAGAGGTTGAAAAATATTTTTTACGTCAGAAATATTCGCATTCTTCAGTATCTTTGCACTTCTATATTTTCTTACAAATATTTTATAGGTAGGTAGTACCTTTGAAGCATTTGTCTTCTGTAGCAGCACTTCAGAAACAAGAACTTTATATGGATCATCACAGTATCGCCAGGGGAAATCTCTTTTGTTTTTCAGATACCATTTACGTATTTCTATGTGAAATCCTCTTTTTGTTTCTTTTGAAATATACATTATTTAACAATACGTTCTTTTATTAATAATTAAGTATAGACAATAATTAGTGTCACTCCGTTTCTTTTTCTGTTATTGTTTATACTATTCTATCAAATAACCGTCAAATAAGAAGTCCTTTGAAATTAACATGTTACGAAATATCCAACCAAAATGCAACTTCGTTATCAAATAAAGATTAAGCACAAAATGGTATGAACGTGGCATGCTTTCTAAAAAGATTACTATACAATGAAGTCTTACTATTCCAGATGAGTCGTTTTTTATGAATTGAATATTTACGCAGGGTCAGATGGCATTTGTGATATGGCAGTTAAAGCGTATGGGGTTTCAAATGAAGAGTTAAGAAAAGAATTGAATTACTAAATGTGTTCCCAAAAACGTAAATGTACCGACCATAATGATTCCTCAAATTCTGGAACAACCTGTTCCAGAATTGAAGGATTGAAATACTCTTCGTACATCTGGTGCGTACGCCAGAGGTTGTCGGGAAAAAATCCGCTTATGTCCGAAAATCCCTTTTGAATATCATTTGATAATTGTTCAACGACACTATTCTTCATTGCCATTACCACAATACCATCCCCCAACGTCATTCCCGCAATCCTCTGGCGGGAATCCAGCCTACCCAACAATATCATTATACAAATCTTTCCATTCCGGA
>Ga0255058_10001384_pt1 | contig 13631 bp, 11 predicted proteins | sample Cases_109_9_MG_FD_188637 | JGI IMG/M metagenome (GOLD analysis project Ga0255058, IMG submission 188637) | Seawater microbial communities from Amundsen Gulf, Northwest Territories, Canada - Cases_109_9 | ecosystem: Environmental > Aquatic > Marine > Gulf | place: Canada: Northwest Territories... | reverse complement strand
TGATCTGGAGCACACCAGCGGGTCTGCCGTCGACGAAGGCCAGCTCGCTCTGACGCCAGTTTTCCCCGGCCCGCCATAGCATGCGGAACATCCGTCGCGCCTCATCGAAGTCGTGCATCCCGAAAAACGCCATGGCGGCTCTCGTCGTCTCCTGCTCCGGCTCGCCAAGGACGAGATCGGCCAGGACGTCGGAGTCTGCCGCAGTGGCCTTTCGGAACGTGGGCTCCATCGTTGCCGTCAAACCTATGGCCGCGTGGCTCGATCGTCTGTGACCACCGTCACTCAACCGGTCAGCTGCCCGCCGTCAAGGGTCAGGAGGCCAGGAAGGCGGGGGCCTGTTGCTCGACCGTGGCCAGGAGGATGGGCTTGAAGAAGGTGGACAGTGGCATATGCGGCTTCTTGGCGAACCACCCGAGGTAGCTGAGGAGGCGGCCGAGAAAGAACGCCGGGAGCATGGTGAGGTGCTCGTCCGGAAGATCGCGGTGCTCGCGGTAGCCGCTGACGATGGCGGCGAAACAGGGATCGTAGGCCGGCGTGCCGAGGAGGTCGAAGAGTGCGGTGGCGATGTCGAACAGGTGCCAGCTGTCACCGGCGTCGTCGAAGTCGAGGAGGCGGATGCCGTCCTCGCAGACGAAGATGTTCTCCGCCAGAAAGTCGCCGTGGGAAAGCCCGTAACGGTCAGGCGACTGACCGAAGTCCGCCAGCACCTCGGTGAGCTTGTCGCTGACGTCGAGCATGAGACGCATCTGCGCGTCCGTCGCACCTTCGAGTCGCCGGAAGTCGCCCAGGACGCCGTTTACTCCGCAGATGCCCTCGGCGTCCCAGGCCGGGCGGTCGAATTCGGCCGGCTTTTGCCACTTCTCCGTGGCGTTGTAGATCCGTGCGCCCAGGCGGCCGACCTCGGTGTAGGTTTCCGTTAGCGGCGCGATTTCGCCGATTGGCTGGCCCGTCGTTCGCAGCGGCTTGCCGTCGATCCATCTGAAGACATCGCACTGGCGCGGTTCGGCCACGCCGTCCGCAGAGACCGTGGTGAAGAGCGAGCCGCCCTGCGTCGGCATGACCCTGGGTGTGCGGACCCCCTCGCTGTCGAGGTAGGTCATGAGGTCGAGCTCGGACTGGATCTGGGCGTCGGTGCGGTAGTTGCCCTGGTGGATGCGCAGGGCGAAGACACCGCGGTCGCCGGCGTCTACCCGGAACGTCATGTTCTCGCGGTAGGCAACCTGCGTGACTTCCGCGCCTTCGAGGCCCCACTGTGGAAGTGCGACCTCGGCCAGTCCAGCGAGGCGCCGGACCTGCTCGTCCGGTGCTGCGTCGTAGAAGTCGATCTCGGTCTTCATCGGCTCGTCCTGCGGCCCGCGTTCAGGGCGTGGCGGCCTTCAGTGCGGTCTCGAGCTTGTCGAGCGCTTCGTCACAGTACGGCTTGTCGACGAGCAGGCCGAGCTTGAACTGGAGGTAGCGTCGGTCGAAGCCTGCGAACATCGCCCAGAGACCGGTCTTGTACAGCGATCGCGTCATGAGCATGCCGCCGACGTCGTTATCGAAGCCGAGGCCGAAGATGACGCCGAGCTGGCGGATGTCGGTGAGGTAGGGGTAGCGGTCCTGGAGGGAGTCGAGGCCGCTGCGCATGTACGCCGAGTTCTCCCGTACGGCATCGGTCGTGGCGGGCGCGATAGTGATGTCGAGCGCGCGCGAGGCGATGTGGCAGCCGATTTCCGACCCGCCGAAGGTGGAGACGTAGCCCCAGCCGTTTTCCTTCAGCCAGCCGCCGACTGCCTGGGTCATGACGAGACAACCCATCGGGTAGAGGCCGCCGGCTATGCCCTTGCCCGTGACGAGCATGTCCGGCTGCGCGCCGAACTTCTCGATCGCCCACATTGATCCGGAGCGGCCGAGCCCGGTCTGTACTTCGTCAGCGATGAGGAGGGTGCCGTAGTCGTCGCAGAGCTTGCGGACGGTGGGGAAGTAGGCGCCGTCCGGCAGCGGGAAGCCAGCGGTCGCCGGAAGCGGCTCGGCGAGGAAGGCGGCGACGTCGCCGCCCTTCAGAGCGTCCTCGAGAGCATCGAGGTCGTTGAACGGAACTCTGAAGAAGTCGTCGGGGAAGGCGGAGTTGAAGTACTCGGCGTTCGTGTTCTCTCCGACAGCGCCGGAGAGGCCGGAAGCGCCGTGGAAGCCCTTGTCGATGGCGACGATCTTGCGGCGGCCCGTCGCGTGGCGGGCCGACTTGATCGCCACGTCGTTCGCCTCGCTGCCGCTGGGGGTGAGGACCGTGTAGTGCAGGTCGCCGGGGGTGTTCCGGGCCAACTTTTGCGCCAGGACGCCGCGCGCCTCACTGGGGAAGTGGTGGTTGCCGACGTCCAGCGTCTCCAGCGCTTCGCGCATGGCGTCGAGGAGGTCCGGGTGGCGGTGGCCGAGGTTGTAGGTGCCGCCGTTGAGGTGGAAGTCCTGCAGCTCGGCGCCGTCCATGTCCCAGATGCGGTATCCCTCCCGCTTGGCGATGACCAGCGGAATGCCGGCGGCGAGCCATGACTCGACGCGGTTGGGCGCGAGGTATTCGTGGTTCAGGCGCAGGATCTCCTGCTTGCGGCCGGAGACGCCGGCGCTCTCGATCAGTTCGTCGAAGGACATAGGTGGCTCCCAAAGCCTGGCTGTCGCTAGGGGATATTAGCACGGGGCGGGGGAGGCGTGATGTGCCGGATGGCAGGAGGGGGAGGGCGTCCGCTTGACCGTATCGCGCATACAGATGATGGTCGCCGCGTGAACGGGCTCGCTTCGCGCTCCGGCTACGAGCCGACGCCAACTGGCAGCTGCAAGACATCGTCGACGCGCACGTCGTTGTCATCGAACCAGCCCTGGTTGACCTCGACGGCGTAGCGGTACGGTTGCGGCGCGAAGATGCGCTCCTCTGACAGGGGCTCCATGTCCTGGATGTCGATGATCACGCCGCCCGCTGTCACGAACGCGATCGACAGCGGTACTACCGTGTCCCGCATCCAGAAACCGCTCTGCGTGTCCGTCGGCCAGACGAAGAGCATGCCGGCGTCGTCCGGCATCGACTGGCGGTTCATCAGGCCCTGGGCGCGCTCTCCCGGTTGGTCCGCCACCTCGACGTTCAGCGTCACGTCGTGACCGGCGCGCGTGAAGTGTAGCGTCTCGGTGTATGGGCCCGACGGCTCGCTCGAGTCGTCGCCGCAGGCGGCCGCCAGTGCGAGGACGATGATCAGGCTTGACGCCAGCGCGCAGGCGAGTCGCACGCGCCTAACGTCCCGCTGCCGCCATCAGGCGCAGGCCGGACTGCACACGGCCCAGCCGGCGCCTCTCCGCGACGTCGGCGAGGAATTCCATCGCCAGGCGCAGCGGCCCGATCATACGCATGAGGTCGAGATACGTCAGCTCGCCGCGGATCAGGTGGCAGAAGAGGCGCCAGAACTTATCGCTGCGGCGCATGATCGCCAGGTACGGCGGCGGTGCGAAGGTGAGCATCTCCTGTAGCCGCCGCGACACTGTGAGCTCCGTCTGCAGCTCGCGGTCGACGGCTGCCTCGTAACCGCTCATGTCGGCCGCCTCGCCGGAGAGCACCCGCAGGGCCTCTTCCGCGGCCAGCCGCCCGCTTGCGAACGCCATGTGAATACCTTCGCCGGAGAGCGGATCGACGAGACCGGCCGCGTCGCCGACGACAGCGACTCCGCCGCGCGCGATCGGCGATCCCGGGACGCGCACCGGCAGGTGGTGGCCGCGCAGGTTCTCGATCGATGACTCAGGGAAGCCGTATCGGCGCGACAGCTCGAAGAGCTTCGGGCGCAGCGTGAAGGCGGCGTACTTCCAGCAGCCGACGCCGACGTTCAGGTGGTCGCCCTTCGGGAAGACCCAGCCGTAGCCGCCGGCCATGCCCCCCAGGTCCAGCCCGACGACGTCGTGCCAGTCCGCCGGCATGTCCGGCGTGTACGGGACGTTCCCTTCGAGTGCGACCGCCTCCTCGCATTCCGTGCGCAGAGCCAGCGTGCGCCCGACGAGTCCGTTGGCGCCGTCCGCGCCGATGAGGACACGTGCGGTGTAGGTGTCGCTGTCAGTGTGGACGGTCCGGCTGAAGGACGATGTCCCGTTGAACGCGGGGTCGATCTCGCGCAAGGCCACGCCGTCGTGGAACTCCGCGCCGGCCTCGGCAGCGCGCTCCGCGAGGAGGGCGTCGAGGCGGCTGCGCTGCGTCATGAAGGAGAGCGGCTCCTCGAAGTGGCGCTCGAACGCCTCGCCCAGGCGCAGTGTGAAGCGCACGCCGTGGACCGTGCGCTCGATCACGGGCGAGAGGTCGATGTCCTGCAGAACGGCCGCGCGCACGGTTACGCCCCCGCCACAGGGCTTATCCCTGGGGAAGCGCTGCTTGTCCAGCAGGAGCACGCGCGCGCCGCGTTCGGCGAGCAAGCGCGCCGACATACTGCCGGCCGGGCCGGCCCCGGCGACGATCACGTCATAGGCGTTCACGCGGCTAGTCTACGACCGGCAGGTCGGCCAGCGCCATCGCCTCGATGACCGCTTCGGCCATCACGGCGTGTCCTGTGTTGTTGGGATGGATCAGGTCGAAGGCGATGTACTCTGACTGCTTGCCGAGAAAGAGCTCGTACCACTCGACGAGGATGACTCCGGCCTCCGCGCCGACCTCGCGGACGATGTCGTTCAACCCCTCCCGGAACGGCGTCCCCTCCTGGCCTTCGAGTGTCAGCACCCCGATCTCGTCGATTACGGACGCGCCGCCGGAAAACGGGTTGTAGAGCGTCATCAGGAAGATCGGCGTCTCCGGCGCCGCCTCGATCAGTCGGTTCAGCGTCTCGGCCAGGTTCGATCGGTAGGCGGCGAGCGCGCTCTCCAGCGCCGTCACGCAGGTCTCCCGCTGCAGCGCCTCGATCACGCTCGGGCAGTCGCCGGGGAGCACGAGATCGAAGTAGATGTCGAGCAGGTCGTTGCCGCCGATCTCCAGCGTGATTACGCTGATCTCGTTGCCGGGTTCGGCGTCCGTTGCCCGCAGAGCGATATGCCGCAGGCCCTCGTCCAGCGGTCCGCCGAACAGCAGCTCGCGGCTGTCGTCGCCGGAGACGCCGAGGTTCAGCAGATCCCAGCCCGGCAGCGCCGCGCTGACAAGGCCGACCCATCCCCGCGACGGCTCGTCCGAGGCGCCGGTGCCCGCCGAGAGCGAGTCGCCCAGCGCCAGGTAGAGCGGTCGCGGCCACGTCGGCTCCGGCTTCGGCGTCACGGTCGGCGCTGCGGTGGCCACGGAACCCGTCGGGAGCGCTGTCGCTGTCGAGCCTGCTGACAGATCTCCCGACACGCCGGCGAGGTCGTCGTTGCCGCTGTTGCAGGCGATGAGCAACAACGCTGTGGTGGCGGCGGTGAGGATCACGATGAGTCGGGGCATGAGGTGTCCTAGGCGTTGACGACGGCGATGGCCGCGCCGATGAAGAAGAGCACCTGGAGGAACAGCGTCGCGCTAAGTACCAGGTAGGTCGCCGCCCGTTCCTTCCATTCGAATATCAGACCCGCCAGCAGGTTTACGCCGAGGATCACGCTCGCGGCTGTCGGTATCGTCAGGATCTCGGAGCGGGCCTGCAGTGTCGTGATGTCACCGATCGGCGGGAACTCGATCGTGATCTCGTTGTTCAGGTCGGGGTAGACGGCGAGCACGTAACCCCAGAGCGCGACGTTGACCGCGATCGCCGCCAGGGCCAGGTACTGCGCGATGCGGTCCGCCCAGATCGGGTGAGCGGCGATCTGCTCGCGGCGGATCGTCGCCTCCGTCGGCCCTGCTTCGTCTTTGGCGCTCTGGAACCGCTCGATCTCTGCGGCGAACCGTTCCGGGTTCTGCGGACTGAGCCCGTAAGCGACCGAAGCCGTGCGCACGTAGACAAGCTCTTCTGCAGAGCGGTGCGTGGAGAAGAAGACGACCGGCCCGACGTCCTCAACGTCGCCGCTGCCGATGTGGTAGCCCCACCAGCTGACGCCGCTGATCCGCGGTCTCATCTCGGCCTTGCCGGGCGTCACGGCGGTGATCGACGACATCGGTAGAAAGTGCGTGACGGGGCCCCAGCGGACGGAGAGCCCCTGGTGGTCGAGCACGTAGCGCATGCTGGAACAGGCCCACGCCCAGAACCCGAACGTCGCTGCCAGCACTGCCAGCACGCCCGCGCCCAGGTACGCCAGGAACCCTGGCCACGAAGCCGGCCAGCTGATCGCCCGCGCCAGCAGCGCGATGGCGAGCACCAGCGCGACCGCAAAGAGGGCTGTGCCGATGGCCGTTCCCGCCGCGCGGGACGGCCGCTCGATCGTTAGGCCTTGACCTTTGAGTAGCAGGGGGTGCACCAGTGGGCGTACTTGGCGTTCTTGCCCGTGATGATCTCGAAGTAAAGTTTGACGAGGTCGGCGGTCACGGATCCCATCTTGCCGTTGCCGATCGCCCGCCGGTCCAGCTCCACGACAGGCGTCACGTGCGCGGCCGTGCCCGTCATGAGGCATTCGTCGGCTGTGTACAGTTCGGTGCGGTCGATGTCCCGCTCGACGACCTCCAACCCCAGCTCATCTCGCGCCAGAGTGATCACCGTCTCGCGCGTGATGCCGACGAGGATGTCGGACGAGGGCGGCGGCGTGAAGATGCGGCCGTCCATGATGACGAAGATGTTCTCGCCGGAGCCTTCGGAGATGTGGCCGCGCTCGTCCAGCATGATCGCTTCGTCGAAGCCGTTGAGCTGGGCCTCGGTCTTGGCGAGCGCGGAGTTTGCGTAGATGCCGGTGATCTTGGCGCGCGCCGGGATGCCCGTGTCGGCCACGCGCCGCCAGCTAGAGGTCTGGCAGCGGGCGCCTTTCTCGATGTCGAGGTATGGCCCGAACGGAGCGATGAAGATCAGGAAGTCGTCCTCCAGGTCGTGCAGCCGCACGCCCAGCACCTCGCCGCTCTTGTAGGCGAGCGGCCGCAGGTAGACGTCCTCGCGGTAGCCGGACATCTCGACGATCTTCGTGATTAGCGAGATCAGCTCCTCAGTCTCGTACGGGAAGTCGATCTGCATGATCTTGCAGCTCTTGCGCAGCCGGTCGAAGTGCTCCCTTACGCGGAAGACGTAGACTTGCTCATCGTCTTCGTTCCAGTTTCCGCGGATCCCCTCGAATACGCCCGTACCGTAGTTGAATGCGTGCGTCATGATCCCGATCTTCGCCTCGGATAGAGGGACGATCTCTTTCTTGAAGTAGGCGTACGGCGTCGCCATATAAGGGAACCACCTTCCTGCGGAGATAGGCCCACATTATAAGGACGCACGCGAATTCAGGGCAAATGTTGGTGCGAGTGCGGGCTAAGCAGGAGCGCTCGAACGCTGGCGCACCGCGCGGTCCAGCGCCTGCAGCATAGACAGACCCTTGCGGGTGTCGCTGGCGACTTTGGCCGGGTCGCAGTTCTTGACGCGGTACCGAAACAGCCAGTAGTGCCACTCCGACAGCTCGGTGAGGGATAGCCATTCCGAGTTGCCGCCGGCGCTCGTCTTGAACGCGGCGAGCAGATCCCCGCTTGGCTTGCCGTAGATGCGCTGGAACGCCTCGTCTTCCACGTGACCGTTGTTGTCCCAGACGCGGCCGGCGGCGAGCTCCTTGCGAACCTCTTCTTGCACGGCGAACTGGAGCGCCGCCTCAACCCGCACGCCGTAGACGAAGTTGAGGTGTGGCTTGTACTTCGCGCCCAGCATCGCCTCGAAATCGGCCTCGTCCGTCTCCAGAGGCAGCTGCTCGTGGAAGAGCAGCGCCTCCGCCTCGTCTTCGGGGATGAGGTCTGTCATCTCGTCACAGAGCCGCTCCGCCAGCAGGAGCCAGTCGAACGCCTCGCCGCCGACGAGATAGTGAAAGTCGCGCTCGCCCTTCGTCTCGACGCTGAGAGGCCAGTTGCGGATGGCGTGGAGGAGTGCGTGAAACCAGTGCTGATCACCGCTCTCGACCGAACCCCGCATCTTGCCGATGAGACGCTGCGCCTCCACGCGGACGTCGTCGGTGGTGTCGGTCTGTGGGCTCATGTGGTTCCTAAACTACGCCGGTTCCGCCGTGGCACTTCTTGTACTTCTTGCCGCTGCCGCAGGGGCAAGGCTCGTTGCGGCCGATCTTCCTGTTGGTGGGGGCCGCCGCCGTTGCCGTGGCCGTGCCGCCACCGCCGCCGGACGCCGCTGCGACCTGCGTAGTCGCCGCGCCGGACGCGGCATCGTCGGCCGGGCCGCTCTCGCTCACCCGCTTCGGTGGCTGCGGCCGCACAACAGGCGTTGTCAGGGTGACGTGGTAGATCTGGCGGACGGTGTTCTGGCGGATATGCTCCGTCAACTGGTCGTACATGTCGTGGGCCTCGAGCTTGAACTCCACCAGCGGGTCGCGCTGGCCGTAGCCGCGCAGGCCGATACCCTGCCGCAGCTCGTCGAGCGCCGTCAGGTGGTAGACCCAGAGGCGGTCGATCACCCGCAGGAAGAGCAGCCGCTCCAGCGTGCGCATGCGCTCCTCGCCCAGCTCCTCCTCCTTCGTTGCGTAGGCCTCGCGCGCGGCTTCCAGCATCTCGTCCAGCGCCTCTTCGGCGGCCTGCTCTCGGACGTGGCGCGGCGTGAACTTGGCAGGCAGCGGCATGATCGCTTTCAGCTCGCCGATGAGGCTCTCGACGTCCCACATATCGTGGTCGGCGTCGGCCGCGAAGGCGTCGAAGACGCGTTCGATCTCCCGCTCAATCATCTCGATGATATTGGCGCTGAGGTCCACGCCCTCAAGGATCTTGCGTCGCTCAGTGTAGATGAGGTCACGGTGTCGGTTCATCACGTCGTCGTACTGGACCACGTGCTTGCGGATATCGAAGTTGTGGCCCTCGACCTTCGTCTGCGCCTGCTCAATCGCCTTGGAGACCATGTTGCTCTCCAGCGGTGTGTCCTCGTCCATGCCCATCTTCCCCAGCAGGTTCGGTACCCACTCCGGAGAGAAGCGCTTCATCAGGTCGTCGCCGAAGGAGACGAAGAAGCGCGAGCTTCCCGGGTCGCCCTGACGCCCGGCGCGCCCGCGGAGCTGGTTGTCGATGCGTCGTGACTCGTGTCGCTCCGTGCCGATGATGTGCAGCCCGCCGCTAGCGATCACGCGATCGTGCTCGTCCTGCCACTTCTTGCGTGCCTGCTCCCGGATCGGCCCGCTGACGTCTTCGGTTGCCGTCAGCAGGTCGATGCCTTGCTTGCGGGCGATCTCTTCGGCCATGCGTTCCGGGTTGCCGCCGAGGACAATGTCGGTCCCGCGGCCCGCCATGTTGGTGGCGATGGTGACGGCGCCGGTGGTGCCGGCCATGGCGATGATGTGCGCCTCTCGCTCGTGCTGCTTTGCGTTGAGGACGGCCGGCTCCTTGAGCGGGCAGACCTGGTGGTACTCGGCGCAGTCTTCGAGGTTGCAGGTCGACGTGCGCTTGAGCGCGTCGGACAGCAGCTCCGATGTCTCGATGGCGACGGTGCCGACGAGCATCGGGCGGCCGTCGCCGTGGGCGTCCTCGATCTCCTCCACAACGGCTTTGAACTTGCCGCTGATGCCCTTGAAGATGATGTCCTGCTGGTCGGCGCGGACCATCGGCATGTGGGTCGGGATGACGAGCACGTCGAGGCCGTAGATCTGGTGGAACTCGTCGCGCTCCGTCCAGGCCGTACCGGTCATGCCGGCGAGCTTCTGGTACATCCGGAAGTAGTTCTGCAGCGTGATCGTGGCGTAGGTGACGCTCTCGCGCTGGACCTTGACACCCTCTTTCGCCTCCACCGCCTGGTGCAGCCCGTCCGACCAGCGGCGCCCCGTCATCAGGCGTCCTGTGAACTCGTCGACGATCACCACCTCGCCGTCCTTGACGACGTACTGGTGCTCGCGCTGGTAGAGGTACTCGGCCTTGAGAGCGGCGTCCAGGAAGCGGGTCAGGCGGAAGTTCGCGGGGTCGTAGAGGTTCTTGATGCCGAGCGCCTTCTCCACCTTCTCGACACCCTCTTCCGTGAGGCCGACGCTCTTGTGCTTGAGGTCGATGATCAGGTCCTGCTCAGGCGTCATGCGCGGGACGATGCGCCCGAAAGTGCGGTAGATCTCCTCGGTCTCCTCCGCCGGGCCGCTGATGATCAGCGGTGTCCGTGCCTCATCGATGAGGATGCTGTCCACCTCGTCGACGATCGCGTAGCTCTGCGGTATCTCCTGCCGCTGCACCGCGCGCGCGAAGTCCGTCGCCATGTTGTCGCGCAGGAAGTCGAAGCCGAACTCGTTGTTCGTGCCGTAGGTGATGTCGGCGGCGTAGACTTCGCGGCGTTCCACCGGGGTCAGGTGGCGCAGGCTCTCGTTGTCCAGGTTCGCCGTCCGGTCGTAGACGTAGCCGGAGTCGTGCTGGAGGATGCCGATGGTCAGGCCCAGGGCGTCGTAGACGGCGCCCATCCACTGGGCGTCGCGCTTGGCCAGGTAGTCGTTGACGGTGATCAGGTGCACGCCTTTGCCGGCCAGCGCGTTGAGGTATATCGGCAGCGTGGCGACGAGAGTCTTTCCCTCACCGGTCTTCATCTCGCTGATCTTGCCCTGGTGGAGGACGGCGCCGCCCAGGATCTGCACGTCGAAGGGCCGCATCCCCAGCCGCCGCTGCGACATCTCTCGCACGACGGCGAACGCTTCCGGCAGGATGTCGTCCAGCGTCTCGCCGTCGTCCAGCCGCTCGCGGAACTCATCGGTCTTCGCCCGCAGCTGCTCGTCGGTAAGCGGCTGGATATCGTCTTCGAAGGCGTTGACCTCCTTGACGATCGGCCAGAGCTTCTTCAGCTCTTTTTCGTTGTAGTCTCCGAAAACCTTGGACAGAATGCTCATTCGGGGTCTCTATGCTCCTTCCGGCCGCTGGCGCTCAACTGATACCAGCGACGCGCGATGGACGTACGCACCAATGATACCAGCAGGGTAGGTGACAGGTGATCAAGCCCCTGTCCCCTGTCTCCGGCGTCGGGTGGCGGGGCGCGGCGCTAGTGGCTGGCGCCGTTGAAGAGCGCGCCGACGGACTGGCCGGTGTGGATGCGACGGATCGCTTCACCGAGCAGCGGGGCCACAGAGAGCACGGTCATGTTCGGCAGGTGCTTCTCCGGCGGGATGGGGATCGTGTCCGTGAAGACGATCTCGTTGATCGGCGACTTCTCGATCAGCGTGACGGCGTCGCCGGAGAGGATCGGGTGCGTAGCGGCGACGTAGACAGCCGTCGCGCCCTGCTCGACGACGACGTTCGCCGCGGCGACGAGCGTGCCGCCAGTCAGGACCTCGTCGTCGACGATGAGGACGGCACGGTCTTTGACGTCACCAATCACCGTCGTCGCCTCCACCTTCTCGTTGTTGCCCAGCCGGCGCTTCTCGACGATCGCCAGCGGAGCGTTCAGGCGGTCGGCCATGCGGCGGGCGCCCTTCGCGCCGCCGGCGTCGGTGGCGACGACCGTGAGGTTTGGGAGCTTCTTCTGGGCGATGTGGTTGGCGAGCAGCGAGAGCGCGGTCAGCTCATCGACGGGGATGTTGAAGAAGCCCTGGATCTGCCCGGCGTGCAGGTCGATCGTCAGGACGCGGTCGGAGCCGGCGGTCTCGAGAAAGTTGGCGATGAGGCGGGCGGTGATCGGGACGCGCGGCTGGTCCTTCTTGTCGCTGCGTGCGTACGGATAGTAGGGAAGAACGGCCGTGATGCGGCCGGCAGAGGCACGCCGCGCCGCGTCGATCATGATGAACAGCTCCATCAGCCGAGTGTTCACCGGCGAGCACATCGGCTGCAGGATGAACACGTCGCGGGCGCGGATGTTTTCCTTGAAGCGCACGAAGATGTTCTCGTTGGAGAACTCGAACACCTCAGCCTTGCCGACATCCGTCTCCAGGTACGAGCAGATATTCTGAGCCAGCGCCGGATGCGCGTTTCCGGTGAAGACCTTGAGATCCTGGAAGACGGGTGAATCAGCCACGGCGGAACCGGCCTCAAAATACAATACTGACCACGCGCTAGCAACCGCCGGCTGCCCCCCGATTGACCGAGTCCACAAAGGCATGTACTGTGTGGCTTCCACACTCGCCGTGCCTCTTGTATTCGGTTGCCGAAAGCGGATAGTCAGGCCTCCGCCGCCTCCGCTATCGTGCGGGTGGAGGTATTCGATATGACCATCACAACCGACGTGAAGACTCTTACGGAGACCACAGACGACGCCGCCGGTCCGGCGTTCATTATCGCCGTGCGCAGTACGCGGATCTTCTGCCGGCCCGGCTGTCCCGCCAGGGCGCCAAAGCCCGAAAACATCGTCCTCTACTGGACGACCGACGAAGCGGAGGCGGCCGGCTTCCGCGCCTGCAAGCGCTGTCGCCCACTCGACCCGTCGCCGGACCCGCGCGCCGGCTACCTGGCCGAGGCCTGCGCTTACCTCGACGACGATCCGGACGCCGAACCATCCCTGGCGGCGGTCGCCGGCCGGCTGGGTCTCCGTACCGAGTACCTGCGCAGGCTCTTTCGGCGCGAACTCGGCGTCTCGCCGCGCCAGTACCTGGCATCGGCGCGATCCAATCGCCTCAAGGATGGCCTGCGTGAGGGCGCAACCGTCACACGCGCGCTGTACGATGCTGGTTATCCCAGCGGCTCCCGGCTGTACGAGAAGTCCGACGATGTGCTGGGCATGACGCCGGCGACCTACCGCCGCGGCGGCGCGGGAATCACTGTGCGCTACGAGATCACGGACTGCGCGCTGGGCAAGCTGCTCGTTGGCGCCACGGAGCGCGGCGTTTGCATCGTCAAGCTCGGCGACGATGGGGCGCAGCTCGAAGGCAAGCTCGAGCGGGAGTTCCCGCGGGCGACGCTGGAGCGCCAGGGCGAAGGCCTGCGCGGCTGGGTCAGTGAGATCGTCCGCTACCTGGACGGGGAAACGATGAAGCTCAACCTGCCGCTGGACATCCAGGCGACGGCGTTCCAGATGCGCGTCTGGCGTGCCCTCCGCGGCATCGCCCGCGGCGAGACGAAGTCTTACTCCCAGGTCGCCCGCGAAATCGGGTCACCCAGGGCGGCCCGTGCCGTCGCCCGCGCCTGCGCGACGAACCCTGTCGGCATTGTTATCCCCTGCCACCGCGTCGTGCGCAACGATGGCAGCCTCGGCGGCTACGGTGGTGGCGTGGAGCGCAAGGAGGCCTTGCTGGCGATGGAGAGCCGGCCAGAGCCGGACGGCGACGAGCGGCCGCCCCGTTGAGCAACCCTGGTCGCCCGGCGCGGGCCATTCCGACGTTGTTCGCGCTGGGCGGCATCTGGGGTGGCTCGTTCCTGTTCATCAAGGTCATCGTCGACGAGACGGGGCCGCTGGAGGTCGTCGCCGGGCGGGTGTTCTTCGGCGCGCTGGCCGTCGGCGCCTACGTGCTCGTGACCGGGCACAGGATGATCGTGACGCCGAGACTGGTGGCGCGCGTCTCCGTCCTCGCGGTGCTGGCGAACATCATGCCGTTCGCGCTGATCTCCTGGGGCGAGCAGCACATCGAGAGCGGCACGGCGTCCGTTCTCAACGCGATGGTGCCGATCTTCACGGCCGTCGTCGCTGCCGTCGCTCTCGACGAAGAGCACTTCACGCGGGCCCGTCTGGGCGGCTTGCTGCTCG
>Ga0255058_10001383_pt1 | contig 13650 bp, 10 predicted proteins | sample Cases_109_9_MG_FD_188637 | JGI IMG/M metagenome (GOLD analysis project Ga0255058, IMG submission 188637) | Seawater microbial communities from Amundsen Gulf, Northwest Territories, Canada - Cases_109_9 | ecosystem: Environmental > Aquatic > Marine > Gulf | place: Canada: Northwest Territories... | reverse complement strand
CGCATGATCAAGATCGACTTCCTCGCCCTGGGGATGCTCTCCGCCATCGACGAATGCCTCGACCTCGTCGAGGAGACGCGGGGCAAACGGATCGACCTTTCGCGAATCGACTTTGGCGACGAGCGTGTCTACGATTCGATCTGCAAGGCCGACACGATGGGCGTCTTCCAGATCGAATCGCGCGCCCAGATGCAGACGCTGCCGCGCGTGCGCCCGCGCTGCCTCGACGACCTGACCGTTGAGGTGGCTCTCATCCGGCCCGGCCCGATCATCGGCGGCGCGGTCAACCCATATATCGCTCGGCGCATGGGCCGCGAGCCGGTGACGTTCGATCATCCGTCACTGAAGCCGGCGCTCGGCGAGACGCTGGGCGTCATCATCTACCAGGAGCAGGTTCTGCAGGTGGCGATGGCGCTGTCCGGGTTCACGGCCGGACAGGCCGAGAGCCTGCGCCGGGCGATGAGCCGCAAGCGCTCGCAGGAAGCGCTCGAGAAGCTGAAGGGCGAATTCGTCGCGGGCGCCCTGGCGAACGGCGTATCAGAGGAAGTGACGGAGACCGTCTTCCAGAAGATCATCGGCTTCGCCGCGTTCGGCTTCCCGAAGTCACACGCGGCCGCCTTCGGGTTGCTCGCTTACCAGAGTTCGTGGCTCCGGGCGTACTACCCGGCAGAGTTTCTCTGCGCGCTGTTCAACGCTCAGCCCATGGGCTTCTACGGCCCCCACGTCCTGCTCAACGATGGCAAACGCCACGGTGTCGAAGTCCTGCCGCCGGACGTCAACCAGAGTGGCGCCGATTGCAGCATCGAGGGCGCCGCCGTCCGCATCGGCCTGCGCTACACGCGCGGGCTGAGCAGGGAGGCCGCGCAGCCCGTCGAGGACGAGCGCGAGCGCAACGGGGAGTTTCGCTCGCTGTTCAACTTCCTGGAGCGCACCAGCCTCAAGCGCGAGTCCATCGGTTACCTGATCGCCTGCGGCGCCTTCGACTCTTTCGGCCTCGAACGACGGCAGCTCCTCTGGCAGCTCGGCCTGCTCTATCGCTCGGAGGACCGCAACCGCTCCGAACGGCAGTTGGCGCTGGCGCTGCCGGTGGAGCAGGACATGGTACCCCTGCGTCCGATGACCGACTGGGACCGCATGACTGCCGACTACACGATCCTCGGCATGTCGCCCAACCATCACCCGATGGCGTTCCTGCGGCCGGGGCTGAACGAAGCGATCGCGCCCACGCATATGCTCGGCAGCCTGGAGGACGGGACGCCGGTGCAGGTGGCGGGAATGGTCGTCTGCCGGCAGCGCCCGGGGAGCGCCAAGGGCTTCGTCTTCCTCTTGCTCGAGGACGAGTTCGGGCTCGCCAACATTATCGTCCGCCCGAACCTCTACGAGGCCGAGCGCTCACTGGTGAGGGCGGAGCCGTTCGTCGTCGTCGAAGGCACGCTGGAGCGCCAGGACGGCACGATCAACGTCGCCGCCCGGCGCATCTCGGCGCTCGCCACGCCGCAGGCGATCGCGCCGGAAGCGCACAACTTCGGCTAGGCTAACCTTCCGGCAGGGGCCCGTCGCTTTGCTGTTCGGGCACGGCGCCCGGCTCCGAGATGGTGCCGGGCGACCAGCGCGCGAAGACCGTGTAGCGCAAGATCAGCCCGACGATGATGACGGCGCCGCCGATGGCTGTGGCCACGCTCGGGCTCTCGCCGATAAAGAGGACGACCCAGATCGGGTTGAGCACTGGCTCCACCAGGGCGATAAGGCTGGCCTCGGCGCTGGCCACCGTGTGGAGGCCGTGTGCGAAGAGCGTGTACGGGATGGCGAACTGGACAGCCGCCATCAGGGCCAGCAGTGCCGCGTCGCGGCCGCTGACGTCCCAGACGCCCGGCACGGCGGCGAAGAGCAAGGCGACGGCGCCGCAGTTGACGAACGTCAGGAGCACGGAGTTCGCATACTTCATGCGCCGCAGCCACATCATGTAGAGGCCGAAGAAGAGCCCGCTGCCCAGACCCATAACCATACCCGTCAGGTCGCCAGAGCCGGCGTTGCCGCCGAACAGGATCGCGACGCCTGCCAGGCAGACACCGAGCGCCGCCAGGTCGATCCCGCGCAGCCGCTCGCGCAGGAGCATGGGCGCAAGGGCGATGACGTAGAACGGCGCCGTGTATTGCAAGAAGATGGCGTTCGCTGCCGAAGTCTCCTTCGTCGAGGAGACGAAGAGCCAGAGGAGCGCCGCGAAGAGGCCGACGCCGACCACGACGTCGAACGGTCTCGGCGCGTTTCTCAGCCTGACGAGCGGAATCAGGAAGATAGCGGCGAAGAAGCAGCGGAAGAACGTGATGCTGGTGGCGTCAGCGTCGATCTCCTTGATGAAGACGCCGTTCGTGCTCCACAGCACGGCCGCCAGCAGGATCGCGAGTCGGCCTGTCGCCAGCGGGCCCGGAGACAGCGCGGAAAGCCTGGAGACCATGCCCCACAGAATACGAGTCGCCGCGCCGGCGTGCGATTCGGATCGCCGCGGCGCCGTCAGTCGCTGCAGGGAGTCGCGAGGCCCAGAGCGTGTGGCCGCGTAAAGATCATTGGCGGGACCGGCGGCGTTGGCAGGCTGACCTCGACGCGGGTCACCTCGAATCCTGCCTCGCGTATCGAGTCAACCGTCTTCCGGTTCGGGTGGCAGCCAGCGCCGCACCAGCCCCAGAGCGGCGCGATCAGCGTCTGGCTCAGCCCGCCGATCGGGTTCTCGTAACGGACGTGCTCAAAGAAGCGGTATTCCCCGGTCGGCTTGAGCACGCGACGCACCTCTGCCAGCGCCTCGGCCTGGTCATCGACCGAACACATAACGAGAGTGCCGACGACAGTGTCGAAGCTCGCATCCTCGAAGGGCAGCTTTGCCGCTGACGCCTGCTTGAGTTCGATCCGCGCCTTCGACTCGGCCGCTTTGGCCTCCGCCCGGCGCATCATGAACGGGTCCGGCTCCGTCGCTAACACATCGAGCCCATCCTGGTAGTACGCGAAGTTGGCGCCGGTTCCGGCACCGATCTCGAGTACGCGGCCGCTGGCGCCCCCGGCGATCTCCGTGCGCACGTGCTTCATGAAGCCGCGCTCGGCCGGTGCGATCATGCGATCGTAGACCGCCGCGAACCATTTGTGACCCTTCATCCGCGTTCCTCCCGTTAGGTGATCGTCTGACTAAACAGGCTTGAGTATGACTACGGGAATTTCGCGGTCGGCGGTCTTCTGGTAATCGGCGTAACCGGCGTACTGGTCAACCGCCTTCTGCCAGAGACGCTCGCGCTCTTCTCCGGTCGCCTCCTCAGCGAGCATCTTGCGCTCGTCGCGCTTGACGCGAACTGTAGCCTCGGGGTTGGCCTTGAGGTTGAGCCACCACTGAGGGTGCACCTTGTGGCCGGCGTTGGAGGCGATGAAGATGATGTTCTCGCCGTCCTCGATGCTCTGCAGCGGAAGCGTGCGCTTGCGTCCCGTCTTGCGGCCGGTCGTCGTCAGAAGCGCGATCGGCGCGCTTCCCATCTTCCCGCCGAGCACGCCGCCGGAAACGCGGTACCAGAAGGTGTGCGTCCGCGAGAACAGTTTCATCACTGTGGGGTTCGTGGGCATGTGAGGCCTCCTTCGTAGGAGCACTAGTATAGCCCGGCGTTGGCCGAGTGGTAGTGACCGGATTCACGGCCGGGGCTGGATTTCAAGCGGTCTTCGGGCTACGGTCGGGCCAGGAGATCTGATGTGATGCGATCGAAGTGGTGGGGTTGGGGCCGGGAGGGCGAGTCCTACCATCTGCCTGACCCTGAGCGGTTCTGGTCGTACCTGCGGGCTCGCCTCGGCGACACCGAACAGACGGAGCGTCTGGAGTCGGCGTCGGCGATCACCGTGGCGGCCAGCGGCGTCACCGATGGAGTCGTCTCAGAACTATCTCGTGTCGTGGGCGCCGAGAGCGTTTCGACTGACGCCGCTGCCCGCGCCGTCTTCAGCCTCGGCAAGGGATACAAGGACCTGATCCGCATCCGCCGCGGCGAGGTGCCGAACCCAACAGACGTCGTAGTTACTCCGGGAACTGAAGAGCATGTGTTGGAACTCCTGCGGCTGGCGCGGCGCCACGAGCTAGCGGTCATCCCGTTTGGCGGCGGCACGTCTGTCGTCGGTGGCGTCGAGCCGGCCGGCGACCGGCCTTCGATCACCCTCGATCTGGCCGAGTTGAGCAGGCCGCTCTCCATCGACCAGCACTCCGCCACGGCCACGATACAGTCCGGCATCATGGGCCCCGACCTGGAGCGCTTTCTCAACCCCAGCGGCTTCACCCTCGGCCACTTTCCACAGTCTTTCGTGTACTCCACTGTCGGCGGCTGGATCGCGACCCGCTCGGCCGGCCAGAACTCGACACACTACGGGACGATCGCCGAGCTCGTTCAGTCGTTGCACCTCGCTCACCCGGATGGCTTGCTGACCACGCCCAACGTACCCGCCGCGGCCGCCGGCCCGGACCTCGTGCAGGTCATCACCGGGTCGGAAGGCACGCTGGGCGTCATCACGCAGGCCACGCTGCGGCTGGCTCGGCTGCCCGAGAGCGACGACTTCAGGGGATACCTCCTGCCGTCGTTCGCGGAGGGTGTCGAGGTCGCACGCGAGATCATGCAGTCGGACCTCTCTCCCTCAGTTCTCCGGCTCTCCGACGAGGCGGAGACGGAATCATCGCTGGCGTTGCGCGCGCCGCCGCAGGGGTTCGCCGGCGTCGTCGAGCGTGTCGGCCGCTGGTATCTGGGGCGTCGTGGCCTGAGCCTGGAGTCGGGGTCGGTCATGATCCTCGGTTTCGAAGGCAGCGAGGACGATGTCCGGCACCAGCGGGCGGCGGCAAAGCGGATTCTCGGCCGCCACGGCGCCTTCTCGATCGGCAAAGGGGCTGGCCGGGCGTGGAAGCGTGGACGGTACGACGCGCCTCTCCTTCGGGACACGCTCCTCGACCACGGTCTCGTCGTCGACACACTGGAGACAGCCGTCCCCTGGGACCGCTACCTGGCTCTTCACGCCGCCGTGCGTGACGCCCTCTATGACGCGCTGGGCGAGCGCAGCGCCGTCATGGCCCACCTCTCGCACTCCTACCGCGACGGAGGCTCGATCTACTACACGTTCCTGGCGCCTCAAGAGAAGGGCGCGGAGATAGAGCAGTGGGAGCGCGTGAAAGCAGCCGCCACGGATGCGATCGTCCGCAACGGCGGCGCGCTGAGCCACCATCACGGCATCGGCGCGGAGCACCGCCGCTGGATGTCCGGCTACCTGGGCGAGCAGGGCGCCCGCTGGCTCTCAGCGATCAAGACAGCGCTCGATCCCGATGACATACTCAACCCGGGAAAGCTCGTGCCACCCTCGACGAAAGCGCGTCGAGCCCCTCCGGCTGCGGACGATGGCTGAGCCTGGTTCGATGTCGGCGCGTCGCCCGCAGCGTGCCGACATGCTGGAGCGTCTCCGCAGCGAGACGTTCGACATCGCGGTCGTCGGCGGAGGCATCACCGGCGCCTGGGTGGCGCGGGACGCCGCGCTGCGCGGCCTCAGTGTGGCCCTCGTCGAGCGTGGCGACTTCGCCTCGGGCACCAGCAGCCGCTCGTCACGTCTGGTTCACGGCGGCATTCGCTACCTGCGACACGCTCACATCAGCCTCGTGCGAGAGGGGCTGCGCGAGCGTGGGCGGCTGTTGCGCCTCGCTCCGCACCTCGTGCGGCCGGTCACGTTCACGCTTCCCGTCTACAAGGGTGGCCGTGACAACCCTCTCCTGCTGCGGATCGGCCTGATCGGCTACGACCTCATGGCCGGCAAGCTGGGCATTGGTCGGCACAGCGCCCTGTCGCGTGCGCAACTGATCGAAGATGAGCCCGCCTTGCGTAGCGACGGTCTCCGCTCAGGATTCCAGTACTTCGACGCAATCACGAACGACGCTCGCCTCACGCTGACCCTGGCGCTGTCGGCGACTGACCAGGGCGCCGCTGTTGCGAACTACGTTGAAGCTACATCGCTCGAGATGACGGGAGGGCGCGCCAGCGGTGTGAACTGCCGCGACGTCGTCAGCGGCGATGAACTGACGGTCCGCGCACACTCCGTCATCGGCGCCGCCGGCCCGTGGACAGACGAATGGCGCCGCGGATTTGGCGAAAGCGCCATCCTACGTCCGACGAAGGGGATCCACGTGGTGCTCCCTCGCGAGCGACTCCATACGGACTCCGTGGTCGCCTTCTACTGGCGGGAGCGGCCGTTGTTCGTCGTTCCGGCCGGGCGCTACTGCTACGTGGGAACGACGGACACGGACTGGTCTGGCGACGCGGCCGGAGTGGAGGCCGACGCGGCGGACGTCGGCCTGGTCCTCGACGCGATAAACGCCAACTTCAACGTCGACCTAACCCCGGCGGACGTGACTGCGACGTGGGCGGGTGTGCGCCCGCTCATCGCGGACGAGGGCTCGCCCTCTCCGTCCGCAGTGTCCCGCGACTACGAAGTCCTCGAGGGCCCGCCGGGCGCCTACGCGATCGTTGGCGGCAAGCTGACCAACGGCCGCGCGATGGCGGAGCGCGCCGTCGACCGAGTCGCCGGAGCTGAGGCTGGCGTTCTCTCGCAGAGTCCGGCGGACTGCCGGACGTCGCGCGTGGCCCTGCCTGGCGCGACCGCACGCTTCGATCGTTATCGCGCGCAGGCCGTTGGTTCTCTCGTTCGTGGCTGGGACATCTCTGATGAGGCCGCTGGGCATCTCGTGGACACTCACGGGACGGATCACGTTCGGGTCCTGGCGCAAGCCCGGAACGACCCCGAATTGCTCGAACCCGTCGTGCCGGGATCGCCTGTACTCCTCGCTGAGGCTGCGTTCGCGGCGGAGGCGGAGATGGCGATGAACCTTGAGGACTTCATGCGCCGCCGCAGCGACCTGATGCTGTTCAGCCCCGAAGCGGGCTGCGCGGCTTCCGAGCGGATAGCAGCTATACTCGGTCGCACGCTGGCGTGGGGTGACCATGAAGTCGGGGAACAGGTCGAGACGTACCAAAGAGCCGTCGAGCGCATGATGGCGTTTCGTCAGGATCACACTGATCCAGCGCGGCCTGGCCCATGACGCCCCGCCTTCTGCTGATCGTCAATCCGCGCTCCGCGAACAGGTCAACGGGCCGGAACTGGCGGAAGCTTCGCAAGCGGCTGCAAGAGGTGCTTCCGCCGTTCCGCGCGGTTCGCACGGCAAGGCCGGGCGATGCGGCCCGCTTCGCCGCCAGGGCGGCCGGACGGTACGAGGTGGTGGTTGCCGTCGGCGGCGATGGGACGATCGGAGAGGTCGCCAACGGACTTCTTGCGAACGACGCTGGCGGAACGGCCCTCGGCGTGCTCCCCCGCGGCACCGGGTGCGATCTCGTGCGAACGCTGGGAATTCCGCGCGACATCGACGAAGCCGCATCGCTGCTGGCACGCGGAAGCCGGCGCAAGATCGACGTGGGGAGGGCGACCTTCACCGACTTCAGCGGCGAACGATCGTCACGCTGGTTCGTCAACGCCGCGGAAGTGGGTATGGGCGCCATAGTTTGCCGCGAGGTCAACCGCGCGCAACGGCGGCTGTCCGGCCAGGCGGCATACTGGTGGGCGATCCTCACAACCATGCGACGTTACGACCCCGCCGTCGTGACGGTCGTGACCGACGGTTCGCCGGCGCGGGAGCTACTGTTGAACAACGCCTGGATCGCCAACGGCTGCTACTCCGGGGGCGGTATGAGGACGGCGCCTCGGGCCAGGCTGGATGACGGACTTCTCGACACCGTCGTCGTTGAGCAGGCCGGCGGCTGGCGCCGCATTGCCAGACTGCAGAAGCTACGCAGCGGCACGTTTGTCGACATGCCAGAGGTGCAATACCGGCAGGTAACGAGCGCGGAGTTCACCTCGCGGACACCGATCCTGGTGGAGACAGACGGCGACGCTGTGGGCACTACTCCGGCTACGTTTGAATGCCTGCCCGGCCAGCTGATCATCGTCGCCTGACAATCCCGGCCTCGTGCTCCAGCCAGACGTTTCCGTCGCGCGCTACACAATGAGCCGATAGGCACATCAGCTACGGGACTTTAGGCCCTCCACCGAGATTGTTCCTTGCGTCACAATCGGCTAATCTATACGAATATCGGGAACGGCCATCTCGACGCTTCTGCTCGGTGCCGCGCTTGTGGCGCGAGTCGCAGTCACCGTTTTGTCTGCGATAAGATTTCTCTTGCAGAAGGCGGATTTGACAAGTCATAGGAGGAATCGATGCTTAGTCTCAGCCCCGTGAAGTGGACACGAATACTAGTGCCGATCGCTGCCGGCCTGTTGCTTTTTGCGGCAGCCTGCGGTGACGACGATGATGGCGGTAACGGAGACAACGGAGACGGCGACACCGCAACGCCCACGGCGACAGCGGATGAGCATGTTGACGAGATTGAGGCGCAGCCCGCTTCGCCTCAGACAGTCGGAGACGAAGTGACAGAAGCGTCCGGCGGCGCGCTTCAGACAGCGGTTGGCGACAACTTCTACACGCTGAACAACCTGAAGGTACCGCTCAACGAGGCTACGACGATCGAGATCACCAACGACGGTGCTGCGATCCACAACATGCGTATCGCAGGGCCGGACGGCGAGTTCAACACTGATGACGATTCAGTCAGTGACCCCGAGCTGATCACAGCCGGTACGGCCGGCACTCTGGAGTTCGCTCCGACACTGGCCGGTACGTACACGTTCCGTTGCGACTTCCATCCAACCGAGCAGGGCGGCGTCATAGTCGTTCAGTAGCGGCAAACAGCGCGCTCAGGCACGTCGCAGACCTTGCCTGAGCGCGCTGTGCTCGTCGGCCGGGCCGCATCAGAACGTGTCCACGCACCACTGAGCCGGGCACAGATGATCGCTGGTAGCGGCTCGGGCTCTGGGCCGGGTGCTAGGATGATCCTGCTATGCATCTCTGGCTGAGCACGAATACGGTCCTGCGCGCCCGGATCAGGCAGCGAAAGCGTTGAGCAACTCCCGGTACATCGTCTCGCTCGATCTCGGGACCAGCGGTCTCAAGGCTGCCCTGGTAAGCGAGGGCGGTGAAATCGTCGCTTCCGCCTATCGTCCCGTCGAGACGATCCTCGTCGAGCCGGGCGGCGCGGAGCAGGACGCTGAGGCGATCTGGATCGCGACGAAAGACGCGATGAGTCAGGTCGTGCAGGAGGCCGCCCGCCCCGCCGAACAGATCATCGCCGTGGCGATAGCGAGCCAGTTCTCTTCCGTCGTGCCCGTGGACCGCACCGGCAAGCCGGTGATGAACCTAGTCCTCTGGATGGATAGGCGCGGCGGCGCCTACTCGCGCGAGATCTACGGCCGGCATCCGGGGGCGATCGCCACCTGGATCGACGTCCACGGCGCCATGCCACTTCCTTCTGGTAACGACACACTTTCGCACATGCTTTGGGTCAAGGAGGCGCGCCCCGACGTCTACGAGCGCACGCACAAGTTCCTGGAGCCGATGGACTACCTCTCAGCGCGGCTCTCCGGCGAGCTAACTGCCAACGCCTGCACCGCCTTCATGATGGTGCTCACCGACAACCGGCAGCTCGACGATGTGCACTACGACGAAGCGCTGATCGAGATGTCGGGAATCGACCCTGACAAGCTTCCGGACCTTGTGCCCATCCTGTCGCCGGTCGGCACGGTGCTGTCGTCGGTGGCGGCCGAGATCGGGCTCTCGCCTGAGACGAAAGTACTCTCGGGGTTGAACGACACTCAGGCGGTGTCAGTCGGGACGGGCACATTCCAACCGGGCCACGGCGGCGTCAACATCGGCACCACCAGCCAGGTGCTCGCTCACCGTGCGGATAAGGCCTCGGATCTGGAACACGCCATCGTCAGTAGCCCCAGCCCGATCGCCGGCAGCTACGTCGCTATCGCGGAGAACGGAATCGGGGCGAAGGCGCTGGATCATTTCCTGACCAACATCACGTTTGCCTCCGACGCTCTAGCCGACCACGTGACGGAGGACATGTTCGGCCGCGTTGATGACCTCGTTGGCGACGTCCCGGCGGGCAGCGGTAGCGTCTTGTTCTTGCCCTGGCTGACCGGTTCCCACGCGCCCTCCTCCAACGAAAACGCCCGCGGCGGCTTTCTCAACCTCTCTCTCAGCACGACGCGTGCACATATGGTGCGGTCGATCCTGGAGGGTGTCGCCTACAACCTGCGCTGGTTGCTGCCGTTCGTCGAGCAGTTCGCCGGAAAGGAGTTCGACCAGATATACTTCTCCGGCGGCGGCGCGCTCTCCGACGAATGGTCACAGATACTTGCCGACGTCATGGGCCGGCCGCTCCTGCAGCTGGAGGATCCTCGTCACTGCATCACAAGGGCGACGGCGTTCCTAGGGTTCGAACGGTTGGGACACCTGGAGATGGCCGACTTCCCGCGAATCCGCCAGGTCAGGCGCACCTTCGAACCGCGACCGGAACGAAGTGCAATTTACGACGGGCTGTTCGAACAGTTTCTCGCAGCCTTTGATCGCAACAGGCCGATATTCGACTCGCTCAACGCACGATGAGACGCATGGAGGTGCCCCGTGGCTAAAGGACCTTACCCTTACGCGGAACAGTACGGCGTGAACCGGCGTATTCCGGAGAAGGGACGGCCGCGCGACGAGATCCTGGCGGAGCTGAAGGAGATCGCGCAGGAGGAGGACACGTTCTGGCAGACAGGAAAATGCTCCGGCACGATGTACTGCGGCGACATGGAGCACTACGGCTTCATGAAGGAGGCTTTCGGGCTCTACTCGCACGTGAACGCGCTGCAACGGGATATGTGCCCGAGCGAGACACGCTTCGAGGGCGAGATCATCGCCATGACGCTCGATATGCTGCACGCGGAGGCAGCGTCCGACGCTTCGCCCTGCGGGACAGTGACCTCCGGTGGCACCGACAGCATCTTGCACGCGCTCCTCGCCTACCGGGAGAAGTTCCGCGAAGAGCGCGACATCACGCAGCCGCAGATCATACTCCCGGAGACGGCGCACGCCGCCTTCCACAAGGGCGCGCACCTGTTTGGCATCGAAGTTGTGCAGGCGCCGATCGACCCGGAGACGACTCTCGTCGATGTCGACTTCGTGCGAGACCACATCACGCCGCGCACGATCGCCCTGATCGGCTCGGCCTGTAACTACGGCTACGGGACGATCGACCCGATCGACAAGCTTTCAGAGCTTGCGCTAGAGCACAAGATCGGCCTGCACGTCGACGGCTGCCTCGGCGGCTTCATCCTGCCGTGGGGGCAAGAGCTTGGGTACGACATCCCGGTGTTCGACTTCCGGCTGCCCGGCGTGACGAGCATCTCGGCAGACACGCACAAGTACGGCTACGGGGTCAAGGGAGCATCAGTCCTCGCCTTCCGCGACAAATCGCTGCGTGAGGGCCTTTACTTCATGCTGCAGGACTGGTCGGGCGGCAAGTACATCTCGCCCGGCATCGCCGGAAGCCGGTCGGGCGGTCTGCTCGCGGCGACGTGGGCATCGATGGTCAGCCTTGGCCGCGAGGGCTACCTCAAGTACGCCAAACGCATCTTTGAGACGTCGTTCGCGATGCAGGACGTAGTGCGGCGTCACTCAGAGCTGCGGATCATGGGCGAGCCGACGTTCTGCTTCTCGTTCACCTCCAGCGAGTTCGACATCTACCACGTGAACGACTTCATGCGGGAGCGCGGCTGGCGCTTCAACGGCCAGCAGCACCCCAACGCCATCCACATGTGCGTCACGCGGCCGCAGACGCAGGAAGGCGTAGTCGAGGAGTTCGCGAAGGACCTCGCCGAGGCAGTCGAGTACGCCAGGAACCCGAAGACCGACAAGCCCGTCACGGGCGCGATCTACGGAGGGCTGCCGAAGGGTGTACCCGCCATCCGGGAGGCGGTCCGGACGCGAATGGTGGAGATGCTCGATACTTTCCAGGGCGTTCCACCCGAGTAGCGCGACCAGCGTTGAAGCAGCCCGAGGCCTCTCCCGAAGAGACGGATGAAACCGACCCCGTTGGGGCACTGTCGTGGTTCCAGCGGCCCATAGTCTCGCTAGCGCACCCCCAGTACCGGCTGTTCTGGATGAGCAACCTCGTCTTCGCGGTCGGCCTGATGGTTCAGTTCACGGCTCGCGGCTGGCTCACCGTGCAGCTGACAGACTCAGCGCTCGTTCTCGGACTGGTCGAAGGCGTATTCGGCGTCACGTTCGCGCTGGGCTCGATTCCGGCTGGCATCCTCGCGGACCGCCGCAACCGGCGCAACCTGTTGATCGCTGGCGACTCGGTTGCACTCATCGCTGTGGTGCTCATTGGCGTGCTGGTCGCGACGGACACCGTCGAGATCTGGCACGTGATCGTCGCCTCGGCACTTGGCGGCCTCTTGTTCGCGTTGCGGATTCCCACGGGCCAGGCGATGACCGCCCGGCTCGTGCCGCCGGCGCACATGATGAACGCGATCGCCCTCAACCAGACCGCCCAGAGCCTGCCCAGCGTGGCGGGGCCCGCTGCCGGTGGCGTATTGATCGCGGTCGTGGGAATCGCCGGCGCGTACTTCGCTACGACCGGCGCCTTCGTGCTCGGCCTGATCATGATGTTGGGCGTGGCTGCGTCGTTCGGCAGCATCGATCGCGCCGGCGTTAAGAGCGTCAGCGAGGACCTCCGCGAGGCGGTTGATTACGTCCTCGCTCACCGCGATCTGCTCTCGCTCACCGCCGCCATGCTGATCCCGTTCATCCTCGGCCAGTCGTACGTCCTGCTCCTTGCGCTGTTCGTCGAAAAGGAACTCGGGCTCGGCCCGGAGGCGTTCGGCGCACTCAGCGCCAGCCTCGGTCTCGGCGCCGTCGTCGGCGGGATGGCGGTCGCAACCTTCGGCGAAGAGCGCCAGATCGGTCGCATCATGTTCCTCGGCATCCTGGCTACGGGCGCGGGGGCGATCGTCTACGGTCTGTCCCACTCGGTGCTTTTGACGGCCGCCGTTCTGTTCGTCGCGGGTGCGGGCCAGAGCGCGTTGTTCGCGGCCTACGACACGCTTCTGCTGATTCGTCTGCCGGACGAGATGCGGGGCCGCGTCATGGGCCTGATGTTCACTCTCGTCGCGCTCTTTCCCATCGGCGCCGCCGTCGCCGGGGCGATCGCCGACCAGGTCGGTCTGAGGGCCGTCGCGATCGCGGAGGGCGTAATTATCGTCTCGATGGCCGCGGTCGCCTGGAGGGTTGTGCTGAGCCGTACGTCCGTGTGATTGTTCTGCGCCTTCGGACACGTCGGCTGTACACGGCCTGAAATCTACGGATATGATTGTCATCGCCCCGAATCACCGCGCTTGAGGTTCTGCCGGGGGTTACGTCCCCGAGGAGGTCGCCCATGAAGATGAACGTTCAGCCGATCCCGACGCTGAACGAGCGGATCAACGAGATCCGCTCGTTGACGGCACAGATCGTCAACAAGGAGATCCTTCCGCACGAGAACGAGCTCTGGGGCTGGCGAAGCGACGGAGAGGTGGAAGAGGGTGCCAGAGCGCAGGCACGCGACCTCCGAGAGCAGATCAAAGACAAGGTGAGGCAGGCCGGTCTCTGGGCGCCGCACCTGCCGGAGGAGTACGGTGGCGCTGGTCTCAACTTTCTCGAGCATGCCTATATGAATGAGGTGCTTG
>Ga0255058_10001382_pt1 | contig 13655 bp, 14 predicted proteins | sample Cases_109_9_MG_FD_188637 | JGI IMG/M metagenome (GOLD analysis project Ga0255058, IMG submission 188637) | Seawater microbial communities from Amundsen Gulf, Northwest Territories, Canada - Cases_109_9 | ecosystem: Environmental > Aquatic > Marine > Gulf | place: Canada: Northwest Territories... | reverse complement strand
TGCGCGCCGCTTCTGCATCGTAGCGATGTCGAGTTCGACACTTCCGATCTTGATGCCGTGCTTCTTGAATTCATGCTGCGCGCGGTGAAAGAGTTCTGAAGATTCCAGCATGGTTTTTGACGGGATGCAGCCTGCGTTCAAACAGGTTCCACCGAAAGCGTTTTTGCCGTCCTTGTTCTGCCACTCGTCGATGCATGCGACTTTCATGCCGTGCTGCGCCGCGCGTATCGCCGCAACGTAGCCGGCCGGGCCACCGCCAATCACTACGACGTCGTAAGATTTACTCATCTGGATTGTGTCCTATACCTGTAGCAACAAGCGGCTCGGATCCTCGAGCTGCTCTTTGATTGTCACGAGAAACTGTACCGAGTCCTTGCCATCGATGATGCGGTGATCGTAGGTCAGCGCGAGATACATCATGGGTCGCACAAGAATTTCGCCGTCGACCACCATCGGCCTCTGTTTGATGGCATGCATGCCAAGGATAGCGCTTTGCGGCTGGTTCAGGATTGGCGTCGACATCATCGAACCGAATACGCCCCCGTTCGTAATGGAGAATGTACCGCCCGTCAGATCCTCCATGCCGATCTTGCCTTCCTGCGCTTTTCTCGCGATTTCACCCAGGCTGCGCTCGAATTCTGCGAAGCTCATCTGATCGACATCGCGTAGTACGGGCACCAGCAGTCCGCGCTCGGTCGAGACGGCAATGCCTATGTCGAAATAGTTGTGATAGATGACATCGGTGCCTTCAATGGATGCGTTGACAACCGGAAACCTCTTCAGCGCCTCCACCGCCGCCTTCGCGAAAAACGACATGAAACCAAGTCGTACGCCGTGCTCCTTCTCGAAGGTCTCCTTGTAACGCTTGCGTAGTGCCATGACTTCAGTCAGGTCCACCTCGTTAAACGTCGTCAACATTGCCGCCGTGTGCTGCGCCTCGAGCAGCCTTTCGGCGATGCGTGCGCGCAATCGGGTCATTGGAACACGTTGCTCGATTCGCTCAAGTGCAATGACTGCGTCGCCGTCGACGGGCACCTGCGTGTGGTCGCCCGGCGTGACAACTCCCGCCTCATCGGTTTTCAGGAATGACATGACATCCGCTTTCGTTATGCGGCCGTCTTTGCCTGTACTAGTTACCATGGTCGCGTCGAGATCGTGCTCATCGAGCAGTCGACGCACGGCAGGACTGGTCTTTATTGATTTCGCTGCTGTTTGCGGCGCCACTGCCTGAACGTCTGCAGCCTCTACCGCAACATCCGGCGCAGGCGTCGTCACGCTACTCGCCTCACCTTCGTCAAAGATCGCAAGAACATCACCAGCGACAACCGTCGCGCCCGTGTCAATCTTGATTGCGGAGATGACGCCTGTTGACGGCGCAGGTACCTCGAGCACAATCTTGTCCGTTTCAAGATCAACAAGGTTTTCGTCGCGCGCAACCGTGTCGCCGGCTTTCTTGTGCCAGGCGACCACCGTCGCATCTGCAACTGATTCGGGTAAAGCCGGTACCTTGATCTCAATACTCATTTAGATTTCCGTTTTGTCTTCCGTGGCCTGGCCGACTTGCTCGCTTTGACCTCGATGCCGAGCGCGGCCTCGACCAGTGCTTGTTGTTGTTGAACATGAACTTTAAAAATACCGCAGGCCGGTGCCGCCGATGCAGACCGCCCAGCATAGTAAAGCTGCTGCTGATCTCCCAGCGGTTCCTGCAGGCGATGTCGTATCTGGTACCACGCCCCCTGGTTCTGTGGTTCCTCCTGGCACCAGACGACATCCAACGCGTGTTCGTAATTTCCAAGTAACGCGGCGTACTGCTGAATCGGAAACGGATAGATTTGCTCGATACGAATAATGGCGACGTCGTCGATTTCCTGAACCCTGCGCGCTTCGAGTAGATCGTAATAGACTTTGCCACTGCAGAAGACAACACGTCGTGTTTTCTTCGCATTGATGTTTTCAGTCTCCGGGATCAGCAATTCGAACTTGCCGGTCGACAGGTCCGTCATCGGCGACACTGCGCTCTTGTGCCGGAGCAGGCTTTTCGGCGTCATAACGATAAGCGGTTTGCGGTACGAGCGCTGCATCTGTCGACGCAGCAGGTGGAACATTTGTGCAGGCGTTGATGGTACGCATACCTGGATATTGTGTTCGGCACACAGTTGCAGGAATCGTTCGAGTCTCCCGGATGAATGCTCGGGACCCTGACCTTCGTAACCATGCGGCAAGAACATCGTGATACCGCACAGACGTCCCCACTTCGCCTCACCTGAACTGATGAACTGATCGATGACTACCTGGGCGCCATTGACGAAGTCGCCGAACTGCCCTTCCCATATCACGAGCGTATTCGGTTCCGTCGATGCGTAGCCGTACTCGAAACCCAGCACCGCTTCTTCCGATAACAGTGAGTCGATTACCCGGAACGCGTTCGGCTTGTCCGTCAGGTGTCGCAGCGGTGTGTGTTCGACATTGTTGATCTGATTGTGCAGTACCGCGTGGCGGTGGAAAAATGTGCCACGACCACTGTCCTGACCCACCAGGCGGCATTCGAAACCATCGTCGATCAGCGATGCATAGGCCATGGTCTCGGCGAAACCCCAATCCATTTCGATCTCGCCCGCCAGCATGCGCATGCGATCATCCATGATGCGTTGCACACGCCCGTGCAATTTCATGTCCTGCGGAAAACTCGTGACTGCCTTGCCGAGTGACTGGACAGTCGCCGGGCTGATCGTCGTATCGACGGACTGCTCCCAGCTGGCGTTCAGGAACGGCGTCCAGTCCACGGTGAACTCGTCGCCGATCATCCCAAGCGATGACTTCGGAACCGGCTCGCCACGGTCCAGGCGGTCGCGGTATTCGTCCTGCAGTTTCGTTACATCCGCTGCCGGCAATACGTGTCTTGCGATGAGCTTCTCGGCGTATATCTCACGCGTCGTGCGATGGCCCTTGATGGCCGCATACATGATCGGTTGTGTTGCGGCCGGCTCGTCGGCTTCGTTATGGCCATGGCGCCGGTAGCACACCAGATCGATCACGACGTCTTTCCTGAAACTCTGTCGATATGCCAGCGCCAGGCGTGTGACGAATATGACGGCCTCGGGGTCGTCGCTGTTCACATGAAATACGGGCGCTTCGATCATTTTCGCGACGTCGCTGCAATATTCCGTCGATCGCGCATCTGACGGACGACTCGTCGTAAACCCGATCTGATTGTTGATGACGATATGCAGACTGCCGCCCGTGCGAAATCCGTTCGTCTGCGACATTTGAAATGTTTCCGTAACGACACCCTGTCCCGCGAACGCCGCGTCACCGTGAATGAGGACCGGCAGAACCTCCTGACGCTCAATGTCACCACGACGCTGCTGGCGTGCTCGAACCGAACCCTCAACAACGGGGTTGACGATTTCCAGGTGTGACGGATTGAATGCCAGGGCAATGTGTACATTGCCGCCCGGCGTTTTCATGTCAGCCGAAAATCCCTTGTGATATTTGACGTCGCCTGAACCCTTGAGTTCGTCAAGGTCGTAGTTGCCCTCGAACTCCTCAAACAATTCTTCCGGTGACTTGCCGAGTATGTTCACGAGCACGTTGACTCGGCCGCGGTGCGCCATACCGATAACGATTTCGCGAACGCCCGACTTGCCGCCCTCCTGGATCAGGTCATCGATCATCGGGATCATGCTTTCACCGCCTTCGAGCGAAAAGCGTTTTTGCCCGACATAACGTGTGTGCAGGTAGCGCTCGATTCCCTCGGCACTTGTGAGCTGCTCGAGAATCAGTAGCCGGTCTTCGTCTCGCAGCGTTTCGCCTGCCATGCCCTGCTCGAAGCGCTTGCGCAACCACAGGCGTTCACGCGCGCGCGAAACATGCGCGAATTCGGCGCCAATCTTGCCGCAGTAAATGGTTTTCAGCAGCGCGAAAATATCGCGCAGCTGCATGCGTTTGTTACCGGTACCCGCGAGACCACCCGTAAAAAATTCAGAATCCATGTCGGCCGCAGTGAGACCCAGGTAGTCGAGCTTCAGGACGCCAGGCATTGGCCGGGCCATCAGGCCCAGGGGATCGATATCGGCGATTTGGTGGCCACGCAGGCTATAGACCTGGATCAGGCGCGAGACGGCGGCTTGCTTTTGACCGGACGGCACCGCCGGCCCCGTGCCGCTGGAGCGAACCGTCTTGCTACGGTTGCCACCTCTGGCCGATTCAAGCATCTGTGCGCGAATTGCCGCGTGGGATATCTCGGTTTCAGCGTCGCCCAGCGACTGGAAATAGCTCCTCCACTCGTCGGGCACCGTATCCGGCTTCTCAAGATAGCGCTCGTACAGCGCCTCGACGGCGCTCGCGTTGCCACCGAACAGGGGCGTCTGGGCGTACTGCTCCTTGAGAGAATTGCTCATGACAACAGGGACTTGCTGAGCCTGCTCCGCCCTCTCGCTCAGGGGGCGTGGTCAGGCTTGAAAAAGGGGCGCTAGTTTAGCCCAAGCTATCCTTGCGTGAAACCGCATCGGCCTTACAAGAGACGCAGCAGATTCACTATCTCGTAACAAACCAGGCAGGCGTATACCGCGAAAAACGTGGTCAGGATGAGTCCCGTTCGGAACCGGTCCAGGAAACGCGATTTTGAGAGGAATACGAGCGTGAGGATGCCAAAGCCCGTAAACGCCATCTTGGTCGCCGCGAACAGTGCGGTGCCCTGCCCCAGGAGCATATCCATCAATGGATTCGCCTCGATCATGCCGAGATCGAGCAGCACCACCGTGAGGAACGCGTCGGTGCAACTGAGCAGCATCGTACCGACTGCCAGGAAGAACAACCACGGATGGTGCCAGTCTATGAAGATGACATCGGCATCCGCATCGCGCCGCAACTGCCGGCGCCGCGACCGCAAAAACCCGTAAAAGACCGTGCGCCAATCGACTCGCCGCCGATCGTCGGCCGTTCTTTTTTCGCTCATCATTTCTGCTATTACCTGGTCCAATTTCTGTCTTCACTCATTCGCGTTGTCTTCATCATCTGTCACCAGCAACAGGTATGCGATCAAGTCCGCCCGGTTGCCGGCGTCACCAACCCCGGCGAACGTCATGCGATTGCCGGGCAAGAATCGACTGGGCTGCACGAGCCAGGCGTCAAGAACTCGCGGGGTCCAGACAAAATCTACCTCAACTATTGCATTTGAGTAGTCGAAGCCCTCAACAGTTCCCACATGTTTACCGAAAAATCCATAGAGATTCGGCCCGATCATGTTCACGCCACCCTTCCCGAGGCTGTGACAGGCTTTGCAAATCTGGGCCTGTCTTGCGCCGTTTTCCGTGTCTGCCGCGGCATACACAGGCTGTGCGAGGTACTCGCCAGTCGTAAGCGTCAATTGCTCGCCAATCGTTGCCGCCGTCAGCAACGGCGATTTTTCACTCCCACATGCACTAATCATCGTGAGTGCTGCGATGCCTGACAATATGTAATGGCGTCTCATTCGATCAAGATCCTTGTCCGATTCACGCGCACTCCTTAATAAACAGAGCAAAATACGTACCAGCGCGCCAGCCTTATGATTTATACCGGATTTTTGTTGTGCGCAGCAAAGCGACGCTACCCGGTTGTATAACATTCCGACAGATTTTCGTCGCAATCCGCTTGGAGTCAGCGATTCAAGAGGGGATAATCCGGCCACGATGAAAGCGTATACCGCGACACTAGAAGACGGCGACACGATTCGCTATGTGGATCGCAAACGCTGGTTCTGGGCGTTATCGGTAATATTTCCGCTGCAACCATTGCTCAGCATGTGGCTACACGCCAGAACCGGCAACGAAGCCTGGCTGTTTCTCGGCTTGTTGACAGCCTACGTCGTGGCACCGGCGCTCGACTTGCTACTCGGCGTCGATCGTAACAATCCTCCCGAAGAAGTCGTGATGCAACTTGACCGGGATGTCTACTATCGACGTCTTACCTATGCCGTCGTACCCTTGCATTACATTGTATTGATCGCGTGCGCCTGGTACGCCGGCACACAGGACCTCAGCCCGATCGGCTTCCTGGGCCTCGCCATGATCGCAGGATTGACCGCGGGTCTTGCGATCAACACCGGCCACGAACTCGGCCACAAAAATACGAAGCTTGAGAAAACTCTTTCGAAACTGGTACTAGCGGTCCCGGCCTATGGCCATTTCAGCATCGACCATAACCGCGGTCATCACAGCGCGGTCTCGACGTCGGAGGACTGTTCCAGCGCTCGAATGGGCGAAAGCATCTATCAATTTGCGCTGCGTGACATTCCGGGCGCGTTTGTTCGTGCCTGGCGATGCGAGAAAGAGCGCCTCAATAATCGTGGCAAGTCGGTCCTGCACCCGGGCAACCAGCTATTCCTGTCCTATGGAATATCACTGGCAATTGCCGTCGCACTCATATCGGCCTTTGGCTGGAGCATGCTGATTTTCCTGCTGGTACATCACCTCTTCGCCTATTGGCAGCTCACGAGCGCCAATTATGTCGAGCATTACGGCTTGCTGCGTCTCAAGGACGAAAACGGCAAATACGAGCGCTGCGAGCCGCATCATTCCTGGAACAGCAATCACATTTTTTCCAATCTCGTGCTGTTTCATCTCGAACGGCATTCAGACCACCACGCTCACCCACTCCGACGGTACCAGTCATTGCGGCATTTCGAAGACCTGCCACAACTACCCAACGGCTATTTCGGCGTATACCTGCTCGCCTATTTCCCGCCACTGTGGTTCAGATTCATGGACAAGCGGCTGCTCGCGTTGTCGCATGTGCGGGGCAATCTGGACAAAGTGAATATCTGCCCCAACGCGCGTGCGGCAATGTTCCTGAAGTACGGCCGCGACAAAATGCTCGAACCGACGATCCGAGACCTCAAAACGCTCTAGGGGCCACATGCCCTGACTGTGAAGCACCGCACAGAACCCGCGATAGGCCCACTCTAGGCTGCAATTTCAGGCACTTGTTTGGGCAAACGGGGCAGGAACATGAAATCTTTTCTGGTGAAAACCGGCGTAATAGCGCTGGCATTGGCGGCGTCCGGCACGGCGCTCGCTGACAACAATTTCGGCGTCGGCCTAAAGGCCGGCACCCTGGGCCTCGGCGTTGAGGGCATGTGGCGGCCGCTGCCATACTTCGATATTCGGCTTGGCGCCAACTCTTATGATTACGACTACGACGGCACACAGGCAGGCGTCAACTACGATACGACGTTGGAGCTCGATACGGCCTACGCCACTCTGAATTTTCATTTCCCGTTGAGTCCATTCCGTGTCACGCTCGGCGCTCACTCGAACGGTAATGAATTTGAATTGGTCAGCGCAGAAAGCGGCAGTTTCGATATTGGTGGAACGACGTTCACTGCGGCGGATATCGGCACACTCTCGGCCAATGCCTCGTTCCCGAGCACCTCCCCCTATCTCGGCTTCGGTTTCGATTTCTCGCTCGCGGGCAAGGTCGGATTGAACTTGGACTTCGGCGTTCTTTGGCAGGGTGAGCCCACGGTAACCATGAATACCACCGGACTACTGGCAAACGACCCGACATTTCTTGCGGCGGTGGAGACCGAGCGCCTGGATTTGCAAGACGATATGAGTAACTTCAAAGCCTGGCCTGTAATCTCGCTTGGCTTCGTGTTTAATTTCTAGCGGCGTTCGTCTCGCCTACTGCCTACGTCACGGACCCCGAGCCCGAGTAACGGATCACGACGTATTACGAGTAGCGCAACACATATGATTATCAGGATTGGAATGGGTATCAGCATCAGCCGGAACCAGCCGAAATAATACATCACCGTACCGGCCAACAACGAAGCGGTCGCCGACGTCCCGAATACCAGGAATTCGTTGACAGCCTGCGCCCGGAATCGCTCCTCTATAGAGTAGGTATACGTCAACATCGTAGTGCCACCGACGTACAGAAAATTCCAGCCGATGCCCAACATGATGAGTGCCCACGTGTAGTGCATTAGCGACTGGCCCTGCAAGCCGACGATCGAGGTAAACAGCAAAATGAGCGCGCCGGCAAACATAAGCCGCGATACGCCGAAGCGCTCGATAAGGAATCCCGATGCCAGCGACGGCAAGTACATGCCCAGAACATGGCCGCGAATAACTCTGGCGGTTTCCTCGATCGAAAACCCGTCGATTATGTGCATGCTTAGCGGTGTCGCCGTCATGACCAGCGTCATGAGACCGAATCCCACTGTTCCGCCGAGTACTGCGACGATGTAAACGGGCTGGAATACGATTTGCTTCACATCGCGACTGGACTCGATGTTTATCTCATGTCGCGTCTCCTTTATACCGTGCAGTCGCAATAACAACAGCGCCTGCAGCATGTAAAGTCCGGACAATGCGAGCATGGTCCCGGCATAGGGAATGGAATCTATCCAAAGCTGACCACGCATTGCCAGTTCGGGACCAACGATTGCACCCCCGATGGAGCCAAGCAAGACGAAGGACACTGCCCTCGGTACATAGCGCGGAGATACGCTTTCCGCTGCCGCATAGCGATACTGCTGGGTGAACGCCATGTTGATACCAAACAACATGCCCGCAACGATAAAGAGCGTGAAATTGCTGTTGGCCAGTGCCAGGGCCGCGATGACGACTGCGACGGCCGCAGACAATGAAGCGATAGCAAAGCCTCGGCTGCGACCGATTTTTCGCATCAACAGGGTTGCCGGAATAGTCGTGATGGCCACTGCAACGACCATCATTGATATCGGCAGGGTTGCAAGCGCCTGGTTATCGGTCAGCGTCGAGCCGATGATACCGCCCAACGTAACCATAACGATCGAGCCAGTCGACGAGATCAACTGGCAAAAAACAAGTATGACAAGATTGCCTTTTTGCATGCAACAGACCGCTGCAGGACAGGAGCCGCATTCTCACATAATCGATGTCGGGCTTTCCGCATTTTTTTGACGCCGTATAATACAGCGCTGTGATCAGAGACTTACACACTCACTCAAACGCGTCCGACGGACATTTGTCGCCGCAGGCGCTACTTGCTTTGGCGGCGAGTTATGGCGTCGATGTACTTGCAATTACCGACCACGACACGGTCAACGCATACAAGCAGCTCGTAGTCGACCCGGACTCGACCGTCACCTTGATCCCGGGCATCGAGCTGTCGACGAGCTGGCAGGGGCGCAGTATCCATGTCGTCGGACTGAATATCGATCCGGAAAATTCTGAATTGCTCGGCGGTATCACAAGTCAACAACAGGCTCGCGACGAACGCGCAAAGACGATCGCCGAGAAGCTGACTCGGCTCAACATCGAAGATCCGTATGCGGCAGTAAAGGCACTCGCAGGTAACGCCAGTATCGGGCGGCCACATTTCGCCAAGCACCTCGTCGACATCGGTAAAGTCCGCGACGTGCAAACAGCATTCCGAAAGTATCTGGGCAGCGGCAAAATCGGCGACGTCACACAAGGCTGGGCTAGCATGACCGAGGTAATCGACTGGATCACCGCGGCCGGTGGAATCCCGGTCCTGGCCCACCCTGCCAAGTACAAATTTACGATGACAAAGCTGCGGGCGTTGCTTGCCGAGTTCAAGGAATCTGGCGGCCTTGGGGTAGAGGTTGTGTGTGGACGCCAGGAGCCCGGCCTTACAAAGCGGCTCGCCGCAATTGCGATCGATCTGGACCTGCTGGCATCATCGGGATCGGATTTTCATCACCCGGACAACAAATGGTCCCGGCCCGGCGGGTTTCCGGCATTACCCGATAACGTGATTCCAGTGTGGGACAGGTGGTAGATACCGTCCACATATTCGACGACCTTCAGATCCCGCTGGACGACATCGAATTTTCTGCGGTTCGCTCGCAGGGCGCGGGCGGTCAAAACGTCAACAAGGTAGCGACAGCGATTCACCTGCGCTTCGATTATGAAAACTGCAGCGCATTAAGTGACAAAATTCGCACCAGGTTGCGCGACCTTGACGACCATCGAGTTACGGCCCGGGGTATCGTCATAAAGGCGCAGGAACATCGCACCCAGGTACGCAATCGGGAAGCGGCTATTGCGCGCCTGCAGGAACTTATCCGCAGCGCACTCATCGAGCCAAAGAAACGCGTGCCGACGAAACCCTCGCGTGCGGCTAAGCGACAACGCGTCACGGACAAGCGCCGCAAGGGCCAGATCAAGCAATCACGCAGCCGGGTTAGCGACGATTCCTAGGCTATTTCGCAGGCTTGTAGGATAATTAATGGCACGGCGCCACCGTCGCAAATATTTGGGTTGGCAGATTCATGAGCAATGAAAAAATACAAGACCTACTTGCCAGGTTGCATGATGAAGTGCGAAAGACTGCAGTGGACGATGACACGCGTTCCGCACTACATGATCTGGATTCAGACATTCACGATCTACTCAGTTCATCCGCTCCAGAACCGAATATGACATTCGTATTGGAACGGGCCAAGCTGCTGGAGGCTCAATTCGCAATTAATCATCCTGCGGCAGAGCGCTTCATGAGAGAGGTCATCGACACCCTGGCAAAAATTGGAGTTTGATGAGCGACACGTGTCACTAAATACAGTACCAACATCAAGAAACGACATCATCTTGAAAAATGTCTTCGATAGTCAACTCGAATAGCCGCGCAGCCCTAAATGCCAGCGGCAAACTGGGATCGAATTTCCCTTTCTCAATGGCATTGACCGTCTGCCGAGATACCGCCAGCTCAGTGGCCAGCCGAGCCTGAGTCCAATCCCGTTCGGCCCGCAGTACCTTGAGACGATTCTTCATCGGTACTTCCTGTGACCGGCGATCATTCCGGCGAGAAACGTGAGGCACATCAGAATGACGAGGTGTGATATTTTCGGCTCAAAAGCGATAAGTCTGATGTCCTCCAGCAGCTCATAGCCCAGACCGCATACCAATCCAACACCCAGTGACAGTGCCCCGGCGTCGAGAAAGATTTTTTGGTGCATTTCATCCAGTCCTCGCAGGTGTCGCCTGGTCGCCAGGATCATTCCGAAGCCAACTGCGAGGTTGGCGAGAACACTGAGAATCGTTGGCAAGGTCGCGAAATCCCATACCAATTTGGGGCCAAATGCCGCCACAGCCGAGGTCGCGAGCCAGGCCAGGGTCCAATAGCCAAGACGGACTGTGTTGCGTGCCGTGCTTGCGGCCCAGGCGTTGGAATCGGTCTTCTGTTTGTTCATTTGTCTAGTTCCTTTGTCGAATTATCAAGTAAACTTGACACTCAAGATACTGTCAATCCGAATGGGTGTCAAGTTTTCTTTACAAAATGACAAGTAAACGTATTGGAACTAGTCCTCGACGCAGCTGACTGCCGCATCCTCGAACTCGCAGGCGTGAAGACTCCAATACTCGACAATACCGAGTCGCTCCATCAACGTGAGGAAGTCCGGATGTTGTCGCAAGGGCCTGAATTCGGGAATCCACAGAAGATCCATCTCGAATACTTCCCCGGGTTGCTCTAGCAGGTTTGCGACCTGCATGGCGCCATCAATGTCACCCAGCATCGTACGCGCCACGACTTCGATCCGTGGCGGCATCCCGCCAGTATCGACCGCGTCGTTTACGGCCCGCAACGCAGCTGCCGACATCTCGGCATCGAACAGCCCGGAAATAACCGGTTCGATCCATGCCGGCGGAAAGCCCCCGTTATCTGCGGCGATCTTCGCGACCTCCCTCGATCTATCCAAATCACCCTCACGGGCAAGGAATAGCGCCCATCCCATCAGGTGCGTCGTTCCCTCGGCGCCGAGTCGCCTCGCGCGCTCGAAAAACTCGCCCGCTTTTTCCGCATCGCCCAACCACGAATAAGACAGGGCAACACGGCTGTTAATGACTGCCGAATCCGGGTCCAGTTCGAACGCGCGCAGCGCCTGCTCCAGTGCTGCGTCCAATCGGCCAACGCTGGCCAGCATGCGCGAGTACCAGTTAAATGCATTTGAATCGACGACGACCGCGTTCGTCGCTTGTTGAAACGCGAGTTCTGCTTTGGCCCATTCCTTTTCGCTGTGATATACAAATCCGAACACGGCACCGGCCGCATCCTTGATGCTGCTGTCCGCAACCACCCCCTCTTCAACTTTGCTTTTCGCCTTGCTATTGCTGTCCTCGAGTGAGGCACCCATGTATGCGGGCAACAGTGCGTAGGCGGTCGCCAATTGCAAATACGCCGGGCCAAAGCTTGGATCCAGACGTATGGTCTCCTCAAACAGTCGCATCGCGTCTTCGAGATTGTTGTCATTGCCGCGTCGATCAAACGCGTACGCACCTTGCAGGTAATGATCATAGGCGTCGAAATTCGACGGTCGGCTCGCGGAGACGAGATGTTGCTCTGTCGTGCCAACGATATCGCCGTGAACTGCGTTTGCGACTTCTCCCTGAAAAGCAAAGAGCTCCTCGATGTTGCCCGTAAGCGTGCCACCGATGCGAGTCATGCTATCGGCCCGATCAATGAGTTCATAGCTGACTTTCAGCTCGTCGCCGTTGCGATTTACGGACCCAAGTAAAACGCTGTCAACGTCAAGAATTCCTGCGATCTCCGACGCCGACTTCGCTGGGTAGGCGTCGCGCCCGGATTTTATAACGACGTCGGGAATTCGCTGCAAGACCTTCACCAAATCTGTCTTGAATCCTTCGACAATGTATTGATTGTTCGGATTGCCGCTGACATTGACGAACGGCAATACACCGATGGACCGCACGCCCGATGGGGGGCCCTCAATGGATTTCCAGGTGACTAATACCGCCATCCCGATCAGCACCAGCACGACGATTGCCCGTAGTCTTGGCGACGAGGATTTGACAGGCGTTGTCCTTTCAGTGGGCTGGCCCGGTTCGTTGAGGACCACTTTTTCCTGCAGGAGGTAGCCACTACCCGTCAGCGCCTTGATGTATCGGTACGGGCGTTTGTCGCCGAGGTGATTTCTTAACTGTGCAATACAGCGATTGATGGGTTCGTCGCCAGTCGGGCGACCATCCCAGACTTCATCTATGAGTTCATCGCGCGTCACGGCATCGCCGCCACGCAAGGCCAGCGACATGAGTACGCCAAATACTTTGGGCTCGGGTGTGACCTCTTCGTCACCGCGACGCAAGATGCGGCGGGTAGGAATTACCTCCCAGTCGCCCAGCCTGAATCCTTTGTCCAGTTCTTCTTTTGTCGGCACTCAGTCGGTCCTTTATCCCTATGCCCTGGTCTGTAGCGCCCATATATTACGACATTTTTGAGCTGTTGCCTTAGACGCGATTTAAGACTCGAATTGTGTTACCATGTTACCTATGTACTGATACGGGAGACCAGCATGGCACCAAAACTGATTAAACGCACTCAAACCGGCGTGCGGCTCGAGTCGTCGCTGCTAAAAGTGCTGAAAGCGCTCGCCGAATACCTGGATATGTCCCTCGGAGACCTGCTTGAAGGCATCGTATTGCACGCATTTGAAGGCAAGGCCCCGTTTGGCCGCGACACGCTCAAGGCCATCACCAGGCTTAAAGACGTTTACGGCTGTGATCTCGACGCCAGCCACAGTCACACCATGAAGGAGGAATAATCATGCGCAAACCTGACAACCCCGAACTCACGATTGAAGACATGGAGAAGAGCCGGATTGATGGCGGCTCATTCGATCACGAAGCACACGTCTATACGGCGTGGTT